>Ga0224557_1003151_pt1 | contig 13166 bp, 9 predicted proteins | sample 714S31014metaG_FD_180677 | JGI IMG/M metagenome (GOLD analysis project Ga0224557, IMG submission 180677) | Peat soil microbial communities from Stordalen Mire, Sweden - 717 S3 10-14 | ecosystem: Environmental > Terrestrial > Soil > Wetlands > Peat | place: Sweden: Norrbotten County, Stordalen... | reverse complement strand
GAAGCCCACGGGCGCGCTGCAAGGCGGCGAGGTCGTGGGCTTCTTCCTTGCGATAGAGCCCGCGCTTGATCGACACCTCGCCCGCATAATTGAGGGAGACGATGATCCCGGCGAGCGGGATTTCTTCCGCGTCGAACACGATGCAAGAATTGGTGATGGCGTCGTGGCGCACGCTCTTGGCGTCGAACTCCTTGACCTCCTCCTCCGTCATCTGGCCGCTGTCATAGGCCGCCTCGTGCTCGTCGATATAGGCCGCGAACGCGAAAAGCTCCTCGCGCTCCTCCGCCGTTTGTTCGCGCTCATGGGTCGCCAGCCGCGAATAGCCGCTGCGGCTCTCGTGCTCGGCGAGATAAACCTCGAACCATTTCCAGCCCTCTTGGCTACGGGTCTCTTCGGCGATGGTCTCAAGCTTCGCCGTCACCAGTCTGACGACAAGCGGCTTGTCGTCGAGGAAGATCGCGTCTTCGTCGTCTTCCGAGAACAAATCCCGAGTGATCGTCCCGCCCGCTTGGCTGTAGGCCTCCACCCCGACGAATTGCGCTAGGCGGTGGCTGGCGGCGATCTTTTCGTTTGCGAGCCGCGCGCGGATCGCCTCCGGCGTGCGGTTGTATTCGGGCAGGCCGTCAAAAGTCGCCTCCTGCGCCTTGTGGTCGTCAGACAGCGCGAAGGCCTCCAGATGCTGCAAGGTCACTTCCCCGGCCCGGAAAGCCTCCATGATGCGCGGCGACACCTTCGCCAGCTTCACCCGTCGCCTGACGGTCATGGGAGATTTGCCGAAACGATCCCCCACCTGTTCGGAGGTCATGCCGTCGTCTTCGATCAGCTTGCGGAAAGCCTCCACCTCGTCGGCGGTGTGCATGTCTTAGGTTTGGCGGCAAGTGTCTTTTTGATGTGGAGGGCCTTGTAACGCTTGGGCTTTAGTCACAAGGACAGTTTCGGAATGTCCTGTCAGGGCGTTTCAGGGCAGGTTTTGGGCGGCAGGACGACGGGTCTGCGCAGCTTCGCCAGCTCGCGCAACAGCCTGGCGTTCTCGGATTCTAGCCGCTCGGCCCGTGCCTCGGCGTCGAGGGTCCGCTTGAGCAGACCAGCATTTTGGCTGGCGAGTTGGCGCCGCTCCTCAACGAGACGCGCGATCGCCTCCTCCTGGTCGCGCCGATGATGCTGAGGCGGCTCTGGGGGCGCCACGGCCAGTCGGGCGGCCTGGAGGCTCGCGAGCGCCTCCAGGTAGTCGCGATGATTAGCGTATATGGCGTTGCGGCCGATGCCGGCTTCCCGAGCGAGCGCGGCGACAGTCAGGTGGTGGGCTGGACTTTCGAGCATCCGTTCGAACGCGCCCTGGAGTTTGGCCGCGGTCGCCTCTCGGCGACGCTGAGCCGGCGTTGACGCCTCATCCGCCATGGGAGGCGGCCTGATCAGCAGCGAGCGCCTTCAAGATCGTGTCGCATTCTTCGAGCCGGGCCCGAGCAAGCGCCTGGCTGGCCGGATCGAGGCCGGGGTGGCGAAGGAGCGCGAGGTTGCGCTCGCTCCGCGACGCCCAGACCGGACGATGCTTGTCGCTGACGGCGAAGTTGGCGCAGGTCACGCACGCACCCTGGGTCCGCAGCGCCGGATTGGGGCCGTCGCGGTCGCCTTGGCAAGCGGAGCTTTCCTGGCGATAGACGCAGTAACCCCAGTCGCAGACACCAAGGCGCATGTCGGTTTCGTTGAGGATCTGATCGATATAGGCGCGCACCTCGGTGTCGACGGTGCGACCGCGGAAGCGCGAGCGCTCGGCGATGCGCCGCCCCGCCCTGCCGGCTAGGGCCTGGGTGGTCAGAAGATCCTCCAACACCGAGCGCGTCTCCTGCAGGGTCTGGGCGTCGATGAGGTCAACCAACTCGAAGTCCGTGCCGACGTAGCCGCGGTCGGTCATCACCCGGTTCACATGCCCGAAGTGGTCCCTCAAGGCCTCCAGGCCCGTTCGGTCGCGCTTGCCGACGAAGCGAGCGAAGGTCTTGCGACCCTGGTGGGTGTTGAGCCGCCAGGGCCGGCCGCGCCAGTCGGGCAGGCCGATGAACGGCGCGAACAGCTCATTGAGCCGCCGCCCCACGACGGCGCCGCGGAGTAACGCCACGCGCGGCGCCGGCCCGATCAGGCCCGTGCTGGCCATGATCAGGAACAACTCGTTTCGGCCGGTGTGGCGGCGTAGCGGCTCGGACAGGCGCTCCATCACCTCGACCGCCCTGACGACCGGCGCCGGCGCGACCCAGCGATGCGGCCGGCCCTGGCCGTCGGGCGACGTCTTCCAGATTCGTCCCGCCAAGTAGGCGAACCGCTCCTGGCCGTCAGCGGACGGGTGGGATTCGATGCAACCCGCGGTCAGGCCGACGATCTCCGAGAGCCGCGCCCCGACCAGATAGGCGATGACGATGAAGCAGGCGTCGTAGACCCGGTCGAGGCGATGGCGCAGCTGCTTGGTGCTGGTGACGGGCTCGGACCCGCCCGCCAGGGTCATCAGACTCTCGCCGGCCATTGCGGCCTGAACGACGAAGCCCGCTCGGGTCTGGCTGCGCCCGCTCTCCAGCGTGGCGTCGTAAACACCCTGCGCCCGGTCGCGCAACGCCAGCGCTTCATCCGCCGGTTCGCCGATCAACCACAGCGCGGCGGCGAGCAAGGGCGCGGCGATCTCGTCAGGCGTGTGGGCCCACGCCGTGGCGCCGCTGCGCGACAGCCCCGCGCTCTGGCCGGGGAACGGCTCTTCGACCATGGGGTGGGCAAGCTTGTCACCCTGTTGGTAGATCAGCCGGATCACCCGCGCATGCATGCCGCGGGTGACGGCGCCGATCAGCTTGCCTGAGGTGGAGCGCCGCACGGCGATGACGTCGATATAGCGATCGGCTTCGCGCTCGGTCAGCGCGCTGAAGGTGGTCAACTGATGGGCCGCCATCCAGCGGATCAGGACCCTGAGCGATCCGAAGAGGCGCATCACGGTCGCATCCTGGATGCGAGCGAGGCCAGCGGGCGGATCGATCTTGAGGCTCCACAGGAAGGTTTTGGCGTCGGTGCGCAACACGCTCCAGGCCGGGTCGGTGAAGCTGCCGGCGTCCCCAAGCGAGAAGCTCCAGGTCAGGGTAAAATCGGCGCGGTTAGCGCCCGGCGTGACGCCATCAAGCCGCCAGACGTCGTCCGACCACAGACTGGTGGAAGAGACGCGGACCTCTGCCGTCTTGGACGCCTGGCCGGACAACGGGGTCGCGCGAGACATGAGCTCACTCCAGGTCTGGCAGCGGCGCCAGGGACGGCATGACCGCATGCGCCTGGGCGTAGAGGCCGACGGGGAAGTCCGGCAGGATGGCCTCGTTCAAGATCGCCAGGCTTGGCGCATAGAGCAGGCTGAACCGATGCGGATCGACGCGCCGGCGGGCGGCCTCGAGCTGGCGCTTGGCCATCAAGAGCCGCGCCAGGTGCTCGGCGTCGACCGGCACGACCAAGCCCGGACACACCAGACATCCGCCGAGATGCGGACAGACCTCGCCGTGGCTCGAGCCGGGCGTCGCGCCGGCCGTGGGGCGCAGGCAGTCGTGGGCGAAGCCCGTGGCGCGATCAACAGACGCCGTGTCCGGCGACGCCGCCGGCTCGCCGCCGATCCAGGCCACCATCAGCGCCTGCAGTCGGGCGATCGTCGCCTCCCGCATCGCCCGCGCCTCGGGTCCGCGCACATAGATTTCGGTCGTGGCGAGGCTGGCGTGGTTCAGCACGCTCTGGACCGCCACGATGTCGCCGCCCGCGGCGCGGAAGTGCTCCATCGCGACCGAGCCGCGCAGCAGGATGGGGACCAGGTCCGGCAGAGCTTCGCGGCGCCGGGCGGGATTGGCCCGGTTCCAGACCGCGGTCTTGGCGTTGGCGCGCGCGACCAGGCGCCGGATCGCCGCGTGCAAGGTTCCCATCGGCAAGGGAGCGACCGCCTTGTGCTTTTCGCTCTTGTTCAGGAAGAGGCGGCCGCGATCGCGCGGGGCGGCCTGCTCGGCCAGCGGCGCCGTCATGGCGATCAGTTTGGTGATCAGATTCGGCGCGGCATAGGGTCGGCGCGTATCGAACGCCCGGCGCTGGGCGCGTTTGGTTTTGGCGCCGGCCCGAAGCTTGGACCAGTCCACGACAACCATCTCCTCCTCCAACGGATGAGCGACGAGGCAGTCGCGTCGCAGCATCCGCAAGGGCTCGGGATTGGCGGCGAGCTGCACCGCAAGCGCCAGGTAGAAAGCCGCCAACGCGTCCGTGGTCAGATGCAGATAGCCCCCGATCACGCGAAGACCGCCCAGCCGATTGACTCGATGCAAGCCCGCGCCCGCCGCCAGCACCGACTGGGCGGAGGGGAGAAGACCGTTCTCGACCGCGGCCACGGCTCGCACCACGGCGGCGAGTTCGCCCGGGGCGGCGTCGCTCCGATCGCCGGCCAACATGGCGCGGCCCTCCTCGAAGCGCGCCCAGGCCAAGTCGATCTCCTCATAGCAGTAGCTCAGCAACACTTTCAGCACCGGCTCGTCGAGCCGCGGACGTGGACGCGACGTCTCTCGCGAACGCGGATAGGGGTTGGTCGGCAGGTCGATGCGCGCCGGCAGGCTGGCGGGGCGATTGCGCTTGGTCCAGTTCACCAGCACGCCGAGGATGCCGACTGTCTGGGCCTTCACCCGCAACGTCCAGGGCTGGCCGGCCCGGGTTGTCTGCCGATCGAGCCAGATCAGATATCGCCCGACCAGGGCCGTGGTCAGCTCGCTCGCGTCTTCGATCTGGTGCTCTCGGACGAAGGCGGCGAACACCTTGATGCGCTTCCAGGCGCCGACCCGGCCATTCGGCTCCATCCCGGCGTAGTGATGTCGGAAGGCCTCGGCCAGGATCGCCGCAATGTCCGCGGGCAGGCCGAGCTTATCGAAGGCGAACCGCTGGATCGGCTCGCCCCAGGCGTCGTTGAACACCACCTCGGCGCCCGGTTCAGGCTGCTCCGGCGCCGCTATGTTGAGGCGGCGATCGATCGCCCTACGCATCGATCAGGGCGCCATACAGATAGTCGATGCTCTCGGCGAGCTCGCGCCCGTGCAGTTCGACGCAGCGCAGATAGATCGCCGTGCTCTGGATCGAGGCATGGCCCAGCAGCAGTTGGACCACTTTCAGCGGATTGATCAGCGGGTTCTCCTGCGCCCGCGCCTGCAACGCCGTCAGCATGGTCATGGCGAAGGTGTGCCGCAGCCGATGGGGCGAGCCCTTCAGCCCGGCCGCGACGAAGGCTTTCGTGAACACCGCTGTCAGCCGCGCTCGGCTAATCGGCGCGCCGTGGGCGTTCAAGAACAGGCTCGCCGGCGCCCGGTAGGCCAGATCGCCTCGACGAAGCCGCTTAATCAGCGCCGCCCGATCCTCGCCGATATACCATCCAGTCCGGTCGATCAGCCGCAGCGGCGGATAGACGACTCGCGGCCGATCGCCCTTGGTGACCGTCAGGCCGACGCTCACCAGGGGATCGGTCTCCATGTGCAGCGGCGCCGAGTTCGGGATCTGGCCGACGACCAGGCCGCACAGCTCCTTGCGGCGCATGCCCGTGGCCAGGGCCCATTCGCCGATTAGCCGGTACGGCCCCCGAAGCTGGTCCAGGAAGCACCGCAGCTCCGCCACCCGCAGGGGGCGTGGCAGCGCCTCCGACTGCGACACCGTCAGCACATTGGCGCGGACCACGCCGGGCCGGTGATCGAGATGCGCCAGAAACGGCGCCTTGCCGTTGACGCGGACATCCTCGAAGTAGAAGGGGGCGGCGCCGATCCAGCCGCGCCGGCGAGCCCATTCATAGAAGCGGCAGACAGTGCGGATGCGGTCATTGATGGTCGAACGCGCGTAGGGTCTCTTGGTGTGGGGGCTGACACCCTCCAGCATCCGGTTGCGGTAGGCGGCCACGACGCCGATGTCGATCTCGCGCCAGTCGAGCTCGGATTGCTCAAGGCTGTCGAACCAGTCGTGCAGGTGCTCGCCGTAGGTCCGCACGGTCTCGACCGCGTGGCTGCGGCCCGAGATCGTCGCCAGCTCAATCAGGAAGGCGAAGGCCGGCTCGAGGATCGCCAGGGCATTGTCGAGCAGAATCGGGAAGCCCGGCGGGACTCCGGCCACACCTTCGCTCGCGCGGATGATCATCGCCATGGCGCCGCCCAACCCAAGCGCGGCGTTGCGGAGCCGCTCCATTCAAAACAGTGCGCCTGCGGCGCGAGTCTTTACGTTAGGGCGAAGGGTTCCCCTCGCGCTCCCCCGTTCGCCACGTGGCAGGGGTGCAGCCCCCAAGAGGTCCGCACCCCGTTGACAAGCTTGGGGTGTCGCCGTCGGGTCAAGCGTCGTCCTCGCAAGAGCTGCGGGAACGCTTGACCCGACGTCTGCAGCGTATGCCCTGATAGGCCAGCAAGAAGACAGTTTGTTGAGGGGTGATCTAACAAGGCCTCGCGCATCGTGTTCTCGGCGAGTGAATCTTCCTCCTCGATCCCGTCCACCTTTACGATGCAGGGAACCGGCGCATTTTTCGCCAGGCGCTTTTGCTTTACCAGAAGTTTGAGCGCCGCGAGCCGGCGACCACCCGCCGTCACCGTGAAGCGGCTTGTCTCCGCGCCCTCGCCATCAAGCTCCGGTCGCACGTTCAGCGACTGCAACAAGCCGCGCCGGGCGATATCCTCCGCCATATCCTCAATGCTTACCCCCGCCTTGATCCGCCGGACGTTCAGATCGGACGCAACCAATTTATCCAACGCGATATCCCGCGCGCTCGTCATAACGATCTTCGCCATTTCCCAAGTCTCCGCGACAGGCGGTCGAGAGCCTCTCTCTCGACTTCTCACCCGACACGAAAACCCTCGCCGTCCTCTGACTCTGATCAACCCGGGAGAACCACGATATGCGGCGCATTACGAGCCACGCCGGAATGCTCAGCCGCCCAAAGCGGCTTTCGTCATGAGGCTCCAGCCCAGTCAGTTACCCGACCAAACCGATCGTCAGTTACCGGATCAATCGAGAACTTTCCGGGCCCCTTCCTCCACTGGTGATTCGCGCCGTCGTGGCGCACTGCAATTGGCGTGCAGATCAGTTCCGTCGAAAGCCCCAGAAAACAGCGACAACAGCGAGCTGAGGGGAATCGCATAGGGGTTTGTGATATTGATTTGCCGCACAAGGAAGATCAGCGATGAAATTGGACATTAAATTGGATCGCTCATGGCGGCTGCAGACCAAGTGCCTTACCACCGCTCCATATCGGCGAACGCGCTATACATGTCGATTTCATTCTGCATGAGTGAAGGCGTTACCTTCTCGATCGCACGAATGAGGGTCGTCTCGTCAATTTCCGGCCTGTCATGGGTGACGGCATCGCGCGCGGCCTCTGTCACGATTAGCTCCAGGTCGGAACCAACATAATTTTCAGTCATCGCCGCTAGTTTCTTGAAGTCGATCGCGGTGCTATACGGGCGACCATTGAGGCAAAGACAAAACATTTCCTCTCGTGCCTCGAAGTCCGGCGGAGGCACGAATATGCGCTTGTCCATTCTTCCCGACCGCAAGATCGCCGTATCAATCATGTGCGGCCGGTTTGTTGCGCCAATGACAAGAATCTTATCGGCGCCAGCGTTATTGAGCTGAAGGAGGAACTCGTTGATCTCTTCCTTCTTTATGTCGGCGTGCGCCCCCAACTCCTCACGTTTTGGGATCAAGCCCTCGATTTCGTCGATGAGGATAATGGCAGGACTTTCCCTGCGCGCCATGTCGAAGACTTTGGCGATGTTACCGACGGCACCATGAACGTAGGGCGTGCCGACCGAAGATGGGTTCATCTCAAACAAGTGATAGCGAAGTTCCTCCGCCAGCTTTTTGACGATGAAGGTCTTGCCGCACCCCGGCGGGCCATAAAGAAGCAGCCCGTTTGGGATCGACAGTTTGAACTTTTGGTACTTCTCCGGATTGAGGAGAGGATTGATGACATCCCTGATGAGAAGATTCTTCAAGTCCCTCATGCCGGCGACGCTATCCAGACCCCGGAGTGTGGTGAGGTCTTCGGTGATAGTCGCTAATTGTTCGCGGCTATGGGTCGGAACAATGACTGCTGGATAGTTTTCTCCAGCTAACGAGACGGTGATCAGATTGTGCCGGCCGCTTCGATGGGCAACGCTTTCCGGCTTCAGCTTAGAAAAGAGATAGAGGAAGCTTCCATCCGAGAGGGCGTACACCTCTGCAAAGAATACGCGCTCTACGCGCTGCTTTACCGTTACGTTGTCTACAATCTTGTGACCATTGCGCAAAAGCGGCTTTGTCGTAACGGGCATACTCACCTTCCACTTCTGCAATGTTCCAACAGGTAGTTGTTGTGTACAACAACCTGTGCATTAAATCGATCTACTCTAGCTTGATAGGCCACCACATCGGACTTGAAGGACGTAAGTTGCGCGTTGTACTGCTCAACTAGCGCGTTATAGATGTCGATAGCCGCTTTGCCGGAATATTGGTTGACATTGCTCAGATTTATTTGTGTTGTTAGACTGTCAAGCGCATTTCTGCGGCGCGCTACTTCTTGCTGCTGCAGTGTTAGTTCACTTTCGTTACCGGGCGAAAGCTGGTCAGCCTGGTCGGAATCATATCGTGAACACCTGAACCGACCGTTCTGCACCGTTCCACCGGTATTCGTCGCGGGCGGTTGATATACGGGTGCAGACGCGACTGGAGCGGGCGACGATTTTCGCGACGTGGACGACTTGTCGTCCAAATTGGCCCAAATGAAAACGGCAACCATTAGCCCGCCGATAATGGCGATGTTCCGCCAGTTAACTTTATAGCCGGATTTGGCAAGGGTCTCCGCCTCGCGAGGCTGGGCCTCATCGAGGAACCCGAGATCAACGTTGAGGTGTTCCTTATCGTTTTGCATTGGACAGCGCATTCACGCAGGCTTTGATCAATTCAGGCAGCACGACTGCGTTCGGGGTGGACATCGGAATTATAGCAAACGAAACACCCTTGCCGTCCTTATTTTTCCAGACGGTCACATTTCCCGAGCCGAATTTCGGGACATAGATAGTATCGGTCCAGGGAACGTGTTCCCGCCGACCGAACAGCTTGGATCGCGAATAGCCTTCGCGCGTAAACTCCAAATCGCCGATATGGACCGTTCCGCCATCTACAAAGATACGGCGGACCATTTTCTCGACGATCTGCGGCTCAATCACATGTGATGCGATGCCGGCAAGTCTTTGCCATACGTCCTGTTTCTTTTCGTTGCCGATGTAAAGCGTCGTGCCCCAGGATACGCTGATGGTCTGGTCCGCCGATCCCACCATGAAACTGTAGGTCTGGGAAATGGGGACCAGATTCACCGAACGCCGCATCGCGTGATAGGACACGGTAGTCGCGTCCTTGTAGTAGATTTTGCGGCCACCATATGTCACGTGGTCCGGCTTAAAGGTGATCGTACCGCCCCCGAACGTGCCTGGTATTTCTATCGCAAGAGTATTGTCCTGTTCGTAAGAGATGTTTTTTTGAATCTGCTCCAGGTCCGTCTTGAGCAGCGCCTTTAGACTCTCTGTGCCCGCAATCTTAATCGCAAGCTGAAGCAGCTTGGCGGAGGTATCGAGGTCGTTATGATGATTGTGAATGTCGAGAACGACCCTGCGCAGCGCCGTCGCCGCCCGATCACGCAACAGCTTCGTCGTGCTGTCTTCGTAGAAACCCGCGTCAATAAGCTTGTTTAGCTGCGCCTGGATTGCGGCGGCGGGGGCCTTCAGCTGACTCGCTTTCGCGCTGTCGTAGTTGTCCGTTTCCCCAAGCTTGACTTGTTCAAGCTGCTCGATCGCTGTTTGGATCGCATGAAAGACAGGATTGAGGATGTTTTCCTCGATCTTCTTGCCGCGCGCATTGAAGAGCTGCTGAAACCGGTAGACAAAGTTTTCTCCGCCCCAAACTTCCTGAATTTCAGCGTATATGTCTGAAAGGTCGCTGGCAGCATTGCGTTGGAATTCCGATATGGCCTCCTCGCTGAGGAGTTCCGAATCCTGCTTGTATTCGTCCACGAACGCCTTCCAGAACTTCGGCGAATCCAGAAACGACGCCCATGTTGTAAGAGACGATTCGATGCGGCCGATGGGGTCGGCCTCATGCAACAGGGATATGGTCATGGCTAAAGCAAGGTTTCGCCTGTGGGCAAATCCACCGCTACTTTGTTCGTCGGAAGCCGCCTTCCAGACCGCAATAGCCTGGTCGAAGTTCTTTTGCGTGAGAAGAGCAGCAGCCCTCTTGTCGATGTCGTCAGCAATCCGGAACCAGAAGAAATATTCTCGGAAGCGCGCTCTGGGTACCTGAAGACGCCGTAAAGCATTCTTAACCGTGTCTTCGGTGCGGTAGTTCTTGAAAACAGCTATATCAAGCTCATATTCCGGCACGTCATCTATCTTGAGCCGCTGAACGATCTCGTTTGATCGCTGGAGTATCTGCTTGGCGGTGGCAACGCCAGTCAGCCCCAGCACATGATACGCATTATCCTTGAGCGATGTAGTCATGGCATCACCGCGTTATTCCGGAGGTGTTCACCTTGGCCGTCTGCGGCCTCTCCATCGGCCGCAAGGCGTTCAAACCGCGGCAACTGCGTTTCACTCCTTCAATGTCGTTCTTTTCAATGGCCTGCTGTCCCTGCTCGATGAAATAGGCCGCTTCTTTTGGGCTGCTGAAGTTGCCCTCGTTGAGGAGGGTGCGGAAGTGGTGAACCCATGTGGCCGGATGCGAGTATAAGGCGCGGCCCGCAAGGTCGCGTAGCCGGTCATTGACCCCCATCAGAAGGGTCTTGTCGTTATCCCGGATTGCTTTTTCGCCTTCCATTTTGATTTCGGCCAACTGGAGCGATTGCTTGTTGCGATCGTCCGCGTCTGGGCTCTCGGCAACGATCTCCGTGACGCTGCTTATCCCCTCATTAAATTCCTTGGCGAGCTGCGGCATCTCGGTCGCCTGCTGTGCTTCATCCAGAATCTGTTTGAGGTCGCGGACTTGTTTGACGGCCTTCCGCTTCTCGTCTTCGTCGATGTGGGCGTTCTGTAAGCTTGTGGAGGCTGAGTTGAGCGCGTTTACGACTTTCTCCATTTGCCCGCCTGTGTAATTAGACGACATCAAGCGTGCGCGGTCGATTTGAGCGTCCAATTCCTTTTCAACCTCATCGACCTTGATCAGCTCGTCGATGAAGGTGGAACGTGCGTTCAGCGTCAAATCGATTAGTGGGACGTACGCGGTGACGGAAAGCTCCCGAATCTCGTTGATCTCTATGGTCAGCTCTACGTCTGTCCCTTCGGGCAGGTCGCGGGGAAGGTCGCCCCCCTTGATCCCCAACTCGCATACGAAAGCGTTGCGGTCAGGAATATCGGATTCACCTTCCCCAACACGTATCCAAAGAGGGTTATCGTTTTGGGTTTTCTTCAGCGCCCGAACGGTCTTGTATTTCTCTGTTTTCTTGGCGGGAAGTACGGAGCTTTTTTCGATCAGCCGCTCGAAGACATCCGTGCTTCCTCCTAGTCCACCTTGAAGCCCTTTTCTCGATACGGCGACGCCAATGGAATGCGGGAGCGGCGCGCCTGCAATCGACAGGCCGTGGGTGATCGTGAAGGAATCAGGGTCTACAGCAACCGGATTGTTGCTCCCATCGAATACGTAAATCCAAAACAGATTCGACTTGTTGGGTTCGAGCGCGACCGAAGTGAAGAATTTGCCGTTCTTGAGATTGATCTTCGGACCGGAAAATGTGCCGCTGTCGGACTGGATTTGGAGATAGTGCTGGCCTTCGCCCAATCCTTCGACAATGCCAGTGACCGTCTGCCCCGTATCTGCTGTCAGCGCCTCGTAATTCAGCGTCAATGCGCGCGTGCCGTCCGGCAGGGCACGCTTCCTTTCTGTCTCATCGTCCGGAATTTTTTGGCCCATAGCAAAGATGCAGGCACCGCGCGCGACGACAGTAAGAGGGTCAACGGAAGAGTCCGTCTGGATGTTGAGGTCAGCCTCAAGCCGCTGCCGGATGTAGGGAATTTGCGTCGGCCCACCGACCAGAATGATCTTGGATATTGAGGAGTTGGTAAGCCCGCTCTCCTTCAGCGTTTGCTTGCACAAGTCGATGGTTCGGTTCATCAGCGGGCCCATCAGTTTTTCAAATTCCTGCCTCGATATCTCAACTGAAAGGACAATGGGATTTCCGGCGTCATCGTCGCCTATGCCGTCCACTTCGAGCGCGGTGGTCTCATAGTTGGAGAGATCCATCTTTGCCCGTTCAGCCAGGAACTTGAGGCGGGAAAATTTGCTTTGGTGGGCCTTATTGTCGCGTCGGAAGTTGTCGAAACTGAAGGCTTCGGCGATCTTGGGCGTCAGGATTTTATCGACGATTTCCCAATCCAGATTTTTCCCACCGAGAAAGTTGTCGCCGTTATGACCGAGGACAGAAAGGATGCCGTCCTTCGAGGATATGAGCGCCACATCGAAGGTGCCGCCGCCCAAGTCGTAAACCAGCCAGTTTTCATTCGCGGTATTGGCGAAGCCATAGGAAATGGCGGCGGCTATAGGCTCCTGCAACAACACAACATGCTTGAAGCCCGCGAGATTGCCGGCGCGTTTGGTTGCTTCACATTGCAGAACAGAGAACGCCGCGGGGATGGTGATAACTGCCGCGGTCGTATTGAACTTCGGGTATTTCCGCAGGACGTCTAGTATGAGGCTCTTTAGGATTTCGGAGGAGATTTCCTCTGCGGTCATTTCAACGCCAGCGCGCTCGAAGTAGAATTTTTCCGGCGTGCCGATGATGCGCTTCACTTCGGGCTTAAAATTTTTGATGCCCGCGTCGGAGGTATCGGAGTACAGCGATTCATATGCCCGCTGGCCGACGACTTTGTTTTTGGCTTTATCAAACCCGAATACCGAAGGGGTGCACTCTAAGCCCCCCGGCTTCTTAACAATCTCAATCACGTTGTTGTTGTTGACGGCCACCGATGAATTGGTAGTGCCGAGGTCAATTCCGATCGAAATAGTTTGCTGTGCCACCGCCCACTCCAGACTTCCAAAAGCTCCGAATCCGGATGGGGCTGCTTAGTTATATCCACCGCCGCGACATGAGCTTTCCGATAACGAACTCAACTTTTAGCTCCTGCCGCGCGACGATCAAG
>Ga0224557_1003150_pt1 | contig 13168 bp, 17 predicted proteins | sample 714S31014metaG_FD_180677 | JGI IMG/M metagenome (GOLD analysis project Ga0224557, IMG submission 180677) | Peat soil microbial communities from Stordalen Mire, Sweden - 717 S3 10-14 | ecosystem: Environmental > Terrestrial > Soil > Wetlands > Peat | place: Sweden: Norrbotten County, Stordalen... | reverse complement strand
CGAACCAGCCTCGGCTGACTGTAAGAGCGTCGGTGACATGTTCGCCTACGACAAGTTCGCCACGATCACCCCGCCGGCGAAGACCTTCAGCCGTGCAGGCCTGCTCGCCTACATCGCGCAGAAGCGAGCGCAGGGAACGATGACTGCCGCTGCAGCCACGCATTTTCGGACGGACCTAGCGCATGTACCAGACAGCTTCTTCGTCGAGTTCCGGCTCGCAAGCAGCTACGGCACCTTCGGATCCAGTTCGACCAACAAGAAGGGACAGACAATCGCGCCGCCGCCCGGTGTCCCGAGCATCCTCGTGTGCGAACCGGCCGGGCAAACGCTCAGCTGTCAGAACCTCAACGGCGACCGGAACACACCGATCGGCGCGGGCGTCTACGGAGCCGTCCCCGGTCCTGGCTGGAGGGTCGTGCCCCACAGCCAGCACACCGCCGCCGGTCTGCCTCCTGGAATACATTTCACAGCTGCTGAAGACCGTGTCCTCATCGACATGGTTCGATACGGAACCGTCACCCAGTCCGGCAACCAGCACGGCCAGGCACCGACGTCATAACGGACGAGAGGGAGCCGCCCGAGTCAGCTCGGCGACCGCTTTGCCCGGAAGCGGAAGCCTCACGTCGCTCCCGCTTCGCGAACGGATCGGGCTAGTCGGAGCAAGGGACCGCTGCTCGAAATCGATCGTCGCGGAAGCTGCCAAATGGGCAGTGATACCGTCGTTGGCATGAGCTCGGTCGGCTCCCTCTCAGTCGCAATGGCGACGGTGGCGACGGCGCTCGGAGCGTGTGCGATCGCCGCGAGTGTTATGTCGCCGATATCGTTCGGAGTGGTTGGCTACTGGTTGATTGCCGGTGCGGGCGTTGTCGCGCTGCTCGGCGGCCTCGCCTTCCTGGCGGTTTCGTTCGGCCGTCGCGACAGCAATCTGCGATAGGTCATCGGGAGTCAGGCGCGGGGCTATATGCCGAGCAGGTGCTGGTCGATCAGCCCGGAAGCGACGGGGCCGGGTTGCTGGTGAGGCTCGCCCGTTGTTGCGGCTACTCGCGGCCCGAGAGAACGATCGTCAGCAGTTTGCGAAGCACTGTGACGAGAGCCAGCGGTATGACGACTGTCATTGCGAGAAACATGCCGCCCTCGCCCACGATGCCGAAAATGCGCCAGAGAGCCTCACTGTGGAGTACTGCGCCAGTGTCGGGGTTGAAAGCCCCGGCTCCTGAAAGTCCGATCACGATGGCGACAGGAAGGCCGAAACCAACAACGTGACGCGCGCGGTCCATCCAGCCCACAATACGTCGCCAGAAGCCTGGCTGCCACGGTGGTCCATGTCGCCAAATAGGATGCTGCCGCCGGCGGTGCGAAGCGGTCAACAGCGCGAGATGACCGGTGTAGGCGTTGAGCTGCGGCCCGGTCCACGGCGGCCTCGCGACTGAGTGGCAAAGCAGTGGCGAGCTCCGAGGAGTCTGATTACCGCTTTTCCTCTCGTGCCCGTAGGCGCGGCGGCGGTTTCAGTTCGATTCGTGACCTGGTGGCGTTGCATCCTCACCGAGGGTCACGCGTCTGGCTCTCGGTCCGAGCGTGGTCTGGCTCAGGAAGCTGCTCACGAGCTGCTCGGACCCACCGATGCAGGTCCAGTCATCGTCCCACATGGTGGGAAGTAGCCATGAGCGGTCCGCTGGGAACATCAGGTCTGGCAACGCCCACTTGAAGCCACGATCGCGCCATGTGGCGGCCTGCTGGGGTCCGGCCTGGACCAGCACATAGCGATACCCGTAGTACACGATCACTCCGGTCGCGTATGGAAAGACGACGTCGCTCGCTCCGGTGTCGAGATATCCAAGCCACCACGGCTGCTCCTCGGTCTGTTCGGCGAGCAGCTCGATCACGGCCTGCTCGTGCGCGACGAGCTCAGCCTCCCCGTTCCGGGGGAGTGCCAGGGTGCAATAGGCGGCGAACACCGGCGGGATCGCAGCGGTGATGGCGGTGCCAGCGGACGTCCCGTCGTTGATCCATGTGACAACGGTGTCCGCTCCGAGGCGCCACTCACGATTGTCGGAGAACATCGCTCGCGCCCGGTCTGCACCGTGAAGGATCAGTTGAGCGTCAACCTCTTGGCGTGATACCGGGATTACGACGGCCGGCCACTCACAAACGAGAGCGACCGGGCCGGACGGCGGCAGCGGCGAGATCCAGTAACCCTGGTGAAAGCGACTTTCACCTTCACGTCCGCGCCCACCGCCTCTCAACGGACACACGACAGGACCCGTCACGGGACGGTCGTGGCCGCTGATGTTCGTTGCTGTGCGCCCGTCAGCGAATTGCACGCCGACCCTCAAGAGTTGTGAAGGGATCGACTCGCGACTCTCGCCGGCCATAGGCCAGTGGCGTCCGAATACGTCTGGGGCGCGTTCTCCCTCGCGACGGAGATCGTGATACGCAACGCGAGTGGTCGCCGTGATCTCGAGCTCAAAACCGTCTGGGTAGGCATCGATATAGGCGATGTACACCGCCGCCTGCTCGGAGCGGCCCAACAGCAGCTCGCTAACTGCCGCCCCTAGCGGTGGGCCTTGGGGGCGTCCCGTCCATGGCGGCGCGTTGCCCAGCTCAGATTGTTCAGGCCATGGCTCTGGAGGAGGCTGAAAGAAACCGTTCACAAGCCAACTCTAATCCTGCGAAGCGCATGCATGTTCGGCCCGGCTGCCGTCGCGCCGAGGGTCACGGCGGCGGCGTAGCAGACCGAGTCGTGACGAACGCAACGCCACGACGCTGTCCGCGCATGGCACGTGCGGCACCGGGATCGTGCCGAGGCGCGTGCCGCCGGAAAGACCGGTCACAGGCGTGCACGATGCCTCGAGTGGCAAAGCAGTCAGCTGTGTGCGATGGGGGGCGCGCCACTCGACGCCGGTTCTACGCAGTTGTACGGTTGCCTCATGTCGGGATCGGGGGCACGGTCGTTGAGGCACGGCAGACGCTGGCTCGCGGTCGGCGTGACGCTAGTCGCTGTCGCGATCGTCGGGATCGTGAGCCAGCGCACCACCTGGAGCCGTGCCTGAGCGCCGTCGCCCGCGGCTATCAGCTCCCGGAGCGCTTCCCCGCGCGGGTGCGAGGCGCGCCATCACTTGCTCGATTTGCGCGCCGACGTTCAGACCCCTCTCGTCGCATCGGACCTTCCAGCTGTGGCTGCGCGGCAGAGGTTTCGGTGTCGCGCTGTGGCGGCTCCCGCACACACTGATCCCGTCCTGGCGGGATAGCTGAGAGGTAGCTGGAGCACGCTGCCGCTGCGGGCTAGTCCCATTTTCCGCGGTTGGCCTCAACCGCGGAAAATGGGGCTAGTTCAAGCGGGACGCCGCTGGTGCAGCTCGATCGATCCAGAGCTCTCGGGTGTCAGCGCGGAGAATGCTGGTTTCGGGGATCAGAGCTGTTTGACGGCTGACTCCAGATCTCGGCGGTTGATGACACGCCCGACGAAGTAGCCTGGTCCCGGATCGATGGGGCGGTAGATCACCCGCCAATCGCCGACCCGCATCCGCAGCCATGGAGCGCGACCCGCCAGCGCCTTGATATCGAGGTTCTCCGCGCCCTCGCCGCCGCCGGCAAGCCGCTCAATGGCGTCCCGCAGTCGCGTGGCGTCTTGTGCGGGCAGCTTGCGAATCTCGCGCGCTGCGCGAGTGCTGTATTGGACCTGCATGACCTTCGTTAGGCGGCGGCGTCGCTGTCGCTGAGGTGTGCGAACACGTCTTCGTGCGAGACAGTTCGTCCGGCGGCGAGGTCTGCGTCCGCCTCGGCGAGGCTCGCGATGATGTCCGGCGAGTTCGCCAGGACGTAGTCCTCAACGCTTTCGGCGTCGATCGGGACGACGGCCGCGACGAGATGGCCGCGCTTGGTGACGAGCGCCGGACGGCCGGTGCGCATGACCTCGTCAACAACGCCTGAGGCGTTGCGAGTCAGGTCGCGAATACTCACAGTTGACATACCAACAAGTGTACGACGCTTTGTCGGACAAGGCAAGGATCAGCAGGAAGGCCGTAGATCCAAGTTATGACCTCGTGGCCGCTCCGTCGCGAGTCCTCGGCGGCGAAGGCGGAAGCCTCCCACCACTCCCCGCTTCGCGAACGGATCGGGCTTACTGGGCACCCGCGCATTTACGCCAAGCGACCTGCCGAGATCCTCGCGCGGCCTCGGCGCCGCCCAACCGTGGCAACGAGTAGCGCGGCAGGATCGACGTGAGTGAGGGCCGCGCGGGCAAGACCGCTTCGCTCGCGCTGGGGATCTCGCTCACGCTCGATCAGGTTGACGCGACCGTGTGCGAGGCGCCCGGTGGGCCGGCGACACTTGACGGTGCGTCAGCCGGCGACGCCTACCGGCGGCGACGGCAGCATGCCGAGTAGATCGCCTGGGAGCCGCTGACTCGCCTGCCAATACTCAAGACCCACCACGTGCCTATCGGTGGGGTCCAGCTCTCGCAAGCCGAAGTCAACCTCCTCGGCTATGACGACGCTCGGGTCGTAGTCCTCGACACGCAGCCAGGCGATGTCCGCTGCTACGTCGTAATGCCCGTCGATCTTCACATTCGTGATGCTAGCTCTGCGCCGCCAGGGTGCAGACGTCCCGGCTTCAACCACTGGCATTGGCGGGCGCCACAGGGGATGTCAGTTCGAACGCCTCGGCGACCAGGGACGCGTCCTCGGGTCTCGGCGTGTAGTGCAGGTAACGCATCGTCGTCTGGATGTCCGCGTGCCCCATCCACTCCTGCACCCGGCGGATGTCGGCTTTGGCGATCATCCGCGTCCCAAACGTGTGGCGCAGGTCATGGAACCGCAGAGAGCGCAGGCCAGCCCTCGTGAGCGCGACCTTGTAGCGCTGGCGCAGCGCGGAGCCGTCCAGGTACGTTCCGGTCGAGCCAGGGAATACCAAGTCGTCATCACCTGTCCCGTGCTCTCGCTGCCACAGCTGTGCCAGTGCGCTCGCGACATCAGGCGCCATCGGCAGTGCTCGTACCTTCCCGGACTTCGGGCTCGTGAGCGCGCCCGCCGCGTAACTGGCGCGTACCCGGATCACCGATCCGGCGAAGTCGACATCCCGCCAGCACAGCGCCAACAACTCCCCCAGACGGAGACCCGTGAACGCAGCGGTCAGAAACAGCGCGGCGTCGATCTCGTTCGTTGCTGCGCGGACCAGCGCCCAGACCTCCTCGGGCGAGAACACCTGAATCTCCCCCGTGCGCGCGACCGGCGGCTTCTCAACCTCGGCCGCTGCATTCGCCGCCAATCCCCACACCTTCTTCGCGCGCTTGAGGATCCCGTGCAACAGCACCAGCGCCTTCCTCCGTGAGCTCGCCGCCCCACTCAAAGACGAGAGCCACCGCTCGATCACCGGGGTGGTGATCGACTCGAGCGGCATCTCCCCGAACGCCGGTAGCAGCTGTGAACGCACGATCACCTGATAGCCGGCCAGCGTCGACGGCTTGCGCAAGCGATCGACCTCGATGTAGCGCAGCCACTCCGCCGCAGCGTCCGCGAAGGTGGCGCCAGTGCGGACCTGCCCGGCGAGCGTCCCACGCGATGCGTGATGCAGAACATCCCGCAACCACTCCTCAGCCAGCCCTTTCGTGAAGAACCCCGCCGGCGGGCGCCCGCGCTGTGACCACCCTGGCCCGATCTTCTTCTGCACCTGACGCCCATCAGGCAGCCGGTACTTCGCGTACCAAACGGGACCACGAGCACGATCGACTCGAAACACGTGACCAGAAGGAGGACTGATGTCAGGACGAGGCATTGCCCAAGAGTACCAACATCGCGGGACATATTCGGGACACGTTTCCCCAAAACCCCAAGCCCGCTAAGGGACTCGAACCCTTAACCCCTTCATTACAAGTGAAGTGCGCTACCAATTGCGCCAAGCGGGCGTGACCGGAAGTTTGACAGGCCGCGCGGCCTATGGCCGAGCGCGTTCCAGCAGTAAGTAGGTGCCGTCGTCGGTGATGTGGCTGCCGACGTCCCTGAATCCGACCCGGCGATACGCCGCGAGAGACCTGGCGTTCCAGTCGAGGATTACCACCCTGAGGCGGGTGCCAGTGAGTTGCTCGCCGAGCACCTCCAGCAGCAAGGGCAGAATCTCTCGCGACAGGCCCTGTCCCATCAGGTCAGGACGCAGACCGAACCCGAGGTCCTCCATGCCGGACTCCTCGCCGAGGCCGAACACCCGCGCTTCTGCGCCGAGGCAGAGATAGGCGATCAGTTCACCGTTCCGCCGGACGGCTGAGAAACGCTGCGCCGGGTCCGTCATCAGCCGCGCGTCCCCAGCCAGAACGTTGTAGACGTCGTACGGCGGCTCATAGCGCCACATGGAGATCGCGTCGGCGTCCGCCTCGCTCAGCCGACCGAGCTTGTAATGCACGCTATGGTCCGCTCCGCCGCTCGGCATGAAGTGAGCGACAGCATCCTGCGGCGAGAACACGGCGTCGTGGCCGTGCTTGCCGGCAAAGTTGGGGAAGCTCAAGGCCTCAGGAGTCACGGTCACGCCTGCATCGTGGCGCAAAGCGCCCCGGAGCCGGCGACTAGGACTCGGCGGGCGCTGGCCTGGCGTCGACGAGCGACGCTGTGCGGCCGGTCGCCGGGTGCTGCGCGGCCTCGGCGAGCGTCGCGCTCATCTGCGCGTCAGCGACGGCCTCCGACTCAGCGATCACCTCAGCCGTGTGGCAGATCTCAGCCATCGGCGCGGCAGCTGAGGGCGGCCCGGTGGCAACCATCGCTGTCTGCAGTCCACGCCGGCGTGGGCGCCAGACACGCAGGTACTCAGCGGTCATGTAGGAGCCGACCACGATCAGGACCGCAATCAGCTGAGCAATGATCGCCTGGACGTTCGGGAAAATCGAGAACCACTGTCCGAGCCACCCAGGCCAGTGGCCAACCGAGGTCGTCCCAATCCAGCCCGCAAGCTGCATCTCATTGATCTCCTCGCCGACCATCACGAACAGGACCACGAGCAGCATGCCGCCGGTGATGATCAGCAGGCGCTTGTACGGAAGCTTCTGATGCAGCGTAAATGTGAGTACGCCGGCCGCGGTGGTGAACAGCGCGCCGAGCGTGACGCCCTCAAGCACGACGTTTGAGCCAAACGTGACCCGCAGGTTCTGCAGGAAGATCACGATCTCAAAGCCCTCGCGGTAGATCGAGGTGAAGCCGAGCAGCCCGAAGCCCAGCAGCGCCGCGCGCCGATTGGTCTCAGGATCACCGCTCAGCAGCCCCCTACGGCGCTTGTGGTGGTGGGAGATCCAGCCGGTCCAATAGACCTTGTGGAAGAACCAGTTCATCACGATCAGCAGCACGATCACTGCCGGGATGCCAGTCGCGGCCTGCAGGCTGAGCCCGCGACCGCCAAACATGCTGATCACCCAGATCGCCAGGAACCACGTCGCGATGGTTGCCAGGATTCCGGCACCGCCGCCGATCGCAACCGGCCGGCGGTAAACCTTGTTGGCTCCGAGGAAGCTGGCGGTGACCGCGGCCAACACGAGGATCGTCTCTAGGCCTTCGCGGAAGACCAGAATGGCGCTGTTCATCACGGCCGTCGTGCGGCTCATGTGCCGGGCGTTGTTGGCGACGCTCGGGTCCAGCGTGCCGCCGTTGGAGTGCCAGCCGAGAATGACCGTCACTACCGAAATCGCCAGGATCACCCCTACCCACAGGTAGAAGCTCCAACGTGGAGCGGTCTTGCCCTTGCTCGATTTGGTCGAGCGGGCCGTGGTGGCTGTGGTTGCGGGCTGCGCCATGTCGGGGGTTATTCCGATCCTGGGGGTCGGAATACTCGCGGAGCGGAACGTAGCACAGATTAGGGTGCCCTAACACGATCCGCAACGACCGTCTTATGAATCTCCTCGCGAGATCTCATCCAAACCACACCGCCGCCAGCTGCTCCAATAGCCTGGACCCGGCCATGACCGCGCCAACCTTCGAGCTTCAGAGCCACTCCACCTACTCGGACGGCGAGCTCTCTCCGACCGCCGTGGTGAGGGCCGCCGCGCAGGCCGGCGTCGAGCTCCTGGCACTGACCGACCACGACACCATCGACGGTGTGACCGAGGCAGCCCAGGCCGCCAACACGCTCGGACTGGGCTTTGCGACCGGCGTCGAAATCTCCGCACTCGACCCCGGCGCCCAGGACCTGCACATCTGCGGCTATCTGATCGATCCCGCCTACGCTGCTCTGGGGGAGCAGCTACGGCGCTCACGCGCGGATCGTGAGCAGCGCGCTGAACGGATGGCCACGGCGCTCACCGAGCTGGGCTGGGCGATCGACCGCCAGCACCTGGACTCACGCAAGGCAGCGGGCCAGACGATCGGACGCCCGCACCTGGCAGAGGCCGTCGTGGCTCATCCGGGCAACGCCACACGCTTGGTCCAGGAGGGGCTCGACAACCCGTCAGCGTTCCTGGTGGCCTACCTGATTGAGGGACGTCCCGCCTTTCGCGAGCGCCTCGCCCCCACCGTGACGCAGGCGATCAACCTGATTCACGCCGCCGGCGGCGTCGCCGTCTGGGCTCATCCCTTCTGGGACATCGACGCTGGCCCTGAGGTGCTGTCGACCCTCGACCGCTTCGTGGCTGCCGGGCTCGATGGCGTCGAGGTCTTCTACGTGACACACACGCGCGAGCAGACCGAAATGCTGTTCGACCGCTGCGCTCAGCTCGACCTGCTCACGACCGGCTCATCGGACTTCCACGGCCCCAACCATCGCCAGTTCAATCACTTCCGCGCGTTCCAGACCTACGGTCACACCCCGAACCTTGGCGGGCTGGCAGAGCGGCACCGCGTGGTCATGCCGGATGAGTCAATCCGCCGGCCGGGCCGGCCAAGCTGAGGCGCTGCCGGTAGCCGACCTGTTGCTGCGCTCTCGGCACGCCACCTCGGGGATTCCGCCAGGCCTGTACAGCGACGATAAGATTCGCACGTGGATTCGGGAGGTGGCGCTGCCGTCCAGAGAGGTTTGGGTGATGACTCACGGCAGCACCCTCACGGCGATGATGGTTCTCAACGCGCAGTGGGTGGAGCAGCTCTTTGTCGCGCCCGAGCACCTCCGAGAGGGGAAGGGCTCGCGGCTGCTCCTGCTTGCACAGTCAACCCGCAGCGAACTCGAGCTTTGGACCTTTGAGGCCAACACGCCCGCACGAGCGTTCTATGAGAAGCACGGTTTCCGGGCCAGCGATCCGGCCAGCAGCGACAACGAGGAACAGGCCCAAGCCATCCGCTACCGCTGGACCCGCCCAACAGCCGAGCCCTGATGCGGCAGCACATGGGCTTGCACCCTCGTTGGCGGCCTGGACCTCAAGCGGCGATAGCCCGCGACTGGAGGTGCCCGCCGACCTTGCGCTTCACACGCTGGAGCGCATTGTCGACCGTCTTGCAATCGCAACCCAGGCGCTGTCCGACTTCCTCGTACGAGCGGCCGTCGAGGTACAGCGCCAGCACGCGCGACTCAAGGTCGGAGAGCGTTGTCGAGATGCAAGCTACGAGCGCGCGCAACTCTTCGGAGCTGATGACCTGATTGACCGGGTCATGTACCGACGACCCCGGGATCATCTCGTCGAGCGTCGGCTCGTTGTCACCGGACGAACCGGCGGGAGAGCTCGAGAAGGAGAGGTACTGGTTAAGCGGCGTGTGCTTGTTACGGGTCGCCGTCTTCACGGCCGTGATGATCTGGCGGGTGATGCAGAGCTCCGCGAAGTTGCGGAAGCTTGACTCACGGTCCGTGCGGTAGTCACGGATCGCCTTGTAGAGACCGACGAGACCCTCCTGAATGAGGTCGTCGGAGTCGCCGCCAGCGAGAAAGTAGGACGAAGCCTTGAGACGGACGAAGCCGTAGTAACGGCGGACGAGCCGGTCATAGGCGTCGGCGTTACCAGCCTTGGCGAGGGCGATCAGATAACCATCCTCAACCTGAAGCTGACCTTTAGTGTTCGATGAGAGTCGTGCCACGACGTTCCTTTGCATGACCACCGGCTCGTAGCCGAGTGATCGGTTGGAAGTTGCGTGACGCGTCACCTCCCCTGGCGCCGCACCTATTCAGTTGAACTACCGGATGCCGTCCTCCCCAGAACTCGCATCCGTCCTGCCCCAACCCAAGCCTAAGGCTCGGGTTGATCCTTATCTACTCGTGGCAGGTTGGCATAAGGCCTGGCAGGTGTCAAGCGAAAAGTGAAAGAAAGCAGGAGAAATCGCAGCGTCTGACTACGCGCGGACGGGCAACTTGGAGCTTCGTGACCCTACGAGCGCGCGGCAGCCGCGGCGTACAGCAGCACCGCAGCCGCGGCACCAACGCTGAGCGACTCGATCTTTCCGCGCAACGGCAGTGAGATCAGCGCGTCGCAGGCCGACGCCACGCGTGGACGCAGCCCCTTGCCCTCCGAGCCCATCACGAGCACCACGGGGCCGCTGAAATCCACCTTCCGGTAATCCATGGTGGCGTCGCCATCTGCGCCGTAACACCAGAAGCCACGGGCCTTGGCGGCGTTCAGGAAGTCAGTGAGGTTCCGGACCTGGGCGAGCGGCAGATGCTCGACCGCGCCGGCCGACGCCTTACAGACCGCGGGCGTGACCTCCGCGGCGCGGCGCTCAGGCAAGACCAACCCCGCCGCGCCCGCGCACTCGGCCGAGCGGCAGATGGCGCCGAGGTTCTGGGGGTCCTGCACCTGATCGAGCGCGATGATCAGCGGCTGATCCAGGCCGAGCAGCTCCTCGCCTTCCAGGTAGCGGTAATCGGACACCTCAGCACAGATCCCCTGGTGGCCGTCCGAGCCGCAGCGGCTCGCGATTTCATCGGACGTCTGCAGGCTCGGCCGTATCCCCGCCTGCGCGAGCCACGGCTCCTTCAGGGCCCCGGTCGTAGCCCAGACCTGACCCACCGTTCGTGGCCCGCGGACGGCCTCATGCACAGCGTTACGGCCGTAAACGATCACGAGATCGGCAGCAGCTCAGGGCCATCGGGGCCGTCACGGACCTCCCAGCCGAGCGCACGGAGCTGGTCACGCGCCTGATCGGCCGCCGCCCAGTCACGCGCGGCTCTAGCAGCCTCGCGCGCCTCCAGCAAGGCCAGCGCCTCAGGCGGCACGCTCACATCCGCGACATCGAGCAGGTTGTCGAGCGCCAGCACCGCGAGCATCTCACGCAGATCAGCGTCGCCGACCGAGCCAGGCCCGGCGCTGTTGGCTTCGCGAACCCAGTCGAACGCCACCGCAAGTGCTCGCGGCGTATTGAAGTCCTCGGCCAGCGAGTTGAAGAACTCGTCACGCAGCGGCATCGACCACTCCGGTGAGGCGCCGGGAACCAGCCGCCGTGCCAGCTCGCGGAACCGCTTCACGTTGGCCGTGGCCTGCGCCAGCCGCTCCTCGTCGAACTCCACCGGCTGGCGGTAGTGGCCGGAGCAGAAGTACATGAGCAGCGAGTCGCGTCCGTAAGTCTCCACGGCGGCGTGCAAGAGAAACGTGTTGCCGATCGACTTCGACATCTTCTCCTGCTCGAGTCTCAGCATGCCGTTGTGCACCCAGAGCTGCGCGAGCGGGCGGCCGTATGCTGCGCAGGTCTGCGCGGCCTCATTCTCATGGTGAGGGAACGTCAGGTCTGAGCCGCCACCGTGGATCTCGAAATCGAGCCCCAGCAGCTTCTCCGCCATCGCCGAACACTCGATGTGCCAGCCCGGCCGGCCCCTGCCCCAGGGCGTGTCCCAGGCAGTGTCCTCAGCCGGCTTCTGCGCCTTCCAGAGAGCGAAGTCCAGGGGGTCGCGTTTGCGGTCCGCTCCCTCCTTGCCCTCTCCCTGATCGAGATCGTCAAGCCGCCGATGAGACAGCTCGCCGTAGTTCCCGTAACTGCGTACGGAGAAGTACACGTCGCCGTCAACGGCGTAGGCATGCCCGCGCTCGATCAACCGCGCGATCAGGGCGATCATCTCCGGCATCGTCTCGCTCGCCAGCGGCTCGTGATCGGGACGGCCGAGCTCGAGCGCGCTCGTATCGGCCAAGTAGTGCGCCGTCATCTCCCGCGCCAACGAGTCGCTGTCGACACCCGCGGCGGTGGAGGCGGCGTAGATCTTGTCGTTGACGTCGGTCACATTCGCGACGAACGTGACCTCGTAACGCTCATGGACGAGGAAGCGCTTGAGCAGCGAGAACACCACGAACGGCCGGGCGTTGCCGATATGTACGCGCCCGTACACCGTCGGCCCACAGACATACATGCCGACCTTTCCAGGCTCGCGCGGGCGCAGCGGCAGGACTTTGCCGGCGAGCGTGTCGTGAAGGGTGATCTCGCGCACGACGCTCAAAGTTAGAGCCTAAAGGCGGGTTTGGTCATCACGGCACCGGGGCTCCCTATGGCCATCAGGGCCAGAGGGAGCCGTCAGGGCCATCCAGAGCCATCAGCCCTGGCCCACGGCGGGGTCCGGTCGGGTGACCGTGGCGATTGCGATCGCAGCCGCACCCTCCAAGCGACCGACAAAGCCCAGGCCTTCGCCCCGCGTGGCCTTGAGGTTCAGTTGAGGGTTGGCCACACCGAGCGCCGTAACCAGCCGCTCATGCATCGCCGGCTTGAAGGGAAGCAGCTTCGGGCGCTCAATCACCACCGTCGCGTCGACGTGCTCAATCACGCACTGCGCGGCCGCGAGCAGCGCCACGGCCGCCCTGAGCAGCTCCACGGAGTCAGCGTCGCGGTAACGCTCGTCGGTATCCGGGAAGTGCTCGCCGATATCACCGAGCCCGGCGGCGCCCAGCAACGCGTCGATGATCGCGTGCGTCAACACGTCGGCATCAGAGTGACCGAGCAGCCCGTGGGTGTGCGGTATCTCCACCCCGCCGATGATCAGCGGCCGCCCCTCCACCAGCTGGTGCACGTCATAGCCGAGGCCGGTGGCGACGCTCATAGTCCCAGCCGCGCGGTCAACAGCATCTCTGCCATACGTAGATCAAGTGGCGTCGTGATCTTGAAATTCTCGTCAAGGGATGGCATGACGGCCACGATCCCGCCTCCCTGCTCGATCAGCGATGCGTCGTCGGTGGCTCGCGCCAGCTGCTCAGGGGACGCTGACAGCGCCCACTCAAGCGCCGGACGGTGAAACACCTGCGGTGTCTGCACAGCCCACAACCGCGAACGCTCGAGCGTCGCACTGACGCGCATGTTGCCCT
>Ga0224557_1003147_pt1 | contig 13190 bp, 6 predicted proteins | sample 714S31014metaG_FD_180677 | JGI IMG/M metagenome (GOLD analysis project Ga0224557, IMG submission 180677) | Peat soil microbial communities from Stordalen Mire, Sweden - 717 S3 10-14 | ecosystem: Environmental > Terrestrial > Soil > Wetlands > Peat | place: Sweden: Norrbotten County, Stordalen... | reverse complement strand
CACCACAAGGTTCGGAATCACCTTCACCCAGTTCGCGAAAATCGACGTTAACGGGGACAACGAGTCGCCTCTCTACACATTCCTGAAGAAAGAGGCCGGAGGCGGCAACATAGGATGGAACTTCGTGAAATTCCTGGTGGACAGGAAGGGAAACATCGTGGAGCGTTTTGATTCAAAGATTACGCCGGAAAAGATTGATCCGGAGATAGAAAAGCAATTGACGTCCGGCAATTAAGAATAACTGGAGGCCCGTTATGGAAAATGAGATTAAACCTGAAGAGAGCCAAAACGAAGTTACATACAAAACCGTTGAAACAGGCGCGGCAGATAAGCCCGTGCCCGCCAGTATCAGGATGGCAATATGGGGTATTGGAGTCTATGTTCTGCTCTCCTTAATCATCGTGGCCATGCTGTTAATGAGGAGAAATTATTCATCATTATCCAGCGGCATCGGCATGGTGATATGGATAGTTATAGCGGTGGGGCTGGCAAAAAAAAGCATGATTGCATGGTGGGGAGCGATGATATATTCGATAATCGGGATGGCAGGGACCGGCGCGGCGTTGTTTATAGGCAAAGGCGGCATCAGCGCGATGCAGATAATAATGCTACTTGTATTCTGGGCCCCGCTGGTGGTGATAGTAGCCGCAATCAGCAGAAAATCAGCAAGGGAATATGTAAAAAAAATAGTTAAGAGTTAAGAATTGAAAATTTAAGGCATGTAATTGCATTAATTATCAGTGACAGGAGTGAATATGGATACGGAAAGTTTTTTAACACGCCTTGAAGCGGTTAATCTGCATCTTTTTCGGCTTGGTGTGCGCGAGGCCGACCTTAATGAGCAGTTTGTCCATTCCGGCGGCAAGGGCGGGCAGAATGTGAATAAGGTATCCACGGCTGTCAGGCTCAGGTATAAAGACGAGGACGTCAAATGCATGGAGGAACGCTCGCAGTTTCTCAACCGCGTCCGCGCCAGGGAAATACTTGCGCAGAGGATTGAGAATAAACGCGAACAGGCCGGCCTCGCCAAACGCGCGGAATTTGAGAAGGCGCGGAAATTGAAAGCGGGCAGGCCGCGGGCAATAAAAAAACAAATACTCCGCGATAAACGGAAAAAAAGCGAGACAAAAAAGAACAGAAAATACAGCCCAAGAAGGGATGAATAACTGATAATTTTATATGTATCTACTGTATTCTTTTTGCGCTGTTTTACTGGTTATCAGCCTGCCGTGTGAGGTGAGAGATAAGCCGCAGTTTGTAGAAAAAAGTTTTTGCCGGTTTTTTTAAAAGGCACATTCCTGTCCATAACATAAGGCGCCATTGCCTGGCCCGGGACTATGCAAGGGTTAACTGTAAAACGATTTTAAAAAAACACCAAAAGCACCAGCAACACATAAGGACCTACAATTTGATGTTGAAATATCAAGCGGTATGATATATCCTGAATTAATAGTGAAGGCAAGAAATATGATAAATATCATATACAAGGAACAGGGTGGCAATGGCAAAGTTTTATCCCGAATATGAATTTGCAATAAAAAAATGCAAACTCCAAAAAAATACCGGTGAAAGGATTATTTTAGCCCTTTTGCATGATGGCCTTGATGACAATTTTATTGTATTTCATTCACTATCCTATCTTATGAAAAATTCAAAAAAAAGATTTGTTGACGGCGAGGCTGATTTTGTTGTTTTTGACAAAAGAAAAGGATTTATCTGCCTTGAAGTAAAAGGCGGTACGCAAATAATGTTTAAAGATGCCGCCTGGTGGTACGCCCCGGGAAAACCAATGAAAAATCCCTTCGAACAGGGAGTCAAGGCAAAGTTTACACTTAAAGATTATTTTATCTCGGTTTACAATAAAAATCCCGATTTTACGTATGCCCATGCGGTAGGTTTTCCAATGACAGTTTTTGATGCAAAAACAGTGACGGCCGACGCAGATAAGACAATAGTAATTGACAGGGGAAACTGCGATAATCTAAGGGAAAGGTTCGAAAAAATCTTTATATCATCCGGCTATAGGGAAAACAGGACAAATTTGAGCGAAATCGCCGGCTTTATTTCCCATCTAACAAAAGAATATAAATTAAACGACGAAATTGACGCATTATACCCGTTGTTGAATGAAGATATCAAGGGATACGAAAACGAACTTGACGATTTTACGGAAACATTTCCAGGAAGCAACATTATTGTCGGCGGCGCCGGGACAGGTAAAACATATCTTGCGGTAAAAAAGATGGAATCTATCGGCGAAGACAGAAGGCTTGCATATTTTTGCTTTAACAAAAATCTTGCCGAGATGGTAACGAAAAAAATCGTCGGCAGAAGCAATATTACAATCAAAAACATACATAAATACGCCAGGGATATGGCGCAAGATTCCGTGAGTCTGAAAGCAGGCGGATGTAAAATTGATATTATATTTAAAATTGACGACAATTTGACCGGGATTGAGAATCAGAAGTGCGCGGAAAATTTTGATTTTATTATAGTTGATGAAGTCCAGGATTTTAACCTTAGCTGGGTGTTGTTTCTTGAAAACATGCTGAATCCCGGCGGAACAATGTGGCTTCTCGGCGATGAAGACCAGAATTTGTACGGCAAAAACTTTTTTGGCGAATTTGTCCCCGGAAAACTGAAAATTCAGTATGGAAGAGGAAGCTTGACAACGAACAGGCGCAATACAGCCAATATCCATATATGCACGGTTGATAAAACCGGCCTGGGAACCGGCATGAAAATTAACAAAACAAAAGGCCTTGATCCAAAATTTTTTAGTTTTAAGCAGGGCGCAACCGATGAAATTATAAATGAAATGGGGAAAACCTTAATTGAACTTACGCCCGCCTTAAAACAAAAAAAAGCCAGCATGGTTATACTTACCGACAGAAAAGAAAATATATTCTCCGCGTCCAACATATTAAAAATAGGCGATTTTAATCTGACAAATAATTGTTTTGATGATGATTCGTGCAAGATACCGTTCCTGACAGTGCATGCCTTTAAAGGCCTGGAGGCGGATTATGTTTTGTATCTTCAGCACAATAGAAATTACAGCATTCGGGACAGGAGAATAAATTACGAGGCTTATACAAGGGCGAAAATGGGGTTATATGTTTTTGAGTGCCGGAGTTAAAAATGAAACCTATTGATGTCCTTAACAATATTTTCGGATACAGGGATTTCCGCCCGGGGCAGGAACAGATAATTGACACCCTGATGTCCGGCAGGGATTGTGTGGGTATTATGCCCACCGGCGCCGGAAAATCAATAACGTTCCAGATACCGGCGCGTATTTTACCCGGAACGGTGCTGGTAGTGTCCCCGCTTATATCGCTTATGAAAGATCAGGTTGACTCTCTTCAAATGTATGGATTTAAGGCCGTGGTTATCAATTCCACCCTTACAGACGGCGAGCGCAGTTCGCGCCTTGAGGGGTTACGCGCCGGAAAATATGAACTTGTTTATCTTGCCCCCGAGGCACTGGAAGGATCCCTGCGCAACTTTATAAAGTCATGCCCGGTAAGCATGGTTGTTGTTGATGAGGCGCACTGCATCAGCCAGTGGGGCCATGATTTCAGGCCCGCATACAGGAAATTGAGGGGGATAAAAAACGACCTTGGAAGCATTCCAATCCTCGCGCTCACTGCGACCGCCACGGAGGCCGTGACAGAGGATATTATAAGCCAGCTCGGCATGAATGATCCTGATATTTACAGGGGCTCTTTTTTCAGGCCGAACCTGATAATAACCTTCCAGAAAAAAGGCAAAGGAATAAATACAAAAAAAGAGGTGCTTGCATATTTGCGGAAAAATCAGTCGCAAAACGGAATTATTTACTGCTGGAGCCGTAAAAGCGTTGACAGCATGGCCGAGTACCTGAAAGATCATGGAATAAATGTACTTGCCTATCATGCCGGACTTAGCGACGAGATAAGAAGGCTCAATCAGGAAGCGTTTATAAAAGGAAACACGCAGGTTGTTGTCGCAACGGTGGCCTTCGGAATGGGTATAAACAAACCGGATGTGCGCTTTGTAATACACTGCAATATGCCGCGTACCGTTGAAAGTTACTACCAGGAGATAGGAAGGGCGGGACGCGACGGCCTTGACAGCAGGTGCATAATGTTCTATTCATACAGCGACGTTATAAATTACAGTTTTTTCCTGAAAGAGACGGCCGACCCGGAAGTTAAGGCGTCTATAAGCAGGAAAACAAAGGACTTTTTTGAGCTTGCGGAAAGTTCTGTCTGCAGGCATAAATCAATAGTTTCCTACTTCGGGGAAAACATGAAAGACTGCGCATCCTCCTGTGATATATGCGGACATCACAGCCTTGAAGATATCAGGAAGATTCACAAAGCAAACGTTTCCGTGCCCGTGGAAAAAAATGTAACCGCGCCGGGAAACGCCGGAATCAGGACAGATGAGCTCTTTTTAGCCCTGAAAGATGTGAGAAAAAAGATCGCAAAGGAAAATAATATATACGCATATTATTATGTTTTTAACGATGCCACCCTGATTGAAATGGCCGAAAAAAAACCAACAACTTCCGGTGAAATGCTCGGGGTAAAAGGGGTGGGGATGGTAAAGCTGGAAAAATACGGGGCGCAATTCCTTGATGCGATAAAAAAGTTCAAGAACAAATCCGTTTAAAACAAAAAACGCGCATCATGCCGGGAGCGGTTATGAAAAAAACAGGCGGTATTTTCAGGGCGTTTAATTACAGGAACTACCGCCTCTTTTTTTTCGGGCAGGGCACTTCCTTTATCGGCACCATGATGCAGAATACCGCACAGGCATGGCTCGTCTACCGCCTTACAAAATCCGCCGCCATGCTCGGGCTTGTGGCTTTTGCCGGGCAGTTCCCGGCATTTTTCATGGCGCCTGTGTCCGGGTTGTTAAGCGACAGGTTCGAAAAAAGGAAAATAATACTCACAGCCGACATTTTTAAAATAGTGCAGGCAGTTGCTTTAACCGCGCTTGTTATCAGCGGGCACATAAAACCGTGGCATATTGCGGCGCTTGCGGTGCTGCTCGGGACGGCCAACGGCCTGGAAACGACCGCGCGCCACTCCATGGTGCCGGAAATTGTGGATGATAAAAAGGATATCGGAAATGCCATCGCAGTAAACTCCATGCTCTTTAACGCGGGAAGGGTGGCGGGCCCGGCGCTCGCCGGTTTTGTTGTGGCTTACGCGGGCGAGGGGGCGTGTTTTGCCGCAAATGCGCTGAGCTACATCGCCCTGATCTGGGCGCTAATCGCTATGAAATTTCCAAAAATGGCGCTTCCTGAAAGCGCCGCGCATCCACTCGAAGGCCTCAAAGAGGGTTATCAATACTGCTTTTCATTCAAACCGGTGCGCGAGATTATTTTCATGACCGCATTCATAAATATTACGGGAATATCAGCGATAGTGCTCATGCCGGTCTTTGCAGGGAAAATACTCGGCGGCGGCCCGCAGGCGCTCGGGCTGCTCATGGGGTCACTCGGCGCGGGAGCGGTCACAGGAGCGCTGTACCTTGCGGCTCATAAAGATACGGAGTCACTCGGAAAAGTGACGGCGGCCGCTTCGGCCATTTTCGGCGCCGGACTGTGCCTGCTGCCGCTTGCGTCAAATATTTTGGCCGCAATGGCATTACTGGCCGCGGCCGGCGCGGGCATGATGCTCCAGTCTTCAGCATTGAACACCATGATACAGGTGATAACCCCGGATAAAATACGCGGCAGGGTGATGAGTTTTTATCTTATGGCGGTCACTGGTTTCGGTCCGCTTGGCAGCCTGATCACCGGTTACGCGGCAAAATCGTACGGGGTCAAACCGGTAATTTTTGCCCTGGGCGCGCTGACAATAGCAGGCGCCGCTGTTTTTTCTTTAAGGCAGGAGCGTACAGAGAGTAGATAGGAGAAAGTGGAAAAAACAGGGCCGGAACAAAAAATACCGTCTGGCGTGCGGCAAAGGCTATCTTTTTAGTTGCAATTGGAGTATCACCCGTATATAATTGGAATAACAGACATATTTATTTGTCGTTATAAAATGGAGGTGGATGTGAAGAAAATCATCATAGTTTCCATGATAGCAGCTGTTGCTGTTATCTATGCCGCTGGATGTGTTAAAAAAGCTCCGTCCGCCCCCGATTTGAATATTACACCACAAAAAAGCGCAACGACCACTGAAACACTACAGGCAGCTTTCACTGCTACAGTTACTTCAACAAATTCCCCGTCAGTTACACAGGCTCCTTTTACAGCAACCTCAACCCAAACAATATCACAGACCGTCACGGAAACACTCACAGAAACTGTTTCGCCCACAATTACAGTGACGCTTACAATCACATTTACACCCAATGAAACCGGGACCATCGGCGCCCAGCTAACCGCCACGATGACATCAATGTTTGCCGGGGCCTGGGGGACAATAGGGAACGGCGCCGGACAGCTTAACACGCCTTACGGAATAGCGGCGGATGCTTCAAATAATATTTATGTCGCCGATTGCGGAAACGGCAGGATACAGGAATTTACATCTTCAGGGGCGTACGTGACCGTGTGCGGTTCGGCCGGAATACTTAACGGGCAGTTCAACGGGCTTATCGGCGTGGCCGTTGATACTGCCGGGAATATTTACGGCTCTGACCAGGGAGGCGCCAGGATAGAAAAATTCAGCCCTGCGGATTCATTTCTTTTAAAATGGGGTTCCTCCGGGAACGGGGATAACATGTTCAACGCCATTGCGCTTATTGCGGCCGCAGGAGGAAATATTTACGCGGTTGATTACAACAATGATTACATACAGGTTTTTGACACATCAGGAAACTTTATTAAAAGGTTCGGGACGGCTGGAAGCGGCAGCGGTGCGTTTACACGGCCATACGGAATTGCAGTTGACGGCAGCGGGAACATATATGTATCCGATTCCGGAAATAACAGAATTGAGGTTTTTGACAGCGGCTACAACTACACGGCCCAGTTCGGCGGGACTGGAAACGGCGACGGCAAGCTTAATTATCCGCACGGCATTGCGCTTGACGGAAACGGAAATATTTATGTGGCGGATATGAACAACGAGAGGATAGAGGAGTTTACGACGTCCGGTGCATTTGTAAGAAAATGGGGAAGCGCCGGATCCGGCAACGGGCAGTTCGGCGGGCCCGCCGGGGTTGTTGTAGATTCAAATAACAATGTATATGTTACAGATTATCAGAACAACAGGGTGGAAAAATTCACGCCTTAATAAGGGCAGGAGCTTACACAGAGTAGATAGGAGAAAGTAGAAAAACCATGCCTGCACGGCAGCATATTTAAAAACATATTTTAAAACAAACCGTTTTATATTGAAAAATTCCCCGTAAATGGTAAAATCAACCCGATATAAATTATTACACTAACTTTTGCCGGGGGGTTTTATGGCCAAAAATAAATCCATTCTTCAAAAAATCATCATGTACGTCATTCTTGCGTTGATACTTTTTGCCGTTCCCGCGCTTATCACTTTTTTTGCGCAGCCCAAATACGGCGTCTTTGACGGGATAGCCGCTTTTATGCTAAACAACAACGCTTGGGTTTTTATCGCTGTTTTTGCCACCGTTGTTTTACTGCGCCTTTTTGTAAAAAAGAAAAAGGCGGAATTGCTCAAAGGCGCGGCTGTCTATATAGGCGCCTGGATTGCCGGCAGCATTTTAAACAGGCTTTTTTCCGGCATCCTTCATATGCATATGCTCGCATGGCTCTTCCTTATATATGTGCTTATGTATTTTGCCTATTATTACTTTGAGGAACTGCCCGGCTTTTTTGCAAAAGTTGGAAATTTTACGGCAAGGGCCATGAAAACCGCCGGAATGATACTGGCATGGGTCTGGCTGGCCCTGCTTATTGCCGCGGTCCCATTCATAATACTCGGCATGGCGAAAAACAATGACGGCTTCAGCGACTTTTTTACGCAGAATTTTACAGGCATATCGCTTATTTTTTTCGCGGTACAGGCCGCCTGGAGGCGTTTTGCAAAGGGTAAAAAATTCGATCTTCTCTTAAGCGCAGGCATCTTTATTGTAACTGCGTGCATTGCCCTGATTTTAAGGCCGCTGGTGCTTAAGATGGAATGGGTGGATGTAAGAATATACAATTATTTTGCGGCGCTTTTGTCCGCATACGACGCCTCATATGAAACCGCGGTTCTCGGGCTGCTTGTCAAAATCCGCGGAGTTTTACTTAAACACTCAGAAAGTATCATTAAAAAAGTCGCGGCAGCGACCGTGGAATACACCGGAAGCCTCGCGAAAAAGTCGGCGGACAGGATTACGGAAATAAAAGCCAAAAGGGTAAAGGCCACGATAATCATCGGGGCCCTGGCGGCCGCGGTTCTGCTTTTCAATGTCACAAGGATAATATATGAAAACGCATTTGTTTATGTTCTCTCCATTTCCCCGAAAGGCGAAGTGGGGCAAAATGTCCTGATTTCCGCGGAATTTTCAAAACCGGCCGCGCTTAAAGACGCGGATATCACAAAACTGGGCTGTTTTACAATAAAACCGCCGATAAAGGGCCATTACAGTTTTGAGAACGGAAAAATTGTAATGTTCACGCCGGATGAGGCGTTAAAACCGTCAACGCAATATACGGTGACAATGGATCCGGCCGGGTATTTTAAGGCGCCGGGAAAACAGGTGACGGGCTCGCCAGGGACCGTATTTAACACGCCTTATATGAATGTTGTGGACTCGCGCTTTTTCGCAAACAGGGACATAATGAAAAATGTTGAAAAGGAGGTCGTCGGGGAAATTAATTTTAATTATCCCGTTGACGGCGCCGAACTGAAAAAATGGGTCGAGGCGGAAAAAATAACTCTTGCGGGCTGCAACCCGCTTGCGAAAAAAGAGGAGCCGGTTGATTTTTCCATAGAGGATTCCGAGACGCCGACCAGGTATTATATAAAAGTGCCCGGCATATCCAGCAGTTTCGACTGCCAGCAGATAAGGGTGAAAATAAAGGCCGGAATAAAATGCGCCGAATGCACCCTGGGGATGCAAAAGGATTTTGAGGGGGCCGTTGACATAGAAAAAAGGGTAAAACTTTCAGTTGAAAGCGTTGCGCCCTGGCACACAGAAGGGTCGACTTTGCTTGCAGTAAAGTTCAACATGCCGGTTTCTGCGGAGCAGGTGGAAAAATTTGTGACGGTCACAAGGCGCGTCACGGTGGATAAGCCGGCGGAGGTTGTCCCTTTCACGGTGAAAACCGAATATTGTTACGCCGTTTTAACGGCGGATTTCGAGCCAAACCTGACTTATGACGTGTCGGCTGGAAAGGGCATAATATCAAAGACAGGCGAGCCCATGGACAACAATTACTCGACTCCGGTAAATATAGAGGATATGCCGTCGTCGCTGGATTACGCCGAGCAGGGTGAAATCATGTCGCCTGACGGTGAAATGAACCTTGCGCTGCGCGTGATGAACCTGGACAAAATCAACGTCAGGCTTTACAAGGTTTTTAAGAACAACCTGGTCTATTACCTGAAAAACGGCAACGCCGAAGAGTTCGGCCGGCAGGTTTACAACGGCGACCACGACATAACCGGCGGAAAAATAAACCAGGAAATAACCGAATACATAAATTTTAACAAATTTTCAAAGGAACCGTACAAAGGGATATTCGTCACGGAGATATCGGACCTGCAAAACAGGTGGGAGAGCAAAAGAAAGCTGGTCAGGTGCACGGACCTCGGGATGATAGCGAAAACATCGGGCAGGGACCTTATTGTGCGGGTAGTCTCGGTTTCAACACTGTCGCCCCTTGACGGCATCACGGTAAAACTTGTCTCCCAGACCAACCAGGTGATAAAGGAACAAAAGACTGATGTCACGGGAAAGACCGTATTCAGGGACTGGCGCGAAAATGTCTACAATTTTCAGCCTTTCATAGCGCTTGCCGAGAACGGCGACGATTTTTCATACCTTAAATTTGACGGCAGCGAACTGAATAATTATTCCTTTGACACAAACGGCGAACCCACGCTCGAAGACGGGATGAAGGCGTTTTTGACGTCGGACCGCGGCCTCTACAGGCCCGGAGAAACAGCGAACCTTACAGCTGTAATACGCAACAACGACCTGGCCATGCCGCCGCAGATAACAGTGGAGAACCGCATCACCGGGCCGCAGGGCGAGGTTATTCAGTCGGATAAAAAGGCTATTAATAAGGAAGGCATGGCAATATTTGTCCTTAACACATCCATGTCGTCTCCGACCGGCGAATATAAATCCGAGATATGGCTCAACAACGACAGGATGATAGGCAGCACCACTTTCAAGGTCGAGGAATTCATACCCGACAAGCTTACGGTGGATATAAAGACGCTCGACCCCGAGGTCGCGCCGGGCAGCCCGCTTTTATTCACCGTCAAGGCGAACCAGATGTTCGGGCCGCCGGCTGCGGGCAACAAGGCGGAGACCGAGGTAAAATTCATAGACTATACTTTCCAGAGCGCGAAGTTTAAGGATTACACTTTCAGGGACCCGCAGAAAACATTTGCCGAGAAATACGAGAGGCTCGGAACCGTGAACCTGGATCCGGTGGGTGAGTACCAGTACAACGTTCCCATACCCACCGGGGCAAATCCGCCATCGGCGCTTGAGGCGGAAATTTATACTCAGGTTTTTGACGACGGGGGAAGGCCCGTTGGCGCGTATAAGACGGTGCCGGTACACCTTTACAAATATTATCTCGGCGCGAAACTGGACGGCCAGCACAGGTCATATAAGCGCGGCGACACCATAGACGTCGATATTGCGGCGGTGAATTCAAAGGACGAACTCCAGAACGTAAAAAATGTTGAGGTTGTGGTAAAAAGGAAGGTATGGTACTCGATATTCCGCACCACCGGCTGGAACAGGGAACAGTATGATTCCTCGGCATACGAGGAGGCGGTGCTTTATAAGACAATAGACATAAACGGCCTGACAGACGTCTCGTTTACAGCGGATGTGGAAGGCGAGTATTCAGTATATATAGGAAGCGAAGAGAAGATGCGCACGGGGCTGACAGTCGAAGTATCGGGGCCCGGATTTACAACCTACGATATGTCGAACGCGGACAAGATAACAATTTCCACGGATAAGGACAAGTATTCCGCCGGAGACACGGCAGTGGTGACCATCAAGGCCCCTTTTGACGGCATGGCGTACGTTTCGCTGGACCGCGATAAAGTATACTTTGAAAAATATGTACAGATTATAAACGGAAGCGCGTCATTCAACGTGCCGGTCGACGCGCAGTATCTGCCAAATGTTTATATCTCCGTTGTGGCCTTCAGAAAGGCCCTGGAAAAATATGAGTCCCTGCCTTTTGTGGCTTACGGGATAAAAAATCTCACCGTGGACAAAGCCATCAGGGATTTGAAGCCAAAAATATCGTGCAAAGACGAGGTGATGTCCACCGAAGGCATCAACGTCTCGGTCGCGGGAATGCCTGCCGGCACCGCCGCGGTAATAGCCGCTGTGGACGAGGGCATACTGCAGATAATAAGGTTCGAGACGCCGGACCCGCTCTCCTTTTTCTACGCGAAAAAATCGCTCCAGACGGTGACATATACAATATTCAACAAGCTTCTGACCGATATAAAGGCGCAGAAGCTGGCCATAGGCGGCGATATGGAAGGCGGCCCGATGCGCAAACATCTGAACCCGGTGCAGGCCCGCAACGAGTCATACGCGAAATTTTCAGGGATAGTTTTCGCGGATGAGGCGGGCAATATAAATTACAAATTCGACACAAATAAATTCAACGGCAAGGTAAGGGTTATGATATTTACTGTCAAAAGGGACAAATTCGGCTCCGACAGCAGGCACGTGAACGTCGTGGACCCGATAGTTATCACCCCGACAATGCCGAGATTTCTGGCGCCGGGAGATGAATTTTTTATGCCCGTGCGTATTTACAACAACACCGCTGTCACGTCGGATTTCAGTGTAAAAGTATCGGTTGACGGGCCGGTGGAGTTCGAAAAATCAGTGCAGTCCGCGGACGGGATAAAAAGCAAGGGCGAAAAACTGTTTATGTTCCGCGGCAGGGCCACGGCCGACGCGGGAAAGGCCGTATTTGACATAACGGCGGACGGCGCGGGCGTCACAATGAATGTGAAACGCGAGCTGGCGGTCAGGCCGGCGGCGCATCTCGAGACCAGGGTTATAAAGGGTGAAATTGCGCCGGGCGGGGAGCTGAAATTCAGCGTGCCGTCAAATTACATCACGCAGGGAAAAATTGCAAGGGTGTGCCTGTCATACAGCAGGGCCGCGGAATACGCGGGCGCGTTTGATTACCTCATACAGTATCCCTACGGATGCATTGAGCAGACAACATCATCGGCCTTTCCGCTTATTTTTTATAAGGACCTCGGGATAACAAAAATGCTCATGGAAAACCAGGGGATAAACACCGAAAATTACATCAACGACGCCATAAAACGGCTCAGAAAATTTGTACTGCCGGGCAACAGGCTCACTTTCTGGCCGGGCGGGTCGTATGACGCCCCGGACTGGGTGAAACTTTACACGGCAAATTTTGTTATTGAGGCGAAACTTAAGGGTTACTTTGTCCCGGATGATATTTACAATTCCATTCTTATCTCCGCCGGCGTAACAACGGCCGCGGGACAACCCGTGGTTTCCGCAAACGCTTATAACAACGGCGGTGATTCGGACGGCGGGGACGCGCAGGAAAACAACGGAGACGGCGGGGATTCTGATTCAGGGTCGGTGGAGCCCACTCCGGCGCCGACGGACATACCAAGGCTCGACCGCCGCAGCCTGAACAGGAACGCCTACAATTTTGAGACAAACATTTACAGGCTGTACCTGAAAACGCTTTTGAACACGCCGGACGACAACACCATGAAATATTATGAGGATCTCTATTCGCTGTACGAGAAGAAAAATCTTAACAGGGAAAAGGCGCTGGGCGAAGACGGATACACACCGGACAAAATAATTGAAATGCAAAATTCGCTCGAAAAGCAGTACCTGCTAAAGGGCAGCCTTATGAACAGGACCGCCGCGGATTTTGTCAACGGCCTTTCAGAGACAGACAAGTTCCTGCTTTCCATGGCGTACTCACAGCATGACAACCAGGCGGCGGCGCGCATGGTGATATTCGACGATTTTAAGTCAAAATATATGGTAAGGGAGCT
>Ga0224557_1003145_pt1 | contig 13198 bp, 7 predicted proteins | sample 714S31014metaG_FD_180677 | JGI IMG/M metagenome (GOLD analysis project Ga0224557, IMG submission 180677) | Peat soil microbial communities from Stordalen Mire, Sweden - 717 S3 10-14 | ecosystem: Environmental > Terrestrial > Soil > Wetlands > Peat | place: Sweden: Norrbotten County, Stordalen... | reverse complement strand
GGTGACGCCGGCGTCATGGTACGCCGCGCGGCGGCCATACACATAGTCGAGCATGACCGCGTCGCCGGCGTATCCACGCGGCTTTTGGAACGCCCGCGCGGTGTACGGGTCCTGCATCAACAGTTTAAATAGGGGGTGCTCCCGCGCATTCTCCACCAGCCGATGCCATTCGCCGCCGGAACTGGCCGCTCTGACGCGGTCGAGCGTGACCATCAGCGCCTGGATCGGAGACGGTGCTTGGGTGTCCAGAAGTTGCGCACGGCACAATTCGAGACCCGCGGCCAGCGTCCCTGCCGGGCCGCCCGCGGGCGCATTCATCGTCGTCATTGTTCCTCCTTACGTGCGAGTATCCGGAAAGGAATCCACATCTTTTTTTCGAAATCGTAGAGCTGACAGGTCTTGAAGGTAGCTCGAATGTCACGCAACGCGATCGGCTTCTCGACAATATCTGATTGAAACCTGCCTTTTAGAGCTTGCATGGCCGCCTCCAGCCGATACAAGGGAACATTGATATCGAGATGGTGCGGCAGATGGCAGTAAATGCGATGCAGGCAAACGGACAGTATCCTTGGAGGGGACAGGTTAGGCGTCAGCCTGAACTGCGCTTCAAAAAACGCCCACTGTTTTCGATCCGCGAACCAGACCGCATCCGGTCCAGTGTGGTGAATGTAAATGGTCAAGCCCATAATCCAGCTCCACAGAATTGTTGGAGCCAGAATCGCCCAAATAGCGCAGCCGCCGCCGACAGTCCGGCGCCGCGACCGATAGAGACGGTCGCAACCCAACCAATCAGGAACGCCAGAACCAGGCGGCGGTCGCGCTGGTGGGCCGGCCTATACAGGCTCGGATATCTGCGGCGGTCCGGCGCGATCAGCTTACTCCACCAAAGCTCTCGCATCCAATAAAGGGCGACCCCGGGAAGCGTGCGGCAGACCCGGTAGAAGAGCCGTTCGGATCCCGGCAACGCGAGGTATTCGCTGGCGGATAGAGGCTGCCATGTGAAATCGCGGCTGCGGAGACCGGTGTAACCGTGATGTAACGTGTTATGTCCCACCGCCCATGGGCTGAACGGGCCAAACCTGGCAGCATCGTCAAACGTCCAAAGATGGCGTTGGCCTTCGATCCGCTGAAGAACGAGCCGTGACAGCAATCGTGGCCGATGATGAACAGGCGTGTCATGAATAGGGCAATGAGCAAGGACGACAACGGGGCTGTCCAACTGTTTGCATGCTGGATTAGAAAACTCGTTGAGGCAAGAAATCCGGCCAGATCGAAGGTCAGTAACAGGCTTGCCACGACGTTATTGGACTGGCGAAAGGGCGCGAGCAAAGCAGTGACTTGCCGCTTTTTCGACTCTTGTTCCCCGAGTCCGTAGCAGGCGCGCTCCCGGATGCCGTAACTTGGGTCAATGGCGTTCATGGAGATACGTCGCTTACCCTCCTGTTTCATAAAGCGCGATACGGCGGCAAAAGGGGACAGTTACTTTGCCCGGCGGCAGGCCACAAAAAACGATGGCCTGCCCCACGGCTAAATTTGAATTGACAAGGTTATAATGAGACGGATGCGCGCTCTGGCTCTGGCTCTCGTTCTTGTAATCCCGGTAGCCGCGATGGCGCAAACCGCTCCGGTGAGCGGCAAGCGATACCCGCGCCTGGCCATCCGCAATGCGATCGTGGTCGATGGCAACGGCACGCCAGCTTCCGGCCCCCAAGACATCATTATCGAGAACGACCGGATCGCCGCCGTCGTTGCGCTGGATCCAGTGGCAGTGAACCGCGGCGCGCGCCGCCTGCCGGCGGACGTCGAAATCGAAGCCAGAGGAAAGTACGTTCTTCCCGGGCTGATTAACGCGCACGCCCACATCCAGGACGAGCGCGATGGCATACCGCAACCGCTCGAATATGAGTTTAAGACCTGGCTCGCCTGCGGTATCACAACCGTTCGCGATGTCGGCAGCGACCTGGCGAAGACCCTCAAACTGCGCGCCCGGAGCGCTGCCGGGGAGATTGTTGCGCCTCGCATTTTTGTTTACCCGATGTTCGGAAGAGCCGGCGGCGCCATTGCCGCCGCCAACCCGACGAATGCCGACGAGGCCCGCGCCAGCGTACGCCAGGTCAAGCAGATGGGTGTGGATGGGATCAAACTGATACAGGTTCGCCGCGACGTCATGGAGGCGATCGAGGATGAAGCCCACAAGTTGAACCTCCCCATCGCCCACCATGCGGGGGTCGAAGAGGTCACTGCTTGGGATGACATTCGCTTGGGGACGCGCTCGATCGAGCACTGGTATGGTATCCCCGATGCAGCCATTCCCGATGGCGTACAAAACTTCCCGGCGAGTTACAACTATAACGACGAATCCGACCGCTTTCGTTACGCGGGCCGCCTCTGGCGCGAGTCCGACCCCGAGAAGCTGCAGGAAGTGCTGGCAGCCATGGTGAAGGCCGACGTCGCCTGGGTGCCTACTTTCGATATTTACGAGGCCAGCCGCGACCTTCAGCGCGCGCAGAACCAGCCCTGGTTCCACGAATACCTGCATCCCGCACTCGCCGAATACTTCCGCCCCAACCCCAGGAATCACGGCTCATACTTCCTGCACTGGACCTCCAACGATGAAGTGTTCTGGAAGGAGAATTACCGCATCTGGATGGGGGCGGTCCGGGATTTTGAGCGGCTGGGCGGCCTTGTCGGCGTAGGCGACGACGCGGGCTTCATCTATCAACTCTATGGCTTCGGGCTGCTCCGCGAGCTGGAATTGCATGAAGAAGCCGGCTTCCATCCGATCAAAGTCATCCAGCATGCGACCGGAAACAACGCGAGAATCTTAGGTATGGAAGGCCAACTCGGTGGAGTGCGCGCCGGCTATCTCGCGGATTTGATCGTGGTGAACGGCAACCCGCTCGATGACATCAAAGTGCTTTATCCATCGACGGAGGGCGCCGGAATCGAGTGGACCATCAAGGACGGAATCGCCTACCATGCGCCCACGCTTGCAGCGGACGTGCGCGAGATGGTGAGGAAGGCGCGCGACTCCGGAGGCGCACCCAACGCTTCCGCGAAATAGCGGCTGGTTTGCCTTCGCGGGAAAGATCGTCCGTCAGTATCCAGTTCCGAAAGAACCATCTCATGAGAACGAGTAAAAACGTCATTCCGCTTTTGGCCGCGTTTTTTGCCGCCTTCCACGTTGCCGTCGCGGTTGCCGCACAAACCATGCCAAACGGCGCCGCCATCGACGCCGCAGTGAGCAGGATCATGACCCAGACCCGTGCCAAGGGCATGGCCGTTGCGGTCGTCGATCGCGGCAAGGCCGGCTATGTGCAGGCCTACGGCATCCGTAACGCCAAGGGAGACGCTCTGACCACGGAAACTGTCATGTACGGCGCGTCGCTGACCAAGACGGTGTTTGCATACACAGTGATGCGACTGGTCGATCAGGGCAAGCTCAATCTCGACACGCCCATCAAGGACGATCTCGACAATCCGCTGCCGAGCTATGGCCCCGATCCGGTTTTCCCGGACAAGTATGGGCCATACAAGGATCTGGCCGACGATCCGCGCTGGGAAAAGATCACGCCGCGGATGTGCCTGACCCATTCGACCGGCTTCAGTAACTTCTGGTTCATCGAACCCGACCAGAAGCTGCACATCCATTTCGAGCCTGGCACGCGCTTCAGCTACTCGGGCGAAGGTTTCATCCTGCTGCAATTCGTCATCGAGCACGGCCGCAAGGCGCAGGGGTTGGGGCTCGATGCCGGCGATCTGGCCAAGGCCAGTTTCGACAGGCTAGGCATGACCCGCACAAGCCTGGTGTGGCGTGACGGTCCCGAAACCAATGTCGCCGATGGCTGGAACGATCAGGGGCAGCCGCAGCCACATGACAAGCGCAGCAAGGTGCGCGTGGCGGGCTCAATGAATACGACAATTTCCGATCTGTCGAAGTTTGCCGCCGCCCTGGTGCGCGGCGATGGCCTAAGTGCGGCCTCGCGCGCGGAGATGACGAAGCCGCGGCTGCATATCACCACTGCCCACCTGTTCCCTCTTTTCCTCCCCGACTTGCCTGTGAGTGAGCAGCGCAAGGACTTGTACTCGGGCCTGGGAGTCACGGTCTTCGACGGCCCACAGGGCCACGGCTTTTATAAAGGCGGCCACGACGGCCAGACGGCCAACACCATGATCTGCATCGAGGCCGGCCAGCGTTGCGTGGTCATCCTGTCGAACGATGTTCGCTCCGAGGCGGGCTTCGCCGGTCTGGTCAGGTTCATCCTGGGCGACACCGGCGTGCCCTATGACTGGGAATATGGCGACCACGCTGGAAAGTCGTGATGGGGCGGCGTTCGGAATCAAGACTTGCATTTGGGTGTTGGCCGCGCCGGCCATGGCGCATTCACCACGCTGCACGGCTGCGCACGGAGCTCGGAGGCGTCCATTCTACCTATTGAGTCTCGCATAATACCGTGGCAGGCAACTTGGTAGTGCCTGAAAGTTGCATTGACGATTTTTTGGGTGGGGGATTGACGGGCGAGAGCGGGGGTGCAATGGAGATGTAGATCTCACTGAAGCGCCTTTTCCCGCGCCGCCTTTTCGTGATCCGCTTCCCACCCAGCCAGAGTGCCTATGCCGAAGAATCCCTCCGTTACGGTCGTTCCAAAGCGCGATAGCGCTATATGGACGTGTGTTCCACTCCAGGATAAATCTTCCTGCTGGAACGTCGCGCCCATGCCATTCTGAACCCAGGACTGGTCAGCATGATGTGGCTCCCCGTACTTCGCGACAAACATATCTCGAACCGCTTCGTAATTCCCTGAAGGGAAATGGCCCGTCGCCATACTGAATCCATTCGCATCGAACGTAAAATACGCCGTAATTGTGAATCCGCCGCCATCTATGAGCATTGTGCAGAGCCGTGAGCCTTTAAAGGGGAAGCATCCCGGTCGCGCCCAATGCACTACGGATTTGCTTTGCTTCTCGGTCCAGCCGAATTGGATGCCCTTGAACCCGTCCGGCTCTTCAGGCCACACGGCCAACTGGCCCGTTTGCGCCTTTGCGGGGAGCGCCGCGCAGGTGATGGCTAGAAGGAATGAGGCGATCAATAGACGCGCCATACCGGAAACTGTAGCAGAATTCCAATTGCCTAGCTGAACGGCTTAACTACCGCCTCGAAGTCGTACAGATGATTCAATGAATCTTCAAGCGTATCTGCAGTTGATTCCGCCGCACCTTTGCGAACGGGGAGCGCGTCCGGCGCTCCCCTAAGCCCCCTTTCAGGTCATTCCCGTGGTGGTCCTCTGATCTGAATCATGCTTGCTCCTAACGCTTACAATCATCAGGGTTTGCCTAGGTGAGGTGTCAACGGGAAGAGAGGGGTAAGAAGGGGTAAGAAAAAGTTCTTACCTCGTCAGTCTATGAGTGTTTTCCCGCTCAAAGCATCCTCGATTCGTTCGGACATGACGGAGCTATCGGAAAGTTCTCCCCTCCGCCATTGCTGCATGTTAGCTTTCGCAACTCTTGCCGCCCGGCGCACGGCTGCTATGGTAGTGCCCCTTGTGTCGATGAATTCCTGGAGTCGCCGCTCCCTGGTATCTGGGGGGAAGATATCGCGCGGCTGTGCAGGCTGACTAGGTTTAGGGCTGATCGGCTGTGCTGGGTTGTTACCGCCAACTCGCGCTGGTTTATTTTCGATCTCAGATTTGTGCTCTGCCTCTAGTGCTTGACGGGAGAAATCGCTACAGAGATCAGCGGATAGGGCGCAAACGCGATAAATATGGCCTGTCACCCATTGACGAATAGGGCCGTTATCTGGTGTCTGATGCCATAGCAAGGGCGTATCATTAACCCCGGTTCCTTTGAGATTGGCGTACCAGACGGTTAGCGGGGGTGATGGCTCGTTCGGTTGAAGTTTGAGCACGGCGCGTGTCGCGAGTACCTTAAACTGGACTTCAACTGAACGGCAGAAACCACCTTGTTGTACCAATTGAAAATTATAGGAACCTCCGTCAATAGGTGTCTTCCAGTCTAGGGAAAGACAAGAATGCGGATCAAGTTTGCGGAACTCCTCGGCGAGACCAGCCCAGAAATCGGAATCGAGCATTGCTCCCTTGCGTCCAGAGCGACGAAGGGGCTACGATAGGGGTGTCTAGGTCCTATCGAGAAGCCCCGGCCACCGCGCCGGGCTTTTCGTTTCAGGACCATTGTAGCGATCTACAAGGAGGTGCGTATTGAACGCAATGTTGAACAGCACATTTCAGACCGACGGAACAGACCCCGCTATGGATCAGCGAATCCGCACAATCTTCGAATACTTTTGCTCGTTATACGGCCAGCGTAATGGATGGTTGGTCAACTTGCAGAATGGCGTGCTAAGTATTCAGGCTCCAGATGGCGTCATACTTGCGGACATCAACCCTGCTGACTTCACCCAAAGTCTATTGGAAGGTGAGTATCGCAAATTCGGAAATCGGTGCAACCCGGAAATTTAGCTAAAACACCGAAGCCGGCTTTCAGCCGGCCCGGGCCGCCTAAAAAGGCGGCTGCGGCCAAGATTGGCCGCCCCACATCAGCCCCGATGCAGAGGGGCACATTTGTCACAAAAGCTGTCACTTTATTACGCGAGACTCAATAGGCACTCGCCCGGCCCACCACAAGCGCATGCCCAGCTCATGATCCATGCGCTCGGGGAAGCCTTGCGGCCGCTGCGGATGATGGAATGGGTCGTCATATTCATTGTGGGACAGGATCTTCCCGTCCTTCGATTCCAGGTTCAGCACCACGCGATAAGTTTGGCTCGGCGCGGCGGCAAAGTTGAGATCGGCCACTCGGACGTGGGAATCGGGACCTAGCGGAATGGCGCGGGTTCCCTCGGTTACCAACTCACCGCTTGGCAGCGTGACGCGCCAGGCGGCGATCACTTCGCCCAGGTCCGTGTTGGTGTCGTTGACCGCGTGAATGGCGGCCGGCGCGTCCTGGTACTCCATGAAGATGCCCAGCGGCTGGTTGCTTTCGAGCATGGCGCGGAGACCGCCTCCCAGCCCTTCCACTTTGGGCGCGCCCCAATAGTCGTAGATGCCGTAGAAACTCTGCGGGCAGAAATCGATGAACATGAACTGGAAGTAACCGGCGTTGGGCGCGTACTTCTGAATGCGGTAATGCTCGACGTAATACTTCAGCAGGCGGTATTGGTAGTCGTCGAGCTCGGCAACCCTGGGGAGCACATCCTTCAACCGTTCGGCAAGCTGCGGCACGAGTCTCAAGCGCGCGGCTGCCGGCGGCGCATCCACCCCGAACTCGGTAGCCAGCTTCTCCGTGGTCCCGTAAATATCGGTATACTTGCCGCCTCCCAGCGAGCCGCGGTAATCGTGGCCATCGCCACTTTCCAGATCGTCCCGCGCGGAGGAGTTCTTGATGGTGGGGCGGGTGGGGTCCAGGGCTTTGGCGGCAGCCACCAGTTGCGGCCCAGGACGAACCGTGGCGGCCCGCCCACCGGCTTCGTTCATCGCGATCCAGGCCAGGATGCTGGGGTGATTGCGCAACTGGCGAATGGTCGATTCGAACAGACGAACCGCGCGCGCGGTGAAGTTCGCATCCTCTGGGAACACCCAGTTGAGGTCGAAGTCCTGCAGCACAAGCATGCCCATGCGGTCGCAGATTTCGTAGAATTCCGGATTCTCGGTGTGGACGTGAATGCGAAAAGCGTTGAACCCGGCGCGGACGGCCGCGGCCACGTCGCGCTCATAGCGCGCGCGATCCATGTTGGAAATATAGACGTCCGGCCAATAGGTGGCGCCGCGCAGGTAGATGGGTTTGCCGTTCAGAAAGAAGCGAGTCTGGTTGGCGGTGCGGCTCAACGCGACGGTGCGAATCCCGAAGGTCGCCTGCCGGCGGAGCGGAGCACGGCCGGCGCGCGTCAGCTCGAGATCGACGCGATAGAGCGCTGGCGCGCCGCGGTCCCAGGTGTTCCAAAGGCGCGGCGCGTCGATGCGGCGATGGCGTTCGATGGAGTTCGCGCCGGCTGCCAGATCGACGGGTTGCGAAGATTGTGCCGCCACTTTGCCATCGGTGAGCGAGACGATGCGAACCGAGACGCCGGCGGCTTGCGGTTCGGCATCGTTGCGGATCGGCCAGGTGACGGCTACGGTGGCTGAGGCGGCATCGGGGGACAGCGCGGCGCTCACCCACGGCGGACCGTCTTCCCGGACGCCGTCGTGCAGAATCAGCTTAACCGCGCGCCAGATTCCCACCGGATTAACATCGCGCTGGACAAACGTGTCGGCGTGTTCGTAAGTGCCTTTCACCATGCGGCGAATCACGTTGTAGACCCAATCGGCTTCGCCACCCGGAGAAGTTTCGCGGTCCCAGGGAGACCAGACCTTCACGATCAAGGCGTTAGCGCGGCCGTGGAGCAGCCGATCGCCCACTTCGTATTCGAACGGGTCGGCGTAGCCTTCGTGCGAGCCGAGGGGCTTGCCATTCAGCCAGACGGTGCAATAGTAATCGACGCCTTCAAAGCGCAAGGTGGCGGGGCCGGCGCCGGCGGGGGTGGGGAAATCGATGCGATACCACCACGGGGCAGCGTTGAAGGAACGCAATTCGCGCCCGAAGTAAGGCTGCGCCGCCAGCAGCAGTTGCAGGTGAGCCAGGCGCGGGATGGTCTGCCAAGCGTCGCTCAACGGTTGTCCGACGCGGGCATCGCGGGTATCGGGATTGAACCACTGCACCTTCTCGCCCACGTCATGGACGTCCTGAGTGACACGCCACGGGCCGTCCAGGTTTATTTCCCGTCGCGTTGGGAGATCTTCGGCACGGGCAGACACGGCGGCGAGGGAGAACGCCAGGAGCAGCCCGGCACTTGCGTATTCTCTGATTTTCATTTTGGCGTCCCGGGGTTTGTTCCGGCTACTGCAAGGTTTGTCTTACAGTATCGTAGGTTAGCGCAACAAGCGGGGCTTAAGCCCGCCTTCCATTTGCGGTCAGTCGGTGTGGATGGTTACGCGGTCAGTCGGTGTGGATGGTTACGCGGTCAGTCGGTGTGGATGGTTACTAAGTGCTGGCCTCGGGGCAGGAAGAGGGCGTTTGGACCGGCGGGAACGGGGGCGGATTCGGCTCCGTCGATCTCTACTTGCACGGGCTTGCGATTCAGGATGGCACAGGCTCGGGCGGAGCTGCGGTAGGACAACTCGATGGCGTTGAGGCCCACTGACTGGGCGGAGGTTAGTTCTCCGTTGAAGTGGGTGACCTGGAGCGCGGGAGAGGCGGCGCCGGGTTCGACGGAGTGCGCGCCGGCGGGCAGGAACAGGAGCGATTCGGTGCGCACCGGCCAGGGTTGATCGTCTACCATCGCGGGTCCGGACCAACGCAGGGCGACGCCATGCGGCGAATCGACCATGAGCTTTGGCCCGACGGTCTCGGCGCGGCTCACTACGGCGGCCGCGGCCGGCAGCAGAGACAGGTCGGGCGAGAGGATGGAGTTTTCGAAGTAGAGCGCAACCTGGGCGAAGGCGCCCGCCGCGGAGTGCACCACCTCGAACAGCTCCGCGCCGGTCTGTTGCTTGGTGGGATAGACGTTCTGGTAACGGTCCACGATATTGAGGTCGATGGCCAGGCGGTCCTGGCGCGGCGTCAGCGGGCGATAGCGGCGGGCGATCTCCTCGTAACGCTGCGGGGCTTCGTTCCAGACGGTGGCGGGGTCCTCCACCAGGAAGGTGAAGTTATGGTGTTCGAGGAGCGGGAGGAGTTGGGCGGAATCGGCGCCGATGGCGTCGCGCATGGAAGTATCCAGGCGGTCGTCGACGTGGGTGAGCACGACATCCAGATAGCTGCGCGTGCGGCGAATGGACTCGATTTCGGCAAGCCACTGCTGTTGCATGTCGCGGGCGAGGGCGGCGCGATAGTCGAGGAAGGCGCGCTGGGAGGGCGCGTCTTTGCGGGTTTGGAATAATTCGATGGGGTCGAAGCCGCCGGTGGCGCGGAACTGCGCGCGTACGTTGTCATTCATGGGGGTGAAGCGGGAGGGATTTTGCAGGCCTTCGAGAGACTCGAAGTAAAGCTCGGCCAGGTTGACGCCATCCCAATCGAAGCGTCCGATTAAGGCTTGGATGCCGGCGGCGGCGGCGCGAAAGCAATCGGGGTTGGAGAGGTTCATGAGCTTGCGCCAATCGAGTTGGGCATCCTGGAGGACGCCGGTTTTTTCGCGCCACTGGGGATGATCGTCCCAGAACTTTTCGCTGACGTGGGGCAGCTCGAGCCAGGCGTAAATCAGAATGCCGTTGGCGTGGCAGGCGGCGATCAGACGCTTGAGGTAGGCGTCGCGTTCGGGATCGGAATCGTAGAAGTGCCAGGCGGCGACGTGGAGGGCGGCGATGCCGGCCTTGCGCCAGCGCGCGGCGAAGTAGTCGAGATCGACGCGCAGGCGGTAGGAGGAATCGAAGAAGGCCCAGAGGCGGGTGGAACGAAAGGGCGGGTCGAGGCCGAGATCGGCGAGCGCGTGCAGCAGGTAGGGGAAGCGCTCGTAGCCGCGCTCGCCGGGAGAGACGGCGAGCCAAAGTACGGCGCCAGTACCGCGGCGGAATCCGGCCAGCAGGGGCGCGCCGGTCCAGCGTTCTTTGGCGAAGACCTTGGCCTCGGCGGGCACTTCGTAGCGGGGCAACTCGAGGCCCTTCTCCCAAACGATGGGCAGCTTGGGGAGATGCACGTCTTCCAGGCTGGCGATGCGCACGTTCTCCTTGGTGGCGCGGAAGCCGAACGATTCGGCGATGGAGGATTCGCCTTCCAGGATGAGGTATGCGCCGGCTTGGACGCGTGCGGGCCATTCGGGGGACCCGGCGGAACCGGCGCGCAGCACGAAGATACGCGCGGAGGCGGCGGGCTGGGGGGTGAATCCGACGGACTGCAGGAGGAGGGGCCAGCCGCCCTGGTCTTCGGAGAGGATGCTGAAGGTGGGGGGGGCGGCGGCTTGGAGGAGGGGGGTTAGGAGGAGGGCTAGGGTGAGCTTCGCTCGCCGTGGCTGGTGGTTGGTGGTTAGTGGCTGGTGATTTTGCCCAGAGCGGGTCTGGAGACCCGCTACAGGCGTGGACGCCCGCCCCACATGGCGGCGAGGCGCAAACAGCGGCCGGCTGAAAGCCGGACTGCAGCCAAGATTGGCTGCCCCACAAGAATTCTCGGATGGTGGGACAGGTTTAGTAGGTGAAGGCATACCAGAATCCGGCTCGGAGGTCGTTGAAGGTGGGGCCATAGGGATCGCCTCGGACGGTGTAGCTGCCGTGCAGGTAGTTGAGTGTCAGATAGAGCGAACTGGGCATGGCGGCGAGGCGGAAGCGCAGGCCGGGTCCGGTTTCGAAGAAGTTGGCCCAGGGCTCGCGCTTCTGATCCTGGGTAAGGTTGACGTTCCAGTAGAACTGCGTCTGAAGTGCGCCCAGCGATGGGGTGTAGCCGAAGCGATTCTGCGTGTAGAGCAGGAAATCGTTGTCGAAGCGGCTGACGAAAATGGCGTCGTCATTTGTTTCGAAGAAGAGGCCGCCGGTTTCGGATTTCAGCATGTGGCCGAAGCCCTTGGTGAAGGAGGCACCGCCGCGGTAGTCCTGGAGGATGTGATGGGTGAGATATCCGACGGCGGCGCCGGCTTCGGCCCAGCCCAGCAGGCCGTGCCAAACGTTGGTGGCCGCGCCGAGGCCCGCAATGAGGGCGCTTTCGGATAAATATTGCGGGGCAATGCCGCTGTTTTCCGGGCCGATAGTACCGCGCGTGTCGCCGACGAAACGAAGGCTGACGTAGGGATGAACGGGCGAGTTCAGGTGCAGCTCGGTTTTGATCTGGGCGTAAGAGAAGAAGTCGCTCCAGCGGGACGAGTAGAGCGGGAACATCCAGACGGTGGTGCGGAAGGTTTCGAGGGCGGGCCGCAGGTTGTGGTAGGCGGCGCCGGCTTCTTGCGCGATCTTGGGGTCGGGGCTTTTGCGGGCGAGGTCGAACCAACGGATGGCCTGGCGGTCGTTGTGGAGGAGGTTGTAGGTCCAGCCGAGCTTGAGCATGACGGCGAAATCGGCCGGATCGTCTTCCTGGGCAAGCTGAAGGTATTTGAGGGCGTCGCGGACGAAGCCGGCTTTGAGACTGCGCTCGGCCATGACCTTGGCGTCGATGGAGGGAGGGGCAGGCTGGGCCGGGCGCGTGTGCAAGGTTTGGGGCAGGCGCAGGACGGCGCGCACGCGGTTGGCGAGTTCTTCGTCGGCGCCTTTCATCACGCGTTCGAGGAGCGGCATGGCGGCGGTGGTCTCGCCGCGCGCCAACAACAGGAAGCCGAGCTGCGCGGCGGAGAGGTAGTCGGTTTCGGACAGGACAGTGAGCTGGCGGAATTCCTCCTCAGCCTCGGACTGGCGGTTCATGCGCAGCAGGAGATAGGCGAGTTCGCGGCGCAGGTCGAGGTTTTTGGGGTCGAGCTGCAGGGCGCGCTGGAACTCGGAGACGTACGGATAGCGGGTGGGGAGCAACTCGCGGGCAGCCTCAGCGGCGCGCGGTTCGCCGCCGCGGGAGGCGGCCAGGAGGGCGGCATTGGCTTCCTCGGTGCGGTTCAGGGACTTGAGGACGCGGCCGAGGTCGACCAGGACCGAGCGGCGATCGGGGATCAGGCGCCAGGCCTTCTCATAATGTTGGGCGGCGAGTTCCAGTTCGTCGCGCTGTTCGGCGAGGGTGGCGAGCTCGAAGTGGGCGCTGAAATTGTCGGCGCCGAGTTGGATGGCTTGGGTCCAGCGCGCGATGCCCTCGGCCAGGGGGCGGTCGATATTCCGGAAGGCGCGCTCGGCGGTGGCGCGGGATTGGGGGTCGCCTGCGTGGCGGACACGGTCGAAAACGCGACGGGCCTGGGCTTGCTCCTTAGTTTCGTTACATAGAAATGCGTATTCCAGGGCGACGTGGAAGTCTTTGGGGTCGAGTAGCATGGCTTCGCGGAACTGGTCGCGGGCGGCCGTGTTTTCGCCGATTTTGAGGTAGGTATAGGCGAGATCCTTGCGCACGGCGGGGCGGGCGGGGGCGGCATCGATGGCTTTCAGGAAGAGGGCGATGGCGTCGTCATAGCCGCGGGTGCGGAGGGCTTCGTAAGCTTTGTTGAGCGGCTCGTAGGCCGGGTCGGGGGTTTGGGCGGGGGCCAGGGCGGATGCGAGGAGGAGTATCCAGAGCCGCATGGGTGGTACAGAGATAGTGCTGGCGGGGCGGAAAT
>Ga0224557_1003144_pt1 | contig 13199 bp, 9 predicted proteins | sample 714S31014metaG_FD_180677 | JGI IMG/M metagenome (GOLD analysis project Ga0224557, IMG submission 180677) | Peat soil microbial communities from Stordalen Mire, Sweden - 717 S3 10-14 | ecosystem: Environmental > Terrestrial > Soil > Wetlands > Peat | place: Sweden: Norrbotten County, Stordalen... | reverse complement strand
TGCGGTGCGTGGCCCCGACCGGGCGGACTTCTTTCTCTTGAAGAGCGCGCAACAGCTTGGCCTGCAGGTCGAGCGAGAGCTCGCCAATCTCATCCAGAAAAACCGTGCCTCCCTCGGCCGAGACCAGCAATCCGTCCTTGGAGCGGTTGGCCCCGGTAAATGCGCCCTTGACGTACCCGAACAGCTCGCTCTCGATCAGCGTGGGGACCAGCGAGCCGCAGTCGACCGGCAAAAAAGGCTTTTGCGAGTTGGGCCCGTAGGCGTGGATGGTGCGCGCCACCAACTCCTTGCCTGTGCCGCTCTCGCCCAGAATCAGGACGGGATGGGTGCTCTGGGCGACCTTGGAGAGGATGCGGTAGAGCTTTTCCATTTCCCCGGAGCGGCCGATCATGGCGCCCAATCCCTGCGAGAGCCTGAGGCGTTCGCGCAACTGGCGGGTAGCCGTGTCGGTGACCAGCGAAGCCGAGGCGCGGTCAAGCACGGTAGAAAGCTCGTCCACGGCGAAGGGCTTGGCGAGGTAGTCCGAGGCTCCGCAGCGCATGGCCTCGACAGCGGCGTTCACCGAGCCGGAGGCGGTCATGGCGATGACCGCGGTCTGGGGGTAGAGGAGCTTCACCTCGCTGACCAGTTCCAGTCCCTGGTTCGAGCCCGCGGGCAGGTTGACCAGCAGGATGTCGGCGGTGCTGCCGCGCAACATGCTGCGCGCCTGAGTCATGTCGCCGGTGCTCTCCACCGCGTAGCCAAGGCTGGAGGCAATCTCGGCGCAGGCCGAGCGCATCGCGGCGTCGGCGTCCACCACCAGCAGGTGCAGGCGCACCGGCGGCTCCGCGAGTTGGGGGATAAACTCCATGGTTCTTGTGTTCAGAGCTGTTTCGAGCATTGTATTCGCCTCACGCGCAAATCGGTAAATTGGATTTTCTGTTGCCGCCGCTCCGGGATTCGTTTGAGCGGCGTGCTGCCGGTTTTCGCACTCGCATCAGCGGAAGCGGGCGGGCAGTTCTATCTGGAAGCGGGCTCCGCCCCCGGCGCGGTTGACGGCATGAATGTGGCCGCCCGCGGTCTCGACGATGGAGCGTGTGATGGACAGGCCCAGTCCACGATGAGAGGCCGGCCAGCCGCCATTTCGGAGGGCTCCGGTCAGCCGGGTGGTGTAGCCGGAGTCGAAGATCTTCTCCAGCGACTCGCGGGGGATGCCGGGCCCGCTATCTTCAACGGTCAGCATCAGCCACAGAGGAATCTCCGCATCGGCGTGGAACTCATGCAGGGTGATGGCGATTCGCCCCGCGCCGGGCATGGCCTCGGCGGCGTTCTTGACCAGATTGACCAGAATTCGGGTCAGATCCTCGCCGCTCATCCGCACAGCCTGCGCGCTGCCCTCGGTGTTTACGGTGAGGGCGATGGAGGGTCCGGCCAGGGCCGAGAGCAGATTGCGGTTGGCCACGAGTTCTCCGGCCAGATCGTTGATTGGCTCCCCGGGCGTCAGCTCCCACTGGCGACCGCGCTCCAGAGCGAGCGGCTCACTCCTCGTCAGCGCCGCGCCGATTGCCCTGGAGAGTCCCATCTCCGGTCCCAGCCGGGCACCAAGCCGGGCGTGGGGGCGAGCGTCAAGATTTGCGTCAATGGCCAACAGCTTTTCCACCAGCCTGCGGCTGGCCGCGGCCACCAGCCGCAACTCGCTGGCGTAGTGATGGAAGGTGGGGTTAAGCACCGCCGGCTCCTCCAGCAGATCGCAGTAGAGCCACAGCGCCGTCACCATGTTGCGGGCGTCGTGGGCCACCTCGGCCAGGCTCTCGCCCCCGCCGCGCAGGTTGGCCAGAGTCTCGACCACCGTTTCGACCCGCTTGCGTCCGAACCGGTCCGCCCCTGCTCCGGTCACACCGGTTGACGCGAGCCCAGTCTCCACCAGCCCAGCCTCTGCTAGCCCGATCTCCGCCAACCCGTTTTCCCTGAATTCCACTGCCTGTCCTGTCTGCTGCATCGCCCTATTCCTTTCCTTAACCTCGTTTTCTGCTTCCTGTTCCCTATTCCCTATTCCCTAGTCCCTTGTCCCTAATCCCTAACCCCGGAGTTCCCATTCCGGCTCTCTGGTGGTAGGACTGTCCACTTCTAATACACGCGGCGTGCCAAACCAGAACAGTCGGATTAAGTTCCTGATAAGGGAAGGACTTACGGCCAAATTCCCGGAGGGACGCTTGCACCCGGCAAGGCAAGAAATTTCCCACAATGGAACAGACCGGATGGGCGCGGACGAGGTAAAAACTTTTGTTTCAGCGAGTTACAGAGAAATTCCTGTTACGGGTCTGGTGAATCAGCAATTTCCCGTCCTGGGACTGAAGGCTCGCAAAGGGTTCAGGCCTCTCTTCGAGGCCGTTCCCGTACAATCTCTCCATGCAAAGCACATCCAACTTGCCCTTCTTTCGTCCCGGCGGCAGAACTCCGCTCCAGCTTCGCCCGCTCACACTCACACCCAGCTTTGTCCAGACCGCCGAGGGTTCCGTCCTTGTCTCGCTGGGCAATACGCGTGTGCTCACCTGCGCCACCATCGAACAAGGCGTCCCCGGCTGGCTGCGCAACTCGGGGCGCGGCTGGGTGACGGCGGAATACTCCATGCTGCCGCGCGCGACTTTGACGCGGACTCCTCGAGAAAGTGAACGGGGCAAGATTGGCGGGCGTACGCATGAGATTCAGCGCCTGATTGGCCGCAGCCTGCGCTCTGTCGTGGACATGAAGGCTCTGGGCGAGCGAACCGTGATTCTGGATTGCGACGTAATCCAGGCCGACGGCGGCACGCGCACGGCGGCCATCACCGGAGCAGCCGTCGCTCTGGCTCTGGCGTTGAACGCACTGGTTGCAGCCGGGACTCTGAAGCAATCGCCCCTGAAACAGCTCGTCGCGGCCACCTCGGTTGGCATCGTCGGCGGCGCTGCGCTGCTGGACCTTTGCTACGAAGAGGATTCGCAGGCCGAAGTGGATATGAACGTAGTGATGACCGCCGACGGCGGGCTCATCGAGACGCAGGCCACGGCGGAGAAGGGAAGTTTCTCGCGCAGCCAGTTAAACGGGCTGATCGATCTGGCCGAAGCCGGGATGAAGGAAATCTTTGCCGCGCAGCAGGCGGTGCTGGGGTTGTAGGGCTTACAGCTATGCGATTGACGGACTGTTTCCGAGTTAGCGACACAACCGGAACTCGGGAAAACGGTGGGTCAGTTCAGTGAGGTCATAGTGCTGTTTGGGATAGTGTGCGCCTTCTATTAATACACAGGTCCTTCTTCCGCCGTTACAGGTAGGACTATTACCCCTCGAACCTTGCCAGCTAAGGGGTGAGCTGGAGGAACAGAAGGATTGCTGGGATAGGTTTTGCCATCAAATGAAAGAACAGCTTCATATCCGGGCTGAATACCTCCGCCTGCCACCATAATAGTTATGTCATGCCAGCCATTTGACTTCGTGGCCAACACCCGGATTGGAAGCCGAGTAATCGTGGTTTCCGCGATGATCTTAAAAGAAGTGCCCTCGGGAGCCAAGATCAACATTCTGCAACCACCGGACCCACACCATCCTCGACCGGTGAGGTAAACAATGACTTCCTTCGTTCTATCGTCCTTGAGATCGACGAAGACGGAAGAATATCGCGTCGCTTGCTCGAGCTCGAAAGGTGGATATGGCTCTCCCAGATACTTTTTAAGAAACTCCGTCAGATGGTCGGGTTGTGACTGTGCTGTCGCAAAGGATGTGGCGAACAGGAAGCACAGTAAAGCTGGTGCGATATGACGCATTTGGAAGAACCTCAAAACGACAAATCCATATTATGCCAATACTTTGCGAGAAAACTGAATTGTTAGCGAAATCCGTCAAAGCACTCGTCGGACCAATCTGGCGGAAAAATCAACAGGGTTTCGAGTTCCGGTTGGATCACCGGCAAACCGGAAGCTATTCACTGAATGCACGCGCCGCTAGATCCCCGGACCGCCGCCATTTCCACTACCGCAGCACCGCCGCCAGCAGCAACGTCATCCCCAATCCCGCCACCGACAGCACCGTCTCCAGCACCGTCCAGGTGGAGAGCGTCTCCTTCAGGTCCATCTTGAAAAACGACTGGATCATCCAAAAGCCAGGGTCATTCACATGCGACAGGATGATCGAGCCTGTGCCGGTGGCGAGTACCAGCAACTCGGGCCGCACGCCCAGGTGGCTGACCATGGGCGCCAGCACACCTGAAGCCACAGCCATGGCCACTGTCGCCGAGCCCATGGAGACCCGCACAGCGGCAGCCAGCAACCAGGCCAGCACCAGCGGCGGCATGTGAGCGCTAAGCGCCATGCCGACGGTGGCCTGGGCGGCTCCGGAATCGCGCAGGATGCCGCTCAGTCCTCCGGCGGCGGCCAGAATCACCAGCACGCTGGCGATGGGCTCAAAAGACTCCGAGGTAAGCCGCCGCAGCAATTCCCGGCCATGCTGACGCCCGGTCTGGATGTGACCGCCCAGCGTGATCAGCGCGGCCAGTACGGCGATCAGCAACGCCACATCCGGGCTGCCCACAAAGTGCAGAGCCCGGTTGACACTGCCTCCCGGCGCGGCCAGCGTGTCGGCCCAACTACCCAGGAAGATGAGCGCCACCGGCAGCAGGATGGCCGCTGCCGCCCGCACGGGACCTGCTGGCGCGGGTACCCGTTCGTGCTCAGGAATCTCGACTTCGGAAGGATGAGCGCCTTCGGCATCCTCAGTGTCTTGAATAGGTTCGAGAGGAGCCTCAAACAGTACCGAACCCTCCTCAGCGGCCTTGATGCCCTCTTTCGCCACTCGTCTGCGCCACCGCAGGGTCAGGAACCAGCCTAGGACCGGACCAGCGACCGTCGCGGCAGGCAGGCCAACTACCAGTCCCCACAGAATCGTGTGTCCCAGATCGGCGTGATATTGCGTAGCCGCCAGCATGGCCGCCGGGTGCGGTGGCAGCGTGCCGTGGACGATGGAGAGCCCGGCCATCAGTGGGATGCCGACCAGGATCGGCGGGCGTCCGCTGCGACGCGCCGCGGCGGCCACAATGGGCAGCATCAGCACCAACCCAACCTCAAAGAAGACCGGCATGCCCACCAGAATGCCCAGCCCCATCAGTGCCCATGGCAGGCCTTTCTCGCCACAGCCGTCCACCAATGTTGTGCCCAGCGCGGTTGCGCCGCCGGAGCGGGCCAGCAGGTTGCCCAGAATGGCGCCCAGGCCCAGCACAATGGCGATGTGGCCAAGCAGGCCGCCAACGCCGGAGGTGAAAGACAAGGGAACCTGCTGCAGAGGCATGCCCGAGGCCACGCCCAGGCTCAGCGCGGCAACGCATAAGGCAACGGCGGGATGCAGACGTACCCAGGCAATCAGGATCAGGAGAAGCACGACGGTTCCAGCGGCGCAGGCCAGCAGAAACCAGCTAGGAGGGACAATGGAGGCGGCTAGAGGCACGCACGCATTATTCCACACCATGGCCCTTCAGCGGAGTTCCCGCTTGTGTTGAAGCGCACACATTTTCCTTGCGCGTTCCTGCTACCATAAGGATGATTGCGGTTCTTGTCGCCCGACGGGCTGAATGCCTGTTTTGAAGCGCCCCGGCGTAGCGGTGGCCAGACCCAAACCAGAAGGAGAATCCTCTTATGCCTCTAGTCTCCATGCGGCAGTTGCTCGACGAGGCCGCCAAGGGCGGTTACGGCGTCGGCGCATTCAACGTCAACGATATGGAACAGATTCAGGCCATCATGGGCGCCGCGAAGGAAACCAATTCGCCCGTCATTATCCAGGCCAGCCGCGGCGCGCGCCAGTTCGCCCAGGACAAATATCTCTTCCACCTCATCCTCGCGGCGGCCGAACTGAATCCCGAGATTCCCATCGCCATGCACCAGGACCACGGCAACAGCTTCGAAACCTGCAAGAGCGCCATCGAACTGGGCTATACCTCTGTCATGATGGACGGCTCGCTCAAGGCCGATGGCAAGACACCCTCCACGTTTGAAGAGAACGTCGCGGTCACCAAACAGGTGGTCGATTTCGCGCATGAACGCGGCGTCACCGTCGAAGGCGAAATCGGCGTGCTGGGCGGCGTCGAAGACGGCCACGGCGCGGGCGGCTCCGGCCTCGATCACATCACAGACCCCGATCAGGCGGTCGAGTTTGCCGAGCTCACCGGCGTTGACGCGCTGGCCATCGCCATCGGCACCAGCCACGGCGCTTACAAATTCTCGAAGAAGCCTGACGGCTCGGTCCTCAAGATGGACGTGCTCATCGCCATTCACAAGCGCCTGCCCAAGACCCACCTGGTCATGCACGGCAGCTCTTCCGTGCCCAAGGATTTGCAGGACATCATCAACCAGTACGGCGGCAAGCTCAAAGAGACCTGGGGCGTGCCGGTCGAGGAGATTCAGCTCGGCATCCGAAACGGCGTGCGCAAGGTCAACGTGGACACCGACAACCGCCTGGCCATCACCGGCGCCATCCGCAAGGTCCTCTGGGAGACCCCGGAGAAGTTCGATCCGCGCGACTACATGAAGCCCGCCCGCGAGGCCATGCAGAAGGTCGTCGCCCAGCGCATGATGCAGTTCGGCCAGGCCGGCCACGCCGGCGACTACAAGGCCGTCTCCATCACCGAGATCGCCAAAGGCTACAAGGACGGCTCGCTCAGCACCAAGCCGCTGGTCGCCGCAAAGTAACTTCGGCTCACTTGAACGCTTCAAGACAAAAGGCCACTCCGCATTTACGGAGTGGCCCTTTGTCGGTTTGGACGCCCCACATACTCCGGGTGCCGGGTGCCCCATCCATTCCGCGTCTTTTGCGGAATGGGTGGGATACCACAAACCCCAACAGCGCGCAGCCTTGTGTCAGGGCACGACTTTTAGCCTGCCCTGAGCACAGCCGAAGGGTGCCGAAAGAACCACAAAAGAATGTTGGGCTTTACAGACTGCGGAAAAACTCTACCGAAGGCGATGTTTTGAAAGGGCACGACTTCAGTCGTGCCGCAAAGCCTGTAAAATCAACAGGCCTTTAGGCCCTGAGGGATGAATTTACTGGTCTCACCGCGAATTCCGGCTTTTTCCCGCAGCCTGTTTAGCCCCTGCGGAAAAATTCGATCCGGAGGGAGGCATGGGTTTCACCCCCCGCCAAAACCCCACCCGCCCATTCTGAAAATCAACCCGCGCGGCGAAGCCGCGCTCAACCCTGCCCTTGAACTACACAGGCCCTTGTCAGCAAATCCCGATATGCCGACTTTCGTTACTAAACCTCTGTTCCATGGAGGCGTCGGCCACAATAAATGCCACTTTCGCACAGCACCGGATGATGATATATCTCCTTATTATTAGCTATGGCAAAGAACACGTTGGAACGAAAGAATCTGATCCACTCCGCGACCGGACTGGCCGGTCCGATCCCGCATCGAGCCTATTGCAAGCCTCAATGCTATGCGAAAGGCAAGCGTGAGCGCTCGATATTTTGTAAATGCAAGGGGTGTCGCCGCGACGCGCATGGCCTCGGGTGGAATTATGCGTTTGAACACGGCTATCTCAAGGACTTACCAATTGGTTTCCAAAAGCAACCGCTTGACCATGAATGGCTTTTTCCTCCTACTCCAATTGAGGACGCCGATCAACATTAATCGAACATATGTCTTCGTGATTTGTGAAATGATGCCGGCCCTTCAGGCTGCCGGGTGCCCCAGGTCTCGATTTTGAGACCTGGGAAACTACGAACCTCCTGCTCCGCTCCGCTCCCGCTGTGGTAATCTCTACCCAATCCCATGGCTGCCGACAAAAACAAGCTCTATTACGGCGACAATCTCGATGTGCTCCAGCGTTACGTCAAGGACGAGTCGGTAGACCTCGTCTACCTCGACCCGCCCTTCAACTCCCGTCAGGACTATAACGTTCTCTTCGCCGAGAAAGACGGCTCGCAATCCAGCTCCCAGATTCACGCCTTCGAGGACACGTGGGAGTGGAACATCGACGCCGAGCGCGCCTATGAGCAGATCGTCGAGCAGGGCGGCCGCGTAGCCGATGCCCTGCGCGCCTTCCGTACATTTCTCGGCGGCTCCGACATGATGGCCTATCTCGCCATGATGGCTCCGCGCCTCGTCGAACTGCGCCGCGTGCTCAAAGAAACCGGCTCCATCTACCTCCACTGCGATCCAGCAGCTGGTCACTATCTGAAGATACTGATGGACGCGGTTTTCGGACCGCAGTTCTTCAAAAACGAGGTTATCTGGAAGCGAACCAGTGCGCACAATAGCGCGAAACGATGGGGGCCGGTTCACGACCTGATCCTCTTCTACTCCAAGAGCGAGAGCTTGACATGGAATCGCGTGTATCAGGGATATACAGCGGAATACCTCGAGAAATTCTACCGGCATGAAGATGAAGGCGGGCGATATACGCTCGGTGACTTGACTGGAGCAGGCAAGCGGCAAGGAGAATCGGGACTACCCTGGCGAGGTGTTGATCCAACGAAAGCAGGAAGGCATTGGGCCGTTCCCAGACCCCGTCAGGCCGGTCTCAGTTGGGATGAACTCAGCGTCCAGCAAAGGCTCGATCAGCTTGATCTTGCAGGATTGATTGTCTGGCCCTCCAAAGGGGGAATTCCACGATTCAAGCGGTACCACGACGTCGATCGTGGTGTTGTCGTGCAGGATGTGATTACGGATATTGATCCGCTCTCGCCGCACGCCAAAGAACGCCTCGGCTACCCCACCCAAAAACCCGAAGCCCTCCTCGAACGCATCCTCAAGGCCAGTTCCAACGAGGGCGATCTCGTCCTCGACCCCTTCTGCGGCTGCGGCACCACCATTCAGGTAGCCCAGCGCCTCAACCGCCGCTGGATCGGCATCGACATCACCCACCTCGCCATCGGCCTCATCAAGAAGCGCCTCTCCGACGCCTTCGGCCCCGAAATCAAACCCACTTATGAAGTAGTCGGCGAGCCGACCGACTACGAAGGAGCGGCGGCCTTGGCAGCCGAGGACAAGTACCAGTTCCAATGGTGGGCGCTGGGCCAGGTGGGCGCGCGCCCCGCCGAGCAGAAAAAGGGCGCGGATCGCGGCATCGACGGCCGTCTCTACTTTCATGACGACGAATCCGGCCAGTCGAAGCAAATCATCTTTTCCGTCAAAGCCGGCGGTGTCTCCGTGCCCCAGGTCCGCGATCTCATCGGCGTACTCTCCCGCGAGAAAGCCGAGATCGGCGTCTTCCTTTCGTTCGACGAACCCACCAAACCCATGCTCCGCGAAGCCGCGGAAGCTGGCCTCTACAAATCAACCGACGGCACCACATATCCGCGCCTGCAAATCCTCACCATCCAGCAGATTCTCGACGGCAAGCAACCGGAGTACCCGCTCCACCGCCGCGACGCAACCTTCAAGAAGGCTCCCCGCAGCCGCCCTGCCGCCGCTCAAAACCTGACCTTACCCCTTCTGCCCATCGAGTAATCTCCGCGGGTGCTCCAGGTCCGGGGTCCCCACGGACAGGTCGTCGTCCGTGGGGTGGAGATCCGGATTTTCGGACCTGGGACTCGTCTCGCTGACTCGCCGACTCGCCGACCCCTATTCCCTGTTCCCCGCCTCCCGCTTCTCCGCCAGCTCCTCCAGCGTCTTCCCGTTGCGCGGCACAATCGCGTAGACCAGCTTGCAGTCCATGGCCTCCGCCACCTCATGCAGCCTGATAAGCGAGATCGTGCCCCGCAGCTCGCTCTGCTCCAGCCGGAAAAGCACCGAGGGGTTCACGTCAATCTTCCCCAATATCTCCGCCGTTGGAACGCCCAGCGCGTGCCGAACCTCCCGCAGCAAACCCTGTGTAGAATTCTCCTCTCTTCCCGCCCACCGGTAATACTTGAGTTCCTTGTCCAACCGCGTCCGTGCCAAACTCCGCTCTCTCGCCTGCACCTTTCATCCTCCTCAATAAATATGGCCCGCTCACGTCCCGTGAGCGGGCCATATTTCAAACGTAGTTAAAAGGGGCGAAATGATATGCAAAAACAGCCAAATTTGGCTTAATTCCCCCAAGTTTCAATACTTTTGGCCGGCATCCAACCGGAGTTTCGCTGCTTTCTGACGACCGGCAAGCCCAAATTCTTGCGAGTTAGCTCCCGTTTGCGCAGTTTGCCGCCCTTGAGAGCGATAGATTTTCTAAGTTATCTATGCTTGCAGGACCTGAAACGCTATCGCCTTGCAGAGCGACAAATTCACTGCCGCCGCTGACCTGCTGACCTGCTGACCCGCTAACTCGCTCACACCGCCGGCGCAATCGAAGGCTCACGCACAGACGCCGTAAGTCCATTCGTCTCCTGGTCCTTGTACTGGAGCTGGTAGAGCTTCCAGTAGAGGCCGCGCTTGGCGAGCAACTCCTGATGGGTGCCCATCTCGCGCAACTGGCCCTTGTGCATCACCAGAATTTCGTCGGCTTGCTGAATCGTGGAGAGGCGATGGGCGATCAGCACACTTGTCCGGCCCTCGACCATGCGCTCCAGTGCGCCGCGTATGCGCAGTTCGGTGTCGGTGTCCACGCTGGAGGTGGCCTCGTCGAGGATGAGGATGCGGGGATTGTAGGCCAGCGCGCGGGCAAAGTTGATGAGCTGCTTCTGGCCCGTGGAGAGCGAGTTGCCGCGCTCCTGCACCGGCTCGTCGAATTGGTGCGGGAGGCTCTCGATGAAGTCCAGAACATTCACGTCCCGTGCAGCCTGGCGCAGATCGGCTTGGGTGATTCGCTCGTTGCCGAAGCGAATGTTCTCGGCCAGCGTGCCGGTGAAGAGAAACGGATCTTGCAGCACGACGGCGAAGTGCTGGCGGAGCGCGGTCAGATCGTGCTCGCGGATGTCGATGCCGTCGATGAGAATCTGGCCGGCGGTCACGTCGTAGAAGCGCATCATCAGGCTGGTGAGCGTGGTTTTTCCCGCTCCGGTGTGGCCGACGATGGCTACCGATTGTCCCGGCTCGACGGTAAAGGAAACGTCCTTGAGAATCCACTCGATGCCGTCGATGGCGGCGAGATTTGCGGCAGGATTTACCTCAGGGGTTAAACAGGCTGCGGAAATACTCGATTCCGGCGCCCGCACCGTGTCAGGGCACGACTTCAGTCGTGCCGCAAGTTGAGCCATCGAATCCCCGGGCTTTAGCCCCTGAGGGAAAGCATCTTCCGTAGCCGCGGCTACGGCCGCCTGCTGTTGCTCCGTGAGTTTCTGATAAGTGAACCAGACGTGGCGGAATTCGATTCTGTTGCTCCCGTCTCCGGCGAGCGGCTGTGCGGGGCTGACGATCTCCGGTTGCGTGTCGAGCAGCCTGAAGATGCGCTCGCTGGCGGCCATGGCGGATTGCAGGATGTTGTATTTGTCGCTCATGTCCTGGATGGGCCGCCAGAAGCGCAGCGAGTACTGGATGAACATATTCAGCACGCCGATGGTGACCGCGCCGGAGAGCACGCCGAAGCCTCCGCGCGAGACAACCAGGGCGATGGCGACGATGGAAAGCAGATCAACGGCGGGATAAAAGAGCGCGTAAGCGAAGATCGTGTCTTTGAAGGCAACCAAATGCTGCCGATTAACCACCGCAAAGTCGTCAAACGCGCGCTGTTCGCGATTAAACAACTGCACCACGCTCATCCCCGACACATATTCCTGGCTGAAGCTGTTGATTCGGCCGATGGCGGTGCGTACGCGGCGATAGCTCTCGCGGACGTGATCGCGGAAGAGGCGGGTAACGATGAGGATGAGCGGGAGGACGGAAAAGGCAAGCAGGGCCAGCCGCCAATTGATAGTGAGCATGAGGGCGGCCATGATGGCGAGATTGAGAAAGTCATCGACGATGGCCAGCACGCCGGCGGTGAACATCTCGTTGATGGCGTCCACGTCGGAGGTGATGCGAGTGACGAGGCGGCCGACGGAGTGAGTGTCGAAGAAGCCGATGTGCATGCGCTGCATGTGGCGGAAGATGTCGCGGCGCAGGTCGAACATGAGCTTCTGTCCGGTCCACTGCATGAGGTAGATCTGGACGAACTCGAAGAGGTAAGCGGCAAGCTGGGCGGCGAGGAAGATGAGGGCCAGGCGGGTGATGCCCTGATAGGGATCGGTCGGGAGATGGCGGGCGAGCCATTTGGTTGCGCTGAGGCCATGGGCGATGAGGTTGACGGCGGGCGCGCCGGGCTCCGCGGGGAAGTAACGGTCGATGCCCACCATGACCAGGTAAGGGCCGGTGACGTCGCAGAGGGACTTGAGCGAGACAGAGAGGGCGGAGACCGCAGCCTGCCACCAGTAAGGGCGCAGATAGTGGCCGAGACGGCGCATCAGCCGGGAGTCATAGACCTTGCCGACCGGGTCGTCATCGGGCTTTTTGGATTTCTTCTGTTCTTCGTCGGGCATTGGTTGGATGGGGTGCGACTTCCGTTTCCATTGTAACGGGTCAGCGAGTCAGCGGGTCAGCAAGCGAGTGAGGCCGCGGCGACAGTGAATTTGTCGTTTTACAAGGCGATGCCATTTCTCATGCTACAGGCGTAGATAACGGAAAAATCAGTCGTGCTGCAAGGCGAGAAACGGAGCAAACGGGAGCCGATTCGCGAAAAAGCGGGCTTGCAGGGGTACGGAAAACCGCGAAAGGTCCTGCTTGGGCCGGACAAAAAGTGCGAAAACTTGGTGATTTTGGTCCAATTTTGGCTGTTTTTTGGTCGCATTTCAGTCCTCATTACGTGCGTCAGGCGGGTCGAGCGTCAGAACCGAGCATTGCATTTCCCCTTTGACATTCGACAGGAAGTTGGTGCATCTTCTTGTAGAACGTCGAGAGGAAGGGTATGCCGCAGCCAACGGATCTTCTGCAAGGAACACTCGATCTGCTCATCCTGAGAACACTGGTGCCTGAGCCGATGCATGGCTGGGGAATTGCCCAGCGGATTCAGCAGGCCTCGCAGGAGGTGTTTCAGATCGGCCAAGGCTCGCTTTACCCAGCGCTTCACCGGTTGGAATACAAGGGGTGGATTCAGGCCGACTGGAAGGCTTCAGAGAACAACCGAAAGGCAAAATATTACGCACTGACGCGCACGGGCAAGAAGCAACTGGAAGCGGAGATCGAAAGCTGGGATCGCCTGGCGGGCGCGGTTGCACTGGTGCTTGAACAGGCTTAGGAGACACATGCTCAACGAGTTTCTCGCACGCCTGCGCTTCTTCATCTCCGGCAAGAGCTACGGTGAAGTGGATGA
>Ga0224557_1003141_pt1 | contig 13205 bp, 14 predicted proteins | sample 714S31014metaG_FD_180677 | JGI IMG/M metagenome (GOLD analysis project Ga0224557, IMG submission 180677) | Peat soil microbial communities from Stordalen Mire, Sweden - 717 S3 10-14 | ecosystem: Environmental > Terrestrial > Soil > Wetlands > Peat | place: Sweden: Norrbotten County, Stordalen... | reverse complement strand
ATCGGGGGAAGCGGCGAAGCCGAGGTTCAGCTCGCCCGCGACGGCGGGCAGGCCCAAGGCGGCGGCCAGGCCGGGCGCGTCGGCGACGTCGGAAAAACTCTCGGGGCAGTAGGCCCTGCTGAGGCCGCCCTTGCGCGTGCTGAACCCTGCCCAGAGCCAGGGAAATTCCCAGCCGGGGATTGGCAGCCACTGGACGCCGTTGGCGGCAAGGCGGGGAATAGGCTCTGCTGGCCGGAGTTCGTCGGGAGAGAAGCGTTCCAGTTGAGGGGCCCGGTGGCTCGTGTTGACGCGGCGCTTGTGCACGAGGCCAGCTTGAGCGAGACGGGGTTTGAGAGAAGACGCGGATTTCATTTTCTTGCTGAATCGAGAGGGCATCGCTTCTCTCGATTTTAGAGGCAAACGCGAGGTGCGGGCGGGGACGCTCGCACGACAGCCGACCGGAGGCCAGCGTTACTTTCTGAAGGCGGAGCATGCTCGGAGAGAGCATGTGGGCCCACCTTCCGGTGGGCCCGCTCGAGAGGCATATTTGGGAGGGTTACCAGGGGGGATTTTGGGAAGAGGTTCCGAAGAACCCTCAAGTGAGAGTTACAGCCTTTCTTTGGCGGGACGTATGGGGAAGCCTCTGCTAATTATTTAGTAGGATGCCTAAATTGCAGAAAGGTTGCAAGGCCTAAGTTGAGGAGTTTGCCCGAGGGAGTAGGAAAACGGCCATTTTTTATCGGAATGGCACCTCAATTTGTCCCAAAATGGGCAGTCTGCTTGAAAAAACAGGGTCAAATTGGGCCCTCTTTGAAGTGTGAAGCGACGGGCAGGGCGAATTACGTCTTTGGGCGCGCGAACCTTTCGACGAACCCGGTGATGAAATTGACGGGCAGAAAGCGGACGAGGAACGAGCGGAGTTTGCTGGTGAGCTTGGGGCTGATGGTGCGCTGGCCGCGCGCGAGGGCGCGGATGGCGATGCGCGCGACGGTTTCAGCCGATTGCAGATTACGGTTCAGGAACTGTTCGGCATGGGCTACCTGGATGAACTCGCTCTCAGTGGTTCCGGGGCAGAGCGCCGTCACTTTCACGCCGAATTTCGCGACTTCAGCGGCGACGCCGAGGGCGAAGAATCGGTCAAAGACCTTGGTGGCTGCGTAGGTAGAGAGGTAAGGAAGCGGTTGGAAGCTCGCGGAGGACGCGACGACGAGCATCCAGCCGCGGCGGCGCTCGACCATGCGAGGAAGGAAGAGACGCGAGAGACGGACGACGGCTTCGCAGTTCACACGCACCGAACTGAATTCCTGATCGGCGTCGCTCGTAGTGAAAGCGCCGAACTGGCCGAGGCCGGCGTTGTTGACGAGTACGTCGACGACGAGGCCCTCACCCTCGGTGGCAGCGAAGATTTGCTCGGGAGCGGATGGATCGTTAAGGTCTGCGGCAACGATGCGCGTCTCGATTCGCGTATCGGGGTCTTTGGCGGCGAGCTCGGCGGCGAGGGCTTCGAGGCGATCGCGCCGGCGCGCCGTGAGGATGAGTTTTGCGCCGTGGGCGGCCAGCTCACGCGCGAGGGCCGCGCCGATTCCGGAACTGGCCCCGGTGATTAACGCCCACTTGCCGCGAAAGTCAGTCAACGTCGCCATCGTTCCATGATCATAGTGGATGGGGATCACAAGAGGATGCGACCGATCTAATTGGCTGGAGCTGCCTGCGGTTGCGACTTGGAGAAAGTGCGAATGTAAATGATTAGGTTCCAGACCTCATTGTCGGTGGCGCGACCTGACGACTCGGGAGGCATCTTGTCCTTGCCGTTGCGGATGACGTTGAACAGTTCCCCATCATCCTTGCCGGCGAGAGTTTTGGGATCGGTCCAATCGGCGATGGTGAGCTCCATGCTGGTGGCGATATCGGTCTTGCCGTTTCCATTGTCCCCGTGGCACATGGCGCAGTCCATTCGATACAGGGTCCTGGCCTTGGCTTGCGATTCGGCAGTAGGCTTGACGGGATTCTTGAGCGCCGGAGCCGGCTTGGGCGTGACTGTCTCTGGGGGAGTGAGGGCGGGAGCGGGAGCGGGAGTGGGAGCAGGCGCGGGAGCGGGTGCGGGTGCGGGAGCGGGGGCAGGAGCAGGCGCGGTTTGCTGCGGACTGCGGCCTTGCAAGGGTAAACACGCTATGGCCAGCAGGGCCACCGCAAAAAAGAGCAGAAATGACTTCAACATGAAAGCCTCCTCGCAAGATGTCAACGATCGGGCATCTTTTGACTTAAGCGGAAATCTGCGAGGAATTATAGGCCGTTTGGAAGGAAAGGGCTATGCAAACGGGCACAGGGTGTTGTCAGTTTGGAAAAGCATTCCTTCGGGGGCTAAAGCCCACGATCATTGTGCCGCGATTACGGCACGACTGAAGTCGTGCCCTGATACAAAGCCGGAGCGGTTGAGGTTCGTGCTTTCCCACCCTTCGCCGGAAAAAAGGCGAAGGATGGGGCACCCCATTTGTGGAAGGTGAAGAAAGAGGAATCCGGGTTCGTGCTTTCCCACCCTTCGCCAGAAAAAAGGCGAAGGATGGGGCACCCATTCTTTTTAGTTGGGCGAAAGGTCGGGCGTTAGTGCACGCCTCCGCCGCCTCCGCCTTCGCCAGGGCGGTTCTTGCTCAGCATGAAGGCAAGGAAGACGAGAATGATCGACGCATAGGAAAGCTCCATGTAGACGTCCTGGTAGCCCTGCATACGCGCCTGATCTTTCATTTGGTTGTAAATCTGGCCTAGCGCCATGGCGCTGCCGTTGGCCACGCCAAATGCATGGTTGAAGGCCGCGGTGAGGGCTTGCTTGTGCTGGTCGAAGCCGATGTTTCCGGATTGCATGGCCTGCTGCAGGTGCTGCTCGTGCCACATGGCACGGCTTGTGACCTGGGCGTTGGTGATGGCAATGAGGATGGAACCGCCGATGTTGCGGACGAAGTTGATGAGTCCGGCGACCTGGTTGCTCTGCTCCTTCGGCATTCCAACATAAGCCGCGGTGGTAATGGAGATGAAGCAAAACGGCAGAGGGAACATTTGCACGACGCGCAGCCACGACGCCTCGGCAAAGCTCATTTGGAGATTGGTAACGATTGCGGCGTAACGGAAGGTGATGACGAGCATCATGAAGCCGAAAGCGGCGAGGTAGCGCGCGGAGATTCTACCGGTGGCAATTCCGGCCAGGGGCATCATGAAGACGAGCGTGACTCCGCCGGCGGTGAGAGCGAGGCCGGCAGTGGTGGCGGTGTAGCCGAGCAACTGCTGCGTGAATTGCGGCTGTAGAACGGTGTTGGCATTGAGCACGCCGCCGACCAGCATCATGAGGAAGCAGCAGATGGCGAAGTTCCTGTAGCGGAAGAGGCGCAGGTTGATGAGCGGCTCTTTCTGTTGCCATTCCCAGGCGAAGAGGCCGACGATGCCAACGATGAAGAGCGTCGCGAAGACGCAGATGAATGGCGAGGAGAACCAGTCATTCTCTTCACCCTTATCGAGCATGATCTGGAGGCCGCCCATGGCGAGGGTGAGAAAGCCGAGGCCGACATAATCCATTTTGAACAAGCGGGAGCGATCCGCTTTGATCCACGGCGGATCTTCGACGAGGCGCGTGACCAGGATGAAGGCGAGAATGCCGACGGGAATGTTGATGAAGAAGATCCAGCGCCAGGAGAAGTTGTCAGTGATCCATCCGCCGAGCGTGGGGCCGATGGACGGCGCGAGCACGGCGACGAGGCCATAGAGAGCGAAGGCCTGGCCGCGCTTGTGCGGCTCGAACGAGTCAGCCATGATGGCCTGCGCCATGGGCTGCATGCCGCCTCCGCCGGCTCCCTGAAGGACGCGGCAGAGCAGGAGGATGGGCAAGGAGGGAGCGACGCCGCAAAGAAAGCTGGCGACCGTAAAGATGGTGATGCAAAAGACGAAGAAGTTGCGGCGGCCCATGACTGAAGACGCCCAGCCACCGAGTGGGAGCACGATGGCGTTTGAGACGAGGTAGCTGGTGAGCACCCACGTGGCCTCGTCGGTGCTTGCGCCGAGTGCGCCGCCAATGTGCGGCAGGGCTACGTTGGCGATGGAGGTGTCGAGCACTTCCATGAACGCGGCGAGTGCCACCGACATAGCGATCAGCCACGGATTGACCCTCGGCTTCCAGGCCACGGGCAGCGCGAGATTGGGATTCTGAATCTCCGCGGGCGGGGCACCGGCTCCCGATCCGTTGCGCTTGCCGTTGGCAGCGGGATCGGATGGGAGGGCGGGTAATGTGGAGTCGATCGCGGACAACAGTTTCTCCTCTGTTGTTTTGGGCTTTCTAATTTTGTTAGGGCCGGGGAAGTGCGATGTGCAACAACTCGAGTGTACTTCTATCTAGATTCGCATAAGCGCCAAGAGGGTGCATGGAAATGTCGAGAAGGCGGCGCTGGCGTACTGAGGGCGCGTGGAACGACCTTGAGACTCGCAACTCGATTCAAGTGAGCAGCGGGGTCAGGTTTCGACGAACGATTTGAGGCGAACGAGGGCCTGATCCCACTGCTGGGAGACGCGAACGAGGTAATGCTGCATCGCGTGAAGCGGGCGCGGATCGAAAGCGAATTGCCTTTCGCGGCCGGAGCGAACGCTGTGGACGAGGCCCGCGCGCTCAAGCACGCGCAGGTGCTTTGTGATGGCCTGGCGGGTTAGAGACGAGCCCACGCCAAGTTGCGCAATCGAAGCGGGCTTGCCCGAGACAAGTTTGGCCATGAGCGCGAGACGCGTGTCGTCACCCAACGCAGCGAAGAGGATGGCCTGCTGCGGCCGCGGAGACCGGGCTCGCTTATGGCTTTTGGGCAACATGAGTTTCAATATTCTTCATCTGCTGCGTCCAGCCGCCGTCGTTCATGCGGAAGGCCTCAGCGCGGCGATGGGCTGGAACGTTCTCAAATCCCGACTCAGTGAGCGTGAGGCGCGTGCCGGTTGGGATCGGCTCCAGGCGAAACTCAACGAGTGTCGGCGGTTCCGAGGAATAATTGACGCTGGGGTCGACGGCGTAGGGATGCCAGGTGAAGGAGAAGCGGCGCTCAGGCTCCATCTTCTGGACGATGGCTTGCCAGACGACATGCTCATAGCCGGGCCAGGTAATGTGGCCGCGCGCGGGCTGGCCGGGAACGAAGGGGCCCTCGAGGGCTACGCGGAACCACTCACCAAACTCGCGATAATCGGTAAGGGCGCGCCAGACCCGGGCGACGGGGGCGTTGAGCTTGATAGTTTTCTCGATCTTGTTTTCCACGATCAGCAACCTCTTGGTTGCATATTAACAAGAGCCGACATGGAAGCGCAACCTCTCAGTTGCATTTGTGCGGCAGTGGAAAATCGAGAGGTCGCGCCGGCGTGCAATGTGCCGTCGATGACCGGTTGCCGCGGAGGGCACGGCGATTAATAGAAAAGGTATTTGCGCCAGCGGTCGTCGCTGCGGCCCAACATGCGCATGATCTGGCGGCTGGTGTGGAGCGAAAACGGGCGCGGCTCGCGGAGCAGGATCATGTCGTCGATTTCGCTGAGCAGGCGGTTGCCTTTATGGCGGTTGCACTCGTGGCAGCAGGCGACGAGGTTTTCCCAGGTGGAGTTGCCGCCGCGCGAGCGCGGGATAACGTGGTCGAGGGTGAGCTCGCTGGGCGGCATGGCTTCGCCGCAGTACTGGCAGGTGTTGCGGTCGCGCAGCAGAATGTTTTTGCGCGAAAGGGCGCGCGTCTGGTGGGGGATGCGGCGGTATTCGAGCAGGCGGATGACCGAGGGCATAGCGATGATGGTGCGCTGGGCGTGCAGCGAGAGACCGTGCTCCTCCTCAGTGCGCGCGATGCCCTTGAGAACAAGAACGAGCGCGCGGCGCGCGCCGCAGATGTTGATGGGTTCGTAGGAGGCGTTCAGCACTAGAACCGGCATCTGCAGAATGTGCGCGTGGACATGCGGCGCGGCACCGTGGTCCGCGGCCATCACGACGGCCTTGGCAATCGCCTTCTGCTTGCGCGCGTGAATCATGGCTTTTCCCAACGACATCTCTTTCCCCCAGGGTTAAGAAGATGGCTGTTTCCGTAAAGTCGATGAATCTGCCGATGCTGCGTTTGGGTCCACATGCGTAATTGGGCCGGTGAGGATTTCGTCGTCCTCTTCGCTGTCGTCGTCTCTTTCTTCGTCGCGGGCCGAGTTCAAGGGACGCCCAAATCCCGTTGAGCGCTGCGCGCGCGCCAACGTGGCTACCCAGACAGAAGCAGCCCCGGCTTTGAGCAAGGTTTGCGCAGCGGCTCGCGCCGTGGCTCCGGTGGTTAGAATGTCGTCCACCAGCAAAATGTGCTGCGCCGTTACTTTTGACGGATCGGAGACTGAAAATGCGCCGCGTACGTTGATCCGCCTTTCGCGCGGAGCGAGGCCGGCCTGGCTCCCGGTGGCGCGCAGGCGCATGAGCGTGCTGGGAGCGAGCGCAAGCCGCCACTGCGGGTGGCTCGCGCGAAGGAATTTGAGCGCCTCAACGGCAAGCGAGCGCGACTGATTGAATCCGCGCTGCGCGTACTTGGAGCGATGGAGCGGCACGGGGACTACGAGCATTTCAGCGGGCGCTTCGCCGGCCAATTGAGCGATGGCGCCGGCCAGCAGGCGGCCGAGCTCGCGCGCGGCGGAGTGCAGGCGGTCGTATTTGAGAGCGTGGATGGCCTCACGCATCCGGCCTTCGTAGACGCCGTGCGAGACGGCGCGAACAAATGGCGGCGGGGCGAGGCGGCAAGTGCGGCAAAGCGTTGAAACCGTGGGTGTTGCAGGCGCGGTGATGGCGTCGCCGCAGCGGGCGCAAACGGAGCCGGACTGGACGGGAAACTCCGACCAGCAGACAGGGCAAATTGGAACGGAAGAGAGCTCGGGCAAGGGAGAGCCGCAGAGAGCACAGGAGGAGGGGAGGAGGGCGCAACTTAAACTATCGATTGGACTTCGGAGCACCCGAACGACGGCGCGCCAGCGCGTTGTCTGCGCTAATGGAACGTCGGCGATGCGGATGGCGGTGTCTCTCGAGAAGACGCACCTCGCTTCGGGCCGAAAACCGAACCGATGCAGCCCGATGGGGCAAGTATAGCGCAATCGCTGAAATTCTGGCTCGCGGGAGGGGGACCGGCAATAAGACGGGTCCGAGCGCGGCTCGATGAAGGTGGATGCGGTGCGGGACAATGCGCCAAAAAACGCGGGGCACAAGACGATGCGGGCAGGAGACCGAGAGAAGCGACTTCAATTTCGCTTCATCCCGTCGCCTGCCCGCGAGGTTCCAGGTTTTTAGTTCAGGTTGATGGATCAAGCCGCATCGATAGGCCGGTGACGGCTTTCGGCGCCGGCGACCGATGGAACTCAGTGTTTAGCTATGGTGCGCGTGCTCGCGCTCGCGCTCGCTCTCGCGCTGACGCTCCCGCTCCTGCTCTCTTCCCTTCTCCTGTTCGTGCTCACGGTCGACTTTCGCCCCCACGTCGCGGGCCGCGTCCTTCACGTTGCCTACGACCTTCTGCGCCTTGCCCTTGATCTGTTGCGCGGCTCCTTCCACCTGGGCATTGGTGTCACCGGTCCACTCGCCAACCTGGCGTTTCGCCCGTCCTGCTGCATCGTTGACTGCACCTATTACCCGATCCTTATCCATGATTCCACCTCCGTGGGTTTCTGCTTCGGTTTAACTCATTAACTAGCGGACCCTGTTGATGCCCTCTGACCATTCGGGCGAGACAGACAGAAACGTCGTCGAAAATTGCCGCCGATGGCGTTGCGCCTAGACGGTCCTACGTCCGGTGATCAGCTGGATCACAAGCACTACCAGCGCGAGCACGAGAAGGATGTGAATGAATCCGCCGAGGGTGTATGACGAAACAATGCCAAGCAACCACAGCACGAGAAGGATTACAAAGATCGTCCAGAGCATCGTTCACCTCCCGGTGATTCGTCCTCAACCACTCACGCTTTGACGCCGTGGCGGGCGTAGGGGTTGTTCGCTGCGCTGCACATCGCAATGGACCAAACGACAGTGTGAAATGCCGATTTGATGCAACCACTGCGTGGTTCGAGGCATCGCCCTGGGAAGATTCGCCGACTTTGATGGGAGGAGCGATTCTCCTTTCGGGCGAAGCAGCCGTAAACGCGGACCCGGCATCACAGCAAAGGGTTTGTGTGAAGGCATTGCGCACGCAACTTACCGGAAGGAGAGCTAAATGTTCTTGCTGATTATTCTCATCGTGCTGATTTTGGGATTTGGATATGGCGGCTATCGAGTGGGACCAGGATGGGGATACTATGGCGGGGGCGGAGTCAGCCTGATCCTTACGATTGTCCTGATTCTGCTCTTGCTGAAGGTGATCTGAAGCGCGGGGCGGGAGAGCGATACACGCATACACACTCGCTTAAACGAGCGTGAATGCTCGATTCGCGGAAGCTAGCTAAAAGACACCGGCGATGTAGGCTTCGGCCGGGCTGAGGCTCTCCGCCTTCGACCCGAACTCGGCGAGAACTACCGGCGAAAGCGTGATGACGGGGCAGTGCGTGTGGGCGAGGGTCTTGTAAACCACGCCGTGGCGGGTAATGGCGGCAAAGGCTGAAGCTCCCTGCGCGCCGAGGACGATGAGATCGGCTTGCTGCGCGCGGCTTTGATAGAGGAGCTCTTCGGTCGGGTCGCCGGGCACGACGATCGTCTGAACGGCAACCTGACCCTGCAACTCCCTGGGGACCAGCGCGATCATGTCGGCTTCGACGTCGTCGAGGGAGCGGCCGGCAAGAAACTCGACGCGGTCCTGAGGCCGGATGACATGCTGCAGAATCAGGCGCGCGGCGTGCTGCGAGGCCAATTCCGCGGCAAATGTCGCGATGACAGGGCTGGCCTCATGCAGGCTGACAGCACAGAGGATGGTGCGGGTGGCAAAGTTTCGATAAGCGCCGTCGACGACCTCGGGGCCGATGATGAAGACCGGCGACGTAGCAGTGCGCAGGACCGCCTCAGCGACCGAGCCCACGAGCAGCTTGCCGATGGGCCCCGGCGAGTGAGTGCCCATGAGGATGCGGTCGATCTGTCGCTCGCGCGTGAAGGCGAGGATCTCGTCGGCAGGCAGGCCGGGCCGCACAACGACTTCACATTTGAGACCGGCCTCGCGGACGCGCAGCGCGAGCGGCTCGAGGTGCTGCTTTTCAGAGCGCGCGGCGGCGGCGTAATCGTAATAGCGAATGCCCGAGGACTCCGACGCGGCTACGATGAGCGTGTCATAGGCATGAAAGATGATGAGATCGGAGCCGAATTCCCGGGCTTGGGCAAGCGCGAACGAAAAGGCCTTCTCGTTGGGCGGTATCTCGGTGGCGAAGAGGATGGTGGAGGGTTTCGTCCAACCTGGCTTCAGAACGGCGGCCATAGATACCTCCTTACAGTGAGTTCAAATAGTCTCATGGGCAGAGCTGGATTTGCGGTGCTTAGCCGCACACCAAAAGGTGACCCAGCTCACCTTAGCGCGAATTGCCAGCGGCGTTTGCCGGCTGCGGCACTCCCTCACACTCACTATAGGCGCGGGGGCCGAGCAAGTGGCGCTGCTGGTGAAGGAATTGTGTTCCTGTTTCCCAATTCTGTCCAGCGATATAACGGTAACGCCGGAATAAAACGCATTATGTGATTTCAATCACAGCCCGGCCCACCCAAAACTGTTCTTCTGGACCGGAATCGTGGCCCTCGGGGCGGATTTCCTGGTGGCGGCGCGGCTGGCAAGTGAGCTCGCCGCGAAGGATTTTTTCAGCCGGAAGCTGCTTCATCCCCAAGGCGCCGAACAGGTTGGCACCCCGGGCTGCCGCGATTCTAGCAGTTTCTTGGCGGCGCATTTGCGCCGGGGAGGCCCCATGACGATGCAGCCGATGCAGAGCATTCCCGCACGAGGCGGGATCGACTACGACGAATCGCCGTTCCTCGCGATTTGGGAGATTACGCAGTCGTGCGACCTGGCCTGCAAGCACTGCCGCGCGGCGGCGCAGCCCATTGCGCATCCCGACGAGCTGACCCATGAAGAAGGCAAGGCGCTGATCGACCAGATTGCCGATATGCACATTCCTATTTTTGTGTTTACCGGCGGCGACCCGCTGAAGCGCAAGGATCTTTTCGAGTTGATCCGCTATGCGGCCAGCAAGGATGTGCACGTTGCCGTGACTCCCAGCGCCACGCCGCTGCTGACCCGCGAGGCGATCTTCAAGATGAAGGAGGCCGGACTGGTGCGGCTGGGGATTTCGCTCGACGGCTCAACGCCTGAGATTCACGATGCGTTTCGCGGGCTGCCGGGAGCGTGGGCGCGGACGATTCAGGCGATTGAGTGGGCAAACGAGGCGGGCATCCCGATCCAGGTGCATACGACGGTGAGCCGGCACAACGTTCATGACCTCGACAACCTGTGCGATCTGTTCGAGAAGCTGGCGATCGTGATGTGGAATGTGTTCTTTCTGGTTCCCGTGGGACGTGGCCAGTTGGACGATCTTTTGAGCGGCGAGGAATTTGAGCAGGTGTTCGGCAAGATTTACGAGCTCTCGCGGCGGGCGAATTTCCAGATCAAGACGACGGAGGCGATGCACTATCGGCGCTACCTGCTGCAACACAATCTGGAAGAGAAGCGCATGGGGCATGGAGCTGGAAATGGATCGGGGAACGGGTCGGGACATCCGAATGGGCGTGGTTACGAGCCCGGCGTACCCACGAGCGACGCCAAGACGCGCAACATGGGCTGGGCCACGCGCCGCGTGAACGACGGCAAAGGGTTCATGTTCATCTCACATGTGGGCAACGTTTATCCGAGCGGGTTTTTGCCGATTCATGCGGGCAACGTGCGCGAGACACCGCTGGGCGAGATCTACCGTAACGCGCCAATCTTCAAGGCACTGCGCGACACCAGCCAGCTCAAAGGCAAATGCGGCGCCTGCGAGTTCAAAGAGATTTGCGGAGGGTCGCGGGCGCGGGCGTATGCGCTGACGGGCGATCCGCTGTCCCAGGAACTGTGCTGCATCTATCAGCCGAAGAACTGGGACGCGGAGCTGGACAGCCAGGCCGAAACGTTTCGACATGCGGCGGCGGAGACGCTGGTGACGCTGTAGAAGCCGGTCCTAGCCTTCAGCCTCGAAGTGCGGGAGCACAGGTTCCGGGGAATCCGTTTGGGGATTTCGAGGCATCAGTGCCCTTCGGCGTGGGCGTCTGCCTTGCCTTTGAAGCGGCTATCCCAAAAATCCCGCGTGCGTCAGCCCATCGTCCCCTATTCCCAGCGAAAGATCTTTGCCGAGAGTGCTGTAAATAGCAGGAAGAATACGATGAGCATTGCCACATCCGCAAGGTGGGCTGACCATGGATCGCCTACCCAAATGCCTTGCACCAGGCTTACGGCGTAGTTCATCGGCGATAAGTGTGCCAGCAGGCGAAACGCAGGCGGGAATGATGCGACGGGCACAAACAATCCTGAGAGCCCGGCCATCGGGTACAACACCAGCGCTGCGACCGGTTGTGCGAATCGCGCCGTGGGAACAATGCTGGCGATGACAAAACCGATCGATAGAATGCTCCAGGTGCTGATTACCAACGCAACAGTGAAGGAGACAATCGGAGGGTGGACGCCGGGCGGAATGTAGCGCTTGCCGGCCAGAAACATCAGCAGCAATGACGCCGCGGTCAGCAGCAGCTTAACAAGGACGTGCGCACTCAGAATGGTTTGCGGCCGCAGCGGCGTGGCCCGCAACCGCTTGAGGATGCCGCCCTCGCGGTAAATGGAAATGATGGTCACCAGTGAAAGCACTGCGCTGATGACGATCAGCATCGACGCCATAACCGGAAGGCCGACCCGCGCAAAATTGCTCATCGAAAGTGTCTGCGATCTTGAGGTCATGGCCCGGCCGACCACGACAAACACCAGCACGGGCACCACAATCGTCCCGATCGCCCCCAGCGGCTCGCGCATGAAGATCTTGATTTCAATCCAGGTGAGTTTACCCAGTCCACGCAGCATCGTAATTCTTCCTACTCGCGAATGGAGCGCCCTGTCAGCTTGAGAAAAACGTCCTCAAGGTTGGGAAGGATGGCACGAAAATCGGTCACTCGCACCCGATTCTCCGACAGGCAGTGAATCACTTCAGTCACCAGATCGCCGCGTCCGCAAATTGTAAGTCGATTCCCGTTGCGTTCGACGCTTTCCACGCCTTGAATCATCTTGAAGCGTTCCACGGCGCCTGGATCGCTGACTTCAATCACAACCGTACGCTGGGAACAATGCCGGAGCACCAGGTTCGCGGGCGTGTCGATGTCGATGATGCGCCCGTGCTCCATAATTGCTACGCGGTCGCAGAGCCTTTCCGCCTCTTCCATCAAATGCGTCGTCAGAAAGACCGTCTTTCCGCGTTTACGAATGCCGCGTACCAGATCCCAAATTGACCGGCGCGACTGCGGATCGAGGCCGGTGGTCAGCTCGTCAAGAAACACTACCTCCGGATCGTTGATGAGCGCCAGCACGATGAACAGCCGCTGCTTCTGGCCGCCGGAGAGATTCATGAACCAGGCGTTGCGCTTGTCTGTGAGGCCGAGCTGCTCCAGCAGCCGATCCCCATCGGCGGTCTTTTTCTGATAGAGCGTGGCCCAGAGGTCCACTGCTTCCCAGACCTTGATTCGCTTCTGCAACTGCGCCTGCTGCAGCTGCACGCCGATGCGGTTCTGAAGTTTGTAGACGTCGCGGAATGGGTCGAGCGCTAAAACCGCGATGGAGCCGCGATCGGGCTTGCGCAACCCCTCAAGGCACTCCATTGTGGTGGTTTTTCCGGCGCCGTTTGGCCCGATCAGGCCGAAGATCTCGCCTTCGTTCACCTCAAACGAGGCTTCTGCCACAGCGACCGTCTTGCCGTAGCTCTTGCGGACTCCGGACACTTGGATGACTGGGCGCATCTTGCCTGCGAAGGTTTACCTGGACTGATGCGCAGTGTATATCAATGGCTGCCGGCGTGGGCGTCTGCTTTGCCTTTGAAGCGGCTGTAGACGAAGACGACGTAGCCGACGGCTAGAGCCATGCCAACGAGCCACCAGGCGAGGCCGACGGCCAGAGTGTGCGGGCCGGAGATGGCGCGGGTGAGGGTGATGTCGTTGGCGGCGCGGGTCGAGTCGGGCAGGAGCACCGGATAGAGTCCCCAGCATGCGCCGGCCAGCATGAAGAACAAGTAGAGGCACGAGGCGAGGAAGG
>Ga0224557_1003140_pt1 | contig 13208 bp, 16 predicted proteins | sample 714S31014metaG_FD_180677 | JGI IMG/M metagenome (GOLD analysis project Ga0224557, IMG submission 180677) | Peat soil microbial communities from Stordalen Mire, Sweden - 717 S3 10-14 | ecosystem: Environmental > Terrestrial > Soil > Wetlands > Peat | place: Sweden: Norrbotten County, Stordalen... | reverse complement strand
GCAATTTCCGGGAATCCGCCCTCGATCCGAATTTGTGACCACAGCTCGAGAACCCCTATTTATCTGCAAGAATAAGAATGGATTGGAATTCGTCGTGACCACGATCATGCCCAAAAGCAAATCAGCATCGGCGAGAGGGGATCAACTGGAAACTGCTTACAGACTCGCCGAACACTGTCAGGCATGCGAGAAGAATTAGCCCCCCCGCACGTCGTGCAGTAGTAGTTCCACTATCGAGGGGTCAGCTCGCGGCCAGACCATGGGCAATCTGTGCCCCCCTTTTGGCCGGAATAGCCCACGATAACAAGGCTTATCGTGGGCTATCAACACATCAGTCGCGGCAACACGCTGCTCCAACGTCAAATAGCTGAGCATACTGTCCTGAACTCGCTCGTCTCCACGCATATTCAATAGACGAACCAAAATCAGAATCAGCCGAAGACCGGAACCAATTTCAACAAGCTCCTAGTGATCGTAAAATGCTTCCTGTCGAGAGGTAGAATGAGTCGAACTATCGCAATGAACTCCCATAACCGCCAACGAGTCGCTGGTGATCCGGTCTCCTACGCCAGGTTGTTAATGAGAGTCCAACCAGAAGGATATAGATCGGGAAAGTAGGAGTGGTATGTATTGAACCAATATTTAGGTGTTATCACTATTTTATCCGGGGACGGGTTTAGCCAAGCACCCCACCATGAGAAGCTGCTGTTGGCAATGATGTGATGCTTGCAGCAGGACATAAGCCACAGGTCCTCATAAGCGTAGTCCGTATCGTTGCCATCAATCCATAGACTCGCGGGCTCCCCGGACATAATCTCTCGCGCCGATATATGGTCGTCCGAGAAGACTACGAACGATGCGTTTGGAAGTAAGCTCCGTATCCGAACTATGGCGGCCCGATAATAGGAGCGCTGCAGAACCCAACTCACTTCCGCCGTCCCAGTAGTTGAGATGGCAGCGTAGTCGCCGACGCGGATATGCAACGACACGGGGTATGCCAGAGCATGGATTGCATCTGCATAGTCCAGATTGCGTTGTTGCGGCGTGTTGCGCAGCCTAAGCGAATTCCGCAACCGATCAGCAACCACTTCGGCGTATGCCGCTGCTTGCCAAAAACCGATAAGGTAGATTGTCCGAGCGTTCACCTTATCTAGAAGGTCGGGAAAGAAACGACACAGAGCCGATTCTTCAATGATTTGCGCTCTACATATACTGCTGAGTCTATTTCTTAAATAAATAAGATTCGGTCTTGGAGAAAGAAACAACCGGTTAGCCGTAGTCGCTGCTATGATCCTTGCGTCTAAACAAAATGCATCAAGCTGGAACGGACGAGGAAACTCACCCCATTTATGGTTCTTTCTTATGTGTGGTCGAACTATTTCCAGAGGTATGGCTAACCTTTCGGCAAAGTACAGACCTGCGGCATACTCGAATAGCTGGTTACCCAATCCGCCCTTACAACCGAGGATCAATCGTCGAAGGGATGTATCTTGCACTAACTTCGCTCCCTCTTATACGAGTGGTACAACCCAGGCGCGCCGGGCTCGCGATTAGTAAGTAGTTGTGACCGATTTGGACGGATGGATGCGGATCGCATCGTTAGCCACGGAGAAATCGTCGTTGGGCCGTTGTGCGGCGAAGAGCTGCCGCAGGGTGTCGATCGTCGGGTAGTCGTGGGTTCCGTTGAACATGCGCGCATCGTCGATCAGGATGACGTGCTCTTTGCAAGGATGATCGAGGATGGCCTGCAGCTCTTTAAGTATGGGCGTGTCGAGGTCAGACTGGGCGGTGATTCCGCCAGAGTAATGGCCGTCAAGCCAGAAGAGGCACGGGGTAGTGACTTTCTCCAGGAGCTCGGGAAGGACAGTGCCGCTATCGCCCTGCAGGATGTGGATGTGGGGGGTTGAGCGGAAGCGATGGCGAGTCTTCTCGGCGAGTTCGGGACTGAGTTCAATGGAATATAGCGTTTTGAAGCGGTGCTTGAGAGCGTAGAGGGATCCACCGAACAAAGTTCCGGTTTCGATGAAGGTGTCGAGATGAAAGGCTGCGCCGAACTCGGCGAGCGTGACGCGCTTGACTAACTCGGGAGGTGGGACGGGCCTTCCCGCTTGTTGCCAGGCGGCGACGTCACGCTGCGCCCGGCGGCTGTCCCGCAGATCCGAGAGGAATGTATCTTTGAAGAGGAGACGAATGGTGTTCTTGAGCTCTCCAAGGAGCGGAATGCGCATTTAACAGACTATATCATAGCGTCGAGACGCGCTTTGGGCGCAGGCTGGAGAGTCGGGGCAATCGCATGAACATTATCTGAGTCCGAGTAGTTCGGCGCGATAGGAATCGGAAGTGGCGGCGATGAGTCTTCGTGCTTTGACGCCTCCTTTTCGTTTGATGGGGTCGAGCCGGATGAGATGGAGGGGGGCATGTGTTTGAGTACGGTCAGGTTCTGAGCGTCGGCTTTCTTAGTTATGTCTTCCGCCGGCTGAACAACCAAACAAGTGACATAGATTTCAACATCATTACAAGTACCTTGCGCTGTGACTTCATAAAGGGGCAGAGCACAAAAAGCCAGGCGTTGTAGGAGATCAGCGTTGCGTAAGCCGATCCCATAATGCCAAAATGAGGAATCAACAAGAGATTCAGAATCACATTGAGGATCGCTCCAAAGACATTAAAATAGAACATCGTCTTTGTCCGGTTTTCGAGCAGCATCCAATACGACCAGGTTGCGGCAACGGGGACCAGGGACCCACCCCATATCAAAACCCTGAGAACCCCGGCACTGCCTGCATAGGCCGGCCCATACAGCACCCTGATTATGGGGCCAGCTAGAATTGTGATGACTATTACAAAGCATATGGAGACGAGTGCGAGAACGTTGGAATACTTCTGCAGTCTCTCATAGTAAAGAGCTTCACCTTGCCTCTTGCTCTCTACAAGCAAAGGCAACATGGATGTGGAGATAGCAAAAGGAATGAAATACCAAACCTCGGATATTCTTGCCGCCGCTGCATAGATGCCCACCTGTTTGTCATTCAACATCTGTCCAATCAGCACTTGATCGATACGCACAGAGATCATGACAGAAATGCCACTTAGAATAAGCGGCCAGCTATCCCGGAGAAGATCACGCATAATAGGCAGTTGCGTCCGCCAAGACGTAATGATGAGGCCTCTTACCCGGTAAACCACAAGAAGAAGCGCCGAGGCGATCACGATCTCGATCAATGTCATCCAAGCAAACGCGATAAGAGGTGCTTTCAATACAAGCAGCACTACTTTCGCCACAGTTGCTAATAGAAATGCTGCATTTGTTGCATAAACTGTATATTTTGACTGGACCTTAGATTTAAAATAAAGATCGATAACATTCAGCGACTGAAAAATAAATTGCGCCGCGATAATCGCCACGATCCAGATCGTCAGAGTATCGCCACGGCGCATGGCGGAAATCCAAACCATCACGATCGCGAAGGCGATGAGCGCCGCCACGACCCTGAGAGTGAAGGCGCTGCCTAGAATGTCGCCGGTCTTTTCAGGAGATTTCGCCAAATCGCGAACGACGATGTCATCCATGCCCAGGGTCGCAATAGAGCTGAAGATCCCGGTGAATGCGATCGCAAAACTCAACTGGCCAAATTGTCGGGGGCCCAAATAGCGCGCCACCCAGAGGCCGACAATCAGGCCCGCTCCCATGCGGATAACCTTGTCCCAAAACAGCCAACTGCTGTTGCTGAGCGCGGCCTGTAGATTGAAGCGAGCAGAAATCCTGTCGCGCAGAAATTTTGGCAAGTACTTCACCAGGGAGGAGTCGATGCGATCACTAATACCAGGAACTGCAGACGTAGCAGTCTCCAAATTTTGCGGAGTTTCATTGGAGTCAGCTTTATGCAATCCAGATATACCTCAGGAACTGGAAATCACATGATAATTACAAGAAGAACGCTCTACAGATGGTAGACAGCCGCATTACAACGGTCTCGCTGCTAACTAAATCGGGAGACTACTATCAGCGTAAAAGAGTGAGGCGCAAATCACTCCGCAAGCTTTGTAAATTCAAATAGTCCGCATGCGAAGTGACTCTTGGGCATTAGGGAAGGGCTACTATCTTGGTAAAACTCGCCATCATCGCCCACGTACGAGAAAGACTCGAGATGCAAACCCGAAAAACGTCCAAGAATTGTGTTAGGGTCAAATACACGGTGTGCGTTGAATTCAACTCTCTCGCGACCGACCGGAACAGAAAAATAAAGCCTTCCACCTGGTGCAAGTACACGCTGAAGCGACTCCATAAACTTGAAACATGCTTCCGGGTCAACGGGATCGGAATATCTACCCAACCCGAAGTGTTCCGCTACGTGAAGGCTTGAAAGAGAATGGACGCTGTTGGGTTTTAGCTTAGAGAGGGTAGTGGCATCATCCTGGAGGACTGTGAGGCCTTGAATATTGCTTACAAGAGGCCTTATATCTATGATCGTTACCGGCATGAAAGTCAACAGGTGCGCGACGAAACCGTCAATGCGCGATCCTATGTCAACGTGTTCTTCCGGATGATGCTGAAAGATCATTCTTGCCGCCCACAAATCCTGGTGGAAGTAGTGTCCATTCGCTAGTCCGGCACTGGCATAGCGATCAGTCAGGATAGGGAAAGCATCGCGCAACCGGATGCGAAACGTCGGCGGCGGTTTTAGCTGTCGATATCGCATCCAGTCCGAAAAATAGACTGGCGCGCCCTTCATGTTCTTACAGAAGACCCAAGGATCAAACCCGGTTATATTGATCTGTCTCTTGAGGAGGCTTCTTATTACGGTTCTCAGCCTTTTCACATCTTGCCCTTTGACTGTTCGACTGAACCGGCGCGAACGGTCATGAAAATGGTTTACGAGGCATATTAGCGTAGCAGAAAAGGGGCTCGATTGGACTGGAAATCAATGGTAGTCTTTGGAAGAATCGCCCCTCCCGCAACCTGTATTCTACAACAGGGGCGACCCTCCCTGGCATGGAATCAGTTACAGTGGATGACGGCGAAGACTGGCTGCTCATGGTGCAGTACCTCCCGGATCACAATTCCTTCCAGGCCGAGGGTGGTCAAGGTCGCAAACAGGGCAACAAACGCAAGCGCAAAGTTGAGGCTTCCGAACTGAACGGGACCAAGGTACCGGGCGACACACACTCCCACGAACAAGCCCATGCCCATGCGCACGACGCGGTCAACCATGAGCCAGCCCATGTTCCCCATAATCCGGCGTAGGCCCGGACCGATTCGGCCCAACTCCTTGGTCGTGCGCGCGCGGACCGCTGGCATATTCAAAGTTTGATCCCTGAGATTGGGCTCGGGCTCTTGGCGGAGCGATCGTAGACCTTCGTGATACGCAAACGGGTCATCTCTATTGTCCAACAATGCGATCTTCGCTCACTGGAAGTACCGGAGGCTCCGGGCGTCGGCGTCTATCGCAATCCGTATACTATAATAAGCTACGACGTGGCCCAGCCTTCAACGCGTGCGTCGCGGGGAGTTTATTGCAGTCCCGCCCGCACTAGATCAACATGGACGGCCCGGGCCGGCGCCGCCGCCTCTAAGCCGGCGAGAATAAACTAATCTTGGGGCTCGATCATCTCAGTCCCAACAACTTGGACCGTTCGGGCGGATCGACTCGTATGGATGCAAAGACATTTGAAACGCCAGTGGCACTGTTCGTCTTCAATCGGCCAGCTACCACCCGCAGAGTATTTGAGGCAATTGCGAATGTGCGGCCGGCGAGGTTGCTGCTCGTAGCCGACGGCCCAAGACCAGGCAAACCAGGGGAAGACGAACTTTGCCGGCAAGTACGCGAAATTGTCAGCCGCGTCGACTGGCCCTGCGAGGTCTCCACAAGCTTCTCCGATAAGAACCTCGGTTGCGGTGAACGGATGATTAGTGGTTTGAATTGGGTCTTCTCCCTGGTCGAGGAAGCCATTATTCTGGAGGACGACTGTCTGCCCGATCCATCGTTCTTTCCATATTGCCGTGAGTTGCTTGAGCGCTATCGCGGGGATGATCGGGTCGCGTACATCTCCGCTGACAGCCTTCGGGCCGAGTATCTGAAATCCGACGCGAGTTACTACTTCTCCCGCATCGGAGGAATATGGGGATGGGCAACATGGCGGACTGAATGGCAACGCTACGACCGCCATCTCACGGATTGGCCCAAACTCAAGAAGGAAGGCATGCTCGTGGAGATATTCGACTTTCCCCAGGTCATCGCAAAATGGACCCGCATCCTCGACGAAATGCACGAAAACAGGGGAGCGGATACCTGGGACCATCAATGGCTTTATACGACTCTGAAGAACAACTCGGTCATCGCTTGCCCAAGGGTGAATCTGGTTGCCAACATAGGCTTCGGCGCGGACGCTACGCACACGGTCGAACCAGACTCCCGATTCATGGTGCCGTCGTCTGCTTTAGAGTTCCCTCTCAAACATCCCGCCAGCCTCGCTCCGTTGCGAAGCATGGATAATCGAGCACACGACTTCTATCCGATTCCAATCACCCAGCGCATCACGAGTAAGATCCGTCGATTGGCCCGCCGCGTCTTCCGCTGACTGAGGTTTCGCTGTTTGCCGGGACCTCTGCCTTATCTATGATAGAGGTTACCGCCCTGTGGGCGTGCGGGCGTCAACCTCATCCCACCAGTGGCGGACGACCGTCCCGACCTGCTGTCTTGCGGTGCAGCGGGCCGAAATGAGACACGATGCCAGATTTCCAAACACCCCATCGCCCCGCCAAGGTCACAATTGCCATACCCACGCTGAATCGTGTCGCATACCTGCGGCTCGCCCTTGAGAGCGCGCTCGCTCAGACCTACCCCAACATCGAAGTCATCGTCTCCAACAACGCCTCGACTGACGCAACCGCCATCTACCTTGCCTCCTGCACCGATCGCCGCCTCAAAGTCGTTCAGCAGACAAGCCTGCTTCCAATGACTGAAAACTGGAACGCCTGTCTCACCGCAGCGACCGGCGAATATTTCCTTCTGCTCTCCGATGACGACCTTCTCGAACCCGATGCAATCCGCGAACTCGTAGCCGGGTATACGGGCCCCGACAGCGTGGGGGAGCCCGGCATTGTTTACTGCGGCGGCTGCATTATCGATTCAACCGGAGACATCAGGCGGCCTTTCAAGGCCTCGCCGCCTCGCGAAGCGGCGCGCGATCTGATCCTGGCTTTCTTCGCAGGCAACCGGGATATCTGGTATTGTGCGGTTCTGCTCCGAACCGCCGACGTCCTCCCTAGCTTTCCGGCAACCTTCAATGTCGCTTGCGACGCCGCCGTCTGGATGCGAGCCGTCATGCGCCACGGCTCGGCTGTGTTCATACCAAAACCGTTGGTTCGCTATCGGATTCATCCAAACCTCAGTGCCGCAACCCAGCTTGACGTATGGCGCGCAGAATACCGTCAACTCCTCGAACTCGTAATCGCCGAGAGCGACCGGGCCGGAAGGCCAGATCCGGATTTTGCCTGGCGCTTCCGCTCGCTCATGCAGCAGGTTGACCGCTACCTGATCATCGGCAGGATCAATGAATCATTCGCCCATCGCAAAGCGAAGGCTCTGCTCGAATATGCCCGCCGGCTGCCCGCCTTTCTCAGCCCCGTAGGCCTGGCGCTTCTGGCCCAGGGAATCATCTCCCTCTTTCTCAGTGAACGCAGCCGGGCTTGGCTGCGGCAAAAAATGCGGAAGCGGCCCGCATCGCTTCAGTCTGAATGAATCCGCACCCTTCACACCGAAAATACTGAACGTGATACCTCCCCAGAACGTCGGCCACTCCGAAGAGGCGGGAAGACATGTCGCACACTTTGCAGGGAACAACGGAAGATGGCGCGCCTGCAAGAGTGCCTGCCACTAAGCTATGCCCTCCTTGCAAAGCTTGCGATCTCCGCCTCCAGCATCATACTCACAACCTGCTTCATCCCGTTTTTAGCCTTCCATCCCAGGCAGCTGGCTGCCTTCGATGGGTCGACTTTGTTCCGTAAGATGTCCGTGGGCCGCATCAAATGCTCATCGATCGTCACATAGGCACGCCAATCCTTATCGACCAGTTCAAAGGCGGTCTCCATGAATTCTTGCAGCGTATGGCTGCTTCCTGTGGCAATGATGTAGTCGGCTGGAACCGGCTGATCCAGCATTGCCGCAATCGCTTCGACATATTCCGGCGCCCAGCCCCAGTCCCTTTCAACACCAAGATTGCCAAGCGACAGCCGCACACTAGCGCCCAAGGCCAATGACGCCACCGCGTGGATGATCTTTCGCGTGACGAACCTTCTCGGCCGCAAAGGAGAATCATGGTTGGAGAGTATTCCGGTGCACGCGTACATTCCGTAGGCCTGACGGTAATTGGTTACGGTCCAGTACGCTGAGGCTTTTGCCACCGCATAGGGGCTGCAGGGATTGAGCGGCGACTTCTCGTTGGCAACCGAATCCCCCGTGTCGCCAAAGCACTCCGTGGACCCCGCGTTATAAAGACGGATATCGAAGTCGGAAAGTCGAATTGCCTCCAGCAGGCTAAGCGCGCCAAGCGCAATACTTTCGATGGTTTCAACAGGCTGCTCGAAAGAAAGCCCGACCGAACTCTGGCCGGCAAGGCTGAAGACCTCGTCAGGCCGCACGCGCCGCAACAGCCCCAGAACGCTACCGACATCGCGAAGATTCAGCGATACGAGTCGCACCGACTCATAGATCCCCAGTCGCCGCAGATTGTCGAAGGTCGCCAGCTCGGCATCCCGCGAGCTGCCCCAGACTTCATAGCCCCTATCCAGCAATAGCTTCGCAAGATAAGTTCCGTCTTGTCCGGAGATGCCGCAAATCAGCGCCCGTTTGGCCATTTCGTGATCCCTCGTCAGGTCGCAGCCGATGCGGCAGCCAGACCGACTTCCTGCGATGACCGCGTTGCGATGCGTTCATAGAGCGCCTGAAACTCGGCGGCCGTGTCGGCGATCGTATGCCGCGACAGCACCAGGCTCCCCTTCCGAATCAGTTCCTCCCGCATCTCCGGTGCAGCCAAAATCGCTTTCATCAAACATGCCAGTTCCGTCGGCGAATCGGGATCAAAATAAAGTGCGGCATCTCCCGCGACTTCAGGCAATGTTGTTGCGTTCGAAGATATCACCGGAAGGCGCGCATGAAACGCCTCTAGAATCGGGAGGCCGAATCCCTCAAACTTGCTTGCAAATACCATCGCGGTCGCTGCGCTAAAAACGGATTGCAGTTCCTCGGGGGTGACGAATCCCAGAAAATGCACCTGTGAGGAAATACCGAGATTTGCGGCCAGTTTGTCCAGCACCGCTTGATGCCCCTGCGACGACCCTGAGAAGTAGAAATCCGGTGCGATGCCATGTTCGCTCTTCAAGATGTGGAGGGCTTCAAAGATAACCTCGTGGTTCTTGTGGGGCCAGGTGGCAGCAGGATAGAAGAAAAACTGATTTGGGAGCCCATACTTTTCCGCCGTGGCACGGATTATCTCTGTCGAAGGTGTCCTGTATGCATCGAATACCGATCCCCAGGGGATCACAGCGACTTTGTCCACGGGTAGCCCGTAGCGCTTAATGACATCCTGCTTGGTCCACTCCGCTTGCACGCAAACACACGAGGCGCGATCACAGAAGGCTCGATAATACCTCTCTCGCAGGTCAAAGTCGTTGGCGGTAAAAAACTGCGGGTAATGGAGATGCTGCAAGTCCCAGGGCTGGTAAATTGACGGCAGTTCGGTCCGATAGGCCAACGGAGTCGGAAAGTGAACGAGATCGAACTTCTGAGACTCGACATAACCATCGGAAACAGGTACATGCGTGACGCCGCTGCGAAGCTTATGCCAAATAAACTTGATTGGCGCGATTGGGCGCAGCGCGGCCTTCAGATGGGAGAGTCTTGATGTTGGAATACATGCCAGGCGGCACGGACCGTATACATAGGGTGCAAGCCAATTCCGCATGTCTTCGCGAACGATAAAAGTGTACTCCTGGGCCGCCTCCTTGGAGTCGGAAAGCGCTTTTGCCAAAGCGAGTACCGCCGTGCCAATGCCCAGATGAGAATCTCCGATTCGACAATCGATGGCGATGCGAAGTTTGCGACCCATATTCATTTTTGCGGCTATTCCTAGTAGAAGTTTACACGATACATCGGCATTGGCTGATGGTATTGAGGCAGCATAGAATAGATTTTGACTCGCAGCGCTGACCCTGCAATTGAAGAGGCGCAGCAAACGAGAATCACGAAGGGAACCGATGTTTAAGGGGTTCATTAAGAGTCTTGCGAAGTGGTCTGGTTATGAAATTGTGGGTCTTCCCCGGGCCTACGCTGCGCGTAGGTCGTTGGCCGGATTGCTTCGACAAGAGCAGATCAACCTCGTCCTCGATGTCGGCGCCAACACTGGACAGTTCGTAGAGGAGCTGCGGGCCGCTGGATACAGCGGCCGTATTGTCTCGTTCGAACCGCTCGCGTCGGCCCATGCAAAATTATGCAAGCACGCGGAAGGCGACCCGAATTGGACGATTGCCGGGCGCACGGCGCTAGGCGCGGAAACCGGGTCGGTCGATATCCATGTCTCGGCAAACAGCGTCAGTAGTTCGATTCTCGACATGCTGCCAAGTCATTTCCAAGCGGATCCACAGTCAAGGTACTTGGAAACTGAGCCAGTCTCCGTCAAACGCCTGGACGACCTCATCTCTCTTGCCCGGACGGATCGAGCATTGCTGAAGCTCGATGTCCAGGGCTATGAGAGGCAGGTCCTTGATGGAGCAATGCGTGTGCTTGCGGATTGTCGCGCGGTGATCTCGGAGATGTCGCTTGTGCCCATGTATGACGGAGAGTTACTTGCCAGGGAGATGTGGGATCTATTGGCTGCTCAGAATTTCCAGGCATGGTCACTGGACGCCTGCTTCCGCGACCCCGGAACCGGGCGGGTACTACAACTCGATGGGCTGTTCGTTCGAGAAAGCAAAGAGTAGTAAACTATGACGGAGTATTTGTGTGCCTGCTCGATGAATACTACGCCAACGCTGGTGGTTAACTTCGGTGCCTGGGGGATATTTTGAGTTCAGTGCGGCAAAGGGTTCAACACATACTCCGTGTTTCCGGACTGCTCGGCGTCGCAGAAAAAGTGCGGTATTTAGTGACCGTTGCCAAACTCTATCGTAAAACCAGGTTGTTTCGCTCACTCAATCCCAATTTTAAAGTGCCGCCCAAGGCTCTTGCCTACGATGCGTACTCGGCTCCCGATTGGGACTTCTACAAGAAGAGTGGCATCCAAACGGCCGCTTTTCTGCTCAACGTTGCTCAACGTTATTTGCCCCGGGACGTTGCCACGCGGGTTCTCGAATGGGGCTGCGGCCCAGCGCGAGTAGTTCGCCACATCCCGTCGGCTTTCGGTCCAAAAGCCGAAGTATATGGCTCCGACTATAACCCGGAAACCATCCAGTGGTGCACTCAAGCGATTCCAGAAATCCGCTTCAATTTGAATGGATTGCTCCCTCCGCTCACATTTCCGGATGGCTTTTTTGACTTTGTTTATTCAATATCGGTCTTCACCACCTTTCAGAATCTGTCATCCATCAATGGATAGATGAACTCTGTCGCATTACGCATTCTGGATCAATTGTTGTTATGACTACGAATGGTGATTCGTTCCTCGCCAAGTTGCTGCCGGATGAAATCGAAACCTACAAGTCCAAGGACGTTGTCGTTCGCGGAAACGTTGAAGAAGGCAAGAGAGCATTTAGTTCGTGTCAGTCACCCGCGTATCTCAGAGAAAAGCTGTCCGAAAGATTCGAAGTATTGGAGCTTAACCCTGCCAGTTTTCCGTACACAGGGCAGGATATGTGGGTCTTGAGAAAGCCCTGAGCCCGTTGGCATGGCGGTCACGATCGCATCGACTGATCGCTGCTCGGACAACATCTCACCCACTAGGGGGCGAAATGCAAACCAGCCACGCCTCCAAATGTGGAGGAAAGCGGTGCAAGGGAACCCTGGCCACGAGCGGCAGGGATTGCCCGCTCGTAAGCGTGGTTACAGTCATCTTCAACGGCCACCCATACGTCCAAGGGTGCCTGGAGAGTGTATTGCAACAGGACTATCCGAATATCGAGCACATCGTAATCGACGGGGGCTCAACAGATGATACCCTCGATGTGTTGCGCAGGTATGACGATAGGCTGGCTTTTTGGAAAAGCGAACCTGATCATGGCGTCTATGATGCATGGAACAAGGGTCTGCGCGAAACGCACGGCGAATGGGTATGCTTTCTCGGAGTCGATGACGAGTTCCTGCCCGGCGCAGTGAGCGCGTATATGGCCCTGGCGGCGAAGAACCCCGAGGCAGAGTACCTAAGTTCGAGAGTGAAGTGGGCACATCCCTCTGGGTATGTGCGTACAATCGGGAGCCCGTGGACCTGGAACCGATTCCGCAAAATGATGTGTACGGCCCACGTGGGAAGTATGCACCGCCGTAGTCTGTACGACCGCCTTGGCAGCTACGACACCTCCTATTGCAGCGCCGCGGACTACGAACTTCTCCTGAGGGCGCGCGACCAACTCAAGGCGGCGTTCATGCCAACCACTACGGTGATCATGAGGGCTGGGGGCGTGAGCGACGACACCACCGCGCTTGTCGAGGCAAAACGTGCAAAAATTACCGCAGGAGGCCGAAATCCACTGCTCGCGCAACTCGACCTCCAGATAGCAAAAGCCAAATTCGCGCTCCGCCCCTTCCGCCGCGCACTAGGGAGGTAGCAATCAAGTAATCGCAATTCGTACGTACGCACATTGACCGGCATCGGGAACTAATGAACATGAGAACGTGATACACGTAACTGACTCGCCTCCATGCCGTCAGAATGCAGGGAGATGCCAAACGATATTAGGATCATTGACGATGATCCGTCCTGGAGATACCACTGTGACGAAATTGAAATCGAATGCTGAATGGGAACTGTGGGGGAAAGACGATCCGCTTTGGGGGGTTGCTTCCTGGGCTAGCAAGCAGAAGGATGGATCCTCACCTTGGACGGAAGAAGAGTTCTATGCTCTCGGAGAATCCGATTGGCTGGATTTCCAGCGTCACTGGCAACAATACGGCCTCAAACAGCGAAACTGCCTGGAGATTGGATGCGGCGCAGGGCGGCTTACGAAACAACTTGCAATGTCGTTTGACCATGTATACGCCGTCGACGTGTCTGAGCAT
>Ga0224557_1003134_pt1 | contig 13217 bp, 9 predicted proteins | sample 714S31014metaG_FD_180677 | JGI IMG/M metagenome (GOLD analysis project Ga0224557, IMG submission 180677) | Peat soil microbial communities from Stordalen Mire, Sweden - 717 S3 10-14 | ecosystem: Environmental > Terrestrial > Soil > Wetlands > Peat | place: Sweden: Norrbotten County, Stordalen... | reverse complement strand
AGATGCAATTCACCGCAATCCGTGACAGAGTTGGGTGCTTAAACAGTTTCGGGATTTTGGTTAAGAACCGCTTGCTGGCGCGCGCGGCTCAGAATGGCGTCTCAATGTTTGTAAGTGTTTACAGAGCCGGGCCCAGAGGGCACCCCGCGAGGGAGCGGTCGTTCAGAGACGTGCCTCCCGAAACCGTTTAAGCACCCCCGGCACCAGCCGGCGCCCCCAATCCTCCGCCCCTGCTACAATCGAGAGTACAGTGGCTTCCGAGTCCGTCAGCCTTCCTGAAGCATTGCCCCCGCCGCCGCCTCTCGACCCGGTGGAACAGTTGTACGCCGAGCTCGTGGCGAAGATTCGCGAGTACCGCGCCAAAGACGACCTTGCGCCTCTCGAAAAGGCCTTCCGCTTCGCCCTCAAATACCACCAGGGACAATCCCGCGATTCCGGCGAGCCCTACATGATGCACCCGCTCATGGTGGCCCACATCCTGGCGGATATGCGCATGGATGTCGTCGCCATGGAAACCGGGCTGCTCCACGACGTGGTGGAAGACACCAGCGTCACCGTCGATCAGGTGCGCAAAGAGTTCGGCGAAGAAGTGGCGCGCTGCGTGGACGGCGTCACCAAGTTGAGCAAGCTGGATTTCTACTCCGCCGAAGACCGGCAGGCCGAAAGCTTCCGCAAAATGCTGCTCGCCATGGTGGAGGACATTCGCGTCATCCTGGTGAAGTTGGCCGACCGCATGCACAACATGCGAACCCTGGGATACCTCAACCCCGAGCGGCGCGAGCGGATTGCCCGTGAGACCATCGAGATCTATGCGCCCATCGCCCATCGCCTGGGAATGGGCAAAATCCGCGGCGAGTTGGAAGACCTGGCGCTGCAGCATCTGGAGCCCGACGCCTACGGGGAGATTGTGCGCTCCATCGAGTCGCGCCGCCACTCCAACGAGGAATTCCTGGTCGAAATCCGCCAGGAAGTGGAAACCGAACTGCGCCGTGAGGCCATCCCCGCGCGCATCGATGGACGCCTCAAGCGGCCCTACTCGGTCTTCGTGAAGTTGCGCCGCCAGAAAATCACCGTCGACCAGGTGTACGACCTGATGGCCCTGCGCATCGTCACCGATTCGGTGAAGAACTGCTACGCCGCGCTGGGCGTGATCCATAATAAGTGGCGGCCCATCCCCGGGCGCATCAAGGATTTCATCGCCATCCCGCGGCCCAATCTGTATCAATCGCTGCACACTTCGGTAGTGGGTCCGCATGGGCAGACGTTTGAAGTGCAGATCCGCACCGAAGAGATGCACCGCATCGCCGAAGAAGGCATCGCGGCGCACTGGAAATATAAGGAAGGCCGTAAAGGGCCGGCGGCCGACGATCAGCGCATCGCCTGGCTGCGCCACCTGGTGGAGTGGCAGCGCGACGTGCAGGATCCGGGCGAATTCATGTCCACCCTGAAGGTGGATCTCTACCCCGAAGAGGTCTATACCTTCACGCCGCGCGGCAAGGTGCTGGTTCTGCCGCGCGACGCCACCCCCATCGACTTCGCCTACGCCATCCACTCCGACGTAGGCCACACCTGCATGGGCGCCAAGGTAAACGGGCGCATCGTCCCCCTGCGCTCCACGCTGCGCAATGGCGACATCGTGGAGATCATGACGCAGGCCGGCCATGAGCCCAGCAAGGATTGGCTGGCTTTCGTCAAAACCTCGCGCGCGCGCAACAAGATCAAGCACGTCATCAACGCCAGCGAGCGGTTGAAGGCCATCGAGATCGGCCAGAAATATCTGGAAAAGGAATCGCGGCGGCTGGGCGTGCAGCTCAACCGGGTGGCGCGCGCGGAGCTGGAAAACGTCGCTTCCGAGTACGGGTACAGCAAGATGGAAGACCTGTACGCGGCGCTCGGCTACGGGCGATTTTCGGCGCGGCAGATCCTCAGCAAAGTGGCGCCCGGAGTGGTGAAGGAGGAACCCGAAGAGAAGGCCCCTCCGGAACCGGCTTACGTCGGAGCGCCCGCAATGCCCCCCATGCCGGGCCAGCCGCGCGATGGCGAAGGCGTCATCAAAGTCCGCGGCATGGACGATCTGCTGGTGTATCGCGCCAAGTGTTGCAACCCCATCCGCGGAGAAGCCATCGTGGGCTACGTCACGCGCGGTAAGGGCGTGGCGGTGCATTCCCGCATGTGCCCCAACGTGCAGAACCTGATGTACGACGTGGAGCGCAAGATCGAAGTGGAATGGGCGCGGGCCGCGGATGACGCCTTCCCCGTGCGCATCGTGGTCCACACCGACGACCGTCCCGGCATGCTCATGCAGCTCACCTCCGTGCTCTCCGACGAGAATTCCAATATCCGCAGCCTGGAAGCCAAGACTGAAATCGACCACGACGGCGGCATCGTCGAAATGACCGTGGATGTCCGCGACAAGAAGCAGCTCGAAAAGCTGGTGGCGGCCATGCGGCGCATCTCCGGCGTGCGCGACGTCGAACGGCAGTTTAATTGAAAATGTCTCTTCGAACCGACCCCGAACACATCGCCATTTCCAAGTCCAAGGGAATCAAGATCGATTGGAAAGACGGCCACCATAGCGAATATGGCCTGGTGTATCTGCGCGACAAGTGCCCCTGTGCGGCGTGCACCGGCGCGCACGGCACGCCTCCCCGCCCGGAGAGCGCCCCGCCGCCAGCCGGCAACCCGTTTCCGATGTTCCAGCCGGCGCTGAAGATGCTGGCCGTGGAACCGGTGGGCAATTACGCCATCCGCATCAACTGGAGCGACGGCCACAGCTCCGGGATTTACTCCTACGAGCATTTCCGCGAGATTTGCCAGTGCGCCGAATGCCGGGCGGCGCGCTAATTCGGGCAGCCCAACCCGAGCGCCGCATTGATGGTCTTCTGGATGTCGGCCACATTGACCGTGCCGTCGCGATTCAAATCGTTGACCGCCGGCGTCACGCCCAGCGCCTGGTTGAGCAGCGACTGCACGTCGGCGACTGTAGCGGTGACACCCCCATTGGCGCCGCAGGTGAACGCGGTAATGTTTCCGGCGGTGCAGGCCGTGGACAAGGGATTTCCCAGCGCGCCGGCGGATATGCAGTTCACCAGCGTCACCGTGGCGCTGCCGGCGAACTGTGAGGACAGGGTGAACGAAGCGTACGCCACCACGCCGTTGGGGATGGTGTCCTGGTTGCTGCCGGTTGTCGCAAGGCGCACGTCGCTACTGGACACCGCGCTCGACGAAATCCCTTTGCCGGCGGCGGTCAGTTGCGCTCCCGCGCGCGCGGAAGTGAACGTCAGCATCCGCGGGTCGAAGGTGAGGTCGATTTGGAATGAGGACGGCGCGACGGTCCCGGCGGTCGCAAGATTGAAGGGGATCTCGACTGTCTGGCCCGATGCGCTGCCGCCGGCGGTGGCTAGCGTCACCGACGAGGCGATAGCCGCCCCCGGAATCTTCACGACGAATGCGTCCGTGGTCCCCTGCGCGGAGGCCGTGAACCAGGTGGCCAGGACTGCCAGCATAGCGAATGGCAAGGTTTTCGACCGGATGTTCATTCGCCCCTTTCCATCAGTTGCACAGACGGGGCAAGAATCTCACAAAAAGGTACCGAGCCGGGCCCAGAGGGCACCCCGCAAGGGAGCGGTCTTGAGTTTTGCGGCAGAAACCAGTGGCCCTGCGGGCAGCTCCTCAGCGGGCGAGGAGCGTTTCCTTGGCGACCTTGGCGGCTTCGCGAGAGATCATTCTTTCAGACCGTTGACGATGCGGGTGATGCCGTTCTTGATCGGAACGACATTGAAGTTGAGGAGCAGTTCGAGCCGCTTGTCCGCCAGTTTCAGATAGGTGAGAAGTTGCTTCTTGTGTGCCGGCGCGACGTTCTCCAAAGCCTTGATTTCCACGATCCCTGGTCCTCCACCACCAAGTCTGCGTAAGACCCTGCGTGGATGCGGACCGCCTGGTAAACTACCGGGATGGCCTGCTGCCGAGCGATGCGCAGCCCGCGTTTTTCCGCTTCGTAGGCCAAGGCCGCCTTGTAGACCGACTCCAGCAATCCCGGACCGGGACTGGTATCCACGCGAAAGACCGCATCGACGACCTGTTGAGCCACGGCATTCTCGCCCACTGCGATCCAGTATGGATCTCTCGCCAAGTCGCCAAGAACAACCGCCAAGAAGAAAACCGGCGCTGCACCCACGTGCAAGACTTGCTGGGGATTCCGGCGAAGCCGACGCCGCCGGGAGGTCACGCGGGGGGATGGGGTGCTTAAACAGTTTCGGAATTTTGGTTAAGAACCGCTTGCTGGCGCGCGCGGCTCAGAATGGCGTCTCAATGTTTGTAAGTGTTTACAGAGCCGCGACCGCGAGGGAGCGGTCGTTCAGAGACGTGCCTCCCGATACCGTGTAAGCACGCGGGGGGGATGCAGGTGACGCGAAGCGCAACTAAAATAGGTACGAGTTGGAGTTGAACATGAAGAAGCCCGTTCCGGCGGAATCTGCTTCCGCATTAATCGACCAGAGGATCAAGGAACTTGCGGACTGGCGCGGCAAGATGCTCGCGAAAGTGCGCGAAATAGTACACGAGGCGGACCCTGAGATCGCGGAAGAGTGGAAGTGGCGAGGGGTTCCCGTCTTTTCCCACGGCGGCATCGTCTGCACCGGAGAGACGTACAAGAGCGTCGTCAAGATGACATTCGCCAAGGGAGCTGCGTTGAAGGACCCTGCACGTCTATTCAACTCCAGCCTCGACGGGAATGTCAGGCGCGCCATTGACATCCACGAAGGCGACAAGGTCGAGGAGGCGGCCCTGAAGGATCTCATCCGCGCGGCAGTGGCGCTCAATCTCGAGGGCGAGAACAAGCCAAAGCCCCGGCGAGCCACCAGCAAGCGGGCCGGCTAGCTTCATCGCAGGCCCCGGCCATGGCGCCTGCCTCATACGCCGAACCGGCGGAATCGCGTTCCCCTTGCCCCGGATTCCCCACTTGCCGGGGAAGTGAGCGTGGTCTGCAATAACTGAGGGGCGCGTCCGTCTCCTTTTACGGAGGCGGAGCGGAAAAATGCGTGTTGGTTTGGCGGCAAGTCTGTTGGTTTCCAGTGTCTGCGGGGCGTTTGCACAATCCGCGGAACCGGCCCCGGCGTTCGAAGTGGCGTCGGTAAAGGTAAGCGCGGTTGGCGAGGGCCAACGCGTGCGGACGGACGCGATCGCCACATCGCCGGACGGTGTGACTATGACGAACATCCGGCTGAAATCGGTGGTGCAGTGGGCCTATCACCTGCAACCCATCCAGGTCACCGGACCGGGCTGGATCGAGTCGAACCGGTATGACATCATGGCCAAGGCCTCCGGACCGGTGTCCAAGGACCAACTCCGGTTGATGGTTCAGACGTTGCTGGCGCAGCGATTCAAGCTGACCTGCCACAAAGAGACCAAGGAAATGCCCGCTTACGTGGTGACCGTGGCAAAGGGTGGGCACAAGATGAAACCGTCCGAAGGCGAGGGCGAAATGGACGCCAAGCCCAGCGGCAAAGGGTTGATTGTGGCATTCACCCACGTCACCATGGCCCAGCTTTCGGAAATGACGCAGTCCCCGCTGCAAGGCGTAGTGGTAGACCAGACCGGACTGACCGGCGCCTGGGACTTCAGCCTGGACGCCTCGAGCTTCGCCATGACCCAGCCAACCGGCATCGACGACTTGATCAACATGGTAATCCAGGCGATCAACGAGCAACTGGGGCTCAAGATCGAGCAGAAGAAGATCCCGGCGGAGTTGCTGACCGTGGACCATGCCGAGAAGGTTCCGGTCGAGAACTGAGTTTCGGGAACTTCCCACAATCGGGCCTGCAATATCGCCGTGCAGAAAACCCGAAATCGACCCCTTTTGTCACAAATCTTAACGCGCCGGCGTTTATCAGGTGCTGGAAACTAAAAAATTCGTGGATTTCCGCAATTTTCTCTGCAAGTTCTCACTCGAAGTGGCGTCTATATGTAAAACACGGTTCGGCGGCGAGGCCCGGCAGTGGGTGGTTTGACTGGTCTTACGCCGGCGAGGGGACTCTATGCGGGAGAGTGAAGAGAAACTTCGGGAAGTTCCAATCCTTTCGGGAGCAATACCGTCAAAACACAGAGGCGGTCTTGCACTCGGGAAGGAGTGTGAAAAGGCGACCCCACTGTGAGGATAGGAGATCCTGAATGATGCGAAGCATGGTGGGAAGCAGCCTGATCGTTCTGGCGTCGTGCGCGGCGTTTGCGCAGACCGCGGCGTCCCCGTTGTCTTTTGAAGTAGCTTCATTGAAGCCTGCCGCAAACCCCGGCTCCGATGGCAAGATCATGCGCCGATTGGCCGGTGGGCCCGGCACCACCGACCCGGGCACGTTCACTTACAGCAACGTCACTGTGAAATTATTGGCGACCATGGCCTATAACCTCAAGGACTACCAGGTGGAAGGGCCGGACTGGATCGATAGCGTGGGGTTTGACCTGATTGCCAAAATGCCTCCCGGCACTACCGGGCAGCAAGCCGCACAGATGATGCAGACGCTGCTGGCGGAACGCTTCAAGCTGGTGTTTCACCGCGAAACGAAGCCCATGCCGGTCTTCGCGCTGGTGGTGGGCAAGGGCGGTTCGAAAATGAAGGAAGTGGAAACCCCTGCGGCGCCCGTTGGCCCACCGGACGGCCGCGCCTCCCTGCAGTCGCGAACGGCTTACGGGCCGGGGATGCGCATCATGATGTCGCCCAACGGCACCCGGATGGCGGGCCAGATGACCATGGCGCAATTGTGCAATGCGCTCTCGCGGCAACTGGAACGTCCCGTGCTAGACCAGACGGAACTTTCGGGGACCTACGACGTAGCTATTACTTTCATGCCCGATGACATGGACCGCATGAACGCCAAAATGGCGCAGATGGCGCCCTTGGCCGGAGGTCCGGGCGGACCAGGTGGGCCGGGTATCGAGGGGCCTCGCGGCGCACCGGAACCCACCCTCACGCTGGCGCAGGCATTGCAGGAGAAACTGGGACTCAAACTGGAAGCCCGCAAGAGTGCGGCGGAGATTCTGATTATCGACCGCGCCGAGAAAGCGCCGGTGGAGAATTGAAATTGGAAATGATACGAGCGGTGGCAGGCATCAGTCTGGTGTTCCTGGCAACCGGAGGGGCATTCGGACAGAGCGATGCCCCCGCGCCGGCCTTCGAAGTGGCATCGGTGAAAGTGTCCGCGCCCCTGCCGCCCGGCGTGATGATGTTCAACATGGGAGGCGCTCCCATCGATCCGGGACGCATCGATTACAAGGGCATCAACCTGAGAACGCTGATCGCGCGGGCATACGGCGTCAAGGATTACCAGGTGGAAGGGCCGCAGTGGCTGGAGGATAGCCGCTACGACATCGTGGCGACCATCCCCAAAGGCTCCAACACCGAACAAATCAATCTGATGATGCAAGGGCTGCTGAAAGAACGGTTCAAGCTGGCCCTGCATCGCGAATCCAAGCCGCTGGCGGTGTACACTCTTTCGGTGGCCAAAGGCGGACCGAAACTGAAGGCAGTGGACGCCGCCTCGCTGGCCGCCGCTTCGCCGCCTTTGCCTCCAGGAGCCTTGCCGCCTCCGCCGCCCCCTCCCGGGACCGGCGGACCGGGGGGCCGCGGCATGGGTCTGGGAATACGCATGATGATCGGGCCGAACAACCGGCGGATGGACGGGAACGCGACCATGAAGCGGCTTTGCGATATGCTCTCCAACTTAACGGACCGTCCCGTGGTGGATCTTACCGAACTTACCGGCACTTATGAGATCGACTTATCCTGGACGCCGGACGAAAACGAGAATATGGGTGGCAGGATGGCGGGGTTGCGCGTCGGATTGCCGCCGCCACCCCCACCCGCGGGCGGGAACATACAGCCTGACGGCGCCAGCGATCCCGGCCTTTCGCTGGCCCAGACGCTGCAAACCAATTATGGCTTGAAACTCGAGGCTAAGAAGAACCCGGCGGATATCCTGGTAATCGATCGCGCCGAGAAAGTCCCGACTGAGAACTGAGTGAGCGATTTGGTAAGGATCGGGCAGCAATACATTAGCGCGCGTCTGAAACTGTGTATGGAGCAACCGTTGGCTCCCTGTGCGCGCCAACTTAGGGTCTGTGTGGAAATAACCTGTTCAATCGCCACCTTAGGCAAGTTTATTTTTTAACAGTTCCTTAGTCAGCGGAATGTAACCTATTAAGATTATGGTGAAGGAGCAAGACTACCGATGGAATTGAAGGCGATCTCCCGCTATTTCCGGTTCTGTGCCATCGCTTGCCTGGCAGTGATGAGCCTGGCGGCGTCGGAACACCGTGGATTAGTCAAATTCGGAAGCGTACCGGTCCCCGGCGCCACGGTAACAGCAACTAAGGACGACAAGAGAGTAGTCGCCGTCACCAACGATGCCGGCGTCTATACCTTCCCCGACCTGGAGGATGGTGTATGGAAGGTACAAGTAGAGATGCTGTGCTTTTCCACCGTCACGAAGGAAATCGGCGTCGCCCCCGGCGCGCCGGGCGCCGAGTGGGAACTGAAGTTAATGACCATGGACGAGATCAAGCCCAGCTTGCAGGCGACACCGGCGCCGGCCGCGACGGCTGCGGCAACCACGGCGCCCGCCGCTGCCGCGGGTACCGCCGCTCTGGAAGCGGCACAGCCTGCCACGCCCTCCATCGCCGCCGCCGCGGCCGCCGCTAATGCCAAGCCGCCCGCCAAGGGCAAGAAAGGCGCGGCCGCGCCCGCCACGCCACAAGCCGGCTTTCAGCGCACCGATGTAAATGCCTCGGCCGATGCTCCCGCACCCACGGGAGCCGCTGCCTCCGGCCCTCCGCCGGAAGTCTCGCAGGCATCGTCGGACGCCTTCGTGGTGAATGGCAGTACCAGCAATGGAATCGAGCGGCGCGCCATCGGCAATGGCCGCAAAGGGCCGGGCTCGCTGTTTAACGGCGGCCTGAGTTTCCAGATTAATAACGACGTTCTGAACGGGCGCGATTATTCGCTGACGGGGCTGGACACGCCGCGCACGCCTTATAACCAATTCACGGTGGGCGCTACTCTTGGCGGCCCGGTGCTGATCCCGCACTTGTTTCGCTGGAACGGATCGAACTTTTTCATCGCCTATCAACTGATGCGCAACCGGACGGCTAACAACGTTACCGGCACGGTGCCCTCGGCAGCCGAGCGCGCCGGCGACTTTGCGGGGATTGGCACGCTCAGCGCCGCATACCCCAACGACATCGTCCCGGCCAGCCAGATCAGCAAGCAGGCGCAATACCTGCTGAGTTTCTATCCCCTGCCGCAATTCAGCGCGCCGGGCGTCAATTATAACTACCAGATTCCGCTTATCGGCCGGACCGACAGCGACTCCTTCCAGACGCGCGTCAACAAGAACATCAATAATAAGAGCCAGGCGGGCGGCAACTTCGGTTATCAGAACAGCCGGTCCCAAAACCCCGCAAATCTTTTCAATTTCCTGGATCACAACGACTCACTCGGCTTCCAGGCCACAGCCTTTTACCGGCGCACCCTGACACGGCAGCTTTACCTCATGCTGCAAGCGCAATACAGCCGCCAGTCGATCGACATGACGCCTTTCTTCGCCAATAACAGCCAATACCAGAACCTATCCGGTTCGCTTGGCATCACGGGCAACGATCAGAGCCCCTTGTACTGGGGTCCGCCGAGCCTCGGCTTTCAGAGCAGCGGCATCAGTGGCCTCTCCGACGGCAACCCGAAACTCACCCGGAATCAGTCGAAGGCTTTCACCGGGAACCTGAACTATATCCGGCGCCCGCACAATTTCCAGTTCGGCGGCGACGTCAAGTTTCAGGATTACTCCACGCTGGGGCAAGCCAACGGGCGAGGCTCGTTCGGCTTTAACGGTCTGGCCACCGGCTTCGACTTCGCCGATTTCCTGGTGGGGATTCCGGACACCGCCACCATCGCGTATGGCAATGCCGATAAGTATCTGAAGGCGGGTATGTACGATGCCTTCGTCAACGACGATTGGAAAGTCAATTCCTCTCTGACCTTGAATTGGGGCGTGCGCTGGGAATACGGCTCGCCCATCACCGAAGAGTACGGCCGGTTGGTCAACCTGGACATCGCTCCGGGATTCACCGCCACTCTACCCGTGCTGGCCACCAGCCCCGTGGGGCCGCTCACCCACCTGCAATACCCGTCGTCTCTGATCAAGCCCGATAAGCACGCCGTTCAGCCCCGCCTTTCTTTCGCGTGGAGGCCCATCTTCGGCTCCTCCATGGTGGTGCGCGGCGGCTACGGCGTCTACTACAACACCGCGGCTTACATGAATCTTGCCTCCCTGATGATGCAGCAAGCGCCGCTTTCGAAGAGTCTGAGCGTCCAGAATAGTCCCAGCAATCCTTTGACTCTGGCGAACGGCTTCATCGCCTCGAGCACCACCAGCAACACCCTTTATGCCGTCGACCCCAATTACCGGGTAGGATACTCGCAGAACTGGTATCTGTCGGTGGCGCAAAACGTGACCGCCTCCATGCTCTTGACGGTGCAGTACTCCGGTATCAAAGGGACCCGCCAGCCGCAAGCTTTCCTCCCCAACACTTACCCGGAGGGCGAGACCAGCCCATGCCCGAGCTGTCCCACGGGATTCGAGTACATCACTTCGAATGGCAACTCCACCAAGCAAGCCGGCCAACTGACTCTGCGGCGCCGCTTCCACGGTGGGCTCTCCACCCTATTCAATTACACTTATTCCAAAGCTATCGACGATGCCACGCCCGGCGGGCAGAGTTGGAGCGTTGCCCAGAACTGGCTCGACCTCTCGGGCGAGCGCGGGCTTTCAAGCTTCGATCAACGCCACCTTTTTACGGCGGCGATTCAGTACAGCACCGGCGCAAGCGTTCGCGGCGGAGCGCTGCTGAGCGGTTGGCGCGGCCTCATCATCAAAGGGTGGACCGTCCAATCCAACATCAGCGCCGGCAGCGGTCTTCCGTTCTCGCCGATATACCCGCTCCCCACGCAAGGCACCGGCATTCAAGGCACCCTCCGGCCGGAGTATGTCGGCGGGGACATTTACGCTGCCTTGGGAGGAAGCTTCCTCAACCCGCTGGCGTTTTCGGCGCCGTTGCCGGGCCAGTGGGGCGACGCAGGACGGGATTCCATCACCGGTCCCAATCAGTTCACCATGAACGGCAGCATGCAGCGTTCGTTCTCCGACAACATCACCGTGCAATTCGCCGCCACCAACGTGCTCAACCACCCCAATTACAGCTCCTGGAACGGCGTCTTCGGGGGCCAGTTCGGATTTCCCAATCAACCGGGCGGCATGCGCAACCTGACAGCCACTTTCCGATGGAGATTTTAGAACATGCGATCGATTCCTGTAGCCTTGCTCCTTTCCATACTGGCGGCAAATACCCTGCTGCCTCAGCAGAAACCGCAACAGGCGAATCCCCAGCAGGCCCTCCAGCCTTCCAGCGGGCCGGCCAGGTTCGGAATCAGCGTCAACACCGTAATGGAGGCTGTCTTCGTCAAGGATAAGAACGGCAAACCGATCGATGGCCTCACCGCCAAGGACTTCGTCATTACCGAAGACAATGTGCCCCAGACCATCACCTTCTGCGACTACCAGAAGATGGAGGATAACCCGCTGCCATCGATCGACGTGTCCACCGCCGCACCTATTCCGGCCGCCGCGGAAAAGGAAAAGGAGAAGGTCGATCCGCTCACGCGCCTCCAGATCATGCCCGAGGCGCCCGGCGATCTGAAATATCGCGATCGCCGTCTTCTGGCTCTGTATTTCGACATGACCGCCATGCCCATACCGGACCAGATGCGCGCTCTCGATTCGGCCCAGAAATTTATCGCCAAGCAGATGAAATCGGCCGACCTGATGGCCATCATCAAGTACGATGGCGAGGCCGTGCGCGTGCTGGTGGACTTCACCGATCATCGCGACGACCTGCTCACGGCGATTAATAAGATGGCCATCGGGGAAGGTTCCGGCCTGGACGAAACCGACACCGACAACGACGCCTCCGATACCGGATCGGCCTTCGGCGAGGACGACAGCGAATTCAATCTCTTTAACACCAACCGCCAGTTAGCGGCCTTGCAGACGGCGGTGAAACTGTTAAGCACCCTGAATGAAAAGAAGGTGCTGATTTACTTCGCCAGCGGGCTGCAACTCAACGGCATCGATAACCAGGCGCAGTTCCAGGCCACCACCAACGCCGCCATTCGGGCCAACACCACGTTCTTCACCATCGACGCGCGCGGGCTGGTGGCCCTGCCTCCCATGGGCGACGCCACCAGGGGCTCGCAGGGCAGCGGCAACATGTACAGCGGCGCGGGCGCGCTGGCTACCACCACCCGTTTTCAGGCCACGCAGGACACTCTGTATGCCCTGGCCACCGATACCGGCGGAAAAGCGCTGCTGGATAACAACGATCTTTCGATGGGCCTGGAGCAGGCCGAGGCGTCCATTTCCAACTATTACCTGGTCGGCTATAACACTACTAATTCCAAGCTGGATGGTAGGATGCGGCGGATCAAGATTTCGTTGAAAGAAGACGCCACCGCCAAACTGGACTATCGCCAGGCCTACTATGCCGGCAAGACGTGGGAGAAATTCACTTCCTCGGACAAGGACCGGCAGTTGCAGGATGCGCTTATGATGGGCGACCCCATGACTGAGATCGCCAACCTTACTCTGCAGGTGAATTACTTCCAGTTGAATTCGGCCGAATACTTCACCGGAATCGCCATGAAGATCCCCGGAAGCGAGCTGGCATTGGCCCGCAAGGGCGGAGCGGAACGCACCACCATCGACCTGGTGGGCGAAGTAAAAGACGAATACGGTTCCACGGTCGGGAATATCAGGGACCACGTCGATCAGAAGCTCTCCGGCGAAACCGCCGCGCAACTCGCCAAACAGCCCCTCGAATGGGACACCAACCTGGTGCTGTTACCGGGATCTTATATCATCAAGGTGCTGGCGCGCGACGACGAAACGGGAAGGACTGGAACCTATATTAAAAAGTTCGTCATACCGAATCTGAATAAGGAACTGACTAGGGTGCCCATCAGTTCGGTGGTTCTGGGAAGCCAGCGCATCGATATGAAGAAGGATGCGCTGTACACTTCCAAGAATCAGGACAAAGGGCCCACCGTCAACCCCATGATTCAGGACGGCATCAAGCTGATGCCCAGCATCAACAACGTATTCAGCAAGAGCCGCGAT
>Ga0224557_1003133_pt1 | contig 13219 bp, 12 predicted proteins | sample 714S31014metaG_FD_180677 | JGI IMG/M metagenome (GOLD analysis project Ga0224557, IMG submission 180677) | Peat soil microbial communities from Stordalen Mire, Sweden - 717 S3 10-14 | ecosystem: Environmental > Terrestrial > Soil > Wetlands > Peat | place: Sweden: Norrbotten County, Stordalen... | reverse complement strand
TTTCGGCATTGGTGTCAAGCTCCGGCGCGACGCATGTCAACAGCAAACCCTTCACGTCATTCACTGTAAACAGATGGTTCCGACTGGCGGAGGCGGCCACCGGAGCGAGCTTGAGAGACTGCGCCCGGGGTGCAGCTTCGGGAGCTTTCATGCCCGGTAAAGTCGGAGCCTGCGTAGAGGCACTTGTCTGTACGGCGGCGAATGCGACGAAAACAGCGAGTGACAGGAGTGCTGTGTGTCCCTTCATAGGCACCTGCAACTTTCCCGAGCGAGGATCCTAGTGGTGACTGAATTGACGCTGATTGTGAGCAATTCTATACACAAAACCCTGTAAGGTACACAAAACTCTTCAAGGTCCAAAGACTGAGCGCACAGAGAACTTCCTCCGCGCTTTGTAATAGGGCAAGAGTTTACTCGTGCCGAACAAACCCGAGATTAGATACGTGCTTCTAGCCCCTGGGGCGAACTATACGGACTGGACCTCCCTCCTAGATGCGACGGCGTTTAGGGGGACCGACTATACGGACGATCTGAAAGCTGTCCGTTTCAGGTGTGGGAGGTGGAATCTCCCTCCGACGCCGTGCGGTCGGTTTTCCAGTCCGTGGCTCGCAATTGCTCGTCCTTTTCCCTAGGGAGCGCATCCGGTGGTAGACCCAATTGGCCACTGAAACTCTGCACTGGGCGCGGGAAGCGAGCGTCTCTACGAGAACTTTCCGTCTTATACACGGAGCGACGGTAGAGCCAAGGGTTGATGTAGCGAATCGGAGTCGAAATTACGCTCGGCGCTATCTAGAATATTGGCTTCCACTTGGGTATATATACCCAAGTGGAAGTACATACTGCGGGTCCGGTTTAATTGTGAAGCCCCCGATGTAATAGCGACTTGCCTCCCAAAAAGATTCTAATATATGTGTCTTTGCAATGGTATATATACCATTGCAAAGAATCAATCTCTTGCGTAATTCTATCTAGAATTTGTTCAACCCACAGACGTTCCTTCACGACGGACAAACCTGGAATCTATGATGTCCCCTGTTTTATAAGGCGGACGCTCTAATCTCGCAAACTGCATAATGATTGAAAAAAGTGCTACTATCGCAAACAGGATTGTTGGCTGGCTGTGGTATATATACCACAGCCAGCTGACATATTATGCGATCTCTCTTAGGTGTAAGTCATTAATACATTTGAGCATTGCGCTTGGAATCGCGCCCGAATTACAGTAGACTGCTAGGTATATATACCTGGCAGTCAAGATTATGCTATCTTCACATAATATAAGGCCTTCACCGATCGGGTGATCTATGGGCAGAACTAGCCGTCTCCAAATTGCTCGCGTCGATATTCTCAAAGCCTTCGAGGCATCTCCTCGTCGGGTATTCTGGGGCGACGATATTGGCGAAGTATTGGAACAAAACAGAGCATTTTGGCGGTTAAGCAGTCGTACCGGGTTGCGGCAATTCATAGAGTTTCTGATTGAAAAAGGGGATCTGCATATAAAAGAGATCATCCCCGTAAACCATGATATTCCTACGATTTATAGGTATGTATGGAAAGAGGCCAGCCTTTTTGAAGTTGCTCTTTCTCTGAAAAGACAAGCTTATCTTTGCCATGGGACAGCCGTTGCCATCCACGGCCTAAACGACCAAATCCCCCAGCGGTTGTATTTGAACAAAGAGCAAAGCCCCAAAGGCAGCCCAGGTGGATTGACTCAGACCGGCATCGACCGAGCCTTTGCCAATAAACAGAGGGAGACCCGTCTCATATACCGTTTCGACGAGACTGAGGTAGCCGTTGTGTGGGGAAAGAGCACAGGCAATTTGGAAGTGATCGAAATGAATTATGAGGAAGCCAATCTGCGGGTTACTAGCATCGAGCGGACCCTGATTGATATCGCCGTGCGACCTGCTTACGCGGGCGGACCCTTGCAGGTTCTTGCCGCCTATCGCGGCGCAATGGAGAAGGCTTCAGTGGGAGTCCTTGTAGCCACACTCCGGAAGCTCGAGTATGTCTATCCGTTTCACCAAGCCATTGGCTTCTACATGGAGCGCGCTGGATATCCAGAATCGAAATACAAGCGGCTCAAAGAACTAGGGATTGAATTCGATTTTTACCTTTCCTATGGAGTGAAGGATCCTGAGTATGTGCCGAATTGGCGTATCTATATTCCTAGAGGCCTTCAATGACGCCTAATGAGGCTACTTCCTCGACAACGAAATCAAAATAGAAATCAAATTCCTTCAAGTTGTCACTGCTTATCGACAGCCGAACACTGTCCCAGTCAGGACGATGAAACTCTCGTTGCGCTGCAATCAATTGCAAGAATTCAAGTGGCACCTCTTTGGCAGCAAAGATATGGCGGAGCACGTTCTTATTCCCTGGCGACCCAATTCTGAATCCAGTGATCGCATGGATCTGATAAATGTCGAAGAAATCCCTGGCTCTCGCTGAAGGTGTCCAGTTTGGGGCGTACGCGGGCATCTGCTGACAGATTGCTCTCAACTTTTCAAGGGCGATCATTTCCGGGGTATATACGCGTACATCGAAGCTATCGATCTCTCGAACAATATTTCCATGGGTGTATTCAAATTTGCTCAAGTCAATTGTAAATTTCCGCTGCTGACCTGGGCCAATTACCATTGATTCACGTCCACGAACCTGCTTATCATCACCAATCTTTTTGTAGCGAGCCTCTTCAAGCAACTTGAACTCAGCGAGGTATCCTCCCCACCTTGGAGCTCCCTCTCGTGGCGTGAACGGACGAGGACTAAAAGAGAAATCAACTACTACGATTCCCACACTCGCAAATCGGCGATTCAACGCAGCCTCCAGACGTTGTGCAGCCTCCGCTGGATTCTCGAAATCGTTCTCGATCGAAAAATCGAGATCAAGTGAAGAGCGGCCACCCAGACCAAGCGCGATGGCCAATGCATTGCCGCCTTTTAGCACCACTCTCTCAAAGAAATAATCGTCAGAAAATACGGCGGTTATTGCGAGGCGGCGCACCTGTTCATGTTCGAGCGTTTTCCCTTGTGGCATAACCCCTATTCTGCCTGTCGTCTCTGACTGCCTGTCTGTCCTGCCAACATTTTCTATTGATCACCTGGGCTCTCAGAATGGAAACCTTCGTCCGGCATAGGATTAGTCACGGAAGGTCGGCCTGTCGGATGTTTTCGTCAGCTACTCGGCCCGGATTTCCGGCTCGCGGAAAGACAGCCCACCCGATAGCTACGGGACTAAGAGCTGAGATCTGACGTCGGGTCCGGCAGCCGCTTGATCCCTGTTTTCCGGTGCATCATGACCCGCAAAACACGCCAAAATGACGCCGAAACAGCGCAAAAAGTGCCTTATAAGCACGTTTTAAGCACCAAAAGGCGCAAAAAAGTGCGTTTTTGGGCAATTTAAATTGAACACTTGCTCTCGAATGGGTAATTCTCAGGTTCCAAAACACGCGAACCGGACAATTTCTAGGTCAAGTATCTCGAAAATCGTACCAATCTAATTGAACATTTCGCTGTGTTTCGGACCATTCTGATTGAACATTTCACGCTGCGTCGGTCGAATGAAATTGAACATTTCAGGCCATTTGGCCCAAAATACGCAACCAAAGTAATTTACGTCTTCTGCAAGTCGAAAAAACTAGCCTCTTTCCACCGCTAGCGCCACGGAATTCCCTCCGCCCAGGCAAAGCGCGGCAACGCCTTTCCTCGCGTTCCTCCGCATCATTTCGTAGATCAGCGTCACCAGCACCCGCGCGCCGCTCGCTCCAATCGGATGCCCAATAGCCACTGCGCCTCCATTCACATTCACCCGCTCCAGCCCGATGCCCAGCTCTCGCGTCACCGCCAGCGCCTGCACCGCAAACGCCTCATTAAGTTCAAACAAATCAACCTCATCCATCCCCCATCCAGCGCGCGCCAGAACCTTTCGCACCCCCTCCACCGGGGCCATCATCACCCACTTGGGAGCTATCCCGCTGGTAGCCTGCCCCCTGATCCTCACCATCGCCTTCAGCCCCAAAGAACCTGCCCTCTCGGAGCTCATCACCACCACCGCTGCCGCCCCGTCGTTCATTCCTGGAGCATTCCCGGCCGTCACAGTCCCATCCGTCTTGAAGACCGGCTTCAGCCGAGCCAGCGCCTCCAGGCTCGCATTCTCCCGCACGCTCTCATCCCTCTTCAAAAACTCAGCCTCGCCCGCCTTCCGCGCACTCAGTTGAATCGGCAGCACTTCCGCGTCGAATCGCCCTTCTGTCCACGCCGCCGCCGCCCTACGATGGCTCTCCACCGCATACGCGTCCTGGGTCTCTCGCAAGATCCCGTACCTCGCAGCGGCAGCCTCGCCTGTCATGCCCATATGCATGTCGCAGTGCGCGCACCACAACCCATCTTTGATCATGGAATCAATAACTTGGCCGTCGCCAGCGCGCATCCCTTTGCGCGCCTGCGGCAAAAGGTAAGGAGCGTTGCTCATCGACTCCATGCCCCCCGCAACCACAACCTCCGCGCTTCCCGTCATCACCGCCTGCGCCGCAAGTGCCACAGCCTTCAGCCCGCTGCCGCAAACCATGTTGATCGTGAGCGCGCTGACAGTGTCGCTAAGTCCTGCACGCAGAGCAGCTTGCCGCGCAGGATTCTGCCCCAGCCCCGCCGGCAAAACACAGCCCATCAAGCACTCGTCAATGGTCTCAGGCGCAATTCCAGCCCGGCGAACCGCCTCGCGAACAACAATGGCCCCCAGCTCCACCGCGCTCAAGTAACTCAGGGCCCCCAGGAACTTGCCAACAGGGGTTCGCACCGCACTCACAATTACAACTTCTCTCATCATCGAATCCTCGACAACGCCTTTGCAATCTTCACTTGGGAGCCATCCGCAGCGCGCCGTCCAAACGAATGGTTTCTCCATTCAGCATGGTCTGCGCGCAGATGGTTGCCACCATTTCAGCAAACTCCTCCGGCCTTCCCAGGCGCTGCGGAAACAGAACAGTCTGCGCCAGCGACTCCTGCACCTCGCTTGAAAAACCAGCCATCATGGGGGTCAGGAAGAGCCCCGGCGCAATAGTGACAACGCGAATCCCGAAGCGCGCAAGTTCGCGTGCCGCAGGCAGCGTCATGCCCGCAACTCCTGCTTTTGAAGCAGCATAGGCTACCTGCCCGATCTGTCCTTCAAATGCGGCGACCGACGCCGTGTTGATAATCACGCCGCGTTCGCCATCGGCCATTGGTTCGTTGCCGACCATGGCACTGGCGGCCAGGCGAAGCATGTTGAATGTGCCCACAAGATTGATGCTGATCGCACGCGTAAAGCTTTCAAGCCGATGCGGTCCGTTGCGGCCGGCAATGCGCTCGCTCGGCGCAATTCCCGCGCAGTTCACAAGCCCGTGCACGCCGCCGAACTTAGCCTTCGCCGTTTCAACGGCGCGCACACCATCCTCCTCACTAGTCACGTCAGTCGCAACAAAACAAGCGCTTTGCCCGAGTTCAACGGCAATCGCATTACCGGCAGGATTCACGTCCGCCAGGACAACCCGGCCGCCGCGCGCGACAATCATGCGCGCCGTCGCCTCGCCAAGCCCCGATGCGCCGCCAGTAACGATGAATACGTTGTTCGAAATGTTCATCCAAATCCCTCAAAACACAGAAGCTTGACCGCAAACTGGCCCAACAGGACTGAAACACCTTCAGCTCGGGTTTTCAAGCAGGTTCCGCGCAATAATCACGCGCATGATCTCGTTGGTGCCTTCCAGTATCTGGTGCACGCGCAGGTCGCGCACGATTTTTTCAATGCCGTAATCGCTCAGATAGCCGTAGCCGCCAAACAACTGAAGTGCTTCATTTGCAACGCTGAATCCCGCATCTGTGACAAAGCGTTTAGCCATCGCGCAGAGCATGGTGGCGTTGGCCGCTTTGGCATCCAGCGCCGCGGCGGCGCGCCAAAGAAATGTCTGCGCTACTTCGAGTTCGGTCGCCATATCCGCAAGGCGAAACTGCAGTGCCTGAAATTCGGCCAGCGGCCGCCCGAACGCTTCACGCTCCTTCAGGTAGGCGACTGCCTTGGCGAGTGCGGTACGGGCTCCGCCCAGCGAGCAGGCGGCAATATTCAGCCTTCCACCGTCGAGGGCCGACATGGCTATCTTGAAGCCGGTGCCTTCAGCGCCAAGCATGTTCCCCGCCGGAACGCACACGTCGTCAAGGATCACCTGGCGGGTTGCCTGCGCATTCCAGCCCATCTTCTTCTCGACGGGACCAAATGAGAGCCCTGGCGCCGACTCTTCTACAACGAAAGCGGAGATTCCACGCGCTCCCCGGGCCCCGGTCCGCGCCATCACGATGTAAAGATCCGCATCCCCCGCCCCCGAGATGAACTGTTTGACCCCGTTGAGTTTGTAGTTGTCGCCCTCGCGCACAGCCCGCGTGGAGAGGGCAGCTGCGTCCGAGCCTGAGGAGGGTTCCGACAGGCAATAAGCACCCAGCAATTCGAAGCTGCAGAGTCGAGGCAGCCATTGGTTTCGCTGTTCGGCGCTTCCGAACCGGTCGATAACTGACGCCACCATGTTGTGAACCGAAAAATATCCAGCGACGCATGGGCAGCCCGTCGCCAGGCCCTCATAGATCAGCACACCTTCAAGCCGGCTCAGTGCGCTGCCGCCCACGTCTTCGGCCACGCATAAGCCACCGAATCCAAGTGACGCGCCGCTGCACACCACTTCGCGTGGAAATCTCTTGTCCTGGTCCCACTGAAGGGCAAACGGAGCAATCTCCTTTGCAGCAAAGGAAGCAGCCAGCTCCCCCATCACCTGTTGTTCCGCATTCAGCGTGAACGGGCCTTGCGCGTTCGAATCACTCACGGTGTTGACCTCACGTCTGTTCATTTGCCGACGAAGGACTGACGGTTGTCAAGCGCACAAGCTAGCCGCCATTGCTGGAATCTTAAGAGCCTGGAGACGAATCAAACAGCAGTAGTTACAGCATTCATCCAGATTTCTGAAGGAGTTCCCGGCGAATGACACTCTCCGCAAGCGAAGTGAACGAGTTACGGTCTGAGGAGGTGGCGAAAGGTCTGCATCCGATCTTCCGACGGCGATGGAGTCCTCGATCGTTTCTGGAACAGGAAGTGTCTCCGGCTGACTTGAAACACGTGTTTGAAGCGGCTCGGTGGGCTGCTTCCTCGGGCAACGGGCAGCCTTGGCGGTTCATTGTCGGCGTTCGCAATTCGGCGACCCACAAGAGAATTGTGTCGACGCTGGCGGGATTTAACAAGGAGTGGGCGCCGAATGCTCCCGTTCTTATTTTGGGAACGGCCAACACGCTGAATGCCCGAGGTGCGCTAAATGCATACGCACTGTATGATCTGGGGGCTGCCAGCGCCTATCTGACGCTTGAGGCAACCGCCTTAGGGCTGGCAGCGCACCAGATGGGAGGATTCGACCATGCCGCTATTCGCAAGGCTCTCGATATTCCCGACAGCTACGTGTTGGGATCGGTCATCGCGCTTGGCTACCAGGGCGAACCCGGAACGCTGGCAAACGAACCGTTGATCGCTCGGGAGACTTCACCAAGGGAACGCAAGCCGCTGAGCGAAATGGTCTTTGTGGCCTGGGGCGAACCTGCCAACCTGGGCTGAACTTCATGGCGGACCGAACGCAGGGCAACCCGACTCCGCAGCCTAGAATGGACGGAGGAGGCACTCTCTTTTGAAGAGCGCAAGGTCACGAAGCCGAAGCCATAGCCGTGCCCATAGTCGAGGGCGTGCCAACAGAAAACGCTTGGGTTGGATGGGTACCCTCATCCTGGTTTTGAGCGTAGCTGTCGTTGGATTGTTTGCATGGGCGGTACTTGTGCGCTTATTTGCGCCGACGTCCAATACGTCCCTTAACCACTTTGATGCCATCATCGTGCTGGGCGCCTCGGTGGACAGGGATGGGAATCCCTCACCCGAATTGCAATCCCGCGTAACCGAAGGCGTGCGCGAGTACGAGCGGGGAGTTGCACCCAGGCTTATCCTGACGGGAGGACCGGAGTCAAATCGCTTCGTTGAGGCGAAAGCGATGGCCCGAACCGCCGAAGCGGAGGGTATTCCCGAGTCAGCCATCGTGCAAGAAACCCGAGCGAAGGATACGATCCAGAATGGCTGCTATTCGATGCAGATTATGGAAAGCCACGGCTGGCACTCGGCAGAGGTGATCTCAAGCGCCAGCCACCTGCCGCGTGCGGGCGTCATCTTCAACCAGTTGCCGCTGGAGTGGCGGACTCATGCCGCACCACCCGTCCAGCATGAATTCCCACTGGTGTCTGAGTATGCAGTTGCGTTGGAAACGCTGAAGACGGTGCGCTATCTTTTGTGGGCCGGGCGCACTGAGCGTTGCGAACCTTAGCGATCGCGGAACGTCCAATCATTATCTACAGGATTCCGACCAGGGAAAATGGGACACGGTGCGCGTTGTCCCCAATAGGCATGGTCCTGTAAGCTGATGAGTGATGCGCCTTCCAGTAAGATTCTCAGTTTCTTTACTTGCCGCCACTGTCCTGGCTGTCTTTGCCGGGGCCCGGATCCATGCACAAAGCCAGCCGAGCCAGGACTCGTCGAGCCAAACTGCCCCCACACAGGTTCCGACTGATCAAAGTACCGGCAATGGCACCTACATTTCCATCGATCCGCTGGCGAAGGTCCGCTACGACAACCGCTTCGATGCTTCGCTCGGGATGGCTTACGACCATATGAAGGCTGGCCCTACCCTGTTGCAGGGATCGAACCTCGGCGGGCTGGACGCGGAAGGGTCGTATTGGCTGACGAGGCACTGGGGGATTGAAGGCTCGGGACGCGGCTACATTGGCACCAGCGGCACTGCTCCGAACGCTCCCAACAATGTGAAGGGCCCAGTGGTGAAGGAGTATTTCTTTGTCGGCGGCGGCGAGTGGCTGGGACCGCACAACAAGCATGGTGCGATTCTTGCGCATGCGATGTTCGGCGGGGTCTATGGAAACTTCCAGAAGGATCTGCTTGGACAGCCGCCCGCAAAATTTGATTTCTATAACAACCAGATTGCGCCGGCGGCGATTGTCGGCGGACATTTCGACCTGAACCGGTCGCAGCACTGGGTCTTCCGTATCACTCCCGATGCGATTATCAAGCGGTACAGCATCAATTACGCACCGTTTACTACCTCGACCGATGTGAACTTCGCTATTTCAGTGGGGTTGGAGTACAAGTTCACGAGCATCAAGCGCTCAACCAAGAAGGACAACTGGGTTTCAGGCTGGTAGGCGTGGTTTTTGCCCAGAGGCAACGGGTGCATAGGGACTGCTAATCCCGGAACTGACGGTCCGGGGAAAGAGGCGGTGTTCTATCCAACCGGCCGCGAATTCAAGTCTGTTTTCACTTCGGGACCGGTCTCTTTGGGGCCGGTTCTCCTTTTTCAAGTAATACGGTTCAATCGCCCTGCTGCCAAGTTTGACTTGGTGTGGTATTCTCCACCGTTCAGTAGCGCTGTTGAAAAAGTATCGCAGCAAAATATTCTGTTCCGGATAGCGACACTCGCTCGATGGCCCTGGTCGCAGGAAACAGAACAGAAGAAAAGGAAGGCAGGTTCCGGCGGATATGAGAGACACCCTTGGAGTATTGCTTGCGGGCGGAGCAGGAGAACGGCTGTTTCCACTTACGCGTGATCGGGCCAAGCCGGCCGTCCCTTTTGGCGGGCATTACCGCATCATTGACATCACTCTCTCCAATTGCATCAACTCCGGTCTGCGCAGAGTTTATGTGCTCACTCAGTACAAGGCACTTTCACTGAATCGGCACATACGCGAAGGGTGGACTGGGATTGTGGCGCAGGAGTTGGGGGAGTTTTTCGAACTGATGCCACCCATGCAGCGGACAGGAGCCAACTGGTATATGGGCACTGCGGACGCAGTGTACCAGAACATCTATTCGATTGGCAGCGAACAACCGAAGCACGTGATTGTCCTTGGTGGCGACCACATCTACAAAATGGACTATAGCCGCATGCTGGCACACCACAAGGAAACCCATGCGGAGGTGACACTGGCGACGCTGCCTGTCTCGCCGGATGAGGTTTCGCGGTTCGGTGTGGTCGAGGTCGGACAGACGGGAGAGATCCTGGGGTTCCAGGAGAAGCCACCCTCAACCACCTTCCGATCCCCGTTCAACCCCAATGCGGTAGACGCTTCGATGGGCATTTATATCTTCAACACAGAGACGCTGTTGAAAGCGCTCATTGCCGACGCAGAAGATCCGGATTCGAAGCACGATTTCGGGCACAATATTTTGCCAACCATGTTGGGCCGGAAGAAGATGATGGCCTACAGCTTTGTGGACGAAAACAAGAAGCAGGCACTTTATTGGCGCGATGTGGGAACGCTCGATGCCTACTATGACGCTAATATGGATTTGTGTTCGGTTTCGCCAATTTTCAACCTCTATGACAAGACCTGGCCTATCCGCACCCGTGTGCGCCAATATCCTCCGGCCAAGTTCGTTTTCGGCGAACCTGGGCGCTCGGGCATGGCGGTCAATTCCGTAATCACAGCTGGAGTCATCATCTCGGGTGCTTCGGTGTATAACTCAGTGCTGTCGCAGGACGTTAGGGTCAACTCTTACTCCGACGTGGACGCGAGCATCATTTTTTCCCATGTAAACATCGGCCGGCACTGTCGCATCCGGCGTGCGATTATCGATCGCGATGTGCACATTCCCGAAGGCACGGTCATAGGCTACGATCCCGTAGAGGACAAGCGCCGGTACTTCGTAACGCCATCGGGCTTGACGATCGTAACGCGCGATACCTCGCTGTTTGAGAATCCGGTGGATCCGGAGTTTCTGCAGCGGTATTAGGGCACTTGTGGTCAGGTTTCAGCGGGAAGTACCAATTCCGGGGATGAACCAAGGGCGCAGGCTATTGCTTGCGTCCTCCGTTTTTTTGAGCGTTCCGCACGCTCCCCACGCAGGAAGTGTTAGCAGGCCCTAGTGCACGACGCCAAATTCACGACGTTCGGGAGCGTTGCCGGACATGGTCCTAATGCACCGGGAGATCCCCCGGCTCTGCCGGGGTGGCAGTAGCAGTTTGACATTTGCGGGAGTCCATCCAAGAAACTCCGAGAGGTGAGCCGCCAAGCACACTTCAAGGAGAATCCCGGATGGACGAATATGAGAGCTTAAGCCACTCGAAGTGGGAGTGCAAGTACCACGTTGTTTTCATTCCGAAATGCCGTCGCAAGATGCTTTACGGTAAGCTGCGCAGGCATCTGGGCGAAGTATTACGAAGGCTGGCCGAGCAGAAGGAATGCCGGATCGAGGAAGGTCATCTGCTGGCCGACCATGTACACATGATGATCTCGATTCCGGCGAAGTACTCGGTTTCCTCGGTGGTAGGGTTCATCAAGGGTAAAAGCGCGATTCATCTAGCGCGGGTTTATGGGGAGCTAAAACACAATTACGCAGGGCAAAGCTTTTGGGCACGCGGATACTTCGTGTCGACGGTGGGCAGAGATGAGGCCGTGATTCGAGACTACATCCGCACCCAGGAACAAGAGGACAAACGAATCGATCAGCTCAACATGTGGAAATGATCTGCCACCAATAAGGTGGCCCACCTCAACCGGGGCCGCGTCAGCGACCCCGCTCAAGCCGCTTTGAGCGGCTCACAAAATGAAGCCCCCGGCTCTGCCGGGGGTAATCTCACTAACATTTTCGCAACCTCGGAACCAAAGGCACAAATCCTGCGTATAAGCCCGGTATGCAATGCGTGGGTACATTAAGCTGGAGCATGATCGGATTGGCGCCCGCAGCCAGTCCATCGCGGCGTAAGATGGACGCGCTGAGAATTGGCGTTCCCCATACGCCCGGGTTAGTCTCCTCGCGGCGAGACAAGGGGCTCGGTCCGATCGACAGACATCAGGGTTCGGGAGCAACTGGTGCTCCAATTGCCGCTCTGGGACCGCGCACGGAGGTGAGACCGCTGGACGTTGACTGGTCGCAAGTCGTCCGCCGGTGTATGGACGGAGACTCTGGCGCGTGGGCCGAGATGGTTCGCACGCACCATAAGCGTGTCTATGGCCTCTGCTATCGGTTTACGGGCAATGCGGCTGATGCCGAGGACCTTACCCAGGACGTTTTCCTCAAGATCTATTCGAACCTGGCTAGCTTTGATACGAGCCGCGGCAGCCTTCAGGTTTGGATCACGACAATGACGCGTAACCTGTTGGTCGATAACTTCCGCCGCACCCGCAACCAGAGGGCAACCGGATCGCTAGACGATGGCTGGGACACAACTGAAGAGCTGAAGCCGCTGGACCGGCTGACCGCCACGGGCGCCTCTCCGCATGAACTGGCTGCCCAGAAGGAACTTGCGGCGATGGTCCAGAATGCCCTGGCACGCGTATCAGTTGAGCTGCGCGAAGCAGTGATTCTCAGAGACCTGCAGGATCTTGACTACAAAGAGATTGCCCAGGTATTGGGCATCCCTGAAGGGACTGTAAAGTCCCGCATCAGTCGAGGCCGCGCGGAACTTGCGCGCCTGTTGGAACGTAATAAACGGGAGGTGATGTAACCATGCCAGACCGCGCACACATTCCGAACTCTCCGGCCTGTGGCCAGTGGGAGACCCTTTTGGCGGACGCGCTGGACGGGCTGCTGAAGCCCGAGGACGAGAGTCTTTTTGCCGAACATATGGCCGGCTGTCAGGCCTGCACAGCACTGTTTGAAGAAGCGCGGCGTGGCCGAGAATGGCTGGAGTTTCTCTCCCCGGAACCAGAGGTCCCGGCCGGGCTGCTGGATAAAATCCTGGCTCAGACTGGACCGGGACAGGTGTCAGGATACGGCCTGATGGCGGGAAACACCAAGGTGCTGCCGATGCCGCCGGCATGGCAGCGTCCGGGCTTTGCCGCCCAGATTCGCCGCTTTGCCGAACCGCGACTGTTAATGACCGCGGCGATGGCGTTCTTTTCAATCGCCCTGACGCTGAATTTGACAGGGGTAAAGTTGAGTGGCCTGCGCATGGCCGACCTTCGTCCCACTGCCGTTCGTTCCTTCATGGAGCGGCGATTCACAACGGCATCTGTTCCGATCATCCGTTATTACGATCACCTGCGGTTTGTTTACGAGGTGGAATCGAGGGTGCGGGAACTGCGGCGTAGCGAAGGCGGGGAAGACCAGGGACAGGGCGCCGGACAGTCAAGACCGAGCGATGCAACACCGGGCGAGT
>Ga0224557_1003131_pt1 | contig 13225 bp, 10 predicted proteins | sample 714S31014metaG_FD_180677 | JGI IMG/M metagenome (GOLD analysis project Ga0224557, IMG submission 180677) | Peat soil microbial communities from Stordalen Mire, Sweden - 717 S3 10-14 | ecosystem: Environmental > Terrestrial > Soil > Wetlands > Peat | place: Sweden: Norrbotten County, Stordalen... | reverse complement strand
CAAGTCGCTGCAATTCTTCTTCGCTCCAGCGACTCGAGCCAGAACCGACACCCACACAGCTCACCGCGCTGACCTTGCCTTGGCTTAAGACTTCGCCGGCAATGGCAGCAGTGCGCTCGGCAAAGTCAGCAGCCCCGGTATCAAGAACGACGTTGCGCACCCGCGATCGCGCCGCGATGGGCTTTCTGGTGATCATCACCACTTCCCGGCATTCCGGAATTGCCAGCAGCTCCGCGACGGCCGCACCACCGACTTGACCGGTACCACCGAGGATCATTGCGGCAAAATTCTGCTTCAACAGGACCTTTGTTTAGGTAAGGATGCGACAGCCTCGTTCACCCCAGGAGAGAAGGATACCTGGTCCCGGTTCTCAATTGAGCCAACGAGGCATCGCGGCCGCCCCGTCGGCCTTGACTTTTATGACCTTCTCATAGAAGCCGGTAATCCGACCGGAACCAGGTCTAAGAAGCAAAAACATGCTACATGCCGACTCCCAAGGAACAAATCGTGTTCCTTTTCATCCTGTCTGGCCAAGGGCGGCCAGTTGCACGCTTCTTAGCACCGATCCAAAAACGAAGCTTCTACTGGCCGGCAATCTGTCCGCAACCGTTCAACGAGTCACTGCTCCCGCAGCCGTCAACTTCAGGCCGAAGTGGCGGCTCTGGTGGTACGCTGGCTCACTACGGGGCGAAGAACCCCGCAGGTTCCATCGCGCGGGCTTCAGCCTTCTTCAAGGGTAGAATTCGATATGGCCTTGCGACAGAACTCCAAAGTGACCGATTCGTCCGCGGCTCCGCAAACCACGCTGCCGGTAGTTTGCATCGTGACGATAGACAAAGAGTTTCTGGATGTGCTGATTCCGGAGATCGCTCCCTGGTTTAAGGTGATCGTTCGCGACAGCTACGACGATCTGGCACGTTGGACACGGAAAGCGGGTGTGGCGGCGGTTCTACTCGACATCGATACCGAGGGGGAAGACCCATTCGGGGGGTTGCCGGTTCTGAACGAACTGCGCAGGCTGAACGAGAACTCCACGCTGATTTCCATGAGCCGCGCGCGTGCGCGCTCGGTGGAGAAGCAAGCGCACAGCGCAGGCGCTGATGCGCACTTCCGCAATCCGGTGGACGTGCCTGAATTGCGCATGACGTTGACGGAGACCTTGCGCCGGCGGACGGAAGAGGCTGAGCGCAGCCGGATGCTTCAACGCTCGCTCGAAGCCAGCCGCTTCCAGGATTTTGTGGGCGCCAGCGAACCGATGCGGCTGGTCTATGACGCCATTCAGCAAGTGGCCGGCAGCAACATCAACGTCCTGATCCGCGGTGAGAGCGGAACGGGCAAGGAGTTGGCTGCGCGGGCCATCGTCGCGCTCAGTAGCCGCTCCGAGAAGCCATTCATCCGCCTCAATTGCGCCGCTCTGCCTGAAAGCCTGATCGAATCCGAGCTGTTCGGAAGCGAGCGGGGCGCGTTCACGGGGGCCGCTGAGTCCCGGCCGGGCCAGATCGAACTGGCTGACGGAGGCACGCTCTTTCTCGACGAGATTGCCACGCTGCCGGTTGCCCTGCAGACCAAACTGCTGCGCGTTCTCGAGGATCGCCAGGTGCAGCGGCTGGGCGGGCGCACAAACCGCAAAATCGATTTCCGGCTGATCTGCGCAACCAATGAGCCGCTGGAAGAAATGGTGCGCGCGGGGCGATTCCGCGAAGATCTGTATTACCGTGTGAACGTCGTGCCCATCCAACTCCCCCCGCTGCGCGAACGCAAGGGCGACATTCCTCTGCTGTGTCGGCATTTTCTTCAAGTCCATTGCGCGGCAAATGGTTCGGGCCCGAGATGGCTCAACGAAGAAGCCCTGTCGGCATTGGAGGAACACAGCTGGCCCGGCAATGTTCGCGAACTCGAAAACCTCATCCAGCGGATGGTCGTGACTGTAAAGGGCGACGAAATCGGAGCTGGAGATGTGGCTCCGCGAATTCTGGCCCAGAGCGCTACCGCACAGGAAGCCATCCTGGTCCCTCCCGAAGGCTGCGTCTTCGACGATCAGGTCAGGCAGTTGGAGATCGCTCTTCTCACCACTGCGCTGCACCGGTCAAATGACAGCAAAGCCGCCGCTGCCCGGTTGCTGCGCCTCGATTCGCAGCGCATGAAGTATCTCTGCCGCAAGTACTCGCTGTGAACGAGAGGGTTAATAATTAACCCGATAGGGGATAAATTTTCACCCATTCCGGTTTACAACACCGGCCAGGGCAATGCATTTCTGCGGAAATCGGGCCTTTTCAGTCCAGAATGGCCGCTTGGAGTTTGGCACGCAGAATGCTACATGTAGGGCGAAACGAAATTCTGAAACTCCCAGGAGGATCGACCATGGCAGTTATCAAGAAGTCTCTGATCAGCACCGGACAGGCGTCGAAGCCGGCTTCGTTTAACAGCAACATTTCCGCTTCTGTTGCCTCGGCGAAGTTGGCCACCGCCAAGCTCCAGTCCGCCAAGCTCCAGTCCGCCAAGCTCCAGTCCGCCAAGCTCCAGTCCGCCAAGCTCCAGTCCGCCAAGCTCCAGTCCGCCAAGCTTCAGTCTGCCAAGCTGCAATCCGCGAAGCTGCAATCCGCGAAGCTCCAATCCGCGAAACTGCAGTCCGCGAAGCTTCAATCCGCGAAGCTTCAATCCGCCAAGCTGAACACAGCAATGCGGGCTTTCTAACGAAATCGGAAATGGGTCTTCACAGACCCGAATCTGGTTTTCTGTCCATGGTGATGCGGGCGCGCAAGCGCCCGCTCCTGACCATTCGCCCCAAGTTGATTCGGCCCGCCCAGTTACCAGTTGCTCCACAACGCCAGCGGCGCTCAAAGCAAGAGGCGGCAGTCCAGCCAGTTTCTCAGCTTTTCAGCCCTCCCTCACACATCACCACGCATGTTCGCGCACGAGATCGGAGACGACTCGAATCGCGCGCGCGGCTATGCTATGGCGTCGCCCAAAGATCTTCGCCTCGCCCGCAACTCCCAGAGGCGGCTCGCCGGCGGAGGGAGGCAGCGGCATCAGGGCGCAATAGAAAAGCGGGGTCTGGGTCCCCTTGTACTTTTCCGCGCTGACCAGGCCTGGGGGCAGCGCAAAGGCTTCGCCGCCCGGCGGGGCCAGCTTCATGCGCACGACGGAAAAACTCCCGGGCATAGGGAGCGCAACTTCGGCATCCCGGGGAATACGGTCGAGCGCGGCAGCGGGAATATAGACCCGCACAGAGCGCGTTCCACCGCCGGCGAAATCAAGCAGCGGGCCTCCCGGACCGATGTACTGACCGATTAGCGACTCGGGGTCCTTGGTCAGAATGATGCCATCCATTGGCGCCTTGATCACCAGCGAAGAGTGAGCCTCATCGGCGAGAGAAACGGCGTTCCGTGCGGCATTTTGCTCCGCGATTGCCGCTCCGGCGCTTTCGCCGCGCATCTCCGCGTCCACCACCTGGAAACGAGCCTGACTGTTCTGGGCCGCGGCCGCATCCCGCATGGAAGTCCCTGCGGGGCTGCTCATCCGCAGCAAGGGCTGGCCGGCATTCACCATATCGCCCTGCCGCACCATCACCTCGTCCACGTGCCCTGCCAGGCTTGCATGCAACACCTGCGGATTGGTCGCTTCAATTGCGAACCAGGCGTCTTCGCGGTCGCGCCAGAAGGGCAGGAAAAGAACGGCAGCCACAATCAAACCCGCGATGAGCGGAACGGGACGAAGGAAGCGGCGTTGGGCAAGATGTTGCTCCCATAAACGGCGCACGACTCCGCCCAACGATCGGAGACGCGAGCGGAAGATGAAAAAGGCCGCAATCCCCACCGGAATAATGGCGAATCCCGCGATCCACTTTGAGGCAACGTTGTACCCGAAGCGAAGTACCACGAAGAGGATCATGTAACTATAGGCGCCTGAGACCAGGGCATAGAGAGCGAAAAATGGGGCGCGGCGCCGGGGAACGACGACAGGTTCTACGGGCAGACGCAGAATTTGCTTTTGAAACCATCCCGATAGAAATTCCGTCGACCGTTCTTTGAGCGTAGGGATGCCGATGGCCTCGGTAACAAAGTAGTAGCCGTCGGCCTTGATCAGCGGATTCATATTGATCACGATTACCGCGAGGCCGGTAATAAGGATGACCTGATAGGCAAAGTCATGGAGCCACGTGGCGGGGGCCGTGTTGAGCCAGGCCATCATGGCAAATCCGCACAGGACCATCTCGATCCAGATTCCCGCGATGATGGTTGCCAGGCGCTGGCCTGTCGTAGCCGTAATCCATACCTCGGTCACATCCACGTAGAAAGCCGGCGTCAGGTAAAGAAACATCAGCCCCATGGCGTGCACCTGGCCGCCGAAGTGCTTGCAAGTCAGGCCGTGTGCTGTCTCGTGAAAAAACCCAATGACCAGCAGAAGAATCCAGAATTGGACAACGTCGAGCAGGCTTTTCTGGCTGAAGTTGTAGTACGCTGCCACATCGGGGCCGATCAGGTTCCACTTAAAGAAGAAGATCGCAGCTTCATACGCAAAAAGCAGAACCATTGCGAGGATGGACCATCGGCTATAAATGATTGCTCCTGCCTTCTCGTTGAGCCAGGTCAGATAGCGGTCGGGATCCCAGGCCGAAAAGGTGATGTGCGCAATATCGATCATGGTTCTGCGTCCGGCGCGCCGCTGGCGCTGAGCCGCGAGCTTCTGGCTGAGGGCGAGATTCTTCTCCTGCGGACTCTTGTAGAAGAAACGAACCTCTTCCAGGTTGTCGGCGAAAGCACGAACCTCGGCCACGTTAGTGGCCATGCCGGTTTGCACCTGGAATTCCTCTGCAATCTCTTCAAAGGAACGCTGGCCGTCAAAGAGTTGGGCCAACTGCCATTGAGCGGGGGTGAGCCGGCAAAAAGTGGATCCCTGGCGCTGCATGACGGCGATGACCGGCTCGCCATCGAGCGTATCCTCACGGGAAATCAGGCCCGGATCGAGAAGCGCGGGGCGGGTCTGCTCCAGCCGCGTCCTGGGAATCTCTGGGAGAGCCGCGTCGAGTGCTTCACTAAGGTTCATGGCGCCAGCCGCACCTGCATGCTCATTCCCGGTTTGAGCAATGGCGATGGATGGTCCACAGCGCCAACCACCTGGATGCTGGCGCTCGCCGGGTCGATGACCGGGCTGAGACGAAGAATGTGCCCTGCCTGATGCAAGCCGGGATAGTCGGGCGTGCTCAAATCCAGGGCGCTCCCGACCGACAGTTGCCGCATCGCCGACTCGGGAACCGTGAACAGAACCCGCAGCGGAGCCTCGGCAGTGACCCAGAAGAGACTGTCTCCTTGTTTTACCTGCTGCTCGGCGCGCACTGAAACGCGCCCCACAATCCCGGCGAACGGCGCCACGATGCGCGACTGCTGCAGTTGCAGGCTAATGGTTTTCAGGTCGGCTTCGGCAACCGCCTCCTCGCTTTTTGAGCGATCAACCTCCTCGTTGGTCTCGTCGAGCTTGTATTTCGTGTGCTCCCAGACGTCCTGGCTGATCACCTTCGCTTGAAGCAACTGATCGGCGCGCCGCAGATCGGCCTGCTCGCTCAGCTTCTCCGCCTGCCAGTCGCGAACCTCGGCCTGAGCCGCTGCAACACGCGCTTTCTGTGCTTCATCTTGAGAGCTCAGCAGCGAGTCGTCTAACTGGGCCAGCATCTGCCCCGCGCGAACACGATCCCCGATGCCGACGGCAACGGTGGTGACAAGCCCATCGCGCTGGGTGGCCAGATCTGCTTGCTGTTCGGCGACCAGTGGGCCATACGCAGTGAAGGTTCCGGGGCCGGCGGTGGGCGCCGGCGAGTCCGCGTTCGATGTCGCGGGAGGCTGTTCAGAATGAGGCGGGGCAGCTTCAGAGGCAGAGACTTCACCTTGCACCGCAGGGGACTTGCATCCGGGCTCGCAAATGAGCAGCGCGGCGACTGCAATCGCCGAAGCGAAACCGGGGAACGAGCATTGACGAAATAGTCCGTTCAAGGTATTCACCACCCTATCCAATTCCACAGAGTCTGCCAGATCCAAAGCGCCGGCCTGCGCAGCAGCACATATCCGGCCGGCCGCCAACCGACAAATATCTTTCCCTCCCCGCTCATTCCCGCGCGCAGCATCTCGCCCGGGTTCGTGATGGGAACCTCGACAGCGAACGTGCGCTGCCCGTTGGCAATCTCCGCGTCGGGACTTACCAGAGAAACCGCTTCGCGCCAGGTTCGTTGCGGATAAGTGTCCATCTTGATCGCAGCAGACTGCCCGCGGCGGATCAACGCAATATCCTGCTGCGACACCGCTACCTGGCCCACGGCCGAGCTCAAATCGAGCACCTGGGCAAACGCCGATCCCGATGTAAGATGTTCGCCTGCCGCATTCTCAAGGTTGGGCGTTGCCACAACTCCCGCAATCGGCGATCGCAGTTGCGCGCTTGCTACTTGTGCCCGGATTTGCGCGGCTTCTGACGCAAGGAATTCAACCTGGGCGCGATCCGCGCCGGACTGAGCGCTGCCGCGGGCCAGGTCGCCCTGCATCTGCTGCATCGCTTGCTGGTAGCGGGCCTCCGCCGCGGCAAGGCGCGAGCGCCATTCCCAGTCGGTCATTGAGGCCAGCACATCTCCGGCATTTACATGCTGACCTTCGCGCACATACACCCGATCCACGTTCCCTTCGTCGGGCGCGGTCACCGTCACCAGGTGCTGTGGCGCGATTACAGCCTCCCCGCCGACACGCATCGGCAAGGGACAAACACAGAGAAACAGCACTGCAGCGGCTAGCGCGATCGCATAGGCCGTTCGCCTTCCACGGCTCGTACGAAGCAGAGCCGCCTTCTTTTGCGCCAGCGGCTCGAGAATTCCCATCAGCGGCATTTCGCGATAGAGAAGCGCGTTGCGCAGCGCCACGGTCGCCTGGCCGGCAAGAACTTTGATCATCTCGATCTGCGCTACGCCAAGAAAATCAGGGTCGCTGCTCTCGTAGAACAAAACGCCCACGCGCCCCTGATCGTCGGTAAGCGGCAGGGAGTACAGCGCGCAAGAGCCGGTTTCATCGAAGTGCTTCGCGACCTCTGGGGGCAGCGCTTTGCCTTCTTCCTCCTCCTCGGAGCGCCGAAGATGCAGCGGCTCGTCTTGCGAGGACAGCCATCGCGTGAGCTGCTGGAGCCGCTCCACCTGCACATCTCCAATGGGCATGCTGCTCATCCCGGATACGGCCTTCAACTGCAGCTGCCCGCGGACATCCAGGGCGATCGCGCATAATTCGTACGACAACACCTCCTGCGGACTGTTGACGATAATCTGCAACAGGCGATCGAGCCGCAGCGTGGAGGTGATCTCGGAGCTCACCTGCACCAGGACCTTCAGAATCTCCAGCTTCCGCTCGGCCGTCATCAGGCTGGCGTTCTTCAGAGCATTGGCAATCGTCTCGGCCATCGACGACAGCAGGAACTGGTCGTCATCGTCGAAGGGCCGGTCGGCGCGGTTGATCGCCTCCAGCACGCCGATCTCCGCCTCATCCTGCATCAGGGGAACCAGCAGCGCATTGGTCACGGGAGGTGTCGCGCTCTCCTCCGGCCGCCGGGCATTGCGGGCCTGCAATCGCTCGTCGCTCTCTTCGGCGATCAGCAGCGGCTCGCCCTCTTCGGCCATATCCGCCACGTAGCCCTCGCTCGGGGCTTCGATCACGCCCACTTCCACCGTGTCATCGGCGCCCTCGCTCGAAACCAGCCGCAGATTCGCGCCGTCAAATAGCCACAAATGCATCGCCTGGCACGGAAGCATCGCAGCGGCTTTCGTTGGTACCATAGCGATCACCGCATCCATTTCGAGCGTCGCGTTCAGTGACTTCTCCAGGTCGTACATCTGCGACATGCGGTGAACGGAGTCCAGCAAAGTTTGCCGCTGCTGCTCGAACAGCTGGGCCGATAGCAGCGCCGGTGCGGTCAAACGCACAATCGGCGCAAGGTCCTTCAGTTGCTTGGCCTCGATCGATCCCGAAAAAATCACGATCTCGAGCACGCCGGCCAATTTTCCGTCGTAATCCGCGGACACATAGGCAAGCGCGGCGACCGAGCGCGTCGCGTGCAGGTGAGCGTAGTCTTCGCGGCTCAGGTGCTTCTTGTCGTGCACCTGCCCCTCGGCCGGAAACGATTCCGGCATCTCAAACAGCCAGTTTCCCGCGTGTTGCGCCTCTTCGAGCGAAATCTCTCCCGCCATGCCCAGAATTGTCCACGGAGCGGATTCGTTTTCAGGCTGAAATCTGTGAACCAGGCAGGCGCTGTCGGGCAACAGGCTGGCAATGGCCGCGGCGATCACCGTCGCCCGCGACGCGACGTCCGCCGCAACCAGCAGTTGCGCCGCCGTTTCAATGGCCGTCTCGTTCACCGGCGTGACCGCGTCTCTCACGTCATCCATGGGCGGAAAATCTCCGAAAACATTCGTTCATCGTGGCCGTGCGACAAAGCTCCTCGCCGACTGTAGCTTCAACACCGGCGCAAACTCCACCTCGAGCGTGGCCACCTGCGGCGGTGACAGAAAACCCGCGGCCCCAACCATCCCGGCCTTCGCCCGGCGATCTTCAGCCGTTACGGCATCGGCCCGGTTGCGTAGCCCAACCGGCATCATCGGCCGGCACATCCATTCAAGGGTTCGTCAATTGGCGCATCTCCCTTGGCCTCCAGACCCCGCTTGACAAGAAGATGCATGCACGAGAATATGGTCACGAGCTTAACAAGCCAATCTCCCCCCGTAAAGTGGATTCTGGTAGAGAGATTTCGTGTGGAACTCGACATCACTGAGAGCGGAAGTGTTTGCACCCTGAAGGTCAAGGGCAAGCTCGTCTGCGGCGAACCAGTCAACCGGTTCCAAGACGCCTTCATGAGCGCGCTCTCTAGCGGTCACATTTTTCTCATTTTCGACCTCGAGGCCGTCCCTTTGATCGATTCCTCGGGCATCGGGTCCGTCGTCAACGCCCTGCGCACGTCCACCAAGGCCGGGGGCAACGTCAAGCTGGTCAAACCCGCAACCTTCGTTTCCAAGATGCTCAAGATGGTCGGCGTCCTTGATCTCTTCGAAGTCTTTGACAGCGAAGCCGACGCCGCAGCCGCCTGCGAAAACTCCTGAGGTGGGGATCCCTCTTGCCGGGCGCCGCCGCGTTCGACACTTCGCAGCCCACTCTTCGCGCGCTGGGCACGGCGGCAACGCGCCGCCGGTTTTTCTCTGGCCCCGACACGGAAGACTTCAACGCCACGCTTTCCCAATGCTATCTGGTTAAAGAGGATCGCTCACTCGAATCCCGCGCCGAAGCCTTCAACGTGTTCAATCATGCTCAGTTCGTCGGCGCCCCTGCCGCGGGTGACGACATTTCCAGCGGGAGCTTTTGCCAGGCTGTAAGCGCCATGCTTCCACGTCTTTTAGCCCGAGTGAATAAGCCACATCATCCACGCCAAAGGCACGCGGGAATGTTGACGAAAAGGTAATTGCCGGGTTACCGGTGATTCAGGCGTTATTTGCAAACAGATGAGGCTCCCGCTCTGTAGGCCGGACGCTTGGCTTCCATCCCAGCTGCGAAACAATCATCTCCGCTTCTTCAATTGGTGAGCACCTGATGGACGGTCGCCCGTGTCCAGAGGCGACCGTGTTCTCCGAGAATGCCGGCGCCATTGAGCTGCTCGGCGATTTCGCGTTCAGTCTGCTTGTCCGTGACAAACCGTGTGTAGATCTTCTGGACCACCTCGATCTCCGTTTGGGGGCCCGGGACCAGGATGACCCGGTCCGTCTGCAGGCTCTTTCGCTCTCCCCGGCCAAGCAGCCCTTTGGGCGCCTGATTGCGATCGATTAGCTGGCGCCTCAGGCCATAGCCCGCGGGGCCGCCCTGACGGAATCCCAGCTCAATGAGGCGACATTGGCCGGAGAACACTTTGACCGAGAGCTCGCGGCTGTATTCCGCAGCCATCGAACGTTTCAAGGTCTTGAGCACAGATGAGGACATGCTCCCGTCGTTCTCAAACTGTTCCGCGCAGTAATGAACTCGGATGCCAGACCGCTTCAAGACGTACTCGTAGTAGGCGCTCTCATCTACGTCCTGGAACCTTCCACAACGGCTCACGTCAAAGACCAGAAGCGAGGTGAAGTTGGTTCGCTTGGCCTCGACGTCAGCCATGAGCCGGTTGAGACCCTCCCGGCCGGCGATGTTGAGCCCACTACGGCCATGGTCGGAATAGTCCTGGACGATCTCCATGTTGTGGGCCGCCGCGTACTGGCGGATGATCTCGAGCTGGTTTTCGGGCGAATACTGCTGATGCTCGGTCGACATGCGGACGTACTGAGCTGCGCGAGACGGCGCCCGCGCTGTCACGGATGCTAAAGCAAGGTCCATGCTGGTCACCAATCGAGCCTTGGTCTTTCGTGAAGGCCGCTCTTAAGAAACTGCTCCATTTATGTAGTGGGAATTTGGGGGTGTTTTTCGCGACAGGTCATCGACAAATTAACAAACTCTCGCTGCTCGAACCCGTAACAGGGAATTTCAATTCCCTGATATCTCGAGAAAATTCCCTGTTCTTTTTGAGTCCGGAAGGTCCGCCACGGCGTGCTAAGCACCGTGAAGTGTGCAGCATGTCGTCCGGCGCCATGCGTGAACGAGAGCCCAAAACCTCAGAATTTCCCTGTTAAACTCCCTGTTAGCAGGGAAATGCGGTGAGAGAGCGCCTTGCTCGAGACTGCCAGCACCACCAAATCCCACTCAAAACTGAATGCCCGCCCAGCACTCCCCGCTGTCTCTCCCAGCCCGAAATCTCCGCTCCAGCGCCGCGCTCCCCGAACGGCGGTCCATTGGTCCTTCATGTTGGCGGCCAAAGGCACCTGATGGCAATCGCAATGCACCCGGTCGAGGACAAAAGCAGGGGTGGCATCACCTCGCTGATGGTACGTGGAATCTGCTGGGTACAGATGAAAATGCCCCTCGCGAGGAGCATTTGGCTCAAGACTCGGACGAGGGGCGTCTTCGATTGGTTGCGGGGGCTGGATTTGAACCAGCGACCTTTGGGTTATGAGCCCAACGAGCTACCGGGCTGCTCCACCCCGCACCTTCATCTTATCAAGTTGATGAAGGTGGGTCAACGCCTCACGAGCGCGGCGGTAGCACCCGATTCAGGAGCGGCCTATGCGATTCTTGCGGGATTCGCAGGACGTTTGAACGAAATGCCAGCGAGACCCGGCCGCGTATTCAATCCACTTCGAATCGGCCAACTACTTCACGTCCGTTGCGGACTCGTCGGGCTCACCTTCAACCGCGATCCGCAGCGAGCGCAGAAAGTGCAGATCGTTGGGGGTGAATTTTCCCACTTCGCCTTCGCCCAGTTCCGGCGTCCCGGCAGCAGCGCTCTTTTCGGTGACTTCGTTCAGACCGATCGTGGCCTCCAGCATCAGCAGCACATCGAATCCGTGCTTGCGGATGTCCTGCACCACGCCAGCGATTTGTTCGCTCTCAATGACCGACTCATGGATGGCCTCGCCCAATTGCTGAATCAGTTCACGCAGACGGGATGTCACAGCTACCTCCATGAGCGGCGCTCTCGCGGGATCGGAACGCGGGCCGCGGCGCGGAATCTCTTTACCTTACTTCCATTCAGGGCGGAGAGCAACCCTGAACCCGTGCCAATTCGCGAAATGCACCGTGAGCCGCTGCTACCATCATAAACGGAATGAGACCGCAAAACATCGGCCGCGCTCTGGGCATCGGCGTTCGCATTGCAGGGCGCATCGCCGGTCGGCAAATCATGGGTGTTGCGCAACCCGCCGCAAGCGCGCCTCATGTTAACGGCCAATCCATTACGTCTGCCAACCGCGTCGCCCAGGTTCAATCTCAAGCACGAACTACCGCGAGCATCGCAGCTCAAACAAGTCGCGGCGTCAGCAAGGGAATCGGCGGCTTCTTGCGGCCCTTCCGCCGAGTAGGTGGCATCGTCTGGCTCGAGGTCACGGGTACATTCTTTCTCTTGTTCGCCGCACTCTTCGCGTTGCGCCTTTGGCAGAGCTGGGCCGGGATCGGTCAAGTTTCCCGAGATCTCTCGATCGGTGCGGCGGTGGTTTTTCTCTACCTGGGAATCACTTCTTTCTGGCGCGCGCGGCACCGATAAGGTCGACCTGCAACTGGAGTCTTTCGCGTTGGCAAAATCGCTGACCGGCCGGCGATTGGGCCCATCAGCACGAGATCTAAGACGGTCTTGCCGGCGCCGCCTTGAAAGAGCGGAACGCCACAGCCCCGAGCAACGCAATCACCAAACCCAGCGCGACCCACAATAGTGTCGGGTGCTTCTCGGTGAAGGGGCGCTCGTCTGGCCGGGGCTGATAGGCCGGATTGGCGGTTTCAGCCCCTAACTGCGCGGCGACCGCGTTCTCCTGAAGAACGAACAGAGCGGCATAGTCGTACACCGGCGAAGCCAACACCGAATCACCGTAGAAGAGAGTGTAAGCATCGCCGGCCGTCGCATCAAAGCAAACATTCCGCTCCAGCATCTCAAGCCGGACGGATGTTAGTTGTATCGGTGCGTCATCGTGGTTATCAATGGTGATCGCCCACTTTGCCGGATCGTCAAAGTCCGCTTCAGGCGCGCTCACGGTGAGACGCTCTTCATCGATCCGGTGACCGTCCTGCATGCTATGCACGCGCAGAATGTTTCCCCAACCTGTAACCGGCGGAGGCGGCTCGCTTCCGTCATTGGCCGGCCGTTTCTGAATCGGCGCAATGCTGATCTGGACGTCGCGGCTGAAGTTGGGCGCGATTTGTCCGGGCACAAAAACAATGCGGTCGATCGGAGCGTGCGCGGGCACGGTGAATTCGATGACCGAGTCGCGACCCTTCAGCGTGCTATGTGCCGTCTCGGCCACCGTCGCATATTTCAGTTGGCTCTTCGGCGGGCGCGTCACAGAAAGTCCGGTCACGCTTTCCGGCGCGATGGGCCCCGCAATCTGAAAATGCAAATAGCGGAAATCCGATTCCGGCAAGTGCAGCACGGTGCTGCGGCCCAGTCGCTGCCGGGTCAGATCGAAGATGGTAAACGAACCAAGCTTTGTGCGCGAGCCGGCGCCTTGCGTCTGGCTGCCTGAGACCGAAACCGTTGCCAGGAAATCGTGGCCGCTCACTTCAAGCTGAATGTCGCTGTATGTTCCGGCCGGCATCTCGGCATCGAAGACCGTTTGTCCCTCGCTTTTCCCGAGATTAATTGGGGAAAT
>Ga0224557_1003123_pt1 | contig 13234 bp, 11 predicted proteins | sample 714S31014metaG_FD_180677 | JGI IMG/M metagenome (GOLD analysis project Ga0224557, IMG submission 180677) | Peat soil microbial communities from Stordalen Mire, Sweden - 717 S3 10-14 | ecosystem: Environmental > Terrestrial > Soil > Wetlands > Peat | place: Sweden: Norrbotten County, Stordalen... | reverse complement strand
GAGCTCGGAGATCGCGGCGCTCGCCTCCTGCCGGGCCTGGCGCAGCAGATCAAGGTCTTCGGGGTCGGCGCCTGTCCCGGCGAGGCGCGCCTCCACGCGGCCGATCTTCATCGCCAACGCGACCAGTCGGGCCTGCGCCCCATCATGCAGGTCCCGTTCGATTCGTCGCAGCTGCGAGGCCTGCACCTCAACCGCCCCGGCGCGGGTGCGGGCCAGTTCCTCCACCCTCACCTCGAGCTGATGCTCACGCGGGCGCATCAGCGTCTGCCATGCCGCCGCCACCACCAACAGAGCCAACAGCGGCCAGACCGGCCAGAAGTAGCCCGCGCCCGACATCAGCCAGATCACGATGTTGGCCGCGCCCAGTACGCAGAGACAGGCCACAGCCTGAGTGAACGGGCCGCGCCTGCGGTTGGCGGGCAGCTGCCTCACCCAGCGGACGGCGGCGAGCAGTGAGAGCGGCAGCGCCAGCCCGGACCACGCCCACATCGGCCAGAAATAACCCGCTCCGGTCAACACCCAGATCACGAACAGCAGGACCGCGAGCGCGGCGGGCGGCCCGAAGAGCGCCCGCCCGATCAGCTGCTTGCCCTGCTCACTCATTGACGGCACTGATGGCGACGGCACGGGCACGATCATCCCATGCTTGCGCACGCGGCCGGCGGCGCGTCGCCGGCCGCAGGCCGCGGTCGCCGAGCAACGTCAGCACCGCGGGCAGCGCGACCGCCCGCACGATCGTCGCGTCGATCGCGATCGCTGCCGCGAGCCCGACTCCGAGCTGCTGGAACGAGATCAGCGGCACCGTCGCGAACGTAGCGAACACGCACACCATCACCAGCGCAGCGCTGGTCACCGTGGAGCCGGTGGCGGTGAGCGCCTCCGCTGCCGCCTCCCGGGCGCAGGCTCCGCGCCGGCGTGCCTCTGACGCACGTTCGAGGATCAGCACGGTGTAGTCCATCGACAGGCCGAACAGCAGCACAAACGCGAACAGGGGTATCCAGTCGACTATCGCGCCGAACGATCGCAAACCGAACGCCGTCTGCACCCAGTGGTGCTGGAAGAGCTCGGTCAGCACCCCGAAGGCGCCTCCGACTGACACGAGGTTCAGGGCGACCACCGAGACCGCCAGCAGCGGCGAGCGGAATGAGAAGACCAGCAGCAGGAACGCGAGTGCGAGCACGAACCCGATCACCAGCGGCGTCGCCAGCGCCATCTGGTGGTTGAAGTCGACGTTGGAGGCATCGTCGCCGGTGATTTCGGCGCTTGAGCCGCGAAGCGCGCGTGCGGCAGCCGGCTTCAGCGTCGTGCGCAGTGCTTCGACGTTGTGGTTCTGCACGCTGTCGCCACCGCTCGGGACGGGGATCCCGACGACCGCCGTATCAGCGTTGCGGGAGACCGCCACCGTCACAGGCTGGCCGCCTCCGCCGGTGATCCGCTCACCTTCACGTCCAAGTCGCGCGAGCTGAGTCTTTGCCCGCTGGGTTCCGAGGTTGTGTCCGGAGACCACCAGTTGGGCTGTGTCGGTGCCGCCGGGGAAGGCGCGATCGATCAGTCGCTGGGCGATCACCGTGGGATTCTGCGGAGGCAGATCCGCGCTGCCAGGGTTGCCGAGCCTGATTGAGAGCAGCGGGCTGGCAAGCACGGCCACCAGGAGGGTCGCGAGCAGCAGAGAGCCGACGGGGCGAGCGGTGACAGCCACGGCCGACCTTGGCCAGAGCGAGCTGCGACGGCTGCCTCGACGCCGCCTAAGACGCCCGTGGTCGATCCGGTCGCCCAGCAGCGCGAGCGTCGCCGGCAGGACCGTCAGTGAGCCGAGGACCGCTATCGCGACAACCAGGATCGCCCCGAGTGCCATCGATACGAACACTGGGTTTCCGGTGAAGAGCAGCCCCACCAGGGCGATGATCACCGTCGCTCCAGCGATCAGGACCGCCCTGCCCACCGTCTGCGCTGAAGCCGACAACGCGGCCTGCGGCCCGGCTCCAGCGCGACGCTCAGCGCGTTCACGACGGATATAAAACAGCGAGTAGTCGATACCGACCGCGAGCCCGATCAGCACCACGACAGACGAGGTCACCGACCCATTGGGAGCGATCTGCGACACCAGCCCTAGCGCGCCGAGCGCAGCCGCCACCGACGTGACGCCCAGAAGTAGTGGCACGAGTGCGGCGACGAGCGCACCGAACGCGATCACCAAGATCAGCAGTGTCAGGGGAAGCGCGATCATCTCGGCGTTGCCCATGCCGCTGGAGATTGTGTTGCTCTCAGCGCGCCCGAAGGAACCGTCGCCCGCCTCACCGACATAGACACCGCGCTCGGCGCGGGCGGTGCCGGAGACGACTCGTTCGAGCGGTACGACATTCTCGGTCTCCTGATCGGGGTCGCCTCGCAGCGTGACTTCCACCAGTGCGAAGCGACCGCCGTCGCGCGACAGGGAACGGTTCGCCGCCGGCGAATCGACCGCGGTAACGAAGCGCGCGGTGCGTGCCCGCCGGGCGAGAACCGCAGTCGCGTCCTTAGTGCGCGCGGCCGAGCCGGATTTGACGATCAGGCTCTCAGTGAAGCGATCAAGCAGACCTGCGTCCTGAAGCCGGAGTTCGGCCGTCCCCGACTCGCCGGAGCCGGAGTCAGCGGTTGAAAGCGAGCGGGTGCCGACCAGCGAGCCGCCGATCCCGCACCCGGCGATCAGGACCAGCCACAGCGTGATCGTGAGTTTCGGTCTTTTGGCAGATGCGCCTGCCATGGCTCGGACCAGGCGAGCGATTGCACTTGCCGGTGTGGGGGTGTTAAGCATGGAAGTTGACATGACCGTCACGCTGCCAGCGCTACCCGGCCATGTCTCTAGGGCGCGCGGGCGTCCACTCGGGCCGAGCACCCCCGCACCCAGGGGCGGGTATCCCCACCGTTGCGATTGAGGCCCTTGGTACGTCCAGGCTCCGTTCTCTTGACACCCGGACTTGAACTATCTCTTCGAAACCAAGCAACACCTCCAACGAACACCCGCTAACGACCTGCTGGGAGAGCTGCTACCGATGGTCGTGCGGATCCTGCCGGCCCTTAAAGACGTGGCAGGATCGCCCCGGCCGTTTCGAAGCTCCCAGCCTCGTTGGGCCGGATGCTCGGGTCGCGGCGACGAGGAGGCGGTAACGCAAGATCGGACTCGTAGTTGCGGCGTCGACCGGCGACGCCCTGCGGTGATGTGGTCACTCTCGGGATGGCACCCCAGCCCTGTTCCTACGGGGTCACGCTCCAGCCACCCCCGGCGGCTATCACCAGACGATTGCTATGCACGAACTCGATCGCCCGCCGTGCGGCTGCCCGCGTGATCGCATTTGCCGCGAAGCACCCGCGCCGCCGTTGGCGACCGTTTCATGCACCGCCGAAGCTGTTGCCGTCGGTGTTGGGGTGGCTTTGAAACGAACTCCTGTTGCAGTTAGGTTCGTTTCAAGGCCACCCAACACCGCCCCACACCAACAAGCCCCTACGCGCGTGTGAACCGACGCCCCTCGACCGGAGAGAGTGCTTCATCCAACCGAGCAGCCGCTTCGGGCTCTTGGGCAGCCTGCGCCTCCAGCATCGCGAGCCGCTCAGGAGTCATCGCCGTCTCGTCCTCGTTCTCGGCGAGCCAGGCGCGCGCCTCAGCCGCGTTGCCCTCATCCCACACAACCTTCTTGCCAGACGCGTAGTACTTGTCGATCTCCACGAACAGCTCGTCGACCAGGTTGGCGGTCGCGACCTTTCGGATCAGCTCGCCCTTGGCGTAGATCACGCCCATGTCCTTGGCACCGGCGATCCCGAAGTCAGCGTGTCGTGCCTCACCGATGCCGTTGACCCCGCAGCCGAGCACCGAAACCTCGATCGAGTCCTCGTACGCCTCGAGCCGCCTCTCAACCTCGACCACCACGCTGTCCATGTCGAACTGCAAGCGTCCACACGTCGGGCAGGCGATCAGAACCGGGCCTCTACGGCGCAGCTTCAGTGCCTTGAGGATCTCCCACGCAACCTTGACCTCCTCCTCGGCCTGGAAGGTCGACAGCGAGATGCGGATCGTGTCGCCAATCCCGTCCGCCAGGAGCGTGCCGAGACCGACGGCCGACTTGATCGAGCCGGTCCACTTGGTTCCGGCCTCGGTCACGCCGAGATGCAGCGGATACGGGATCCGCTCCGACAGCAGCCGGTTGGACGCGATCGTGTTGGGCACGCTGGTCGACTTCATCGAGACCTTGAAATTGGTGAAGTCGAGCCGCTCCATCAGCTCGACGAACTCGACCGCGGCGGTGACCAGCGCCTCCACGGGGTTTTCGAACTCGAGATCGCGCAGGTGCGCCGGCAGCGAGCCGGAGTTCACACCGATCCGCAGCGGCGTGCCGAGCGTCTTGGCCTTCGCGGCCACCTCTGCGACCTTCTCAGGGCCACCGATGTTGCCCGGGTTCAGGCGGATGCAGTGAGCGCCGGCATCGAGCGCCTTGAGGGCCAGGGTGTGGTTGTAGTGGATGTCAGCGATGATCGGGATCGGTGACTCACGCACGAGCGTCTTGAGCGCGACGGCGTCCTGGTCACGCGGGACCGCGCAACGGACGATGTCCGCGCCGGCCTCTGCCACGCGCTTGATCTGGGCGAGCGTCGCCTCAATATCAGCTGTCTCAGTTTTGGTCATCGTCTGGACGGCGACGGGCGCGCCGCCCCCGATCGGGACGTTGCCAACGTAGATCTGGTTCTTGGAAGCCATCGGCTTTGAGTCTAGAGGGCGAGCCATCAGCGAAACTTCGTCGATGGAGGCGGGCGCTGATCTGATTGAACGCGTGCGGCTGGTGCTCGGGAGCGAGCAGGTGCTGACCGATCCGGTAGCCCTTTCGACCTACCGCTCTGACGGCGTCAGACGCCAGGGGCCGCTGCCTCTGGCGGTGGCGCTGCCCGGGGACGGCGCTGAGGTAGCGGCCGTCGTCAATGCCTGCGCGGCCGGATCGGTGCGATGGATCGTGCGCGGCGCCGGAACGAGCCGCGACGGTCACGCGCTGCCGGTCTCCGGCGGGCTGCTGATCGTGCTCACGCGGATGCGGCGCGTGCTCTCAATCGAGCTTGCCGACGACGAGGTGACCGTCGAGCCCGGAGTACCGGTGGCGACGCTCGCGCGCGCCGTGGCACCGACCCACCGCCTGCAGATTGATCATCCCGGGACGGTCGGCGGGGCAGCCGCGCAGGGGGCGCTGGGACGCCAGCTTGTCGGGCTTGACCTCGTCCAGGACGACGGCGCTCTCATCAGCCTCAACCCCCGTTCTAGCGGCTACGACGTCGTCGGGGCGTTCGGCGGATCGCACGGTACACGTGGGATCGCCGTATCGGTCACCGTGCGGGCGGTGCCGGTCTCATGACTGACAGCGTCACGCCACGCAGCGCCACTGAGGCGGCCGCCGCGCTTGCCGGCGCGGCGGCACAGCGGCGGCCGGTCCGCATCAGCGGTGGCGCGACCAAGCTCGGCTGGGGCGACGCTGTGCAATCCGACGCGCTGCGCCTGCGGACCGAGCAGCTCAACCGGATCCTGATCCACACCCACGACCCGACGACAGCAACGCTTGGCGCAGGGACGCCGCTCGCGCACGCCCAGGCGCAGCTCGCACGCAGCGGCATGATGCTGGCGGTAGATCCGCAGCTCGGCCTCGGCCTGAGTCCGGCCGCGACCGTCGGCGGGGTGATCGCGACCGCCGACAGCGGCCCGCTCTCGCACGGCTACGGACCGACACGCGACCAGATCATCGGCGTCACCTTGGCGCTCAGCAGCGGCAAGGTGACGCAGAGCGGTCCCCGGGTCGAGGCGGACCGGAACGGCTACGACCTCGCGAAGCTCGTCACCGGATCCTTCGGGACGCTCGGCGTGCTGCTGTCGGTCGAGGTCCGTCTGCACCCGTTGCCGTCACAGACGGCCACTGCGTTCGGATCGACCGACGACCCGGAAGTACTCGGCGCCGCCGCGGTGACGCTTGCGCAGGCGCTGTCCGGGATGCAGGCCTTCGACGTCGCCTGGCGCGGCGGCTACGGCGGTCTGCTGGCCCAGTTCGCCGGCCGCGACGCCGAAGCTCGCGCGGCGGCAGCGGTCAAAGCCATAAGCGCGGCTGGGCTCGCGCACGTCGACTCACGCTCCGACGATGGGTCCACCTGGGTCAGCCAGCGGGCGGGGCAGCGCTCAGCAGACCGCGCGGTCCTACGTGTTCACGCCAAGCGCTCGCAACTCGGCCGCGTTTTGCGGCTGGCGGCTCACGCCGAAGCGGATGTCGTCGGGCGAGCGGCACTCGGCGTCTCCTACCTCACCCTCAACGTCAATCGCATCGCAAACGTCCGCGCAGGGCTTCCTGAGGGGTGCAGCGCAGTCGTGCTTGATCTCCCTCAGAGCGCACGTGGCGCCGTCGATAGCTGGGGCACCCCGGAAGGCCCCGAGCTCCAACTCATGCGCCAGATCAAGCAGAGCTTCGACCCCGCCGGGGTTTGCAACCCGGGCGTCTTCGTAGGCTCGATCTGAGAACTATGTCGACCGACCTCACCGTCATCCCACGCGACACGGCAATCGATCTCGCCTCAGGCACGCTCTACGCCGACGCCTGCACCCACTGCGGACTCTGCCTGGAGAGCTGCCCCACCTACACCCTCTGGGGCCGTGAGCCCGACTCACCGCGGGGGCGGATCGTGCAGATCGAGGACGCGATCGCGACCGGCGGTTCGGTGTCGGCGGAGATGGCGACGCACATCGACTCCTGCCTGGGATGCATGGCCTGCGTCACCGCCTGCCCTGAGGACGTCCAATATGACGAGCTGATCGCGCGAGCACGAGTGGCGGTTACACGCCAACGCGAACTCACGGTCGCGCAGAGGATCCAGCGCGGGTTGCGCTCGCAGACGCGCGCCCGCAGCGGCCGCGTCCGGGCGCTCCTGGGCACCCGGACCATCCCGCGGTTCACCGCTGCCCAGGGCGCCCCACGTGGACGCGTGGGGCTGCTGCTCGGCTGTACCGAGCGCGCGTCCTACCCAGCGATCCACCTGGCGACCCTGGGGGTCCTCGCCGCCGAGGGCTACGACGTCATCGCCCCCACCCTGCCCGAGTGCTGCGGCGCGGTTGATCTGCACGACGGGCAGCGTGAGCAGGGCGCTCACCGTGCCCAGGCGACGATCGACGCCTTCGCCGCGGTCGGGGGCGTCGACCACGTCGTCGTCAGTGCCGGCGCCTGCGGCGCGGCGATGAAGAGCTACGGGCGGATCCTCGACTCGGCCCAGGCACGAGCCTTCTCCGCACTTGTCGTCGACATCCACGAGCTGCTGGCACGGGAGCCGTCGCGCGCCCCGCTGGGCGCGCTCTCCCTGCGTGTCGCGTACCAGGACGCCTGTCAGCTCCGCCACGCTCAGGGGGTCGCAGAGGCGCCGCGTGGGCTCCTGAGGCGCATCCCAGGGCTCGTGCTGCTCGAGCTGCCCCCGGAAGCGGGGGCCTGTTGCGGTGGCGTCGGGACGCACGCGATGACGCAGCCGCAGGCTGCGTCATCGCTCGGCGGCCGCCAGGCGCGAGCGATCCTCGACACCGGCGCCCAGGTCGTGGTCAGCGGCGACCATGCCTGCCTGCGCCAGCTGAGTAACTCACTGAAGACGCTCGGGCACCCGCTGCCCGTCCACCACCCGGTCGAACTGCTCTGGCGCTCGATCCAGGCCGGCCAGCGCGTTTAGCTGCCACTAGGTTGGTTCGCTCGTCGCGGCGAGTGATGGGTGGTTGGTGGTTGGTGGCCACCACAATCGCACGATCCCCGATGGTTTGGATCGGGGTCTTACATCTGACGTGCTCACAGCACACTGGACCTAAGACCTCTTCGCGGGGAGTTGGGGTTCGTGCGGAAATGGTGCTCCAGAGGCCTGTCATCGACCACACCGCCAGCCCGACGCGTGGCTAGCGCGAGTTCAGGGCGGTTGTGGCCGCCCCTGAGAGGTCGTTGCTGAGACCGATCGCGAACAGGACCAGGACGAGTGCGAAGCCCACGAAGCTGGCCTTCTCCATCGTCGCGAACGACACCTTGTGCCCGCGGACCTTCTCGACGAGCGCCCAGAAGATGTGGCCCCCGTCGAGCGGCAGGAATGGGAAGAGGTTGACGAGAGCCAGGGAGAGCGAGATCAGAGAGAGAATCTGGATCCCCCAGGAGACTCCCTGCGAGAACTGCTGCTGCGTCACCTCATAGGCACCGACGATCCCGCTCAGCTGTCTGCGGTCCTTGGCCCGGAAGAGCTGCGCGATGTGCGAGACCGTCGCCTTGGTTTCGTCCCAGAGCTCGCTGCTGCCGGTGCGCACGGAATACCAGAGGCTGTCGCCTGCCATCACCGGCGCGAACACGAACCCGACGAGCGGAGCGCGCTCCACGGTGCTGTAACGCGGCCTCACCAGCAGTGTGCGCTGCACGCCGTGGCGCCTGACAACGACCGTTGCGGCGGTCCCGGCCTCGCAGCCGTTCTTCTTGGCGTCACCGGCACAGACGTGCGTCCGGATCTGCTTCTCCAGCGCCGACCAGCCGCCGCGCACGCCGTCCACGGACACGAGCACGTCACCGACCTTCAGCACTCCCGATGCGGCGCTGTGCGGCACGATCGCCGAGACCCTGTTGGTGACCACCGGGTCGCCGTTTCGCGTCGTGACGTAGTGGCTGTTGGCTAGGTAGAAGCCCCACATCAGCAAGAACGCAACCACAAGGTTCACCGCCGGGCCGGCGGCGATCACCACGATCCGCTTCCAGACCGGCTGCTTGTAGTACCCCCGCGCCTCAATCTCCGGGGAGTCGTACTCCTCGTTGGGGTTCATCCCGGTGATCTTCACGTAGCCGCCGAGCGGAATCACGCCGATCCCGTACTCGGTCTCGCCGATCGTGTGTTTGGCCCACATCGGTCCGAAGAACAGCGAGAAGCGCTCTACTCGCATCCCGACCGCTTTGGCCGCGGCAAAGTGTCCGGCCTCGTGTAGAACGATCAGCGCCGCGAAGCCGAGAACTGCATACACATACGACGCCACGCCCTGCAGTGTGACAGGGCTCTATAAGACCTAGCGATGGAGCCCTCAGGCCCACTCGCGGCGAGCCAGCGGCTCGTCAGGCAGTTCTGGACCTGATCAGCTCACCAGCGAAGACCCGCGCCTCCCGATCAGCGTCGGCGAGCGCATCGAACGAGTGCACTGGACGTGCCGGCTGGCGCGTCAGCGTCTCCTCGATCACAGCCGCGATCTCCAAGAACGGGAGCTGACCCGACAGAAACGAGTGGACCGCGATCTCGTTCGCGGCGTTGAGCGTGCACGGGGCGGTGCCGCCGGCGATTCCGGCCTCGCGCGCAAGGCGCAGACACGGGAAGGTCTCGAGGTCGGGCGCCTCAAAGCTCAGAGTCCCGACTTCGACCAGGTCCAAGGGACGTAGCGGCACGTCCGCGCGCTGAGCCCGGTAGAGCCCGTAGGAGATCGGCACACGCATGTCCGGGTAACCGAGATGAGCGAGTGTCGAACCGTCGTGCAGCTGGATCAAGCTGTGGATGATCGACTGTGGGTGGACCACCACGTCGATCTGCTCGTATGGCGTGCCGAACAGCTGGTGTGCCTCGATCACCTCAAGGCCCTTGTTCATCAGCGTTGCGGAGTCGATCGTGATCTTCCCACCCATCGACCAGGTGGGATGGGCGAGCGCCTGCTCAATCGAGACGTCCGCCAGCTCCGACCGGCTGCGACCCCTGAACGGACCGCCGGAGGCCGTAATTACCAGCTTGTCCACCGCCCCGGGCGGCTCACCTGCCAACAGCTGGTGCAGCGCCGAGTGCTCGGAATCGACCGGAATGATCTGAGCGCCGGTGGCCTCCGCGAGGTGGCCGACGAGCTCACCGCCAACGACCAGCGACTCTTTGTTGGCGAGCGCCAGGTCGATTCCCTCCCCCAGCGTCGCCACGGTTGCGAGCAGCCCCGCAGACCCCACGATGGCGTTGAGTACGAGGTCACAATCGCCCTCGGTGATCAGCCGCACGATCCCCTCCGGGCCTGACATCACCTCGCCGTCGGTCCACGCCTCCCCAGCCTTCGCCGCCGCGTCCGCGTCACTGAGGGCGATCCGCTTGACGCCGTACCTCTGCGCCTGCTGAATCAGTGCCTGCCACCCGGTGAATGCACTCAGGCCGACGAGCTCAAGTTCGCCCTGGCTGTGCGCGACGACGTCCAGAGCCTGCAGGCCGATGGAGCCGGTGGCTCCGAGAACGATCACACGGCTCGCCATCAGTGCAGGACGGGAACGGTGGTGCCTATGTAGTACGCGGCGACGATCGTGAAGCTCACGGCGTCCAGCCGGTCAAGGGCGCCGCCGTGAGCGCCGAACATGACGCCGGCGTCCTTGGCTCCGGCGTCACGCTTGAGCAGCGACTCAAACAGGTCTCCCATCGGCCCGAGTACGGCGATTGTCAGGCCAAGCAGCAGCGCGGTCCCGTGCGGCAGCCACGGCTGAAACAGGGTGGCGCAGAAGACGGCGAGGATCGCGGCGAGCATGCCGCAGCCGAGGCCCTCAATCGTCTTCTTCGGTGAGATCGTGGGCGCAAGCAGGTGGCGGCCGAACCAACGCCCACCGAAGTAAGCGGCGATGTCGGCCACGAAAGTCCCGACCAGCACGTCTATGACGAGGCCCTTGCCGTAGTAGGTCTCGCGCAGCAGTACGGCGTGAGAGAAGGCGAAGCCGATCCAGACCACCCCCAGCAGCGTCGCTGCGATCGAGAGCGTCGAGCGCCGACTGTCGCCCCGCGCGAGGATGCCGAGGAACATCAGCGGCACTGTCGCCGCGGCCGCGGCGAGCACGTCACGCGGGTTTCCGAAATGCGCCGCCAAGCACATTCCGACGACGCCGAGGAGGCCGACCAGGGTGATCGGCCGCCACTCCTCAAGCAGCGCGTAGAGCTCGGAGACGCAAGCGCAGCCGAGTAGCGCGACGATCAGCGTCCAACCGATACCGCCGAGGTCGACGAAGATGATCGCGAGGATCGCGCCTGGGACAGCTACCAGCACGCGGCCGGCTAGATCAGAGCGGCTCCGCGGCTGTGAGGCCGTTTGCGCCTGCGCGTGCTCTGATTCACGCTGAGTCGGCCGCCGTTGACGCGAAGACTGCGGGCTTCGCTGCTGTCGCCTCGCCTGCGGCATCAACGCCCTCCGAAGCGCCGCAGGCGGGTGGTGTACTCAGCCAGGCTTGCGGCAAAGGCCGCTTCCGAGAAATCTGGCCAGAGCTCATCCCGGAACACGAGTTCAGAGTACGCGGACTGCCACATCAGGTAGTTCGAGAGGCGCATCTCGCCGCTGGTGCGGATCACAAGGTCGGGGTCGTGCATGTCGGGCGCGTAGAGGCCCTTGCGGAACTCCTCCTCGTCGCCACCTTGGAAGGCGCGGGCCGCGTCAAGGATCTCGGCGCGGCCTCCGTAGTTGAAGGCGACGAACAGCGTGATGCGATCGTTTGTTGCGGTCTGCGCCTCAGCCCACTCCATCTTCTCGATCAGCCGCTTGGAGACCGGGGCGGTTCGCCTTCCGATGAACCGCATCCGTACGCCCTGGTCCTTCAGCTCCGGGGTCTCCGCGTCGATCCGCCGCGCGAACATCCGCATCAGGCCCGAGACCTCCGCCTTGGAGCGGCTCCAGTTCTCGGTCGAGAACGAGTAGACGGTCAGCTCCTTGACGCCGAAACGCACGGCGTCCTTGAGCCGCGCCTTGACCACGTCGGCCCCAGCCTCGTGGCCTCTGATCGCGGGCAGGCCACGCGCTTTGGCCCAACGGCCGTTGCCGTCGGTGATGATTGCGACGTAGCGAGGCCCTTCGACGCCCTGGTCCGCCGTGGCAGAGCCGCTCACGTCAGACCTCGAGAATCTCTTCTTCCTTGACCTTCAGGATCTCGTCCAGCTCACCGACGCGGGCGTCAGTGGCCTTCTGCAGCTCACCTTCGGCGCGGTGCTCGTCGTCGGCGCCGATCTCGCCGCCCTCCTTGAGCTCGCGCAGATCGTGCATCACCTCGCGTCGCACGTTGCGGATGGCGATCCGGCCCTCCTCGGCGATCCCGCGCACGACCTTGACCAGATCCTTGCGGCGCTCCTCGGTCAGTTCAGGCAGTACCAGCCGCACGACCGCTCCGTCGTTGGACGGGGTCAGACCGATATCGGACTCCTGGATCGCTTTCTCGATCGACTTGATCGAGGTCTTGTCGTACGGCTGAATCGAGATCAGGCGCGCCTCGGGGGCGTTGATCGTCGCCAGCTGCTTCAGCGGCGTCGCGGTGCCGTAGTAGTCAACGACGACGCGATCGAGCAGCGCCGGATTGGCGCGGCCGGTGCGCACCGAACCAAATTCGTGTCGCGTCGAGTCGACGCACTTCTGCATACGGTCGCGGCCATCCTCGAGGAGTCCACCTACCAGATCATCTTGTTCGCTCATGTCCTCACCAATGTCCCCACTCGCTCGCCCGACACTATCCGGTTGATGTTGCGATCGTCGGCCATGTTAAACACCACGATCGGCAGGTTGTTGTCCATGCAGAGCGCGAACGCCGTCGAGTCCATCACCTGCAGTCCACGCGTGAGCGCTTCCTTGTGGGTGATCTCCGGAATGAACTCGGCGGTGGGATCCTTTGCCGGGTCGGCGGTGTAGACACCCTCGATCCCGTGCTTGGCCATCAGGATGACCTCAGCCCGAACCTCGGCTGCGCGCAGAGCGGCGGCCGTGTCGGTCGTGAAGAACGGATTGCCGGTGCCCGCCGCAAAGATCACGACCCGCCCCTTCTCAAGGTGGCGGACGGCGCGACGGCGGATGTACGGCTCTGCGACCTCAGAGATCGTGATCGCCGACTGGACGCGGGTCGGAACCTCACCCTTCTCAAGCGCATCCTGCAGCGCCAGTGCGTTCAGCACCGTGGCCAGCATTCCCATGTAGTCGCCGGTGGCGCGATCCATGCCCTTGGCGGCCGCAGCCATGCCGCGGTAGATGTTGCCACCGCCCACGACGATCGCGACCTCAACGCCGCGACGGTGGACCGCTGCGATCTCCTGAGCGATCGCGCGTACGCGCTCCGGGTCGGCGCCGTACTCCAGCTCGCCCATGAGGGCCTCGCCGGAGAGCTTGAGCAGCACCCGCCCGAAGGCAGGTGCTGCGTCTGCGGAAGCTGTACTCACGCGGCGGCGCTACGAGCCGATCGCGAAGCGGGCAAAGCGACGGATGACGACGTTC
>Ga0224557_1003116_pt1 | contig 13261 bp, 9 predicted proteins | sample 714S31014metaG_FD_180677 | JGI IMG/M metagenome (GOLD analysis project Ga0224557, IMG submission 180677) | Peat soil microbial communities from Stordalen Mire, Sweden - 717 S3 10-14 | ecosystem: Environmental > Terrestrial > Soil > Wetlands > Peat | place: Sweden: Norrbotten County, Stordalen... | reverse complement strand
GGCCCCGTTCAAACGCGCCTTCCAGTCCTCCGTGGTCGCGGCTTTGCCCGCATACTCCGATACGAACTGCTGCATGGCGCGTTTGAACGGGGCCTCGCCTTCGGTCTGATTCCAGAACTGCATCTCCAGCATGTGCAGCACGTACGCGCCCTTGTTGTAGATCAGCGTGTTATAGATATCCTCCCCCGCCTTCGAATTGTTCACGCGCTGGCCCATGGTCAGAGCGCCGGCGTCGATCGGCCGCACGCCCTGGGCGTTCTTCTCCAGCAGATGCTTCTGCATCTCCTTCCAGAAGGCGCGGTACTGGCCCATATCGCCATTCGGCGCGGTTTTCTTCAGGAAGATACTGGCCGAGAACTGTGCGAAGCCCTCGCTCATCCACTGGTCGCGATAGCTGTTGAATCCCACCAGTTGCCCCCACCACTGGTGCGCAACCTCGTGCGGCGTCACCACCTTCCAATAGGTGTCGAGGGGGTCCAGCCCCAATTGGTTCTGGATCGTCTGGTCCCAGAAGCCGCAGATCGGCAGGTACACCAGCATGGGCCAGCTCTGGCCGTAGTTGCAGGCCGTCTGCTCGGTCAGCGCAATGTGGTCGAAGGGCAGCTTGCCGAAGTAGTCGGTGTAGATCTGGATGGCGACCGCACCCTGCGATACTTCGTTCTTCAGCATTCCAACCGCCGACAGGGTTCCCAAGGCCATGGCGCCTGAGTCCGACGCCGCCAGCAGCGGCTGGTATGCGTCCGGAAGGTCGGTGTCGGCGTACGCGTCCACGCCAAACCCTTGCGGCGTCTTCGCACTGCTCGTCTTGAAGTCGCCCAAGTTGAAGCCTGCCACCGCAATCGGCACGCCGCTCTCCCACACCGCCTTCACGTCTCCGCCGTCCGGCGTCAGGCTCACCTGCTTTCCGGTGGCGACGATTTCGAGTCCCTTCGGAATGCGGAAGGTCATGTGAAAGTTGGCGAAGTCGCCAAGTCCCGATCCCCCGGACGGGTACCAGGTTTCCCGGGCCCCGGGCATCAGGTAAAAGGTGTTGTTGCCGTCCGCGCGCAGCGCGTCCTTGCCCGCGTAGACCGTCAGCAGACGCAGCGTATCGCCTGCCTTCGCAGCCGCCGGCAGAATCACGCCAAAGTCCGGATCGAGCTTCTTGTCTTCCTGCACAAAGTCGAGCGGCTCGCCGCTCTCGCTGTACACCCCCGTTACCCGCAGCGTCGGATACAGGTTCAGCCGCACCACCCGAACGCCGTCGCGCAGCACCTTCACCGTCGTCTCCGCCGAAGCCTTCATTTCGCCCGAGCGTTCGATCCCGACGTCCAGCTTTTCGTCCGTTACCTGCACCCGGAGCCCGCGGTTGCCGGCCTCGGCGTGCTCCATCTTGTACGCCACCCACGGCTGCATCTCCGTGTCGCTCCACGTCGTCAGCTCCACCTCGTCCGGCGCGACGTGCGCCGTTCCTTCGGGATCGACCAGGAACACCACATTTTTCCCGGTCAGCAGGTTCCCCATGTGGAAGGACGCCAGGAAGTACTGTCCCTGCCCGCTGCCGATCACGTCAGCCAACATCCGCAACTCGATGTTGTCGCTCAAATCCTTGCGATAATCCCGGGCCAGGTCTTTCGCCGCCTCGCGCACATGCCCGTCCGGATCGCCCGCGGCTCCCAGCGAAGCCTTGCGAATCTCCTCCGCGGTGCCGTCGGTAAAACGCAACACCAGCGTGGTGAAGTCCTGCGTCATACCCACGTTTTTGGTCAGCAGCGCCAGCGACCGCTGTTCGCCCGCATCCTTCACCGTCAGCTCGAATCGCCCCTTGCCGTCGAACACCGCGCCGGTCGCGTGTCCCTCCACCGGCGCATAGAAATAGAAGGCGCCCTGGTCGAAGTGGAAGACCCCGCCTTCGCGTTCGAGTTTGAAATCCTTCACCGTAGCGCTCTCGGCGCCGGGCAGGTCCGCCCGCAACGCGGCGTAGGTCGCCAGCGCATTGGGCCGTTTCGCCGGCCCATTCGGTTCGATGGGTCTGGCTGCGGTCTGCGCGCATGCACAAGCCGCCGTAAGAACGGCAGGAAGGAGAACGGCTCTGAATTCCATGCCACCCAAGGTATCCCGGAGCCCGGTCGCCAGCAATGACTAAATTGTGCAACAGGCGAATATCGCCCAACTAATCCCGATTTCGCCCTCAGCTTGTCACCGTGCCACTCCCTTCGGCTGACCCGACGATTTGCTGCCTCGCTGACTCACTGTCCTCCGGGCGGTACAATCGAACTCGACTCAACCCGATGGCCTACCAGGTACTCGCTCGCAAATATCGTCCCCAGCGCTTCGCCGACGTCGTCGGACAGGACCACGTCACTGTGACCCTGATGCATGCGCTCGCCCAGGACCGCATCGCCCACGGTTACATCTTCTCCGGCCACCGCGGCATCGGCAAGACCACCATCGCGCGCATCCTGGCCATGGCGCTGAACTGCCGCAATCCCATCGGCTCTGCCGCGCGGCCAACGCCCGAGCCATGCGAGGTCTGCGAAAGCTGCACCGAGATCAAGGCCGGCAATGCCGTCGACGTCATCGAGATCGACGCCGCCACCAATCGCGGCATCGACGAGATCCGCGAGCTGCGCGACGCCGCCCGCTACCGCCCCGCACGCGACAAGTACAAGATCTACATCCTCGACGAGGCCCACCAGATCACCGACGCCGCTTTCAATGCCCTGCTGAAGACGCTGGAAGAGCCGCCTGACCACATCGTCTTCATGATGGCGACGACTCAGCCCGAGGACTTTCCCCAGACCGTCCGCTCGCGCTGCCAGCACTTCAGCTTCCACGCCGTCAAGCTGGTCGACATCATGGCCCAGCTCCGGGCGATCGCAAGTGCGGAAGGCGTTTCCGCGGACGAAACCGCGCTCTCGCTGCTGGCTGAGGCAGGCGACGGCTCCATGCGCGACGCGCTCTCCATCATGGACCAGGCCATCGCCAGCGCACCCACGGAGCCCTCAGCCGATGGAGCGCCCGGCCATGCTCGCCTGGACGCCGCCCAGATTCGCGAGCTGATGGGCGCCGTCCCCAACGCCGTCTTCGAGCGCATCATGGAAGCGGTCGACGGCAATCGTTCCGCCGAAGTCGTCACTGCGGCCAACCAGTTGCTCGACGCCGGCAACTCGCCCGCGCAACTCGCCCGCCAGTGCGTCCGCTATCTGCGCAACGCGCTCATCGCCAGGATTGCCGGACTCTCCCCCGAGGGCGCCAACGAAGGCGTCGGCAGCGAACTGCTGCAGATCTCCCCCGACGAGCAGCGCCGCGCCGCCCGCACCGCCGCCCTGTTCAGCGAAGAAGAGCTAACCCGCTTCCTGCAGGTCATGCTGCGCACCTTCGACGAGCTTGGCTATCGCCAGGAACAGCGCTTCCACTTCGAGCTTGGCCTGCTCAAGCTCGTCCACCTGCGCCGCCTGCTGCCCATCGAGGAAGTCCTCAGTCACGCAAGCCCCACCGGCACTCGCACCGCTTCACCTGCATCGCCGGGTGCCCCATCCACGCCAGGGTCTCATCCCGGGATGGGTGGGTTGCCTTCCGCTCGGGCGTCTTCTCCGTCCGCTGCACCCGCTCACCCCGCGTTCTCGCCATTCGAACAGGACAAGAACCGCCGCCATCCCGAGTCATCCGCAGGCGCGCCCATCCACGTCGCCGCCGTCGCCGCGCACCCCATCACCGAAATCCGTGGCGCCACCGCCGTCGCCGTCGCGCCCGCATCCCGCCCCGTGCTCGAAGCTGTCCCCGCGCCCGCGGTAACCCCAATCACGCTGGCTGCTGCACCGGCGATTCCGCCCACCCACGCAGCCGCGGCCGGAGCAGTCGACGACCCGCAGCGCGCGGTCGTCGAGGCCCTCGCCGCCGCCAACCTGTCCGCCGCCGCGGACGCGATGGCCGACGCCGCATGGACCCTCGCCGACGGCGAAGCCAGCGTGCAGACGCAGCTCTCGAAGACCATGCTGCCCGCCGTCATGAACCACGAGGCGGAGAAGATCGCCCGCGGGGTGCTCCGCCATGCCGGCCTCCACAAACTCACGCTGCTACCCGGCGCGGCCAGGCCCGTTGCCGCAAAAAAGCCTCACCCCGCCCGCGACGGCTCGGTCCATTCCCGCGCCCTGAAGCATCCCATGGTCCAGCAGGCGCAGAAGCTCTTCGACGCCGAGGTACAGACGGTCATCGACCTCCGCGACAATGACTAACCGCTATCGTTTGTCATTAACCGCTATCGTTCGTCATTAACCGCTATCGTTCGTCATTAACCGCTATCGTTCGTCATTCTGAGCGCAGCTCAGAATCTCCGTATTTGCTTTTGTCTTGAGGAAACCTCTCTATGAACTTTTCCGACCTCGCCAAAATGAAAGAAATGATGTCCCAGGCGCGCGAGATGCAGGCGCAGATGGAGCAGAAGCTCGCCGAGACCGTCGTTGAAGCCGAAACCGGCGGCGGCATGGTCCAGGTGCGCATGAACGGCAAAAAAGAAGTCCTGCGCCTCAAGATTGAGCCCACCGCGCTGGGCGCCTCCACCGGCGACATCGAACTGCTCGAAGACCTGATCGCCGCCGCCGTCAACGAAGCTGGCCGCCGCGCCGACGAAGCCATCAAGTCCTCCGTCGCCGGCATGATGGGCGGCCTTGCCGGAGGCCTCAACCTCCCGGGCATGGAATAGGTCAGCAAATGACGCGATTCGCCGAACCCATGTCCCGCCTGATCGACGAGCTGCGCAAGCTGCCCGGCATCGGAACCAAGTCTGCGCAGCGGCTCGCTTTCCACGTCCTGCGTTCGTCCGACGCGGACGCGCAGGCCCTTGCCGACGCGATCCGCGAGATCAAAGCCAGCCTCTGCCTCTGCTCCATCTGCAACAACATCACCGACGTCGACCCCTGCGGCTACTGCACCAGCGCCGTCCGCGACCAGCACATCGTCTGCGTCGTGGAAGAGCCCACCAACATCGCCGCCATCGAGAAGACGCGCAGTTACAACGGTGTTTACCACGTGCTGCACGGCACGCTTTCGCCCATCGGCGGCGTCGGCCCGGAGCAACTCCGCATCGCCAACCTGCTGACGCGCCTCACCACCCTGGCGTTGACCGGGGAAGCCGCGCAGCCGGATCCCGGCCCCGATCCCGGTCTCGACGCTATCGGCCTCAACCAGGAAATTCTCGAGACCACCGGCGATATCCGCGAGGTCATCCTCGCCACCTCGCCCACCACCGAAGGCGAAGCCACCGCGGCTTACCTCGCGGGAGAGATCCATCGCATCGCGCCCGCGTTGCGCGTCACCCGCATCGCCACCGGTGTCCCCGCCGGCTCCGACATCGAGTACGCCGACGAAGTCACCATGGCCCGCGCCATGGAAGGCCGGCGCGAGTTCTAGGCTGGGCTGTATCTCGCTCCATGGGAACTGCGCTAGAATTGGGCGCTCCAACTGATGCAAGTCGCGCGGGCCGCAGAGCAGGTTCCCCGAGGTCGCAAGTATGACCAAGCTCTCCCCGGTCCGCTGCCGGTCATCTTCGAGCTTTCGATTGGCCCTGATCGCTCTGTTGGCCGGCGTTATCCTCGTCCTCGCCGCTCCTGCGCCGTCGCTGGCGCAATCCTCCGCGGTCGCTGGGGACGGCTCATCCCCACCCGAAACCGCCCGTGCCGACCGCGTCGCCGTCCCAGCCGCGCCTGCGCCTCATGCCCGTAGACCGCTCCGGCCAATTGAATTGGCAATTATGTTCGGTCAGACCGTCGGCAGTGTTCGCATCTACGCTTTTGCCCAGGACCGTTCCGAGGAACTCTGGGGAGTAAAGTACATCCACCCTTCCGGCGGCTTCGGCCCCATCCGCTGCGACTTCTTTATCCAGGCGATTCCCGTGTACCGGCTGATCCAGCCCAAATACTACGACTACCAAAGTGTCGCGCTCACCACCGAGCGCCGCTCTGTGTTCGGCGCGGCGATCCTGCCGCTCGGCGAACGCGTCGTTGTAAACCCGCGCCAGCGGCTGCAGGCGTCGCTCTATTCCAGCGGAGGCTTTGCCTATTTCACACGCCGCATCCTCAGCGAAGGTGGCACACGGCTCAACATCGACGCTCAGTTTGGAACGGAGTTCGAATTCGTAATCGACGACCGGCGTTCCGTCACCTTTGGCTACGCCATCAACCACTTATCGAACGGCAATATCCATTACAAGAATCCCGGCTTGGACGCAAACCTCTTTTACCTCGACTACGCATTTAACCTGAGGCATCCTGCCGCGGCGAAGTGATTTCCTTGCCCGTGAGACGCGCTGGTGCTTGTCCCTCTCTAGCTGCTTAAGACCACGCGCAGGTTGCCGCCCGTCATCTCCTTCGGCTTGTCCAGGTGCAGCAACTGAAGAATCGTCGGCGAGATGTCCCGCAGGCTTCCCTCCGGCCGAAGCTTCACCGTCCCATTCGGCGCGTCCGTAATCAAGATGAACGGCACCGGGTTCGTCGTGTGCGCGGTGTGCGGACCGCCCGTCACCGGATCGATCAGCATCTCCGCGTTGCCGTGGTCCGCAGTCACCAGCAGCGCGCCGCCGCGCTGTTTCACCGCGTTGTAGACGCGACCCAGCTCGCGATCCACCGTCTCCACCGCGCGCACCGTCGGCTCCAGTTTGCCCGAGTGGCCCACCATGTCCGCATTCGCGAAGTTCACGATAATCACGTCGAATGCCGTATCGTTCACCGCTTTCACCACCGCGTCCGCGATCCCCGCCGCCGACATCTCCGGCGCCAGGTCATAGGTCGCCACCTTCTGCGACGGCACCAGCACCCGGTCTTCGCCGCCAAACGGCTTCTCGATCCCGCCGTTGAAGAAGTAAGTCACGTGCGCGTACTTCTCCGTCTCCGCCACGCGCAGGTTGCGCAGGTTGGCCTGCGCCATCAGGTGGGCCAGCAGGTTGTCCATCGACTCCGGCGGAATCACGATGGGCAGTTTGAAATTCTTGTCGTACTGCGTCATGCAGACGTAGTGCAGGTTCGCCGGAACCAGGTTGCGCGGAATCTCCAGATCGAGCTCCGCGGCCTTGGGCAGGTCCAGCCCGCCATTCGCCGTCAGGCCCCCCGTCGTATTGGACACGTTGCGCGCCAGCACTCGCGTAATCTGCCGTGCCCTGTCGGCGCGGTAGTTGAAGTTGATCACCACATCGTTCTCGCGGATCGGCCCCACCGCGTGGCCGTCGTCATCGGTCACGGTAAACGGCGGAATAAACTCGTCCGTAATCCCGCTGTTGTACAGCTCCTTTATCCGCGCCGCCGCGTCGTTGTACGTCCCGCCCTGCGGATGCCCGGTAACCAGCGCGTCGAACGCCTGCTTCTCCTTCTCCCAGCGCAGGTCGCGGTCCATCGCGTAGTAGCGCCCGCTGACGCTGGCCAGTTCTCCCACGCCAACTCCGCGGAACTGCTGCTGCAGCTCCGCCAGGTACCCCAGCCCGCCGGTGGGCGAAGTGTCGCGCCCATCCGTAAACGCATGCACGAAAACGCGGCCCACCTTCTGTTGTGCGGCCAGGCGCAGCAGCGCGTAAAGATGGCGCTGGTGCGAATGGACGCCGCCGTCCGACAGCAGGCCGATGAAGTGGATTGCCCCGCCCTTGGCCTGCGCCGCCGCAACCGCCCCCAGCAGGGTCGGGTCGGTAAAGAAGCTGCCGTCCGCGATCGCCGTGTCGATGCGCGTCATGTCCATGCGCACAATTCGCCCGGCCCCCAGGTTCAAGTGCCCCACTTCGCTATTGCCCATCTGCCCATCCGGCAGACCCACGAAATGGTCGCTCGCATGCAGCAACGTATTCGGATAATCGCGCAGCAGCGCGTCGTACACCGGCTTGCGAGCCAAAGCAATCGCATTGCCGCGCGTATCGGCCCGGTAACCCCAGCCGTCAAGAATTGTCAGAACAATCGGTTTTGCCATGTCCTGTCAGGATAACAAGACCAGCCGCCCGCGACTGTGAGGACGATCACTTCTGCGCTGTCGCCATCGCTCGCTTGCGCGCCTCAATCGCTTTTCGAGCCCATTGGTCGGCAAGCTCAAGATCGGCGCTCAGAGCCACCTTGTCCCCGCACGCAAAGTCCGCATGCCGCCGATATGTCAACTGGAGGTATTGCATCGCGTCGGAGTAATCGGGATTAAGTTCGATTGCCCGAGTGAGCTTGGCAATCCCGTCCTCGACGAGAGACACATTCTGCCCACGCAGCTTCTCGCAGGCGGCGCGTGTCAATTTCGTACTACCTAGGCCATCGTCAGCCAATCCATCCGTGGCAAGCGCGTCGACTGCATTCTCTTATAGGCCAGCGTCCAGTCAAAGAAGCCCATAATGTAGAAGGCTTCCGGATCATTCGGTTCGATCGCCGCGATCTGCCTTTCCATATCCATAGCATCGTCGAATCGCTGCACGTTGCGGTAGATTGCGGCTTCCTGCTTCATCGCGGTCAGTTCGCCTGGATGGCCCATGAGCACAATGTCGAACTCCTTCAGAGCCAATGCCGCGATCTGTAAATTCTCAGGCGAAAGCAGATTTGGCATGACTTGGACGGCATAGGCTGTGCCAAGGTACAGATGAGCAATTCCGTTGGTTGGGTCGAGTTTGGTCGCCGTGCGGAAGCTGGTCGCCGCCTCCTCGTAGCGCGCCGCCTTGAAAGCCGCCACGCCATTGTTCATTGCCGTGCGCACCTCAATGGCACGGCTATCCACTTCCGGCTGTTGCCCCCACGCACCGGCAGCAAGCACAACAAAACAAACGGCAACGAGACAAGTCCCTGGCGACCGACGGACAACTGATGTTTTCATGCAGGAAAGCATAACAAAGCCGGGCCGCGTCGAATCGCAGCCCGGCCCCGTTCCTCGCTTCACCACTCACAACTCACCACTCACAACTGCGTCTACGCGTAGCTGGAAACGCTGGCCGCGTTCTTGGCCCCGCGCTCCTTGCTGATCTTCTCCACGTATCCGCTCTCCTTGAGAGCCTTCAGCGGCTCGGCGGGCAGTTTGTGCGCCGCGCGCCACTCCTTCACCATCGGTCGCACGTCGGTCCAGAACGCGCACCGGAAGGTCTCTTCGGCCTCTACCAGGCTGCACGACTGCTGCAGCGCGGCGAGCTTCTTGTGGTCCACCAGCGCGGCCTTGGCAAACAGCTCCTGAGCCGTCACCACCGACTGCACCATCGCCTCCATCTTGCCCTTCAGGTTGTGGCTCTGGTCGATCATGTACGCAATTCCCTTGACCGCCGGCGAATCGCTCACCAGGATCTCGTGGAAGATGCGGAACAGCTGGTACGGGTCGATCGATCCCAGCGTCAGGTCGTCGTCGGCAAACTTCTTGTCGTTGAAGTGGAAGCCGCCCAGCGCATTCAGGTGCAGCAGCCAGGTCACAATCTGCTCGATATTGCAGCCCGGCAGATGGTGTCCCGTGTCCACCAGCACCTTGGCCTTCGGCCCGGCTTTGCGCGCCAGCGACAGCGCCATGCCCCAGTCCGCGATGTCGGTGTGGTAGAACGCCGGCTCAAACGGCTTGTACTCCACCAGCATCCGCTGGTTCGCGCCCAGCGCCGCGTGGGTTGCCCCCAGCGTCTCCTCCAGCCACTCAATCCGCTTGTGCATCGACTGCGTCCCCGGATAGTTCGATCCATCGGCCAGCCAGATCGACACATCCTTGTTTCCCAGCGCCTTGCCGATCTCGACCGAATCCAGCAGGTGCGCCAGCGCATGGCCGCGGATCTCCGCGCTCGGGTGCGCAATCGACCCATACTTGTACTCCTGCGACTGGAACAGGTTCGGGTTCACCGCACCCGACTTCACCCCATACTTCTTCTCCAGCCGCCTCAGCTCCGGAACGTCGCCTTTGCCGTTGGGCAGGTCCCACAGCACATGCAGCGCCACCGTCGGGCTCGCGCCCGTCAGCTTGTTCACCTCGCCCGCGTCGGAGAACTTCTCCTCCAGAGACGTCGCCGCGCCCGCTTGCGTAAACTTGCCGAACCGCGTTCCCGTGTTGGCGAAGCCCCACGAAGGAACCTCAATCCGGAAACCATCCAGCGCTGCAAAAACCCGCTCCGTCGCACTCGCGCCGGCACCCGCCCCATTCTTAGACATCGATAACCCCTCAATACTTCAATTACGGAAATATACTCTCTATTGAAATTATTTGGGAAGGCCGCCCCCGCCCATCTCATAGAATATTCCGGCTTACGGAACCATCTATTCCGTCAGTATCACATCCAGGAACCGCGGCCCATGCACTCCCTTGATCCGCGTCATCTCGATATCCGCGGTCGCCGACGGCCCCGACACAAACGTCGTCGCCAGTTGAGCCGTCCCCGCCAGCCGTGCCATCGCCTCCGGCACGGTCTCCACTACGTCCTCGGCCCGCACCACGCACAGGTGGTAATCGGGAATCAGCGTCGGCGCGCGCCTTCCCTGCCCGGGAACGTTTTGCAGCACAATCGTCCCGGTCTCCGCGATTGCCACCGTCGACGCCGTCACTACGCCCTCGAACGTATCCAGCTCCGCCACCGTCAGCCCATCGTCAACCACAAACTCAAAGCCCGCCGGCAGCGATTCGCCGATCGCCTCCGCCAGCCCCTTGGGCGCCACCATCCGCCGCTTGCCGCGCCCGGCCAGAACCCGGGCGATCTCTGCGCCAACCTCGCCGGCCTTCACCCGCACCACGCTGGCGTCGTAGTCGCGCAGCCGGTCTTCCAGCATCTCCAAAATCGCCGCGCGCTCGAGCGATGCCGTCCGCTTGTAGTTCCGCGGCAGCGCCTGCCATTCGCCGCGAATCTCCGCCGCATCGGCCAGCGACCCCTCTCCAATCGCTGCGCGAATCCGCCGCAGCACTTCCTCCCGCGCTCCCTCTGCAACCACTTCAGCGCCCATCGCCATCCGCCTTTTCCACCGCGTCCCCGGCTCGCCGGCCCGGAGCATCTTTCCCGCGTTGCTCAAACCATTGCCGGAACGTCTGCTTCGGCATCACCCGCAGGTCGCGCACCCGGGTCCAGCCGCCCAGCATCCCCGGCAGCCACTCGATCCATCCCACGCCCTGCCCATCCTTGCGCGAAAGCGCCAACTCACCCAGCCGCCCCAGTTTCTGCGACACCCGGAACACTCCCTCGCTGCGGAAGACCAGCGCCACCGCCTTCAGCGCCATCACCTCCGGGTTCACCAGCAGCTTCAGCCCCGCCGACTGCTGCTTCACCACCTTGTTGCGCAGGTGGATCAGCACCTCCGGGATATTGATCTTCACCGGACAGACCTCGTAACACGCGCCGCACAGGCTCGACGCATAGGGCAGGCTCTGCGCGTGGTGCATCTCCATCAACTGCGGCGTCAGGATCGCCCCGATCGGCCCCGCGTACACGCTCCCATACGCGTGTCCGCCTGTCTGCTGATACACCGGGCACGCATTCTGGCACGCGCCGCAGCGGATGCAGTTGAGCGTCTGCCGCGCCTCTTCATCCGCCAGGATCTCGGTCCGCGCATTGTCCATCAGCACCACGTGGAACGCGCGCGGCCCATCCGGCGATACCTTGTCCACGCCCGTCCAGATCGAGTTGTACGGATTCATCCGCTCGCCGGTCGCGCTGCGCGGCAGCAACTGCAGCATCACTTCCAGGTCCTGGAACGTCGGCACCACCTTGTCGATGCCGGCCACCGAAATCAGCGTCTCCGGCAGCGTCAGGCACATCCTTCCATTGCCCTCGCTCTCGACGATGCACACCCCGCCCGTCTCCGCGATCAGAAAATTCGCCCCGCTCACCGCCGTCTTCACCCGCAGAAACTTCTCGCGCAGAAACCTCCGCGCCGCATCCGCCAGGTCCTGCGGCGTTCCGCCCAGGTTTGAGAAATCGACGCCCGGCAGTTTCATCTCGCGCCGGAAGATCTCCCGTATCTGCGACCGGTTCTTGTGCAGCGCGGGCACCACGATGTGCGACGGCTGATCGTGCCCAAGCTGGATGATCAGCTCCGCCAGGTCAGTCTCGTACGCGTGAATCCCCGCCGCTTCCAGCGCCTTGTTCAGCTGGATCTCCTCGGTGGTCATCGACTTGATCTTGATCACCTCGGTCGGACTCTTGCCTTCGGCCCCGCTCGCCTGCACAATCCCGACGACGATCTGCCGCGCCTCCTCCGCATTGCGCGCCCAGTGCACCTCCCCGCCGGCCGCCCTGCAATTCCGCTCAAACTGCTCCAGGTAGTAGTCCAGATGCCGCATGGTGTGCTGGCGAATCTGCATCCCCGACTCGCGCAGGTCCTCCCAGTCCGGCATCTCGCCCACCACCTTGGCGCGCTTGGTCTGGATCACCTTGGTCGCGTGGCGCACGTTCTTGCGCAACTGCGAATCGCCAATCAGCGCCTTCGCCGCCACCTGAAACTTTGGCGCTGTCGTCGGATCCAAAGCTGTCCCGCTCATCGCAACATCCCTTCAACTCGCTGAAAGCTGACAGCCGATAGCTGACCGCTCATACCTCAAACCTCACAGCTCAAACCTGATCGATAAACCCAAATCCCGCGACTCCCTCAGCCGCCCTCTTCGCTCGCCAGGATCTCCGCGATATGCACCGGCCGCACGCCGGTACGCTCCCGGTGCAGCGCTCCGCCAATATGCATCAGGCAGGAGTTATCGCAGCCGGTCACCGCCTCCGCCCGCGTATTCAAAACTCCGCGCACCTTTTCCGCCAGCATCGCGCTGGACACCTCCGCGTTCTTGATGGCAAACGTCCCGCCAAATCCGCAGCACTGTTCCAGGTTCTCGATCTCCACCAGGTCGATACCGCGCACCGCCCGCAGCAGCTTCATCGGCCCATCGCCGACGTGCAGGCTCCTCAGCCCGTGGCAACTCGCGTGGTAGGTCACGCGGTGCGGATAGTACGCGCCCACATCCTCCAACCCCAGCTTCTGCGTCAGGAATTGCGAAAACTCCCACACCTTCGGCAGCAGCGCCGCGACCTCCGCCTTCAGTTTCTCGTCCTTCAGCCGCTCCGCCATCAGTGGGTAATGGTCCTTCATCATGGCAATGCAACTGGTCGACGGGCTCACCACCGCCTCCGCGTGCCGGAACTGCTCGACAAACCGCCGCAGCAGCGGCAGCGCTTCCTCCTGGTACCCGGTGTTCCAGTGCATCTGTCCGCAGCAGGTCTGGCCCGCGGGAAAGTCGACCGTATGTCCCAGCCGCTCCAGCACGCGAACGACTGCTTTGCCTGTCTCCGGAAACAGCGTGTCGTTATAACAGGTAATAAACAGTGAAACTCGCAAACCCT
>Ga0224557_1003114_pt1 | contig 13270 bp, 9 predicted proteins | sample 714S31014metaG_FD_180677 | JGI IMG/M metagenome (GOLD analysis project Ga0224557, IMG submission 180677) | Peat soil microbial communities from Stordalen Mire, Sweden - 717 S3 10-14 | ecosystem: Environmental > Terrestrial > Soil > Wetlands > Peat | place: Sweden: Norrbotten County, Stordalen... | reverse complement strand
GGTCGAGCGTCTGTACGTCGGGTACGTGTCGGGGAACTGCTCGGTCAGGTAGTGCTCTTCGACGGTCGCGCTGTAGACGAAGTAGACCTGGCCAGGACCATGGCGATCAGCCACATCCAGCTCAGCGCTACCGCGGTGCCGACACCCGCGAGCAGGATGCCGGAGTAGATGGGGTGGCGGACCAGCTGGTAGGGGCCGCTCGTCACCAACTCCGGTTCGACCTTTTTCGACATCGGGGTGCCCCAGTTGCGCCCGATATGTTGGCGGGCCCAGATCGCGAACCCCAGCCCGAGCGCAAAGAGTAAGAGCCCGAGGCCAGCGCGCCACGGATCGGAGTTGAGGCCACCGTCTCGAAATGCTCCTAAGCGGAGCAAGAGAATCGCTAAGACGACAACCACCGCCCTGATACGCAGTTCAAGGGACCAAGAGACGTGGCCCCTCTTCATGAAGAAAGCTGCAACGAGCCAGTAGATCCAGAACGTAGCCCATCCAAGGGCGAAGACGAGTTCAACTGCGTGCACGCGACACATGCTTCCACAAACACCTGGCTGCAAGGCACTTCGCGGCCAGCCAGTGCGTGGGTCAGACCCGACTCGACGACACCAACATTCTTCTCACAATCAGTGCGAGAGATCGCGAGTCGTGGCCGAGATGCGGCGGGACCGCTTGCCTGCCCCAGGTGCGTCTGTATGTCAATGCTCTTAGGAGATCACGTTCATGGATCGGTCATGAAAGGTTTCACGAGCTCGGGGGACCGGCGCCGAGGAGTTTACGCGCATCGATTTAGCTCCGCTGTATAGGTCCGTCCTTCTGGGGAGGACACGAGACGACAGGTGCGTGAACGCCCGCTACAGATGAACTTTCGTGGTGGTGACCGATGCTCTCCGGGAAGCCCTTACCTCCGTGCGATGCGGACACATTGGTGGAGAAACAGAGCGTTCACGTAATTGACACGGAACCCTGCGACGTGTATCTTGTAAGCGATTACACCCGAGCATAATGCTCGAAGGCGATTCGTTTGGGGGACTGAATGGCCGATTCGCAGCCGACCATCTACGACGTGGCCAAACACGCCGGGGTCTCGATTGCCACCGTGAGTCGTGCCCTCAACTCGTTGTCGTCGGTGCGGCCCGCCACTCGTGCGAAGGTCGTCGCGGCCATGGAGGAGTTGGAGTTCGTGCCCAACGCCGTGGCGCAACGTCTCTCCAAGGGCAAGCACTGGATCCTTGGGCTGGTCTTCACCCACGCGCCGGTCGACGGCAGCCAACTTGGGGTCGAAGAAGCAAACCTGCTTTACACCGATATCGTGATCCGGGGCGCGGAGGCGCGAGCGGCCGCGTTGGGCTACTCGCTGCTGCTGCGAAGCGCGGTGCCCTCCAGGCCCGAGGGCATGACGAGTTTGATGAATCTGACGGGCACCGTCGACGGACTAATCGTGCTCGATCAAATTCTGAGCGACACCGAGGCGAACGACCTCGCTCGACGCATACCCCTGGTGCTGCTCGCGGGACGGGGTGACTCGACGTCGGCGATGACGGTGCGCGCCGACAACGAGCACGCGATGAACAGTTTGGCCGAGCACCTGGTAGGCGTTCACGGGATCGAGCGAGCGGGTTTCGTGTCGGGATTGGATGCGAGCCCCGACAGCCTGGCCCGAGAGGTCGCCTTCAGAACGGCCATCGAGCGCTTGGGTGGCGTCGTTGCCTACCGGGACGTATTAAAGGCGGACTGGACTTCGGGCGGTGGGGCAGCGGCCATGCGCCAGCGGATGTCCCTCGGGGCGCCGATGCCCGACGTCTTCGCGTGCGCCAACGACCAGATGGCGGTGGGCGTGATCTATGCGTTGGGCGACGCGGGGCTCAGCGTCCCCGGCGACATCGCCGTCACGGGGTTCGACGACATTACCCTCACTCGCTATTTCAGTCCGCGCCTGACCACCATCCGGCAATCGGGCAACTTGCTCGGGGAGAAGGCGGTCGACGCATTGGTCGGGGCCCTCGACGGCGCCGCGAGCATGACTCACTCGGTGGTTCTACCGACTCAACTGGTTGTGCGCCGCAGTTGCGGTTGTGTGGAGGAAGGGGCGACGTTGGAGATGGCGGCCGGCGCCGTCGATGGGCGAGGGGTGGGCTGAGCGTGCTGCCGATCGCCCGCCGACTGGGCGTTTACGTCGTCACGGCGTGGGTGGCCGTCACGGCTAACTTTCTGCTGCCGCGAATGATGCCGGGCAACCCCATTCAGACGCTCATTGGAAAGCTTCAGTACAACGTGACGCCCGCCGAGGTCAACTCCATTCGACTCTCCTTCGGCGGGAGTCTGCACAGCAGCCTTGTCCATCAGTACTTCACCTACTTGGACCAAATGCTCCACGGTAACCTCGGGGTCTCGATCACCCTGTCGCAACCGGTCAGCACCATCTTGAAGGGCGCAGTGCCCTGGACCGTGGGATTGATTGGCATCTCGACCGTGTTGAGCTTCTTCATCGGTACGTTCACGGGGGCGCTGCTCGGCTGGACCCGCGGGTCGCGGATGGATTCACTAATTCCAACGGCGACGTTCTTCCAGGCGGTACCGTACTTCTTCCTCGGCACCGTGATGCTGCTGGTCTTTGGCAGTGACTTGCACTGGTTCCCCGAGCTCGGTGCGTACAGCCTCAACGTGACGCCGTCGTGGACGTGGGCGTTCGTGTCGAGCGCAATCCGTTACGGAGAGCTGCCCATGATCTCCATCGTTCTGAGTTCGATCGCCGGTTGGATGCTGGGCATGCGCAACATGATGATCACGATGGTCGCCGAGGACTTCGTGCTCATGAGCGTCGCGATGGGCCTGCCACGCCGCAAGGTGATCATGACGGCAGCCCGCAACGCCATCTTGCCGAGTATCGCCAATTTGTCGCTGGCTATCGGCCTCGTGGTCTCGGGCGCATTGCTGGTGGAGCTTGTATTCAACTACCCCGGCGTGGGCGATCTTCTCTTGAACGCGGTTCAAAATGAGGACTATCCGCTCATCCAAGGAATCTTCTTGATCATCACGTTGGCGGTCCTCGCGGCCAATCTCGTCGCGGACCTCGTGTACTTCGTCCTGGATCCGCGCACGAGGACGGAGGCTACAGCGTGAAGACCCGGCACCTGCCCCGGTCGCCCAAGGTCGTGCTCGGGCTCGGCATCACGGTCTTCTTCCTCTTGTTAACAATTTTCGGGCCATACCTCGCGCCTTTCAGCCCCAACGACACCTCGTTCGCGGCGAATCTGGCGCCGTCGTGGCATCACTGGTTCGGCACGACCAGCCTGGGCCAGGACATCTTCTCTCAGACGTTGGTGGGCGCGCGCGCCACGATCGTGGTGGCTCTCGTGGCTGGACTGGTGGCGACCGCGTTGTCGACACTCGTCGGAGTCTCCGCGGGCTACCTCGGAGGCTTCACGGATGACGGACTGTCGCTGATGTCCAACGTATTCCTCGCGATTCCCGGGTTACCTCTCCTCATCGTGATCGACAGTTACCTTCCCGTGGGGAGTCGGTCGAACGCTCTCATCATCGGGCTCGTGATCTCACTGACTGGCTGGGCGTGGGGAGCGCGCGTACTGCGGGCCCAGACGATGTCACTACGCAACCGAGATTTCATCGAGGCGTCGAGGATCATCGGTGAGAGCCGGTGGCGCATCATGCTCACCGAGGTCGCGCCGAATCTTCTACCGGTCTTGGCTTCTTCTTTGTTGTTCACGGTGCTCTATTCCGTCGGGGCGTATGTGACGCTCGCCTACATCGGCTTGACGAGCACGTCGGTGTGGAATTGGGGCACCATGCTCTTCTGGGCGCAGGCCAACAACGCCCCGCTGTCGGGGGAGTGGTACTGGTTCGTGCCGCCGGGCGTGTGCATTGCTCTGGTGGGCACGGGCCTGTCGTTATTGAACTTCGGCATCGACGAGTTCATCAACCCCCGTTTGCGCGAATCTGGACTCACCGCTCGCCAGCGTCGCCGCCGTGGCCTTCCCCGGCGTGTGCGTCTCGGTCTGACGCCGGTCCTTCGCCCGGTGGTGGCCAAAGCGTCCGGCCCCGCGGCGACCTCGAAGGCTGCGTCGTGAGTACCGACGCGCTCGAGCGCCGCGCCCCGGCGGACGTGGTCGACGGCGCCGCGAGGCCGCCGTCCGGCCCCGCGGCGAATGAGCGCATCTTGCAGATCAAGGACTTCTGCGTCGACTACGGCGTGGACGAGGGTGCGGTGCGGGCCGTCGACAGCGTCGACCTCCATCTCGATCGTTCGAAGGTGCTCGGCGTCGCCGGCGAAAGCGGCTCGGGAAAGTCAACACTGGTCTACGGCTTCACGAGGTTGCTGCGCGCACCCGCCCTCATCACCGGCGGCACGGCCTTCTTCAACGTCGGTCCCGCTAGCGAGGGCGGGCCCAACGAGTTTATCGACCTCGTCACCGCCAATGAGGCGACGCTTCGACGCGTTCGCTGGACGCAGATCTCGGTGGTCATTCAGAGCGCGCTCAACGCCTTGAATCCCGTGGTGCGCGTGGGCTCCCTGTTCAACCAGGTTTTCAAGGCGCATCGCCGTGAGATGTCCAGAGCCGATCGGCGGGCGAGGGCAATCGAGTTGCTCGAAATGGTCGGGCTGAATCAGGACCGCCTCCAGCGCTTTCCGCACGAGCTCTCTGGCGGCCAACGCCAACGCGTCATGATTGCCCTCGCCTTGGCCCTCGACCCCCAACTCGTGATCATGGACGAGCCCACCACGGCGCTGGACGTCGTCACCCAGCGTGAGATCCTCAGCGAACTCGCTGAGTTGCGCGCACGATTCGGCTTCGCCATGATCTTCATCACCCACGATCTCTCGCTGCTCGTGGAACTAGCCGACGAGATTGTCGTCATGTACGCGGGCCGGCTTGTCGAGCGGGCCGGCGCCCGCGCGCTCTACGACGCGCCGCGCCACCCCTACACACTCGGGCTGCTCAACTCCTTCCCGCCGATGCACGGTGAGCGCCAGGAGCTCACGGGCATCCCCGGCGCCCCGCCGGACCTCTCAGATATGCCGGGCGGCTGCGCCTTCCATCCCCGATGCCCCTACGCGATGGAGCGGTGCACCACGGAGAGGCCGCCCCTTGCGAGACTCAGCGAAGAGGATCGGTACGTGGCGTGCTGGCTGCACGTGGACGGCGCGCACGCGGCTGTCCCCGTGGAGCTGCGTCAAGCGGCGCCGACGACGTCTTCGGGTGAAGGGGGTGCGGCGTGAGCGACACGGACACAGTCGTCAGCGAGCTCGAGGCGCGGCACTTGACGCGGCACTTCAAAGTGAGAGTGCCCGGCCACGTACTGGGCGCGAAGAGGATCGTGCGGGCGGTCGACGACGTCAGTCTTGATCTGCGCGCGGGCGAGGTGACGGCCGTCGTAGGCGAGAGCGGCTCGGGCAAGTCGGTGCTCGCCCGCTTGCTGGCACGAATTCTCACCCCTACGGCAGGTGAGTTGATTCTGGGGGGAACGCCCATCGCGCCGAAGGCGCGACGCTCGCTGGCGTACACCTCCGATGTCCAGCTCGTCCTCCAGGACCCCTTCGGCTCGATGAACCCGGTCCACCAAATCCACCACAACCTGATCCGCCCGCTGCGGATTCACGGCGCGTCGAAAGACGAGTCGCGCGCACTGGCCGAGTCGGCCCTTCGCCGGGTGTCCCTGGAGCCGCCCGAGCGATTCCTCGACCGATTTCCTCACGAGCTCTCCGGCGGCCAACTTCAGCGCGTCTCGATTGCCCGCGCGCTCTGTGTGCAGCCCAAGGTCCTGCTTGCGGACGAGCCGATCTCGATGCTTGACGTCTCGGTCCGCCTGGGCGTGCTCAACCTGTTGCGCGGGCTGTGCGACGACGAACGGCTGGCGATCCTCTACATCACGCACGACATCGCCTCGGCGCGCTACCTGGCTGAGGAGATCATCGTCATGTACGCGGGGCAGGTGGTCGAGCGCTCGCGCGGCACCGTGCTGGTCGACTCCCCGACCCATCCCTACACTCAACTGCTCATCGCCTCGGTGCCGGACCCGTCCAACCCGCTCTCGCTCGTACCCGACATCGGGGAGCAGAACCTGACGACCATCGCCCAGGAAGGCTGTCGGTTCAGCCCACGCTGCGCCCATGTGATGGACATCTGTCGGACTCAGGAGCCGCCCGCGTTCCTTGTCGGCGACTCCCACACGTCGAAGTGCTGGCTCTACCGGGACCGACCTGAGGTCTCGGTAGAGATGCCGATACCGAAGCGACGAGGAGAGGGGGCCACCACGACGACATGAGCGCAAGTTAAGACTTCGTCGCCCGCCCCGTCATCCGGGTCGCCGCGGCGACCGGACTGCAAAGGCCCAACCGGCCTCGCGTAGTTCACTAAGGACCCACTCACGGTTCATCAGAAACGTCGGCGAAGGCCGGCTGGACATTATCAATATAAAGGAAAATCATGTTTAGAAAACTAGGAATCGCCTTAACCGCCACGGCTTGTGTGGCGCTGGGCATCGTGACGAGCGTGGGCCTAAGTGCCGCGTCCGCCGCCAGCTCGCCCCTGGTGCTCGAGGGCAACACGGGCGTTACGTTTACGAACAACTTCAACCCTTACGACTCGAACTCGTTCTGCAAGGAGGAGGCCGTCTGCTCGCTCGTGTACGAACCGCTGTTCCAGTTCGACACGATCAAAGCCGGGACCTCGTATCCGTGGCTCGCCACGGCGTACGTCTGGTCCAATAGTGGCAAGACGCTCACCTTCACGATCCGCACGGGCGTTAAGTGGAGCAATGGCACGGCCTTTACGCCGGCCGACGTCGCCGCGACATTCAACGGCGTCAACGACAATCCCGCCGCGAACGTGAACGGTCTTCCGCCGCTCGCGAGCCCGGCGACCGTTAGCGGTAACCAGGTGGTGCTGAACTACGCGTCGGCGGAGTACGCGAACATCACGGCGATCGCGGGTGATCAGTTGATGGTGCCATCGAGCTTCTGGACGACCTACTCCCCGGTGGCCACGACAACGGTGTCGAACACTCAGGCAATCGGTACGGGTCCCTACGTCCCTACGAGCTACTCGTCATCCGTCGTTGACTACGCGGTGAACACGAGCTACTGGGGCTCGACCCCCGCCGCGAGCGAGGTCCAAGTCTTGAGCGTGGACACCAACTCCGACGCGGCGACCGACCTGGCTGACGGGACCCTCACTTGGGCGGGTAACGACATTGCCAACGTGAACAGTATCTTCGTCGACAAGGACAAGGCAACGAATCACACATTCTTTGCTCCTGGCAACACGGTGACGCTGGAGTTCAACGTCACCAAGGCGCCCCTCAACGACCCAAAGGTTCGCGCCGCAATCAGCGAGGGCATCAACCGTAAGGAGCTCGGGATCAAGGGTGAGAGCGGCTACGAGCAGCCGGCGACCTCGCTCAGCGGGCTGATCCTGCCGAACCAGTCGGCGTACTTGGGCTCTCAGTTCAAGAACGACATCAAGGTCACCAGTGACACGGCCATGGTGAAGAAAATCCTGACGACGGACGGCTACAAGAAGAACAGTCAAGGTTTCTACGCGAAGAAGGGCAAGGAGATCAAGTTCACCATCGAGGATCCGATCTCTTATTCGGACTACTACGCGGACGCGCAGCTCATGTCATCCGAACTGAAGTCCGAGGGCATCGACGCCACGGTCTACGGCGTGCAGCCGTCACAGTGGTACACCGACTCCGCTGACGGGAACTTCACGACAATCGAGCACTGGGGCAACGGTGGCACCAATCCGTACACCCAGTATGACAACTGGCTGGACTACAGCACCTCGGCTCCGATGGGCAAGTCGGCGGTCGCCGACTTCGGTCGTTACCACAACGCGGCGGTACAAGCGGACCTGACCCGGCTGGCCGGGACGAACCCGAGCGACACAGCGGCCGTGAAGGCGGCGTCGTTGCCCCTCGAGAAGGTTGTAGCGACGCAGCTACCGGTCATCCCGTTGCTCTACGGAGCTACGTGGTGCGAGTACTCGACGGCCAGCTACACCGGCTTCCCCACGCCGTCGAACCCGTACATGGACCCGGCGCCCGGTGACCCCGAACTGCCGTACATCTTGACCCACATCACGGCAGTTTCCTAGAAAATCACCTCCGCGCGCGGTTCCGTCAACTCAACCCTGCGGAACCGCGCGCGGAGGACACCAAGACTACGCGGTCCGCCGGCCTCGCGGCCGGCAGACCGCGAGTCGCTTACGCCCCCACATCATACCTCTGACCAGGAGTTTCCATATGAACATGCACAGCGAGCACGAGCGGGATTCCTCGCGTCTCTTCCCACCCGGATTCCTCTGGGGAACCGCGACCGCTTCGTACCAGATCGAGGGCGCGGTCCACGAGGACGAACGCGGCGCGTCGATCTGGGACACGTTCTCCCACCAGCCGGGCGCCGTCTGGAACAGCGACAACGGCGACATCGCGTGTGATCACTATCACCGCGTCACCGAGGATCTCGAGCTAATGCACCAATTGGGCGTTGGCTCGTATCGCTTCTCCGTCGCGTGGACTCGTATCCAACCCGACGGCAAGGGACCGGCCAACCAGGCCGGTCTCGACTTCTATCGACGGCTGATCGATGGCTTGCTCGAGCGCGACATCGAGCCCACGCTCACGCTCTATCACTGGGATCTGCCTCAGGCGCTCGAAGATCAGGGGGGTTGGGTTTCGCGCGACACCGCCGAGCGCTTCGCCGAGTACGTCGACATCGTCGCCCACGCCCTCGGCGACGGCGTGACGCGATGGATCACCCTGAACGAGCCATGGTGCTCGGCTTGGCTGGGCTACGGCTCCGGACGCCACGCTCCCGGTGTTCACGACCTCGGACGCGCCGCGGCGGCCAACCATCACCTTCTGCTGGCCCACGGGCTGGCCGTCCCGATCCTGCGAGCTGCTGGTCCAAAGACCGAGGTCGGGATCACGCTGAACCTTGGGGTGTTTCGCCCGGGCACCGATCACGAAGAGGACGTCGCTGCCGCCCAGCGCGCCGACGGCAACTTGAATCGGCTATTCCTCGAGCCGGTCTTTCACGCTCGCTACCCCGAGGACATGCTGGACCACTACGCAGGGTTCGCACCGGGCTTCTCGGTGGTGCGCGACGGCGATCTGACTACCATCTCCACGCCGCTTGACTTCCTCGGGATCAATTACTACTTCCCGGGTACCGTCATGGACTCCACGCGGGCCAGCGAGGCCCGCGCCGCGGGCTACCTCGTGCCGCTGAGCGAGCAGTTCCCCGATCTGCGGGTTCTTTCGCTCGAGACCCCTGGGAGCGAGACGACGTCGATGGGTTGGGAGGTCGACGCGTCGGGACTGGCTGAGCTGCTGATCCGCATTAAGGAGGAGTACACGTCACTACCGATCTACATCACAGAGAACGGGGCCGCCTTCGACGACTACGTCGACCCTAATGGCCACGTGCTCGACCACGAGCGTATCGACTACTTACGCGATCACATGACGGCGGTGCACGACGCGTTGAACGCGGGCGTCAACGTCCAGGGCTACTTCGTCTGGAGCCTGCTCGACAACTTTGAGTGGTCCTGCGGTTACTCGCGGCGCTTCGGCATCGTGTGGGTCGACTTTCCGACGGGCGATCGACTGCCCAAAGCCAGCTTCCACTGGTACGCCACGGTGATTGCGGAGAACGGCCTCACGTAGTGAGGATCGACGAGCGCAGCTGCCGAGTCCGCGCTTTCGCAGTACCGGGTCCGCCGTCGTTACATCACCGATACCCGGCGCTCTCTTCTCCGGGTGCGCGGGACGGCGTCTGTTCTGATAGCGGGAGACGGCGCGAGCGAGGTGCCCGGTGACCTCATGGACCACTCGTGCATCCGGTATGTCCGGTGGGCCCAGGCACTGCTGCACGTTGACAGTTTGACTTGCCCACGATGACGGACACCATTAGATTGCGGACATTGGCCCCCCGATCTCACAATGTTCGACTCAGTCTGAGTTGATTGTTCGCATCTCGATTAGCGCCTTATGTGGATCGATGCAGTTCACGGGTGCTGTCACACAACGAGCACGTTTCGAGCGAGGGTTGACCCTTAGTAGGCGGTGGAATCATCAGGGTTTACCCCGATTGCTAGTGGCTGGTGGTTCGCTTACCCTCAGTATGAGTAGTTACCTGGAGCGCACCGAGGACGAGTAGTCGCGATGCAACTTGGTGATTCCGAGAGTTCGACGAGGGACGGGAGGATGCCGATGAGCTTCCTGGAGATGCGAGCGGTTTCGAAGGTCTACGGCGAGGGCCCGACCGAAGTACACGCCATCACCGAGATTGATCTCTCGGTTGATCGCGGTGCGCTCGTCGCGGTCATGGGGCCAAGCGGTTCGGGCAAGTCCACTCTTCTCACCATTGCGGGAAGCCTCGAGGAGCCGACCAGCGGCGAGGTGATTATCGACGGAGCGTCACTATCGACGATGTCGCGAAACGACAAGGCTCGCCTGCGACGGCGCACGGTCGGTTACGTATTCCAGGACTTCAACCTCCTCGCTGGGCTTACCGCCGTAGAAAACGTCACCCTGCCGCTCGAACTCGACGGCGTCGCGACCAGAAAGGCGCACAGCGCGGGGATGGCGGCTCTCGAGGAACTCGGGCTGGCGGAGCGTGCGACGCGCTTTCCCGATGAACTCTCGGGCGGTGAGCGCCAGCGAGTCGCCATTGCCCGCGCCGTCGTCGGCGACCGTCAGTTGCTGCTCGCGGATGAGCCCTCAGGAGCACTCGACTCGGTTAATGGCGAGGCCGTCATGCGGATGATCCTGGCCGCCTGCCGCGTGGGGGTCGCCGCCATCGTCGTCACCCACGACGCGAAGCTTGCCGCCTTGGCTGACCGGGTGGTGTACCTACGCGATGGTCGGGTAGTCGATCAAACAACGCCACCTCCGAGTCCAGAGTCGCGGCTCGAACCCAACTCGCCATCTCTTGATCGATGACCACGGTGCTCGAACTTCCGTCCGATCGACCGGCAAACGGCGGAATGCCCGCCCGTCGGGCGGTCCTGCGCTGGGCGTGGCGCCTCCTGCGACGCGAGTGGCGCCAGCAACTGCTGGTACTGGCCTTGATCACAGTCGCAGTGGCGGCGACGACCGTGGGGGTCGGCGTCTCAGCCAACACGCCACTCTCGTCCTACGTTGGCTTTGGCACTGCGCACGATCTCGCTACGTTCTCGGGCGTCAGTTCGTCGGAGACGGCGACGATTGCGAAGTGGCACCAGCGATTCGGCCCCGTAGAGGTCATCGAGAACGAGACCGTCACGATCCCTGGCTCGATCAACACCTTTGATCTTCGCGCCCAGAACCCGCAGGGGCCCTACAGTCAGCCACTGCTTGCCCTGGTGTCCGGCCACTATCCGACCGGCGCTGGCGAAGCGGCGGTCACGTCGGGAGTCGCGACATCCCTGAACCTCAAGGTGGGCAGCACCTGGCGCGAGGGTGGCGTCGCTCGCCGTGTCGTGGGTGTCGTCGAAAATCCTCAGGATCTCCTCGATCAGTTCGCATTGGTCGTCCCCGGTCAGGTGGTCAAGCCCACCCAAGTCACGGTCCTCTTCGACGCTCCCGGAGTTGGCCCCGGCAAGCTCGGCTCCAACGTCGTGACGCCTGGGTCGGTCGCCCAGAGCAACCCACTGAATCCAGAGACCATCTCCATTGCGTTGGCGACCCTCGCTATGCTCCTCATCGCCCTGGTGGCGGTGGCCGGCTTCACCGTGTTGGCCCAGCGGCGTCTGCGCTCGATCGGGATGCTCGGGGCCATCGGCGCCACCGACAAGAACATCAGAATGGTGGTGCGCGCTAACGGCGCTTTTGTCGGTGTCGTCGGTGCAGTCTTGGGCTTCGTGGTGGGCTTCGCCGCCTGGTTGGCCTATCGACCCCACCTCGAGGCCAGTGCCCACCACGTGGTCGGCGTGTTCCAGCTCCCGTGGGTCGTCATCATCGCGGCCATGGTGCTCGCCGTCTTCGCGGCCTACTTCGCCGCCACGAGGCCTGCTAAAGCCGTGATTCGGATCTCGGTCGTGGCCGCACTGTCGGGCCGTCCAGCCCCGCCCAGAAAGCTTCGACGCACCGCGTTGCCTGGTGTCGTCTTCGTGGTTGTGGCATTCTTTCTCCTCGGCGCCGCCGGTGCGAGCGGCGGCAAGGGTGCAGGAATACCGGAGTTGGTCCTCGGCTTCGTTGCTCTCACCGTTTCCGTCGTCTTGTGGGCCCCGTTCCTCCTCACGGCGCTCAGTCGACTGACCCGGCGAGGTCCTCTGGCAGTACGGATGGCCACGCGCGATCTCGCACGTTTCCGGGCGCGTTCGGGCTCGGCGCTTGGAGCGATCAGCATCGGTGTGTTCATCGCGGTCGTCGTCATGGTGGCGTCGGCGGCGCGCTTCGGGAACGTCCTCGACTACGCCGGGCCCAATCTGTCACCGACGCAGTTGATCATCTACACGCCAATCGGGCCCTACGGACCAGGTCCCGGCAACGCCGGCGTGGTGCCGCCTACGTTCAACCTAAAGACGATGGATAGCGGCGCACACTCGATCGCCAAGGCCCTTGGCACCCACGACATCATCTCGCTCGATACGACCAGCGCCACCTTGCAGCACGCGGCATCCGGGCGCAGCTACTCCGGTCCCCTCTACGTCGCCACGCCGCAGTTGCTGAAGGCGTTCGGCATTAAGGCGTCGTCGTTGAGTCCGACGGCCGACGTCCTTACAATGCGGCCCGGGTTCTCGTCGCTCACGAAGATGCAACTGGTCTACGGCGAGTACTTCGCCGGCAACGGCCCTCCCGGGGGTGGAAAATACGGGGCATGGCCGTGCCCGAACACCTCTTGTCTCGCCAACCCGAAGATCCAGGAGGTCACCGGACTCCCGTCAGGGACTTCGGCACCGAACACCGTCATCACCGAATATGCGGTACACCAACTGGCACTGAAGACCCTCGTGTCAGGTTGGTTGGTCCAGACCACTCAGCCACTCAGCGCCTTACAACTCAACGATGCCAGGATTACCGCGGCGGCATCCGAAATGAGCATCGAGACCAAGTCGAGCATTCCGACCTCGGCGTCGATCATCGACTGGGCCACCTTGGTCGGCATCATGCTCGCCCTAGGCATCCTCGCCATGACGATCGGCCTCATACGAAGCGAGGCCGCCAGTGACCTGCGGATACTCACCGCCGCCGGGGCCAGCAGTTACATGCGCCGCAACTTGACTGGCGTGACAGCGGGAGCACTGGCACTCATCGGGGCAGTGGTCGG
>Ga0224557_1003108_pt1 | contig 13298 bp, 15 predicted proteins | sample 714S31014metaG_FD_180677 | JGI IMG/M metagenome (GOLD analysis project Ga0224557, IMG submission 180677) | Peat soil microbial communities from Stordalen Mire, Sweden - 717 S3 10-14 | ecosystem: Environmental > Terrestrial > Soil > Wetlands > Peat | place: Sweden: Norrbotten County, Stordalen... | reverse complement strand
CGCGTTTACAAGGGCGGCAAGCCGCTGCCCGCGCCGGAGCAGCTCGCGGAGGAAACCCTCGAAACGCGCGCGGTCACGCTTTCGAGCGACCGCCTCCGCGTGATCGCCAAAATGGACTTGCTGGAGGTTGAGGGCGGCTGCGTCACACCCGTCGATTACAAGCACGGCAAGCCGTACGAAGTGGATGGAGCGCTCCAGATCTGGCCGGCGGACCGGGCACAACTGGCCGTGCAGGCCATCGTGCTGCGCGAAAACGGCTACCGCGTCGAGGAGGGCGTGATCTTCTACGCCGCCACGCGGCAACGAGTGCGCGTCCCACTCGACCGTGGCGTGATCGAGGAAACCGAGGCGGCCATCAGCGATGCGTGGGCGCTAGCGGAAACCGGTCGGATTCCGCTGCCGCTCGACGATTCGCCCAAGTGCCCCGGCTGTTCGCTCAACTCCATCTGCCTGCCCGGTGAGACTACCACGCTGCGCGACGCCGCCGAGGAAGACTCGGGGCAACTGGCGCTCTTCGAAGAGATGGCCGTGCCACGCAAGCCGCCGCTCAAGGAGACGCGCCGCCTAATCGCGCCGAGGGCCGATCTGCGGCCCGTTTATCTGAACACCCAGGGGCTGCGAGTGGGGCGCTCCGGAGAAGTGCTTCAGGTGAAGGAGAAGGACACACTCCGCCAGGAGATACGCCCCATCGAGATCTCGCAGCTCAACCTGATGGGCAACATCCAAGTGACCACGCAAGTGACGCAATTGCTGTGCGAGTCGGGAATCCCGGTCTGCTATTTCTCGCAAGGCGGTTGGTTCTACGGCATCACGACAGGGATGGCGACCAAGAACGTCTTCCTGCGACAGGCCCAGTTTCGGTTGGCGGCCGAGCCTTGGTTTTGCTTGAAGCTGGCGCGCAGACTGGTGGCAGGCAAGATCCGCAACCAGCGCACGATGCTGCTGCGGAATCACATCGAGCCGCCGGAAATATGCTTGCGTGGAATGATCGGGATGGCGGCGCGCGCGGACGCGTCGGAGAGCGCGGAGGAACTGCTTGGGATCGAGGGAAACGCAGCGCGTCTGTACTTCGGGGCCTTCGACGGCATGCTGAAGGCGGGAGACAAGGCGGAAACGCCGGAGGGTTTCCGGCTCGACTTCGAGGGGCGCAACCGGCGACCCCCGCGCGACCCGGTGAACGCGCTATTATCTCTGGGCTACAGCATGTTGACGAAGGATCTGACCATCGCGTGCTACTCAGTGGGCTTCGACCCGATGATGGGTTACTACCATCAGCCGCGCTTTGGGAGGCCGGCGCTGGCGCTGGACCTGATGGAACCATTTCGCCCCTTGATCGTGGATTCGGCGGTGATCAACGCGATCAACACGCGCATGGTGACGGCGGCGGATTTTATGCGCTCGGGAGACGCGGTGGCGCTGACACCGGGCGGGCGGAAAAGCTTCTACCATGCATATGAGTTGAGGATGGACACTCTGGTGACGCATCCGATATTCGAGTACCGGGTGAGCTACCGCCGGCTGCTCGAAGTGCAGGCGCGATTGCTGGGCAGGGTGATCGAGGGAGAGATCGGGGATTACCCGGTCTTCATTACTCGATGACGGTCGCGAGCGGCCGGGCGGCGGAGAAAACCCGGGGACCGCTCGCAAGGGATAAGTGGAATGGGTTTGAACAACTTGCAGCAGCGTGGGACCAGGGACGAGGGCGAAACGCGCGGCGAATTCCGCGACCGCGCGGTCGCGGCCCCATTGAAGCTGTACATGACCCCGGCTCCCCCGCGATCGCCAGCACAATTCCGCGACCGCGCGGTCGCGGCCCCATTGAAGCAACGATCACGGGGACGCAGTTGGCGTATTCAAGCGTGAATTCCGCGACCGCGCGGTCGCGGCCCCATTGAAGCACGGTTAACGTTGGCGGAATCAACATAATGCAGCCAATTCCGCGACCGCGCGGTCGCGGCCCCATTGAAGCGCGTCGGACCACCTCGTTCTCAGCGCATCGCGCATAATTCCGCGACCGCGCGGTCGCGGCCCCATTGAAGCTCGCTCATCCGGTAGTAATAGGCCCGCTCGTTGTGCAATTCCGCGACCGCGCGGTCGCGGCCCCATTGAAGCGATTCGATCCCACTAGAGGCATCACAACCGATGCTGGTAATTCCGCGACCGCGCGGTCGCGGCCCCATTGAAGCCTCATTCCAGACAGGTAGTCCGGGACTGTCTCGATGCAATTCCGCGACCGCGCGGTCGCGGCCCCATTGAAGCATGAACTGGCCGCCGGTGGCGGTGATGCCGCGGACAATTCCGCGACCGCGCGGTCGCGGCCCCATTGAAGCGGGGGCCGGTACGGCCGCCGATGTTGTTGGCAGGCGGAAAATTCCGCGACCGCGCGGTCGCGGCCCCATTGAAGCGGCGAGAAAGTGAACTGCCCTCCCGCCAGCGCGAACAATTCCGCGACCGCGCGGTCGCGGCCCCATTGAAGCCAAGCGATCCGTCGACCAGGTCATCGTCGGTGGCGAAATTCCGCGACCGCGCGGTCGCGGCCCCATTGAAGCGTTCCCGGTTAACGGAAGTGCGGCGGGCGGCGTCTTAATTCCGCGACCGCGCGGTCGCGGCCCCATTGAAGCCAGCGCGGCCGTGCGGCGCTTTGCTATTGCGCTAAAATTCCGCGACCGCGCGGTCGCGGCCCCATTGAAGCTATTACCAGATCTTTCATTACTAACTTATAATGGGACAATTCCGCGACCGCGCGGTCGCGGCCCCATTGAAGCCCGATACTAGTGGAGTGCTTGCGACCGCTACGCCGATAATTCCGCGACCGCGCGGTCGCGGCCCCATTGAAGCACGCCAGCGGCGGTCCACTGGTCGCCAGTGTTGGGGTAATTCCGCGACCGCGCGGTCGCGGCCCCATTGAAGCGCCAACGGCGTGCTGGTGTCGAATTGCGATGCGGCCAATTCCGCGACCGCGCGGTCGCGGCCCCATTGAAGCGAGCATAGTCGGTTGTGCCATTGTTTTTGTTTCTCCTAATTCCGCGACCGCGCGGTCGCGGCCCCATTGAAGCCCTGAAACGGTCGGTACACTTATCGCGCCACGCTTAATTCCGCGACCGCGCGGTCGCGGCCCCATTGAAGCGAGGCCCGGTGCCGGCATCATGCCCACGCTGAGCGAATTCCGCGACCGCGCGGTCGCGGCCCCATTGAAGCCAGTACACGAGCGCCAACCCGCTCGTCAAGGATCGGGAATTCCGCGACCGCGCGGTCGCGGCCCCATTGAAGCAAAGAGCCATGCAGTTGGCATTTGGCAAAGGCACGAAATTCCGCGACCGCGCGGTCGCGGCCCCATTGAAGCGATTCAGCAGGGCACCACCCCAGCGCTGGAGGCCAAATTCCGCGACCGCGCGGTCGCGGCCCCATTGAAGCCAGAGCGGCATTTCGGTAACTGCCGGAAGCTACGACAATTCCGCGACCGCGCGGTCGCGGCCCCATTGAAGCAGCAGTTGCCGCCTGGTGCCCGTCTTGCGGAACGCGTAATTCCGCGACCGCGCGGTCGCGGCCCCATTGAAGCGCGAAGAGATTGCCTGTTGCGGTTGAGCCTGTGACAATTCCGCGACCGCGCGGTCGCGGCCCCATTGAAGCACCTTCACAACCACCGGCCCCGGCGCGGCAGTTGCCAATTCCGCGACCGCGCGGTCGCGGCCCCATTGAAGCATACATACCTTTACCTCTTCGCTTCCCGTGCCAACTCAATTCCGCGACCGCGCGGTCGCGGCCCCATTGAAGCGTGGGGAGTTTGGGGTTGTTCCGCTACTGGACTGCCAATTCCGCGACCGCGCGGTCGCGGCCCCATTGAAGCTGTTCGGTGAAGGTGAACACCGGCGTCGCGCCCGCAATTCCGCGACCGCGCGGTCGCGGCCCCATTGAAGCAAGAGCACCACCGATTGGTTCCCGTCTCGCGAATACAATTCCGCGACCGCGCGGTCGCGGCCCCATTGAAGCGCCGGCGAGTTGTACCATCCGGCGGCGATCGCGAAAATTCCGCGACCGCGCGGTCGCGGCCCCATTGAAGCATAGAGAGCCCGCGACATGATCCCAAGAGTCATCAAAATTCCGCGACCGCGCGGTCGCGGCCCCATTGAAGCCAACCATTTGCAATCTCCAGGAGCAAATCCCTGAAAAATTCCGCGACCGCGCGGTCGCGGCCCCATTGAAGCCAGATACCCATCGGACAGAACGATTCTTTGCAGACCAAAATTCCGCGACCGCGCGGTCGCGGCCCCATTGAAGCGGCAAGCGGTAGCGCGGCTTGCGGCGTGGGCTGCAGCAATTCCGCGACCGCGCGGTCGCGGCCCCATTGAAGCAACCGGATCTCGAACGTGGACCGAACGCTGCCGGAAATTCCGCGACCGCGCGGTCGCGGCCCCATTGAAGCACGTACTATCCCCCGAGAACTGCCACGCCGGACCCTAATTCCGCGACCGCGCGGTCGCGGCCCCATTGAAGCTTCGCGCCCTGGTAACTCATGACCGGGACCGCGATATAATTCCGCGACCGCGCGGTCGCGGCCCCATTGAAGCCGTCCAAGCGGATCTTGGCCGCTCCGTGCGGATTCAATTCCGCGACCGCGCGGTCGCGGCCCCATTGAAGCCAATACCTTTCCGCTAACACGCGGGCAGTTGATATAATTCCGCGACCGCGCGGTCGCGGCCCCATTGAAGCAATCAGGTCCGCCTGAGATTGGATGCCGGCCGCGGGCAATTCCGCGACCGCGCGGTCGCGGCCCCATTGAAGCGAAGGTCATAAGCGTTTGAGCACCATCAGTATCAGGAATTCCGCGACCGCGCGGTCGCGGCCCCATTGAAGCGTCAACGGCGGCGGTTGTCATGGTCTTTCTATACCTAATTCCGCGACCGCGCGGTCGCGGCCCCATTGAAGCGAGCACAATCTGGCGAGCCTGCGCATAGCGGGATGGTAATTCCGCGACCGCGCGGTCGCGGCCCCATTGAACAGTCCCAAGCCTTCCGGCATTCGGCGCACGTAGCGCAATTCCGCGACCGCGCGGTCGCGGCCCCATTGAACAAGGCCATGCTCGCAGTGAACGATCTCTTCTACCTCAATTCCGCGACCGCGCGGTCGCGGCCCCATTGAACAAAAGGACAAGCGGGAATAGGCGCGCCAGTCGCCTCAATTCCGCGACCGCGCGGTCGCGGCCCCATTGAACAACGGGTGTTCGTAACATCGATGGGAGACATCTTCCAATTCCGCGACCGCGCGGTCGCGGCCCCATTGAACAATGGGCGAGCGGTGCCTCTGCGGGCGCGAGAAACTGCAATTCCGCGACCGCGCGGTCGCGGCCCCATTGAACAGAGGTACCTTCCCTGGCGATCGATCTTGTCCGACTAATTCCGCGACCGCGCGGTCGCGGCCCCATTGAACAACTGAAGGAATGATACCACTTAAATTAGATGTAGGAATTCCGCGACCGCGCGGTCGCGGCCCCATTGAAGCGTTAGATACAACAACATTAGTTCCTGATAATGTCTCAATTCCGCGACCGCGCGGTCGCGGCCCCATTGAAGCCGGGACGCCCGCGCGCACCAGGCCCCAAAACTCTCTAATTCCGCGACCGCGCGGTCGCGGCCCCATTGAAGCCAAACCACGCGAAACACAATGTCCGGGTATTCGGATGAAATTCCGCGACCGCGCGGTCGCGGCCCCATTGAAGCATGTCGAGAATATCGAACTCAATCATGTCAACCTGACAATTCCGCGACCGCGCGGTCGCGGCCCCATTGAAGCTAGAGGGAGGTAGCGCATTCGCAACCGTTCATTGCAATTCCGCGACCGCGCGGTCGCGGCCCCATTGAAGCGGACTCTTCAGGAGTGGACCTGTCTTCTGTTTCTTCAATTCCGCGACCGCGCGGTCGCGGCCCCATTGAAGCATACTTTCGTGAGCCACAGCCAACCGTGAGCTTCGCAATTCCGCGACCGCGCGGTCGCGGCCCCATTGAAGCACGGCGGCGGTAACGGCGGGAATCGAAATCGGGGGAATTCCGCGACCGCGCGGTCGCGGCCCCATTGAAGCAGCGGGACGCCGGCGGAGATGTTCCAGGCGGTGACAATTCCGCGACCGCGCGGTCGCGGCCCCATTGAAGCATGCCGCCATTGTCAAAATGCGGGCCAAGCGTGGCCAATTCCGCGACCGCGCGGTCGCGGCCCCATTGAAGCCCGCGAGGCGCGCTTGGGCGCTCGCCTGCTCTGCCTAATTCCGCGACCGCGCGGTCGCGGCCCCATTGAAGCATTACGATATTTCGCTGCACGAGTTTCTTCCCGTAATTCCGCGACCGCGCGGTCGCGGCCCCATTGAAGCAGAGGTCGCGGGCGGAGGCGTAGTTGCCGGAGCCGCAATTCCGCGACCGCGCGGTCGCGGCCCCATTGAAGCGCGGATAAGGCGGTTGGGTCGTGTGTGGCGAGTGCAAATTCCGCGACCGCGCGGTCGCGGCCCCATTGAAGCCTGGCCCGAACCATCCAGGACCGCATCCAGGGCGCGGAATTCCGCGACCGCGCGGTCGCGGCCCCATTGAAGCCGATTGGGAGGTTGTGAATGTCGAGAAAAGTAGATCAATTCCGCGACCGCGCGGTCGCGGCCCCATTGAAGCTCCTTGGTGGGCGGTTCTTTCTTTTCACCCCCCCACACAATTCCGCGACCGCGCGGTCGCGGCCCCATTGAAGCACCCCCCCACACAACTCACCTGAGGACCTCTTGCACGAATTCCGCGACCGCGCGGTCGCGGCCCCATTGAAGCTACGAACGCCTCCAGGAGTCGCGGCAGTCCGGCGCGGAATTCCGCGACCGCGCGGTCGCGGCCCCATTGAAGCCTCGCTCTCGCAGTCGGTATGCTGGCCGCGCAGACCAATTCCGCGACCGCGCGGTCGCGGCCCCATTGAAGCCGATTGTGCCTTGAGCGCTTGGGCGGATGGCATAAATAATTCCGCGACCGCGCGGTCGCGGCCCCATTGAAGCGCTGGCCAGCACGTCGAACATGTTGCGCAGCGTCGCAATTCCGCGACCGCGCGGTCGCGGCCCCATTGAAGCATCGAACATCATCACGCACTGGTACCCGGCTGGCGTCAATTCCGCGACCGCGCGGTCGCGGCCCCATTGAAGCCGGATAAGAACACTCTCAAGAGCGCCTTCGGTAGCAATTCCGCGACCGCGCGGTCGCGGCCCCATTGAAGCCGGTCAACTTTACTCGCCAGAACTGTTCCTGCGTCTTCAAAATTCCGCGACCGCGCGGTCGCGGCCCCATTGAAGCAATCCGTACGCCATGCTCTACGACCCGCGGCACGTCAATTCCGCGACCGCGCGGTCGCGGCCCCATTGAAGCCCACTTTCTATGCTGAAACTCACGACATGGGCTCAGAATTCCGCGACCGCGCGGTCGCGGCCCCATTGAAGCAGTTGGGCGGATGGATAATGCACCATCTTTTTGACAATTCCGCGACCGCGCGGTCGCGGCCCCATTGAAGCGTCGCTTCCGGGCGCGCCCAGTGGATCAGCGACAGCAATTCCGCGACCGCGCGGTCGCGGCCCCATTGAAGCCACCTGGAGCGTCACGGCAGTAAAGCCGGTGGCATTAATTCCGCGACCGCGCGGTCGCGGCCCCATTGAAGCGAGCCGGTGACCGTCGATGAACCGATATTTCCCCCGAATTCCGCGACCGCGCGGTCGCGGCCCCATTGAAGCGCCACCGTAGGCGCGTTGCCCTCCGGTTGTGCGGCTGAATTCCGCGACCGCGCGGTCGCGGCCCCATTGAAGCCCAGTGCTTCCGGCGTCCAAACACACAGCACCTGGGCGCAATTCCGCGACCGCGCGGTCGCGGCCCCATTGAAGCGATTTAGTGCTCCGGCATCTACGCCTGGAGGTTCAAATTCCGCGACCGCGCGGTCGCGGCCCCATTGAAGCCAGAGAAACTGACATCTTGTTCACCTACGGCTGTACCAATTCCGCGACCGCGCGGTCGCGGCCCCATTGAAGCGCGTCCTGCCCCGCCGCGTTCCAGCGGGCGAGGGCAATTCCGCGACCGCGCGGTCGCGGCCCCATTGAAGCGCGTCCGCATCGCTCAGCATCGGCTCGGCGAGCGTCCAATTCCGCGACCGCGCGGTCGCGGCCCCATTGAAGCTGTGGGATAGAACCGAAATCTGTAGCGAACGTTCACAATTCCGCGACCGCGCGGTCGCGGCCCCATTGAAGCGGAGCAAGACCCGGAACAAATAGTAATCGCGGCATTTAATTCCGCGACCGCGCGGTCGCGGCCCCATTGAAGCAAGTCTCGGCGGCGAACAGCGGGACCAATTGCTATAAATTCCGCGACCGCGCGGTCGCGGCCCCATTGAAGCTTGAGGTGCGCGGGGTCGAACTCCAACTCCGTGAATTAATTCCGCGACCGCGCGGTCGCGGCCCCATTGAAGCACTATCAACCCGCTCGGCGCATAAGCGTTCACCAGAATTCCGCGACCGCGCGGTCGCGGCCCCATTGAAGCCCGGGCGGGCCGCCACAACCCTAAAGGAAAAGACCGCAATTCCGCGACCGCGCGGTCGCGGCCCCATTGAAGCCGATTGGCTTCTACGGCCCCGAGGCCGAGCGCGCCCAATTCCGCGACCGCGCGGTCGCGGCCCCATTGAAGCAGTGTTCCGACGGTGGCGCTTTCGCGGGTGGCGATAATTCCGCGACCGCGCGGTCGCGGCCCCATTGAAGCAAGTCTCGGCGGCGAACAGCGGGACCAATTGCTATAATTCCGCGACCGCGCGGTCGCGGCCCCATTGAAGCGGTTGTTGTCATGAGTCCCTCATGGCGGTGATGGCAATTCCGCGACCGCGCGGTCGCGGCCCCATTGAAGCTCGGATGAGGCGCACACGTCCAACGTGAATTTAAATAATTCCGCGACCGCGCGGTCGCGGCCCCATTGAAGCGAGGGCCGATCTCTTGCTGTCGGCGGGCCGGTTGCCAATTCCGCGACCGCGCGGTCGCGGCCCCATTGAAGCGAATGTGCGCCGCGGCCGTGGCGTGTCGCGCTCGAAAATTCCGCGACCGCGCGGTCGCGGCCCCATTGAAGCCACCTGGACAACCGCAATACGGGGTGGCGTCACCCTAATTCCGCGACCGCGCGGTCGCGGCCCCATTGAAGCTTCGGATGCCATTGGGCAAATCAGTGCCATTATCTAATTCCGCGACCGCGCGGTCGCGGCCCCATTGAAGCCTCGGTCGCAACCGACAACCCGCCGCACGCCTCGCAGAATTCCGCGACCGCGCGGTCGCGGCCCCATTGAAGCCGTAAGCAGCGCGGCGCCCGCCATCAGATCTTCTCCAATTCCGCGACCGCGCGGTCGCGGCCCCATTGAAGCCGGTCGATCGCCGCATTTGTCGCCCGCGCACCCAGCACAATTCCGCGACCGCGCGGTCGCGGCCCCATTGAAGCATTGCCACATGGCAGCAGATCGGGACTCACGTAGATTAATTCCGCGACCGCGCGGTCGCGGCCCCATTGAAGCGAGTCAGCCGAGTGGTGGATCGTATCCGGCCCGCAGAATTCCGCGACCGCGCGGTCGCGGCCCCATTGAAGCGCGCTGGCGCAACGGGCGGAGATGGTAGGAGAAAGCAATTCCGCGACCGCGCGGTCGCGGCCCCATTGAAGCCGGGCGGGACCGAGGTCGTGATCGAGATGCGGCGTTAATTCCGCGACCGCGCGGTCGCGGCCCCATTGAAGGGTGTAGCGCTGAACCAGAAGCGTCGGGATGTAGGCCAATTCCGCGACCGCGCGATCGCGGGCCCAATCCCTATGTCCTCATTCTGTTTTCATTGGGCATACAGCGACTTCCGCTTTTGCTCCACCAGCTTTATGAAGTTCCGCTTGATCTTGTACTTCACGCGGAGGGCTTCCAAGTTGCTCACGAACTCGGCGCTGCGGTCGATCCGCTTCATGACAGCTGCGGCCTTCACCAGCAGGCTGACGGACTCCTCATATCGTCCATTGCCGGTGCGGGCGACGCCGGCTTCGGCCTGCTTCAAGTAAATGGGTGCGGCGTCCTCGGGATGCTCTTTCTCGCGGGTGGCCGCGAGCCGGAGCCACAGACTGTCCGAGCAACCTCCTGCGCCAGCCTCCCGCCAAGCCTCGTCGGCCTTGCCTTCATACAGAAAGATCTCGACGAGCACGGAATGGTTGTCATCGGCCTGGATCCAGCGGGGCCGAGCCTGGCCGCGCGCTTTTTCCTTGGCCTTCGCGATTCGCAGCCGGATCTCGGCCAGCGCGCGCTCCCGCCACTCCGGCCAGGCGCCCGCCTTCTTCGCGTGCCGTTCCAGGGTCTTGTAGCCCTCCAAGAATGGCCGTTCCGAGAATTCGGCCCACATCAGCTTCATCGCATCGCCGTGGCGCCGGCGCCGGTGGTATTCTTCCGCCGCGAATTCGCGCAGTCTGTCGTCAGTGCGTTCCGGAAATGCCTTCAGCCCCTTTTCCGCCCATAGCAGAGCATTGTCGTGCTGGCGGGCTTCGCGATAGACCTCGGCGATTCTCCAGTAGCCGTATGCGCTCGAAAGGTCACGGCTCATCACTGCAACCAGTTCTGCGATATCGCCCGAGGTCTGCGCCAGCGATTCCATGATGTGCGTGATGCGGAAGTGCCGGACTGGCTCGCTCCGCTCATGCCCGGCGGTCCGCGCCGGCACACCCGCCCATTCGGCCTCGGCCAGTTCCCGGTAGACCTTCATACCCTTGGCCCCAAGGATCTTCGCGTACTGCGCCGCCGCGCCGTAGAAGACGTCGTAATCACTGTGCAGCTCCCACTGAAAGAGCCGCCTGGCCAATTCCGCCGGATCGGGGCGAGCTTCCTGGCACGCCCGGTAGTGGATGCCCTGCAACCGGTCTCGAAGCGCACGGAAGTGGCCATCGGAATCGTCCACCGCCTGGATGGCGCCCAAAAGCGACTGCAGCGCCGACTCGCACAATTCGATCACTGCGCCGGCTTGGCCATCGTTCAGCAACTGCTCGACCGAATCGATGGCATCGTCGACGCCACGCGCCCAGCCCGTCGCCTCCCGGTAATGCACGAAATCGCGAACCCGGACAGCCTTCTCGAACGCCCGCTGGACAGCGGCGGCTCCGGTATCGGGCCCCGAGCGCCGGGCGGCATAGAGAATGAGCCGTTCGTGGAGTCGGTCGTCGTCCTTGGCCCAATCGAGCACCATACGCACCAGCGTGCTCTTGTCCTCCGCATGGAGGATCTTCCCGGCGTCGGCCAGTGTGACCTCCTTGGCTTTGCCGCGGCCCACCGGTTTCGCCGGTCCCGCTGCGCGGTCCAACCAGGCCAGCGCCGCCGCGACGCAGTGCTTACAGAAGGCGCCGTCAATGCCCACGGGACAATCGCACGTATAATCCGGCACTCCATCGTCGGCCGTCAGCGTGACCGTGTAATCCTGATTCCCGCGCACGACGGCGTGGACGCTGCCAAGGCGGTCTTCGATGGATTCGACGTGTCCGTGAGAAAAGTAGTCCAGCCCTCGCTGGTAGGACTGCGCACCCGCCAGCCGGCGGATCACGGCATCGTTCAAAGCCTTCGAAAGGTGGTCTGGCACATTCACCATTATCCGAAAGGGCCGGATGCCGCGGAGATTCCGAGAGGAGATGGAATGCAACTTGCGCCCTCGGCTACCGACCAAAGAAACGACCGGCCTCCGGACCAAACGAACCGTCGGGAAATCGGCGCCGTGGTAAAGGAGGCGCTGGAATCCCAAACCGTTCATGCCACTTTTCCCAAGCCTCCCGGGTAAACACTCCAGCCGGGGCATTCTCGAGTACTCTTCGGAATTCTTCCGCTGGCACGTAACGCTCGGCTACTGAAACATCCGCCGAGGAGCCGTAAACCATCAAGTGCGTCAGAAACGTTACCAGATCGGCCAGGGCTTCCTCTGGCTTCTCATACCACACGACCTTCCGCGCCACCCGCAGCAATTCAGATGGATAGGGAGTGGCGATCCTCATCGCTCCAGCCCTCCCGGAGTCAGACCGCGCCGCGGACGCAACGAAGGTAGCTGGCCCAAGTCAACTGCTTGCGCCCACCGAGTCAGATCCCGCTGGATAGCGGCCGGAACCCGATCCAGCGTCCCGTCGCCATAGAACTGCAAGGCGCGGAGGCTCGTGACCGGATCGAAGCTCCGATCAATCGCTTTGGCCGCCGCCAGTCCCGTGGGCACGTCGATCCCATGAGACACCAGCGCGTGGATGTCGGCGTAGTCCTTCCAACTCCCCCGAACTTGAATCACCCGCATCTTCACGCCAGCCAAGTCTACCAGTGAAGCCACCCGGACGCGCGACCCCGCCGCCCGCAGCGGATCCTCAATCCGTTGTAAGGCATCGAGCCCGCCAAAGAAGGCAACCTTAACCACTCCGTCGCGGTTTACGAAGGCCTCCAGGTTGTCGCGCTTGTAGTGTACCCAGGCGTCGCGGTCAGCCGGATCCAAATCCTTGAAGAAGGGGAGCCGCAACTGTAATCCAGACGGGTCAAATCCAGAGGATGAGAAGAAATCGAAGTCTTCCGAAACCCGGTGGCCGAGCTGGAGCGCCAAGCCAGTGCCGCCATAGAGCACGAAGACTGACGGCACGGCATCCAACTCCGGCCACAGCCGCCGTTGGCATTCGGGCAGTACGTCGAGACGAGGCTCAAAGGTCGCCGACATTGTCAATAAGCCCAAAGCGGGCTTTAGGAACTCACCGTCCGCGCCGCCAGCGTGGCTTCGCCCCCGTGAACTAGACGCCGTTGTTGGCTATTTCGCACGGCAATTTCCACCCCATTCATTCTCCCATGCAAGCTTTCCGTGCAGATACGCGATTCTTTGCCGCCCACCGTCAGAGAGTACTGGCGGCCGACGAATGCGAAGCCGACACCGTCGGGAAATGAGCGTTTGAGGTCTTGGTACGGCGATCAGGGCGCACTGTGTCGCGCTTTCTGTTTCCGTCAACGTCCGACCGAGCGGTCCCGTTGCCTGCGCCGCGCGCGAGCCAGGTTCCGTCCCTTCCGCTCCTCGATCTCACGAGCGGTCTTGCACAGGCCTGCCTGATACTTCCCCAGCCAGCCTCCCCAGCCGTCCTCGGTCGGCATGATGCCCCGCTTGAGTAGCTCGCGCGCCTCCTCACCAAGATGGCGGGGATTAGTCAATAGCTGCTCCGCGTCGCCCAGGTCGTTGACATCGAGCGTCAGGGCTCCATCCAGGGACAGCTTCCGCAACCGCACGAAAGAGTTGGTCCGCAGGTCA
>Ga0224557_1003104_pt1 | contig 13307 bp, 16 predicted proteins | sample 714S31014metaG_FD_180677 | JGI IMG/M metagenome (GOLD analysis project Ga0224557, IMG submission 180677) | Peat soil microbial communities from Stordalen Mire, Sweden - 717 S3 10-14 | ecosystem: Environmental > Terrestrial > Soil > Wetlands > Peat | place: Sweden: Norrbotten County, Stordalen... | reverse complement strand
GAGGAGTTCGGCGCGGGTGCGGGCCCGGTCGGCGGCCAGGACCGGGTTGCGGCAGGCGATCAGCCGCTCGCCGGGGAAGTCCGGCGAGGTGATCTCGGCCAGGTCCTGCTGATCGAACAGGGACAGCTGGAGCGGCCCGTCGTCGGCCATGAGCTTCTTGATGGCCGGGGCGCGCAGCGCGGTGATCCACTCGTAGGTGTCCGCGTCCGGCCGCTGGGTCCCGTCGTCGGCCTGGTTCATGGCCTGGATCCGGGCGCTGGTGATCATGCCCCGGTCCCCGGCCATGACCATCTTGGCCAGGCCGAACTTGTCCCGCACCACCTTCACGATCTCAGTGAACGCGCCGGGGTCGCCGGTGTTGCCGGGAAACACCCGGACCGCGACCGGGCGGCCTGCCGGGTCGGTGAGCAGCCCGTACTCGATCTGCAGTTTCCCTTTCTTGGCGTCCCGGGAGTAGCCGCGGGCAGCCAGCGGGCAGTGGCGTCCTTCCAGCCACGAGCTGGACAGGTCGAACAGCGCCATCTTCGACGGGTTGGGTTCCGGGGCCAGGTGGCGGCGGGCCAGCCCGGCCTCGATGGCGTCCTGCCGGTGCTCCAGCCAGTCCATCGCGGCGTAGAGGTCATCGGTGGACGCCGCGGCGACGCCGAGGTCGGCGCCCAGGGTGGTGCCGGCCCGCCAGGTCAGGGTGGACAGCTTGGAGCCGGGCCGGATCACCCGGGAGATGATCAGGGCCAGGGTCAGGTCCCGGTGCGGGCCGGCCGGGCCGAGCAGGGCGGGCAGCCCGAGCTTGGCGGCCATGGCGTGCACGGCGGCGGCGTGGCCGTGCGGCAGGGACCCGGTGATGGTGACCGCGGCGGCGGCGGGGACGAGCTGCTGGCCTTTGAGGCCGGCGTCGATCAGGTCGATGACGTGGCCGGGCAGCGCGGACAGGTTGGCGACGGTCTCGTTCTTGACCTTGCCGCCGTCGCGGTAGGTGCGGCGCAGGTACGCCGAGGAGTAGTCCTTCCGGCGGCCCTGCTTGTCCACGTACCCGGTCTTGGAGACTCTGACTACGTGAACCTTCCCGCCATTTCCCGTCATAACCAGATCATAGACTTCTGCCGGTGCGGATACCGGTAGCGACACGCCGATTTTCTGACTACACTCCGTGGCCGTATCTCACCGAAACGGCAGGTCAGGGCGCAATACCTACAGAGAGCTACGGCAACTTCGGCCTAGCCGCCGGCCACCCCGTCAGCCTCCGCGACGTCATCCCCGGCCTCGACCAGCGCAACCTGGAGCTGGTCACCATCACCGCCATCCGCCGCGCCACTGGGCAACGCCCGTGAACATCAGCCTGGACGACGCGACGGTGCAGATCGGTGTGCCTGGCGGCCCGCCAGTTGATCACCGTCACACCGTTTGACGCGGCGCCCGCAGAGGATCGCTAGCCGGGCGTCCCGTTGCGCTCGCTTCTTTGGGCGAGACGCTGGAGCTGCCGTGCGTGCACGCCGGCCACCCAGTCCCAGCCGTCCTTGGCCAATGGGCCGACCCGCGGGTCGCTGAGAACATGAGCGTCACGCAGGGCGTGCACGTACGCCCGATCCTGGTCGATCCGTGCGTGTACCTGATCAGCTCCGCCGATGGACCCGTGGCCGGGGATGACGGCATCGACGTCGTCCGCCACGCCCTCGAGCAGCCGCAGCGCGACGAGGTAGTCCTCGATCGGGTCAGCGGTGTCGTTCAAATCGAGCATCGGAATCAAGACATCAGAAAGCATGTCGCCGGCGACGAGAACCCCGCGTTCCTCAATCAACAGCGCCGCATGGCCCGGGGCATGCGCTTGATGCTCGATAATCCGGACCTGAGGGCCATCCCAAGGAATCTGCGCCGTCTCGGCGGGCAGGCCGGTAATGAGGCCCAGCAGGTCCAGCGGTACCTGCTGGGCGATGTCCGGCGGTATCAGCCCGGCGGCGATGCGGGCCTTCCCACGCGCGTCCGACAGCCGCCGATCCCGGACAGTGGCCGCGCAGCGAGCCGTGCCGTAACGGGGCGCTGCGCCGAGCGGGGCGTGCCAGAGCAGGTGATCCCAATGCGGATGCGTAGAAAACCCTGCCACAACGGGCTGGCCCAACTCGCGAAGGTCGTTCGCGAGGGCGGCCATTTCGTAGCCGTGCACCCCGGGGTCGATGAGCAACACGCCAGCCCGGCCGTGCACGACAACGGCGTTGCTCTGGCAGAACTCGCTCTCGTGGATCAGCACACCCTCCGCGACCTGCCTCAGCACGGGTGCAAGGCTACCGTGCCCAGCGCCCGCCAACAACGATTCGCGCAACGCACGTTGCGATGGAACTCGGCCAGCTCCTGCAGCTCCTGGACGACTGGCTCGCTACCGGCTACGAGCAGATCAGAACGTCTCTAGCCCGTTTCATCGGCATCGACGGCTACGGCGTCGAGACGCTCCGCGACGACCTCGCCCGGTTCATGTTCCTGCTCGGCGAGACCGACGGGGAAGGCCTCTTCTCGCCGCGGACTGTCGAGTTAATCGAACCCGCCGCGCTTCCAGCCCTGACACCCGCTAACCCCGTGAGTTCAGCGCGAGGAACCTTCAGTCCGGCTGAACTCGCGGAGATCGAGTTGGTAAGAACTCTGTCACCGGGGGCCATTTGAGGACCCCGGGCCTGGTCAGTCCTTCGGACCTTCTGAAGACGGTCCCGGCTCGTCGAACGTGGCGTTGAGCCTCAGCCAGGCGACGGCACCCGCTCTACCCGCCACCGGCCACGGCGTCTCCTGGCCAACAGAGCCACGCATAGCCTCCGGCTGGGCGTCGGCGGTGCACCCGGCGGGCAGCCGACCCGCCGGATGGCTACGGCTACCATGGACCCAAACGCGAATCCATAGAGTGGAATAAGGCGACATTGCGGAGTCGGTACGGGTTTAGCGTGCTTTAACCGGCGCCATGGCATGTCCGCGTTGCGGCGGGGCGAATCGTATTGTCATCTGTCCCGGATACTTCGAGTGAACAGGCTCAGCGGGTCGCCATGGCGCCGCATGAGCAGTCCCTCGACGAGATCAAAGCCCTGCAAGACCAGGCCGCCGCGATGGCAGCCGAGTTCCGCAGGCTTCTCCCCGCCAGCGGGGGCAGCGCCACTGCGCGCACCACCTGAACGCGAACAGGCATGGCCCGATCTCTCGAAATGCGGCTCTTCGAAGTTAGCCTGGATGCATCTCGTCGTCGGGACCTCTACCGACGCCAGCAGCGTGCTAAGCCGTCCGGGACCGGTAGACGCATGCCCGAGTCCTGGCCGCAAGCCCGGATGAGAGCCATACGCACTGCTGGCCCTCAGCTGAGGCGCATCTTCGACTCGAGTCGCGCGCCGGGTTCCGATGTCGCCGGCCGGCTGCCCGGGATCTTCGAGGACCATGACCTCGCCGGTCCGGAAGACGACGCGCTTGGAGGAGATGGCCCCGCTCGATGCGGCAGGACGGGCACTCGTAGCCGTCGGGCTCGTGCAGCCTCATCTACAGGGGGGCGTGGTTTGAGGTCGCTAGTGTGCCATTGGGCTATGTTTTTCTCCCGCGCCATCCCGGCGACGCATTTTCGCCATTCACAGGGCAGGAGCCGGGTCAGCCGGTCCGGCTCGGCCCAATCGGCCGTCTGCCCGCCGGACCGGGGCCGGTTAATGGCGAAGATCGGGTACGCGCGGGTGTCCACCCGCAGCCAGAAAGACGACAGCCAGGTCGATGACCTGACCGCCTACGGCTGCGACAAGATCTTCACCGACACCGCGTCCGGCAAGCTCGCCGCCCGCCCCGAGCTCGACAAGGCGCTGGCCTACCTGCGCGCGGGCGACGTGCTGGTCATCACCCGGCTGTCCCGCGCGATGCGGTCGCTCAAGCACCTCCTGACGCTTGCCGACGAGCTGCGCGAGCGCGGCGTCGGCCTGATCGTCCTCAAGCAGCAGATCGACACGACCACACCGACCGGGCGGCTGGTCTTCCATGTTCTCGGCGCGATCGACGAGTTCCAGCGCGAGCTCATCGTCGAGGGCACACGCGAGGGCCTGGACGCCGCCCGGGCCCGCGGCCGCACCGGCGGCCGCAAGCCCAAGCTGAACGACCGGCAGGCCGCCACCGTCCGCCGCATGTACCAGGCCACCGGCCCGGACGGCAGACGGCAGCACACCGTCGCCGAGATCGCCGAGGCCGTCGGCGTGCACCGCACCACCGTCTACGACTACCTCAAGAAGGAGCGCTGACATGGCCGTGGATACCGATCCGCAGGAGCCGCCCTGTCACGCGGGCCGGGTCGTCCGCCGCGTGCTGCTCCGCCGCAGCATCGTCATCGACCAGGAGACCGCGCAACTCGTCGTCGGCGCCGTCCAGGCCGCGCTCAGGGCCAGTACGCCCTCCCGGCCGCCGCGCCGACGTCGGCCTGTCCTTCCCCCCGCAGGCTGCGAGCCGCTGTTCTGACACGGCACCGGCGGCTACCGGCCGCCCGTTTGGGCTAGTGGCACTTCGTTAACAGTACGAATGCCGAGAGTGCCGCGTTGGGAAGCGCTCCGTCATGCCCGTCAGGGAAATCTTGGGGTGTCAGCACAACCTCCGGCTGCCTGCACCCCGAGGTCGGCGATGTCGGCGTCGCAGGCCTCATCGCCGCGCAAGGCGTTGTGCAGCAGCCGCACCACGGCCGCGGTGCGCAGCGCCTGGACGCCGGTACCGGCGTCCAGGGCCCGGGCCTGGTCCAGGCCGGCCGTGGCGGTGTAGTCCGGGTCCGCCACCGGCCGGGCCACGCCCTGAGTAGGGATCCGGCCGGTCAGGTGCCAGGCCGCGCTGTTGCCAGAGCCGCCGCGATGCCTGCGAGCGCCTGCGGCAGCCCCACTTTATCGGTGACCGCGTAGGCGAGGCGCTCGGCCCGGCCCGGGTCGGCAGCGGCCACCGCTATCGCGACCTGGGTAAGTGCCGCGTCCCGCCAAAAATCGTTGCCGAAGGTGATCGAGCGGGCGATGCGCTCAGCCCGGGTCTCAGGCGGTTCGCGCGGTGCCGCCGTCCGGCTCGATGCCGTGCTGGCGGAGCAGGTCGCGCAGGCGATCGAGCTCACGGTGCACCCGCTGGTTCTCCGCGATGACGGCCCGGACGTCTACGCCGGCTGCCCACTCGTGCTCCAGCCGCAGTTTCTCGGCGCGCAGCTGCTTTTCCCTTGCGCGCAGCGCCGCGGCGCTGTCGAAGTCACCCGCCTCGAACGCGGCCGTCTTCTGCCGCTGCACCTGGCGGAGCTGCTCGGTGGCATCCGCAAGGCCGGCGGGGACGGGCAGGCGGACCAGCCGCGTCTTCGGATCTGCCTGCTCGTACCGGCCGGTCAGCAGAGCCAGCACCCGTTCCCGGACCTGGGCATAGCCGGCGCCCCGGCCGGCCAGCACCTGAGCAGCGATGCCGTCGCCCTCGGCGAGCAGGCTCAGCAGAAGGTGCTCGTGCCGATGTAGGGGTGCCGGTAGCAATGGACCCGTCAGCACCGCTACGGCGTCCAGTTTCCTGAACTGCCCTGGTGTGCGCTGTGGCACGGGGTGGTCGTCAGCGTGGCCGGAACGGGTTGTCGCCGTAGAAGGGCCATTGGCTGATCTCGCCGCGTCGGAATCGCCCGGCCTGCCAGGCGTCCCAGGCCCGCTCCAGTTGCCGGGTTGAGGAAGCGGGCAGCCGCCGGCGAGCGCAGAAGGCCTGGAACTCTGCGTAGACTTCTGCGTAGACTACGGTGAAATCCAGGTCCGGCTCGGCCAGCCGCCGGCGGCGTTCCGCCCGCCCCCGCCAGGATACGATCGCCACCGGCCACACCAGCACGGCGGCGAGCAGGCTGACGAGCAACGGATTGGGCACCAGGAAGACCGCCGGAACCACGCGCCGCCCTGACAGCTCGGTGACGGCGAGACTGGGCAGGAGCCCGGTCGCCACCAGCCCCGCGACCCGCCGGCCCACGGGGCCGCGTACCCGCGTGACGGCGACCGCGACCGCGATCGCCAGGACGCCCAGCAGGGAGAAGGCAAGATCTCCCAACGGCGCGGCCGGGTCCGCCAGCTGAACGAGCGCGGGGAACCCGAAGCCTGCGGACAGGCCCGCGATCATGAGGCAGGCCCGCCGCCACCCCACGATCGCCAGGCCTCGCAGCGGGCCGGGGGACAAGGCCAGCGAGCAAGCCGCCAGGCTGGCCAGCACGACAGGGACGTCACCGAAGGGCAGGAACTGGAAAAGCTCTCCGGGAAAGGTATTGAAGTAAAAGGTATGGACCTGCTGTATGAGCACGACCAGCACGAGCAGCAGGGCCAGCAGGGCGAGCGTCAGCGAGATGGACGCGATCTTCGCGGCTGTTTGCCGACGGCCGGTCAGCCCGAGCACCACCACGGCCAGCCAGGCGATCATCACCACGACGGACTCCCCAAAAGAGGGCAGGACCGGGAGCAGCGTCCAGAACGGAGCCCTCGCGCCGACGGCTGCATTCATGGCTCCCCGTTCCAGGGCGAGGAGGATGAACACCACCGCCGGGGCGATCAGGCTCACGACGGCCAGGGCGTCCTGCCCGGCGTCGGCGGCCAGCCAGCCGGGGATCCGGCGTACCCGGATCGCCAGGCCGCAGGCGGCCAGGTTCACCGTCTGCCCCAGGCCCGGGGTGCGCTGCCCGGGCCGGGCGGTGTCCAGCAGCACGCCGAGCATCTCCTCCCGGTGGAACTCGCGATGGCTGGGCGGGTAGCAGCGCAGCAACCGCAGGTAGCGTCGTTCCAGGGCTGCTGTCCCGGCCGGGTCCCTGGCGGGCATGTCCCCTCCTGCCCCGGTGGCCTGGCCGGTTCCGCCCGCGCTCACGCGGTGCCTCCGGCGAGCCGCACGCTCAGCCGCTGCGCCGCGACGGCGGCGCTGGCGCGCCGGCGTTCGGTCTCGGCGCCCAGCAGCGCCGCGCCCTCGTCGGTGAGCCGGTAGTACCGGCGCAGCCGGCCGTCGGCGACTTCCTCCCGGTCCGGCTCGACCAGCCTGGCCGAACTCAGCCGGTCCAGGGCCATGTACAGGGTTCCGGTCTGCAGCCGGGCCGCGCCGCCGGAGATCTGCTCGGCGTCGTTGATGATCCCGTAGCCATGCTGGGGCCCCGCCGCCAGAGCGGTCAGGATCAGGAACGTCGGCTCCTGCATGCTCCGCTTCTTCATGTCATAGATATACATCAGCCATCTACCTATGACAAGCCGTCAGGTTCTCTTTATTTTCCGGGACGAGCCGCGGGTGCGAGCATCCCGGCCTGGCCCGCCCTCACCCGCGGGTGCCGGACGCGGTCAGCTGGCAGTGGCGGATCGCGCCGCAGCGCCGGGCTGGTGTGCCGGTGCAGATAAACCCCGGCCGGCCGGCCGGACGCCCGGGCAGTTTGCCGGTACTGCGGCGTTCGCGCTTGGCCGGCCGGCCCGTACCTCGGTCACGAGCAGCCACCGTGACCGTCTCCTCGCGAGACGGAGGGGGCGGACTGCGGCCGGCGTAGCACTCGGCCGCCACCGGTGCGCCGGCCCGCTTGGCGATCACCCGCACGACGACCACGACGCGTTCGCGTCCGTCCTGGCGCAGCCGCACCTCATCACCGGCCCGGACCGAATGCGCGGGCTTGACCCGCATCCCGTTGACCCTGACGTGCCCGGCCCGGCAAGCACCGGACGCGGCCGAGCGTGTCCTGGCCAGCCGCACTGACCAGATCCAGCTGTCCACCCGCCCCGTCCGATCATCGGCCACTCAGCAACTGTAATGCGGTGCGCCTTCCTGGAGCCCACGGCGGAACCCTCGCTCCGGCCCCGTCGCCCGCCCCGGTCTTGGTGCTCAGGACCTGACCGGGTCAACGGGCGGACGTCGTGGACAGTGCGGCGGGCCGGGCGACCACGAACAAGGAACAGTGGACGACGCGTAACACAAGTATCAAGTCACGCGACGCTCAGGATCCTGTACCGATCCTCGTCACGGGCCTAATGGGCCGCAGCCAAGGACGGCGATCCAGAGCGCCGGGCAGACGCTACGGTTCATCGCCGATCGCGTGTCACGGCAGGGAAGAGCGGAGAGCCACCCGTCGCTCTTCTTCTGCCCCGAGCCGCTTGAGTTTGCGGCGGATGCGCTCACCCGCGGCCGCCGGGTCCGCCGCGCCCGCGATGCGGGCCGCTTCGGCCCAGCTCAGCTCACTGCGCTGGGCATAAACGTTCGTAACCCGCAACTCGTCCGGCTTGAGTCGGCCCAGGACGTGGCGAAGGCGCTGCTCCTCCCATTCGCCGGCCAGGACCAGGTCTTCGGCAGGTTTCGCTCCCGGTACGAGGTCGGCGACCGTCAAGAGCGCGCCGTTGCTGGTACGGACCGGCTCGTCGAGCATTCCGACGGTCCGGTAATTCAGCTGGGTCTCCCAAATCGGTCTCAGCACCCGGCCTTGCCGGACGGTGCGCTTTCGCAGGTCAGTAATCAGGTACGCAGGGTCATCGCGGATACCAGCGTCCCAGCCTTCCTCGAGGAGAGCAGCACTGACGGCCTCGATCCGTTCGGGGCTGACGCGCAGGCCCAGCCAGGTACTGATAAACCAGGCGACCGGGTCATCGTCGCCACGCAGCACCGCGGAACGAGCACGCAGGGCTGCCTTATAAGCCGCCCGGGCAAGGCCCCGCAGTACTCCCACGCCGGATTCTGCGACTTCGCGCCAGCGCAGCAGCAGGTCGGCCAGGCTCGCTGCAGCACTCATCCCCGTGAGGTTCACCGACGACACGGCGAGGCTGGCAGCGAGGTTGCCGATGTTGACGGCGCTGAGCTTGGGCAAGGCAGCCTGCTGGCTGATGATCTTGGACAGGCCCAGGTCCTGGGCGGCGATCATCTTCGAGATGGCCGACTGGAGGCCGAGGTCAGTCCGGATGGCCGAGAACGCGGGCACGATCTCGAACCTGGAAGCGCTGGGCGCGATCTGTGTTGCGGATTCAGGGAGGGCCGCTTCCCGTGTTGCCGGAATCGGCTGCTCCGGCGCGTCAGCTAGATCGTGCGGGGTCGGTTCGGCCTGCTGGTTATTGGCGGATGCCCCCGGAGGGGTCATTTAGGTCTCCTCACTGCCGGCTGATAGTGCTCTCACCTCCTAGCCGTAAGGATGAGCCCGACCGACAATAAAGTTTCTCAGTTTTCCTGCGGCGACTGGCCGTCATGGCTTTGTTCGTGTGTAGCGACCGCACTTGTTCGTGACGAGCGACCGCGCCCGCGATCCGGCGAAGTCGATGTTCGCCAGTTCTGACCGCACCGGGCTGATGCCGGCGACGTGGTGGCGGGACTGCCGCCGGTGCGAGTCAGCGTTCGTTGCCCGCCCTGAGCCAGGCGATGTAGCCGGCGGCTGCGCGCACGGTGTCGTACTCCGGCTCGAACCCGGTGTCCTGGCGGAGCCGGGTGATGTCAAGAGCGGCACCTGGCCGGTCTGCACCGGCCGGGAGGCCGAGTTCGGCCTCGGGCACGGCCTCGCGGATCGCCGCGATCACCTCTGCGTTGGTGGTCACCCGCCCGGACGCGACGTTGTAGGTGCGGTGCTGAAGATGCCCGGCGAGCTGGACCAGCGCTATCGCGCGGCCGGTGTCCTTGACATAGCACAGGTCGAGCCCGTCGCCGAGGTGCGGCGGGATGAGCAGGCCGGACAGGTCCAGGGGCTTGCCGCTGGCTGCCGCGTGGATGAGCGCGGGTGCGGCGAAGAACGGGTCCTCGTGGCCAAGAGGGCCCCAGGTGCCGGAGATCCGGAGGCTGACGATCTCCGTGCCGGTCGCCTCCGCGAGCTGCTCCCCGAGCAGCTCGGCGATCTTCTTCGACCGCGGGATCGGGTGCGGGGCGGTCAGGAGCACCGGCAGGTCCTCCGTCAGCGGGCCGCTGTGCTGGATGCCGCCGTAGACCCCGAGCGTGCTGGCCAGGCTCACCCGGCGCACGCCCCATTCCGCGGCGACGCGGGCGATGTTGAGGAGCCCGTCGAGCAGGCCCTGGGTGGCCTCGATGCCCCCGGCCGTGCCCCGCGGCGCGGGGTAGCCCGCGAGGTGCACGATGCCGGTGATCTCGTGGCGCTCGCCGATCGCCCGCAGTGCGTCAAGGTCGGCGACGTCGGCCTGCTCCGCGACGACGGGCAGGTCCGCGAGATGCGGGGGAACCTGACCGCTGCGGCGCTGCATCACGACGCTCGGCTCGCCGAGGCCGTGCAGCGCGCGCACGGTGTGGGAGCCGATGAACCCGGACCCTCCGGTGACGAGAATCATCGCGTTCCTTTCGTCAGTATGACAAATCATCAGTAAAACTGACGATCAGCATACTGGTATTATCCGGGTGTGTCGAGGCCGGGTTCTGAAGCAGCGGGTCAGGTCCGCGCGCGTGACGACGTGCTCGGCTATCTCCTCAAGCACGCGCACCTCGCGCTGGAGCACCGGACGCAGGCCGCGCTCGCCGACGTGGGGGTGACCGTCCGCGACCTCGGCGTGCTCAGGGTCATCGCAAGCGGGGAGGCGCAGTCACAGCAGGAAGCCGCGGCCGTGCTGGGCGTCGACCGCACCTCGATGGTCGCGCTCCTTGACGCACTCGAACACCAGGGAATCGTCGCACGCAGGCCTTCAGAACAAGACCGGCGACGCAACATCATCGCGCTCACCGACCACGGCTGGGAGGTATTCCGGCAGGCAGAGAGCCGGTACTCCGAGACCGAGCGGGACTTCACGGCGACGCTAGGCGACGCTGGAGCGGCCGGACTCCGGCAAGCGCTGCGGACCGTGCTCAGCGAGAACGGCCACCCCTGAGCAGGCGCCCAGTGAAGTCTTCATCAAGAAGCGGGCAGACCACGCACGTAACCCGCACTGCGGTCAGAACTCGCCAACATTGATCATCGCCCCCAGCCACCAAGTGCGGCCAGAACTCACAAACAACCGCGGTCAGAACTAACGAACAAAATCACCGTCATGATGCTGGAGGCGGCCTGCTGAGTGATCGGCAGCGCTCCAGGTTCAAGCCCGCGCCGATCCCCTCCTGGAGAAGGCGGTCAGGCCGGTGCCCCGGCACCGCCATGGTGACAGTGGCAGGCCCGGGACCAAGGGCCAGGCGGGACCGTCCCGGTTCGATGCCGGACGCGCGCGAACGGTTCCGCTTGGCGAAGTGCCGGTTTCGCGCCGACAGGCCGAGTAGCCAGGCCACCGCTCGGGCCACTCCCTCGCTGCTGGGCTGTGCGCCAGGATCGGTTATGTACCGACCGGGCACCGGATGCGGCGAGGAGGCCTCACCATGGCGCGTCAGCTTTACTACCGCGACTCTTTACGGCAGGGTGCACCCGTTACCGCCAGGCCGGGGGAGGGGTGTCACCATCGTCGTTTACGGACGCACGGAGATCCGGTTAGAGCGCGTCCCTGATAAGGACGAGGCCCGTGGTTCAAGTCGACGAGCGCCGGTCGTCCGTCCGCAGCTGGATCGCGGGCGGGCCGCCGGGCTCGGGCATGGGCGAAGGCTACGGGCCGCGGCCGGGGCATGGCGCCGGTTCCGCTTTACCCGTAGGCCTGGTTACGAGCCGGCGCGCCGGCTCACGTTCCGCAGCCGAGCCGGCAAATCTGTCTTCGTACACCCGGAGCTCTATAGCCCCCAGAAATGCCGAAGGCCCCCGCTAGGGGGCCGCAGCACAACCGAATACCCGCTCGTCCGCACTTCGCGCCCAAGGCCGCCAAACCGAAACGCGAGGTCGAACCGAAAGCCAACAACCGTGGCCACAGTAACAGGTCGCACGGTCAGTTCTCCACTGTCCCCGCGCGACACGCCGGATGTAACACACCCGGTTCCTGACGGCCTCTCGCGCGCCGCCGCGGAGGCTGCCTGGCATGCGGTCACGCCCTTGATCGCGGGTACGCCCCACGTCAGGACGTCGAAGGACGGCGGCCGCACTTACCCGGCGAGGTGGGCCGGGCCGCTGCCCGCCGAGCCCCCTCAGCAGCCGTGCGCGGTGGCGGTCTACGACCCTGCGAGCGGTACCGGTCGCCTGCTGGCTCTTGACCTTGACCCGTCCCGCACCGGCTGTGACGGTGACGATGCTGCTGCCGGGCACCGCCGTGAACGTGGCGCCGCCGCGGTCGGCCGCCAGGCCGCCGAGCTCGGCCAGCTGCTCGAGCGCCTCGGCGGCCGGTACGTCGCTGACGTCGCGGCGAGCGGCGGCCGTCACGTCCTGGTCCCGTTCGCCGCGGCGCTGCCGTGGCTCGAGCTGCGCGACCTGGTCCGGGCGATCGCCCTGCGGTATCCCGCCGTCGACCCCGCGCCGCATGCCTCGGGGCTTGATACAACAACAACGGAACGGCCAGTGGCGATAGCGAGCTGAAAACCGCTGGGTTACCGCCACCGGCCCGTTCGGAGTAACCGAGCTCCGTGGCGGGAGGATGGAAGACTTGCCACGTGCCTAGACGTACGTGGCTCGACAGCAAGATCGACGTGTTCCTGGAAGAGCTCGCTGCGTCCAGCATGCACCTCGACCGGCAACGTGCCGGTGAGCTGATCACCGGGCAGGTCCGTGCCGTAGCAACCCGCATGAGAGTCACCGAGGCAACCGCCCGCACCTATCTCGACGACGAGATCATCAAGGACATGGCGCGGCGGATGCTGTTCGAGGTCGCCGTCGAACGGCCCGGCGCCGACCTGATGGAGGCGCCACGGACCGTTCCGCTGCCGCTGGCCCTGGTGGGGATCACCGTCGCGGCCCTGGCCGAGGCCATGCAGGTGCGGGCGGCGAACGAACTGCCCGGTCACCTTGGGGACGTCATCACCACCTATGCGCAGACGCTGTCCGGGTTCGGGCAGGTCACCGCCGGCGCCGCGCCGGAGCAGCCCGGCAACCCGGCAGAGATCCTGTTCCCGCCGGCGTTGCTGCGCCGGGCGGCCAGGTACATCAGCGGCGCCGCTGACCTGGCCGCGAACGGCGGCAAACTCCCGGACGGGATTCCCGAGACGGCACGTAACCAGCTGGCCGCGACCCTGCGCCGGGACGCTGACGGACTGACCGCGCTCACGACCGCCGACTGATCCTTATGGCCGCCAAGGCTCTTTCGAGATCCGAACGGCCACCGACGGTAACCCAGCGGTTTTCAGCTCGCTATCGCCACTGGCCGTTCCGTTGTTGCTCGAGCCCCGGACCGTGCACATGATCCCTGCCCGCGCCGGGCGGTGTTCAGCAAACTGAACGGCAGGTCATCGTCTGTTCGTCGTGTTCGCGCAGCATGCGCAGGACGGTGGCCGGGGAGGGGTGCTGGCCTTTCTTGGTGCCCTTGGTGATGACGAGCTGTGAGGCGATGTCGCGCAGGCTCAGG
>Ga0224557_1003100_pt1 | contig 13320 bp, 10 predicted proteins | sample 714S31014metaG_FD_180677 | JGI IMG/M metagenome (GOLD analysis project Ga0224557, IMG submission 180677) | Peat soil microbial communities from Stordalen Mire, Sweden - 717 S3 10-14 | ecosystem: Environmental > Terrestrial > Soil > Wetlands > Peat | place: Sweden: Norrbotten County, Stordalen... | reverse complement strand
TCTGGAGTCCACCGAGTCTTGCAAGTTCTCCTGCGGCCTTCTGGTCCATCGTCGAAAGGATTCGCTTGTTCAGCGCACTCCGCCGGATGAATTCGCTCATCGTCAGGCTCGCACTGTTGGCCTGGTCTCGGATTGTGGCTTTCTCCTCTTCCGTGATGCGGATTTCGATTCGTAATGTGGCGCCTTGTACCCGTGCGGATCTTGTCATCGTCCTCTCCTGGTCTGTGGGGTCTCGGGGCGTAGCCCTGAGCAAGATGCGCAACCATTTCTCCGAGTAGCCGCAGGCGGATTGGAGAAATGGTGGTGGCTGGGCGAAACCCCGCAGGGGTTTTGTCCGGACAGCGCCTACCTTGCCATTCAGTGTTTAGCCATCCAGTTTTTCGCTCTGAACCCCATTACTGTTCGCTTTTCTGTCCAGAATCAGTTTACTGTATCTCTGCTTTAACTGACAGTATAAGTGTATTATATTTATGTATGACGGCGATGTGCTGCTGTAAGGAGGCAAAGCGATGGGAACAGAGGGGCATCGCAAGGTGCAGGTGTTTTCTTTGGAGATTGTGGAGGATGCTCGTATGTTATTGACTCAGAAAACGTCAGAACCCGTGCCGCAACCCCATTCGTTCATGATGGGGGCGGTGATACGGACGCTTTTGCCTCTTCTCGTGGAGTTGCGGAGAAAGGGCTATTCATTGACCATGCTGACTCATCTGCTGGCGGAGAAGGGGATAAAGATCAGTCCAACAGCTCTCTCGGGGTACATGGCGAAATTGAGTGGGCCGATTGAGGAGGCTCCGGTAAGGGCACGGAGAGAGAGGCCGCAAACGTCAACAAGTTCCTCGCAGACACGTGGGCACTTCACAATGAAGCCGGACACACCGCTGTAAGAGATCGTTCCCATGGATTGACAGATTGCACGTTCAAAACGTCAGGGATGTGGGGTGGGTATGGCGTCAAATGATAGGTATCGCGAATCGATGACGGTTACAGAGACTGCACATTTACTGCACGCCCCGATAACGCCAGAACCGTTTGTGGATGCAGCGCGGGCCGCAGAATGGTTGGGAATAACGTCCCGCCGTCTGCTTGAAATGGCTCGCGCAGGTCAGATTCCGGCTTATCCCTTGGGAACGGGTTCCCGTAAGACCTGGCGGTTTCGGTTGCAGGAAATCAGCACAGCAATCGTGCGCAAGAGGTAGAACTTTGTCCATTTCTGTGCAAATTCGAGCGTATAGCCGGTCCCGACGCCGGGTGCTGCGGAAAAGTGTTTTCATTGTTGCCGGAATGACGAATAATCGAATTCAGGCAGTCTCCAGCGCCACAAAGGAGACGATCTGAAATGGCGCAAAGGGGATGGATTACCAAGCACGACCGCAAGAAGAAAGGATCAGTCTGGGTGTACCACTGGTACGTCATCAAGCCTGAAAGCGGAAGGAAGGTCGAACACACCTGCGTGGTGGGTTCAGTTGCCAGCTTTCCGCGTGAAAAGTATGCGTGGCTTGAGATTGACCGTAGGCACATCAAACCGCAACTCGACCAAGGCGCAATCCGCACTGGCCGCCTAACCTTCGGCGATCTTGCAGCCAGCTATATGCAGAACGGGATGAAAAAGCTGGCGGTGACAACCCGGTACACCGTGAAGCACTACCTGGACGACTACCTGCTACCTCGCTGGGGAAAGAGTGTTGCTCTCGACATTCAGCCGCTGGAAATCGAAGGCTGGCTGGGTTCGTTGCCGCGCTCGAATCCGACGAAGGACAAAATTCGTCGAATCATGTCCACCGTCTACACACGAGCACAGAAGTACGGGCTTGTGCCACGCAGCGACTCGTCCAATCCGGTGCGGTGGGTTGAGCAAACGGCGAAGTCCGGCTATAAGCCGATTGTGCTGGAGCCTGCAACGGCCGCTAAAATCTTCGAGGCATTGTCGGGAGCCGAACTTGCGCTCGCGATTTTGGTTGCTGCCACGGGGATTCGCATCAGCGAGGCAATGGGCTTGAAATGGGAGGATGTTGACTATCAGAACAAGCAAATCAACCTACGCCGGGTCTGGGTAAAGGACACAATCGTGGAGCGTCTCAAGACGGAGGACTCCGAGGCTCCCGTACCGCTCACCGATCTTCTGGCCAACTCTTTACGGGACTGGCAAAGGGAAACGGTGTACGGGCGGCCGAGCGATTGGGTTTTCGCCAGCGCCAGAAACAAGGGGCGGACGCCTAGATCGAGCAGCGTTCTGACTGGGGACTATCTCCGTCCGGCAGCGATTGCCGCCGGGGTGAAGCTCAAGAAGGGGCAACGGTTCGGCTTCCACAACTTCCGCCACGGGCTGGCAAGCTGGCTGGTGAATCAGGGGACAGATGTCAAGACGGTGCAGGGGCTTCTTCGCCACTCGAATGTCAAGACAACGCTTGGCCTGTACACTCATCAAGTGAATTCGTCGATGCTGGCTGCTCAGGACTCAATGATGCGGGCGTTGCAGCCCGGATCGCAAACCGTTCAGTAGGGTATAGGGACTCGAAAACGGAGGCAGGTGACCTTTTGCAGGTGAGAAACCGGAAGGACTTCCACGTAAGCTATTGATTTATTTGGTGGACCTGATCGGGATCGAACCGATGACCTCTTCCATGCCATGGAAGCGCGCTCCCAGCTGCGCCACAGGCCCACTCAGGGAAAGACAACTCTCTTATTGTCTCCGCTCCCACCCGATTCGTCAAACCACCTATCCGTGTTACCCATCCCGAACGAATTCGCTATTTCTCCCCAAACTCCTGATCCATCCCGCTCACCACCTCGTGATGCAAATCACACGCCCTTTGCACGCAATCCTCAATAATAAGGTTGGTCGATCGCAATCGAGCCGCCGCTGTCCTGCGCCGCCTTTGTCCTTTGTTTCCCGTCGTTTTCCCGGCTGCGCAAACCAGCTGGTTCGCTCGTTCAGTCACTGGAGTCATACCCTCATGTACAAGATCGTCGAAGCACGCAGCGTCGGCCTTAATATCAAGCAATTTGTCATCGAGGCGCCCCGCATCGCCCGCAAGCAGCGGCCGGGCCAGTTCGTGATTCTCCGCCTTCATGAGAAGGGCGAACGCATTCCCCTCACCATCAAGTGCTCCGATCCGGCAGCCGGCACAGTCACCATCGTTGTGCAGGCCATCGGGAAAACCACTTCGCTGCTCAACTGTCTCGAAGCGGGCGACTCCATCCTCGACATCGTTGGCCCGCTCGGCCATCCCTCTGACATCCAGAACTACGGCACAGTCGTCATTCTCGCCGGAAGCGTCGGCACTGCCATGGCCCTGCCCACCGCTCTCGCTCTCAAACAGGCCGGCAACCACGTCATCTTTATTGAAGGCGCCCGCAGTACCGAAATGGTCGTCTTCGAGGATGAAGTCCGCCAGGCCAGCAGCGAAGCATTCATAATGACCGACGACGGCACCTATGGCGAGCAGGGCCTGGTCACCAAGAAGCTCCAGGAACTCATCGCCGGGGGCCTCCGCATCAACTTCATTCTCGCCGTCGGACCCGTGCCCATGATGCGGGCCGTTGCTCAAATCGCGGTTCCTCTCGGCATCAGGACCATGGTCAGCCTCAATTCCATCATGGTTGACGGAACCGGCATGTGCGGCGGTTGTCGCGTGCTGCTCGGCAACCAGAGCAAGTTCGCCTGTGTCGATGGCCCCGAGTTTGACGCCGCCCAGGTCAACTTCGATGTCCTGATGCAGCGCAACGCCATGTATCGCGATAAAGAGTGCCAATCCCTCCGCGACTTCAAGGAGCACGAGCAGGAAGAGCTCGCCGAACTGCGCGCGGAGCTTGCGGCACGGGAAAGAGAATTGGCAGAGCTTGAGATCGAGGAGAAGCATTATGTCTGAGAGCGAGACGTCTGCCCTTGAGCAGCGCAACACCGTTCCCCTCAAAGACCGGATGAAGATTCCGCGCACCGTCATGCCGGAGCTCGATCCCCAGGTGCGCAGTCGCAATTTCGGAGAGGTCAATCTTGGCCTGCCCACGCTCGAGGCGCTCACTGAGGCATCCCGCTGCATCGAGTGCGCCAAGCCGGGTTGCGTCGTTCACTGTCCCGTCGGCGTCAAAATCAAGGAAGTTGTCGCCCTCATCAGCGCAGGAAATTACCTGGCAGCCGCCTCCAAAATGCGCGAAGACAACGCGCTGCCGGCCATCACCGGCCGTGTCTGTCCGCAGGAGAATCAATGCGAGGGTGGCTGCGTCCTAGGTAAAAAAGGTGCGCCCGTCGCCATCGGCAATCTCGAGCGTTTCATCGCTGACTTTGAGCGCAACAGCGGCCACCTTGGTCTGCCTCCCATCGCCCCTTCAACCGGCAAAAATGTTGCCATCGTCGGCAGCGGCCCTGCAGGTCTCTCCGCCGCGGGCGATCTGGTACAGAAAGGCCACCGCGTCCGTGTCTTTGAGGCTCTCCATGAACTTGGCGGAGTGCTCATCTACGGCATTCCCGAGTTTCGCCTGCCCAAATCCATCGTCAAGACTGAAGTCGACAACCTGCGCCGCATGGGCGTCGAATTTGAAACCAACGTCGTCGTCGGCAAAAGCGTCACCATCGACGAACTCATGCACAACGAGCACTTCGATGCCGTCTTCGTCGCCACCGGCGCCGGACTGCCCCAGTTTCTCGGCATTCCCGGCGAGCACTTCAACGGCGTCTACTCCGCCAACGAGTTCCTCACCCGCATCAACCTCATGCGCGCCTATGCCGATGTTGACCAGCCCGTCTACGATTGCCGCGATCGCGACGTGATCGTCGTGGGTGGCGGCAACACCGCCATGGACGCGGTCCGCACGGCACGCCGGCTCGGCGCGCGCACGGCCACGCTGGTCTATCGCCGTTCGCAGGCTGAGATGCCCGCTCGCGCTGAAGAAGTCCACCACGCCATCGCCGAGGGCATTGAGTTTCGCATGCTCGCCAACCCTGTCGAGTTCATTGGCGATGAAAAAGGCTGGCTCACCGGCGCGCGCTGCGTCCGCATGGAGCTGGGCGAGTCTGACGCCGATGGCCGCCGTCGTCCCGTGCCCATCGCCGGCTCTGAATTCATCCTGCCGGCCAACGTGGCCATCATCGGCGTCGGCACCAACGCCAACCCTCTCATCCAGAGCTCCACGCCCGATCTCAAAACAAATAAGTGGAATTACATTCTGGCCGATCCCGAGACCATGCGTACCTCAAAGCGTGGCGTATTTGCCGGAGGCGACATCGTCACCGGCAGCGCAACCGTCATCCTCGCCATGGGCGCCGGACGCAAGGCCGCCGTCTCTATCCACGACTACCTCACCACTGGATTGTGGAGATAGAGAACGATTGAGCAGGTCACGGGAAGCACACTGTTTGAAGCGTGCCGTCAGTTCGCCCTCACAAACCCGCTCCGCTGGCCATGTTCATGTGAGCCGCATTGAACTCGATTGCGTGCTTCACCCACGCACGAGCCGTTTCCCCGCCATTGGCCGTGTTATGCGCAACCTGCTTGTAAAACTGCTCTGCCTGCGCCTGGTCTCCAGTTGCCTCGGCGGCTGCCCCCGCACCCACGAGCCCGTTCAGCCGGTTGGGACTTAATTTCAGTGCAGCCTTGTACTCTGTCAGCGCTTCCTGCGGCCGGTTGAGCGCCATCAGCAGGTCGGCAAGCATCTCGCGTGCGGGAATATCCACCTCGTTCTGTCCAGACTTGTCCTGTTGATCGGCAGCCTTGCGCATCGCCGCAACAGCCGCCTCCGGCTCACCCTCTGCGTAAGCCTTCCAGCCCAGAATCTCGTTGCGTTGGATCTGCGCATCGTCAGCGGAGTCAACATAGGGAGATTTCTTCAGCCGTTCCAGAACCGCGTCGTAACCAGCCAACGAAGCCGTCGCCAGCTTGTCGTCCTTCATGTGTCCAGCGGCCACGCCCTGTCCCCAGAAAACAGCGAAGGCCGAGAAGCCTTTCGTCGCTGTTCCCGCTACGGGTGTCAGTGCTGCCAGCGCCTTCCAGTCGTGCATCTCCATCAGGTACACGGCCTGCAGCCGGTTGTCGCGGCCGGGGCCGGAGTGCTTCATGTCATCCATCCCCGGCATCGCCTCCATCTGCTCTCCGATGGATTCAAACTGGCTGGTCAGTTGGCGTGCCTTCTCATCTTCGCCCGTCTGCAGCCAGGCATACACCAGGAACTCGTCCGCGTGCAGCTGGTGTGCCGCACCCGGCTGATGCTCCTCTTCATCCTTCTTTGACGCTGCAACCGATGCAAGATTCGACGAAATATCTTCAGGCCACATTCCCAGCCGCGCAAAGATGTGTCCCGGCATATGCAGCGCATGCGGCGACGACGGCGCAATCTTTGCATACACCAACGCCGCCTCAAGACCCTGCGATGCCAGCGCCGGCGTATCGCACGTATGAATAATGTAGTGCGCCAGCCCGGGATGATCAGGGTGGCTGTTGAACAGCGGCACAAGCACCGACAGCGCCTTGCGTTCCTTGGTCAGCGACGTATCTTCCGGCGCCACATCCGCCAGCAGTGAAAGCGCGTAGAAAGCTGAGCCTTCAATATCCTCGGGATACGCCTCATGCAATCCCTCCATTGAGGCTGCATAAGCGTCCGTCGCCTGTTGGAACCCAAGCGGAGCAACACTGAAAAACGCCCCGAGCGCGTCGATGTACGCCTGCTCCCGCGCCATAATCTTTCCATTCTCCGCAATCAGTGCACGCGCCTTCTCCATCTCGCTCGCGCCTGTCTTCAGAGCATCGGCATCCGGCCTGTCCCAGATCTCCTTGAACTGCGTCATGGCAATTCCCCAATGCGCCATCGCGCACTTGGGATCGCTTTCGGCAATCGCCCTGAACTGCTGTTCGGCCAGCGTGTATCCGAAGGAATGTAAAAGCGCCACGCCACGTTCAAAGGGAACCTGCGACTGCGTCGCGCACGAAACTGGAAAATGCACCTGCCCAAGTTTCTCTGTGCTGACGGCTTCCTCCATGTGGTGGTGTTCCATCCCCGGCATGTCCGGCATCTCAGGCTTTGACTGCGCGCCGGCCGCAACAGTCAACACCGCAAATACACCTGCCAGAAGAACCGGGTTAGAAACAGAAGCACACTTTTGCCTCGCCTTGGATGCGAAAAATACAAGGGAAGTTTTGGTCGTCATGACATAGGACTTTATCACGCTAAATCGGGATTCAAGAATTCCAAAATCACTGCAGGGTGCCCCATTCTTTTCGCCCACTTTGCGAAAAGGGTGCGCTCGCATGAACTCCGTGCGTTTGTATCAGGAGACGGCCTTGTGCCCCATTCATCCCGGCGTCCACCGCGGAGGACCGGGATGAGTGGGAAAGCGCCAACTTCCCCTCGAGCTTTTCTAATCCCTAATCCCTGTTCTAAAAAATGGGCGGCAAAGGTTAGACCTTTGCCGCCGCCCGTCCCTGGGTTGTCTTGAAGGTGTTACAGTCCTGCGATTACTGCAAAAGCTTCGTCACTTCCTGCTGAACGCTGTTGGCCTGTGCAAGCGCCGCAATGCCGGTCTGGCTCAGAATCTCGTACTTCGACATGTTCGATGTCGCCGACGCATAGTCCGTCGCCTGAATCGCATTTTGAGCCGACACCACGTTCTCCTGCTGCGTGCTCATCACCTGGCTGATCGAGTTCAGTGTGTTGATCTCCGCTCCGATGTAGCCGTCCATAGACGCAACGTCGCTAATGGCGGAATTCAGATTGGTGAGTGCGGCCTGCGCATCGCTCTGGGTAAGCAAGTCGGTGCCGCTCAGCGACACCCCTCCCGCGTCCAAGTAGCTGGTCGTGGCTATGCCGCCGGTCCCGTCGGTATCGGATGCGGGAGCGCCTGCGGTAAGGCCTGTGTGCGTATCTACCAGCGATGTCGCGCCGGCCGCTACTTCGGTGATGCCATCGGTGTAGTAGGTTCCCGCGGTATACGAGGCGGTGCCGGTAACGCCGTTGGTGGTAATGGTGGCCTTCGTCGTCGATTCGATGTTGCCGGTTGCCGTATCGATATACACGCCATAACTGCCCGCGTTGATGGTGGCCTCTAGATCCGCAACAGTATCGGTCTTGTCCGGGCCGCTGCTGTTGCCCAGATTAATCGTCTTGCCATTGATCGTCATCGTTCCGCCGGTGAAAGTCTGCGCACCGGTAGCGCCGATGGTGCCATTCACATCGGGCGTGGCAGCGCCGTTGGCAGCGCCGGCTACTCCTGAGCCGAGGCCTGAAATCTCGATGCCGGTATCGGCGCCCTTGCCTCCCGACGAAGCCGCGGTTCCAGCCTGCGACGCTGTCGTAAACGTCGCGGTCAGACCCAGGCCCGCGCCGTTGATGGCGTTCATGAGCCCTTGCACCGTGTTGGGCTGGCTATAGCCCGTGCCAACAGAAATCACCTGGGTTTGCTGAGTAAGTGCGCCTCCTGCCCCTGAGGTCATGTACGTGACATCGATGCTGGTGGTGCCGCCTGCGGCCAGTTGGTCGTTCACGCTCGCAAGAGTGCCGCCACTCGACAGATCGATGAACGCATTGTTCGAGCCCGTGCTGTACGACATGGCGCCGTTGGTGTCTCCCACGCTGGACGATGAGAGCGTTCGAATATTCAGCTCGTCGATCGACGACCCCGTCGTCGAAGAGTCGCCCGTGTAGATCGCGATCGATTTGCCGGAGAATACCGCTTGCTGATTGAAGGTCGTCGTCGTTCCAATGTTGTTGATTTCCGAAAGGATCGACTGGTACTCCTGGTTCGCCGCGCCTTCCTGCGTGCTGTTCAGCGTGCCGTTGGACGCCTCTGTGGCCAGCGTAATCGCGCGATTAAGCAGGCTGGTCACCTGCGACAACGCGCCGTCGGCCACTTGCAACAATCCCACGCCTTCTGTCGCATTCGTCCCGGACTGGGTTAGTGCCGCCGAGTTCGCTGCCAGACCATTCACCAGCGAGAGGCCTGCGGCGTCATCCGCGCCCGAGTTGATCTTCGACCCGGAAGACAACTGCTGCAGAACCGTCTGCAAGCTGCTGTTCGTGTTGTTCAGATTGTTCTCTGCATAGATCGCTGAAAGATTATTCAAAACACCGAGGGCCATGGGACTCAACTCCTTCTCGGACGCCTTGCTTCTTGCCCCGCCCCGCTCTTCACTTCATTTCGGGTCTCGGATACTTTCCGAAGGGCCTGTTTGCATCCACTCCCTTCATCGGAACAGCCCGAAATAACTTTAGTAATAATTTTAAGAATCCTTCACACCCCTCTTTGTCTCCCTTCGATTCAGACTGTCTCGCTTCCGTTCATCTGCTGTCCTGATCCGCATCAATCGCTGTCTCGTACCGCTTCACTACGTTGTCCAACTTCGCGACAGATTGACGTCCCCGCGCTGCCTGGAACCACCCCATCCCCCCGCTCCTACCTTCCCTCCGGACAAAAAAACGGCGGCAGGAGGGTTCCCTCGCTGCCGCCATCGGTTTTTTACATCAACCGTATTTACTCTCTGCCTGATACGCCCTTGTTGAAGTCCCGTTCCCGCCGCCCCACCTTCTAATCCAATTCGAGTTCCGGCTCAGCCTGGGACTTCACAATCTTCCGGTTTCCGCGCCTTCAATGCACGTCTACTGTTCCTGGCCTGCACCCGTACCTGGTGCCGGTGCCGGCGCTCCTTGCGGAGGTGTCGCCGGAGTCCCTGCCGGAGGTGGAGGCCCATGATGACGGAATTGTTGCCCGCCGGGGCCCTGCATTCCGGGCCGGTCGTTCATCCCCGGCCCGCCCTGCATTCCAGGTCGCTGCCCGTCGCGTCCCCATCCGTGCTCGTCCTTGCCGCGCATCCCTTCACGCCCGCGCATCCCGCCTTCCTCGCGGAACGACTTCACTTGCTTCCACTGGTCAGGCGTCAGCTTCTCGCGAATCTCCAGGAGAAATCGCGCATTCGCTTTCTCCAGTTCGCCGCGCGCCGCCACAACCTTGTCAATCTGGGCAATCGTCGCCGCGTCGTTGGGCTCGTCAGCGCTCATCAGCGGCTCCATCGCCAACTCTGCCTTTTCAAGGTTCGCCCGCAGATCGATCAGTTTCGCCCGGTGAGCCATCATGATGTCGTCCATTGACTTCCGCTGCGCATCGGTCAGCTTCAGCCGCTCTATCATGCGGGGATTGTTCCACCAACCCTTCTGTGCGCTCACGCCGCCAAAGGCCCGCTCAAACGGTGGCCTCTGGCCGCCTGGGCCCGGGCCGCCAGGTCCACCAGGACCGCCGCCAAATCCCTGGCCCGCCGCTGCCAGACCCGACAACAAAATCCCCGCTATCGCCAAAGCCAATGTTCCTGCCATTCTTGCCTTCATCGCCTTCTCCTTCGCACCTGGTTCAGGATGACCGCTACGCGTCGTTCCGTCCCGCTTGTTATTGGGCTTCGTTCTCGCTCATCAGTTGAGCCAGCGGTTCCATTGCACTGGGAACCTCGCGCGAAACATCGCTGTCCACCTTGGCAAGTAAGTCCTCGTCCTCTTTGCTCGCGCGCTGCTCGGCTTCCAGCTTCTGCTGCCTGGCTGCCTGCTCCGCTGCCGCAGTCTTTTGAAGTTCCAGCTGGTGATGCCGTTCGTACAAGATACCTGTCACGCTTCCTGCCGCCAACACGCACCCCAGCGCCCAGCCTGCAGCCACGCGCCAGCTCAACTCATGCACTGTTTTCACTTGGCGCGCACGACCGTACTCCGCCTCGCTCCAGGCATGCACGTTCGATCTGAAATTCTTCAGCGCCTCGCCCAGTTCTGCGTCAACGCCCAGTCCGCGATCCTCATTCTCGAATTTTGCGCCCATGCTCATGGCTTGCCTCTCAAGTGCGCCCGCACTTTTCCAAGTGCCCGCGAAAGATGCGCCTTCACCGTGCCCTCGCTCAATCCGGTCGCCTGCGCAATCTCACTCAATTCCTGGTCTTCTACATACCGCAGCAGAAAAACCGTCCTTTGCCGTCCGCTCAACCCTTCCACGGCCTTCCATACATGCCCCACTTGCTCCCGGGCCAGCATCTGTTGCTCCGCCGAGCGTTCCCCGCTTGGCAACCACTCGCTGGCCTCATCCAGATCCACCGAGTTGGTCCGCGTATGACGCCAGAACTGCATCCGGCGATTCCGCCAGTGGTCCTTTTCCAGGTTGATAGCGATCCGCATCAACCACGTCATCGCGCTTGAATCGCCCCTGAAGCTACTCCAGTTTCGGTGCGCCTTCAGAAAGCACTCCTGGGTCAGTGTTTCTGCCAGGTCAATGTCCCGCGTCGATGCCAGCAGGAACCGGAATATCTGCAGCCTGTGGGCCTGGACTACGGCGGAAAACTCCTGATCGGCAGCCTCCGTCCTTTGTCCGGTACTCTCCTCAACCGCGCCCCGTGTCATCGGTTTCAATGCTATGCCGGCTGCCATCGGTTGGGTAGACGCCCCCATTCCATGCGGGTTTACAATTCTGCTTCGATTCCCCATTAAATCTGCCGCAAGTATACGTACCCGGCGCTTGCAAGGTCATCAGACCTTGTCCAATTCCACCTCGTTTTCCGCATCTTTCCATCCGCCTCACAGCCTTCACGCGCGCCCCCGGAACGGGGTGCAAAACCCTTTGAATTCCGACGTGAGAACCCCCAGCCAGCCCCCGCCGGACGGGAATATAATTTGAGGCGGCAAGAAAACTGTACTTGGAAGCGCTTGAGTCGAACTCCTCGTTTCCGCTCCTTTACCGCATCTGCACGATCGACCGGGATGCGCGTTGTTTCACCTTCCGCACCCAGGCTTGGCGACGATTGAAAACTTTTTCACCTGGCAGCACGAGCTGTTGGAGAACGGCTTCATCCATTTCCAACATCACGGCTGCCGCTTGCTTACAGATTTTTTTGAATGGAGACAGGAATGATTTCTCGGCGAACCTTTGTAAATGGAATTGCCGCCGGTGTGGCCGGCTCGGCACTCACCTCCTCGGCCAAAAGCTATGCTCAGATCCTCGGCGCAAACGATCGGCTCAACTTTGCCATCAACGGCCTCAACGGTCGCGGACACGCGCATCTTTCTGCGCTCCAGGCCAATAAGCAGATCGCCCGTGTCGCCTACATCTGCGACCCGGACGACAAAATCCGTGCCCGCTTTGCCACCGACGCTGAAAAAGCTCTCGGCTATTCCCCCAAGGCGGAGCGCGACTTCCGCAAGGCCCTTGAATCGAAGGACGTCGACGCCATCTCCATCGCTACGCCCGACCACTGGCATACCCCGCTCGCTGTCCTCGGACTCAAGGCAGGCAAACATGTCTACGTCGAAAAGCCTTCAAGCCAGAATGCGCGCGAAGGAGAACTGCTCGTTGCCGCGCAAAAAAAATACGGCAAGATGGTCCAGGTGGGCGACCAGCAGCGTTCCTCGCCGCACTCCATCAAAATGATCGGTCAAATCCACGATGGCCTCATCGGCGAGGCCTATATGGCCAAGGCCTGGTACGCCAATACCCGCGCCACCATCGGCGTTGGCAAGGTCGTCCCGGTGCCCGATACGCTCGACTGGGATCTCTGGCAGGGCCCAGCCCCACGCAGCGAGTACAAGGACAACATTCACCCCTACAACTGGCACTGGCTGCGCCGCTTTGGCACCGGCGAGACTCTCAACAACGGCACCCACGAAGTGGACGTTTGCCGCTGGGCGCTCGGCGTTGACTTCCCTGAAGTCGTTACCGCCATTGGCGGCCGCTACCAGGACAAGGATGACTGGGAATTCTACGATACACTCGTTACTGACTTCCGCTATCCCGGCAAAACCCTCACATGGGAAGGCCGCTGCTGCAACGGCATGAAGCTCTACGGCCGCGACCGCGGTTCGGTCATCTATGGCACCAAGGGCGCCGTTGTCATCGATCGCGATGGATACGATGTCTTCAACTGGCACGGCAAGCAGACTGATCAGTTCCGGACCGGCGCTGAGACCTCCACCAGTGACCTCGTCGGTCGCGACTCTATGACCGATATGCACTTTGCCAACTTCATTAACTCCTGCAAGGGCACTGACACGCTCCACTCGCCCATCTCCATCGCAAACATCTCAGTCACCATGCTGCTCATCTCCAACATTGCTTACTTCATGAACCGCGAAATGAAGATCGATCCCAAAACCGGTCACATCCTCAATGACCCTGAAGCCATGAAGCTCTGGAGCCGCTCCTACGAAAAAGGTTGGGAAGTCACGATCTAGTAGAACTGCAATCGAAGGTAGCGCCGTGTATGACAGCGTCGGCTTTGTCAACACTCATTTTCGGCAGTTTTCCGGGAAAACGGCACAGGGATCTCTGGTGGTGAGGATTCGGGTGTCAAGGGCGCCGCACTTTGGCGTTCATCT
>Ga0224557_1003099_pt1 | contig 13324 bp, 11 predicted proteins | sample 714S31014metaG_FD_180677 | JGI IMG/M metagenome (GOLD analysis project Ga0224557, IMG submission 180677) | Peat soil microbial communities from Stordalen Mire, Sweden - 717 S3 10-14 | ecosystem: Environmental > Terrestrial > Soil > Wetlands > Peat | place: Sweden: Norrbotten County, Stordalen... | reverse complement strand
CCGCTACCAGACCAAGCCAACCACCCGGCTGGTCGCCTGCGTTCCCGGGGGATCGGATACCGTCTACAACCTCACTGAGCCGCTGCATCACTCGTACATCGTCAATGGCCTCGTGGTGGCCAACTGCAGCGAATACATGTTTCTCGACGACTCGGCGTGCAATCTCGCGTCCATCAACGTGCTCCGCTTCCTCAACGAGGACGGCAGCTTCGCCATCGACGACTACCGCCACGCGGTCCAGATGACCATCACCGCCCAGGAGATCGTCGTCAGCCCCGCCAGCTATCCTACCGAGAAGATCGGAAAGAACAGCGAGGCCTTCCGGCCGCTCGGGCTCGGCTACGCCAACCTCGGCGCCCTGCTGATGGCCAAGGGCATCCCCTACGACTCCCCGAAGGGCCGCGATCTCGCCGCCTGCCTCACCGCCATCCTCACCGGCGAGGGGTACGCCCAGTCGGCCCGGATCGCCCGCGAGGTGGGCTCCTTTGACGGCTACGCGGTCAACCGCCAGCCGATGCTCCGGGTCATGGCCAAGCATCGCGAGGCCGCCTACGCAATCCCCTCCTCCACCGTCGACGCCGACCTGCTCGCGGCCGCCCGGGCCACCTGGGACGAGGCTCACGAGCTGGGCGCGCGCCACGGCTACCGCAACGCCCAGATCTCTGTCATCGCGCCGACCGGCACGATCAGCTTCATGCTCGACTGCGATACCACCGGTGTCGAGCCGGACATCGCCCTGGTCAAGTACAAGAAGCTGGTCGGCGGCGGCATGCTCAAGATCGTCAACAACACCGTGCCGGCCGCGCTCAAGCAGCTCGGCTACGGCGAGGGCGAGGTCGCCGACATCGTGGCGTTCATCGACGCCAACGACACCATCGAGGACGCACCCAAGCTGCGTGACGACGACCTCCCGGTCTTCGACTGCGCCTTCACCCCGCGTAATGGCAAGCGGTCGATCGCATGGCAGGGCCACGTCCGGATGATGGCGGCCGTCCAGCCGTTCGTCTCGGGAGCGATCTCGAAGACCGTCAACATGCCCAACGACTCCACCGTCGAGGACGTCGAGAAGGCGTACATCGACGGCTGGAGGATGGGCCTCAAGGCGCTCGCCATCTACCGCGACGGGAGCAAGCGGTCCCAGCCACTGGCGACCTCGATGGACAAGACGACCGGCGAGAAGGTGCGCATCGTCGAGCGTCCGCTGCGCCGCAAGCTGCCCGCCGAGCGCCAGGCGCTGACCCACCGCTTCGAGATCGGCGGCCACGAGGGCTACATCACGGTCGGCCTCTACGAGGACGGCACCCCGGGTGAGATCTTCGTGAAGATGGCCAAGGAGGGGTCGACGGTCTCGGGGCTCACCGACTCCTTCGCGATCGCGGTCAGCTTCGCGCTCCAGTACGGGGTCCCCCTCGACTTCCTGGTCAACAAGTTTGCCCACATGCGCTTCGAACCGCAGGGCTTCACCCGCAACCCGGAGATCCCGATCGCCAAGTCGATCGTCGACTACATCTTCCGGTGGCTGGGCTCCCGGTTCCTGAGCGCGGAGAAGCAGACCGAGATCGGCATCATCCGCCGCGATGCCGAGGAGACGGAGACCACCCCCGCGGTCGAGGGCCCGGCCAACGCCGCCCAGGTGCTCATGTCGCTCGGCCTCGAGCCGATCTCACCGACCAGCACCTTCCAGAACCAGGCCGACGCGCCCTCGTGCAGCGAGTGCGGCTCGCTGATGGTCCGCTCCGGCTCCTGCTACAAGTGCCACAACTGCGGAGCCACCTCCGGCTGCAGCTGATGCCCTTCGCGCAGGGATCGGTCGTCTGCTCGTACTAACAGGGGCTGAATCACGAGCCGTCCCGCAGCTCGCCCAGGCGCTCCCGGGTGAAGTGGATGTCCTCGAAGCTGACGACGCAGCCGTCACCGGTCGGTGACTGCGCCTCGAAGCCGATGGAAGCGGGCGTGGACGTGTCGTCGATGGTGAAGAAGCGGATCATCCGCCATCTCCTGCCGTCGAGGGAGGCGTGGTAGGCGAAGGCGTGATCCATGCGGGAGACGCGCAGCCACACCGTCCGGCCGTCGACAGCGAAGGCGTTGGCGTCATCTGAGACGCCGCGGGCGACCACGGAAACGATCATGGGTTCACCGTCGGGGGAGTACTCGAAGCAGAGCTTGCCCCAGTGACGGTCGTCGATCCACAGGAGCAGCACGCCGGCGTCGTAGGTGGAGGCGAACTCGGCGGTGACGCGTGCGCTGAGCTGGAAGTCACCATCCGGGGGGACGCCGAGCAGGGTCGCGGCGTTGAGCATGGACTCGGCGTTGAGCTGGGTGTCCGCTCCCGGGTCGATGAAGATGTCGCTGTGGGCGTCCGCTCTGGCCGTCACCGTGGCGGTGGCCTCGTCGATTGTCCACACCTCGCCGGATGACGGCGAGAGGGTGAAGGGCAGTCCCGGCACCTCCCAGGCAATGGTCATCTCGTGCCCTCCAGTGGTCTGATCGTTGGAGTGCGTCGTCGTGGCGAAGACGTTGTGATCAGATGGTACGGGTCGCACTATCAGGAGGAAGGGGTCGGCGGGAGGATCTCGAAGATCTCCCCATCACTGGTGGTCTGGTAGGGCACCAGGTGAAGGGCGGCCTGCAGCTGCCCGGTGCTGGGCAGGTACCACCTGGCATCGCCGTTCCAGAGCACCAGCCAGCCCCCACCCTGCCGGCTCACCACGGTCTCGATCTGATCCATTTCGGCACCGTAGCCGGCATTGCGAAGCCCCGACTTGGCGATGACCAACCTGGGCTCGGCGATGGTGCCACGCCTATCGCGGAACCACACGAAATCGGGGGCGTTGGTCACCACGAGGGGGCCCGCCGGCAGACGATTCAGGGCCGCGAGAGTCGGCGATCGGTCCCAGGATGGGGACGTGTACCCGAAACCGGCGCTCAGCGTGGGGATTGTCTGGAGGCACCAGGACGCCGATATCGCGCCCAGCGCCAGCATTGGCACCCCCACACCGAGCTGGAGACGCGGACGCCACCCGGCGGACCAGCGCCCCAGCTGCACGGCGACGAGGACCACGGAGAGCGCGTAGATGGGCGATAGGGTCCGGTAGTCCACGGAGAGCGAGACGTCGAAGAGGAATGCGGTTGCCACAAGCACCGCGACATAAGCCCCGATGGCGCTGCCGATGAGCGGTGAGCTCCGGTCAGATCCCCACCGGGTGCGCCGGCCTCTCAGCGTGATCGACGCGAGGGCTGCAGCGACGAGCGTTGCCAGGATGGCGCCACGCAGCCATGGCACAGGGGAGAGGTAGTCGAACATCGTCTCGATCGCGGACGTCAGCATCGCCGCCGATGGGGGATGCCACCCCGCTGATCGCGAGAAGCCGCTCGATTGGAGAAAGTCGTGAGCCGACCATGCGGCCACGGGCAGGAGGGCGACGGCGGTCCAGCCCACTCCCAGCAGCGCCCGTCGCGGTCGTGACCCGGACATCAAGACGGCGACCAAGCCCACCGGGACGAGCGCGATCGCCGCGTAGCGGTCCATGATCGCCGCGCTCGCCACCAGCGCAGCGGCCAGCAGCAGCAGAGATCGAGGCGCCCGCACGTACTCCGCGAGTAGCAGGACGCAGCCCAGGACGAGCACCGTTCCCATGCATCGCTCCAGACCATGGAGCTGACCAGGATCAGGTTGGGACTGAACAGTGTCGCCAGGGAGGCAGCGGCCGCCCACAGCCATGACCTCGACATCCGCCAGACCAGAAGCCCGGTGAGCGCGACGATCAGGGCGAACGCCAGAGCGTTGAGCAGGCGCGTGACATCGAGGCCGCCTCGCCCTGACACCATCGAGCCGAGAGCGATCATCGACGGGAAGAGAGGGGGGAAGTTGGTGAGCGGCTCGGACTGCCGACCGACGACGTCGACCGGCGGTGGCTCGTTGTAAGAAGCGTAGGGAAGGGTGACCCCATCACCACGGACAATCGACTGGGCTGCCGCGAGGTAGTCGACGGAGTCACGGCTGACGCCATCTCCGCCACGGGTTGCCTGCCAGACCTCGAGAAAGGCAACGGCCGCAGCCAGGACAAGGAGGGCCGCGATCAGGGCTCGACCACGGTGGTGCCGGAGCCACGACTCCGCCCTCTTCCGAATGGGGCTCCGACTGCTGTCCATGACTGATCGCGCAGAAGATGCTCGCAAACGGCAGAGGCGGGGGCGAGGGGATGGCCGGATCGGCGCCTCGGCGCTGGCTACACTAGCCGCCGACATGACCCTGCCCGCGACCCCCGCCTCGCGCCCACGGGGAGCGGCGAAGCCGGGTACCGGACCACGCGTCGAGGCCGTGGAGCTGGTGCGGATCGCCATCCCCCTGGTGGCGCCCTTCCGCACCTCGTTCGGCGTCCAGACGGACCGTGACGTCCTCCTGGTCCACCTCCTCGGCGAAGCCGGGGAGGGTTGGGGCGAGTGCGTCGCCATGGGCGAGCCCGGGTACTCGTCCGAGTACACCGAGGCGGCCGAGCAGCTGATCGGGCAGCGCCTCCTGCCCCGGCTGCTGGCCCGCGAGCGGGTCACCGCCGCCGAGCTGGGGGACCTGCTCGCGTCTGTCCGGGGGCACCGGATGGCCAAGGCGGCCCTGGAGATGGCCTGGCTGGACCTCGAGCTGCGGGTGGCGGGCAGGTCACTGGCGGAGTACCTGGGAGCGGTGCGCACCGAGGTGGACTGCGGCGTCTCGGTGGGCATCACCGACACCACCGAGGAGCTGCTCGAGACGGTGGCCGGCTACGTGGACGAGGGGTACCGCCGCATCAAGCTCAAGATCGAGCCCGGCCTCGACATCGACCGGGTGCGGGCGGTGCGGGAACGGTTCGGGCCCGAGATGCTGCTCCAGGTCGACGCCAACGCGGCGTACACCCTAGAGGACGCGGAGCACCTCGCCCGTCTCGATGAATTCGACCTGGTGCTGATCGAGCAGCCCCTGCCGGAGGAGCAGCTTCTGGGTCATGCCAAGCTGGCGCGACGATTGCTGACGCCGATCTGCCTCGACGAGTCGATCCTCTCGGCGACGGTCGCCGCGGAGGCGATCGAGATGGGGGCGTGCAGCATCGTCAACATCAAGCCAGGTCGGGTCGGCGGCTACCTGGAGGCGAAGCGCATCCACGACGTCTGCGCAGCGCTCGAGGTCCCCGTCTGGTGCGGCGGCATGCTCGAGACCGGGATCGGCAGGGCCGCCAACCTGGCCCTGGCGGCGCTGCCCGATTTCACCCTTCCCGGCGACACCTCGGCGTCCGGCCGCTACTTCCACGAGGACATCACCGCGCCCTTTGTTCTGCACGACGGCCGGCTGCGGGTGCCCACGGGGCCGGGGCTGGGTGTCGAGGTGCGGCGGGACGTCATCGACCGCCTGACCACCCGGCGCTCGGTGGTGCGACCGGGATGACGGAGCCGGAGACGGGAGCAGCCAACCTGGCGCTCTCGGCGGCGATGCGTGCCGGCGTGACCGTCGATGAAATTCACGAGATCGACGAGCTCGTCGAGCTCAACCGGGTCATCGACGCCGTCTGGCACCGGGAGGGCGACGCCGTCGCCATGGAGATGCTTCGGGCGCTGGCCCACAGCGGCAACTGCATCCTGGCCGCACGGTCGGGGACCGAGATGGTGGGTGCCACCGTCTCCTTCCGGGGCATCCACGAGGGTCGGCCCACCCTCCACTCACACATCACCGGGATCGTCCCCGGCTCCCAGCTGCGCGGGGTCGGTCTGGCCCTCAAGCTCCGGCAGCGCGCCTGGGCCCTGGCCAACGGGATCGAATCGGTGACCTGGACCTTCGATCCGCTGGTCGCCCGCAACGCCCACTTCAACCTGACCAAGCTCGGAGCCGAGGCCGGCGAGTACCTGGTCGACTTCTACGGCACGCTCCACGATGACGCCAACGGCGACGACGCCACGGATCGACTCCTGGCGGTCTGGAGGCTGGCCAGCCCACGGGTCGCGAGGGCGCTCTCAGGGCTGACGCCGGCCCCGCCGGTCGAGATCCTGCTCCGGGAGGGCGCCCCTGTGGTCCTGGACATCGACGCCGGCGGCCGCCCTCTGCTCGCCGGCCTGGCGGCGTGGGCGGAGACCGCCCCGGAGCCTCCGGGCCGGGCGCTGGCGCGCATCCCCGACGACATCCTCGCGGTGCGGAGCCGCGACCGCCGGCAGGCCGACCAGTGGCGGGGCGCGCTCCGCGACGTCATGACCACTCTCCTGGCGCAGGGTCTGCGCCCGGTGGGCGCCATCGCACCCGGGTGGTACGTCTTCGGCGCCGACGGATCGGATTGGCCGGCGTGACCCCGCCCCCGCCGGCGACGCCGGCTCGCGCGCTGCTCGAGGGTCTGCGCCACCGCCAGGCGGAGATGGTCGACTGCCTGGAGACGCTGGTCAACCAAGAGTCGCCGAGCGACGATCGCGCGCTGCTCGGCGCTGCGCTCGACACCGTCGACGGCATGCTGGCGCGCCTCGTCGGGAGCGGTGGCCGGCGGGTCGAGGCCGGAGGCGCCGCCCACCTCGTGTGGGAGACGGGGCGGCCGCGCGCCCTCCTCCTCTGCCACGTCGACACCGTCTGGCCCCGCGGCACGCTGGCACGCTGGCCGTTCAGCGTCGACCGTGGGAGGGCCACGGGCCCCGGGGTCGTGGACATGAAGGCGGGGATCGTCCAGGCGCTCTTCGCCCTCTCCGCGCTCGGCACGCCCGAGGGCGTGCGTCTGCTGGTCACCACCGACGAGGAGGTGGGATCGCCAAGCTCCCGTGCGCCCATCGAGGAGGCGGCTTCGGGGCTCGAGGCGGCCCTGGTCCTGGAGGCCTCCTACAACGGTGCGCTCAAGGTCGCCCGCAAGGGGACGGCGCAGTACACCGTGCGCATCAAGGGGCGGGCCTGGCATGCGTCGGAGCCCGCCCGGGGGGCCAACGCGACCCTGGAGATGGCGCGGCAGATGCTCGACGTGGCCGGCCTCGCCGACACCCGGCTGGGGACCACCGCGACCCCCACCCTGGCGTCGTCGGGGACGACGGCTAACACGGTGCCGGCCCATGCGGAGTTCCGGGTCGATTCGCGCGCCGCGTCGAGGGTCGAGCTGGAGCGGATCGAGAGGGCGATGCGCGGGCTCCGGCCGCATCTCGACGGGACGGAGATCACCGTGCGGGGCGGGATCGACCGCGCACCCATGTCCCGCGAGATCTCGCGCGAGCTGTTCGAGAGGGCTCAGACCGTAGCTGCGACCCTCGGGCTGCCTCCTCTCCGGGGGGTGCTCGCACCGGGTGGCTCGGACGGCCAGTTCACCGCCGCCATCGGAACTCCCACTCTCGACGGCCTCGGCGCCGTCGGGGGCCACGCCCACGCCGAGGGTGAGTGGGTCGAGGTGGAGAGGATGCCGGAGCGGGCCGCGCTGCTCGCAGCCCTGCTGCAGCACATCCTCCAGAGCCCCAGAGGACCCGAGTAGCGCCGGCCCCTCAGACCTGGCCGGCAGCCTCACGCCAGGTTATCGGCCCGCCCATGGTCTGGAGGATGGCCGAGACGGAGGTGAGCTCGTCCTCGGCCTCGCGGATGGCGGCGATCCTCTCCGCGAGACGGCGTGCCGCGGAGGGATCGGCCTCGTGCCGCTGGCGCGCCTCCAGGGAGAGGCGGACCCGCCACATGCGGGTGGCGAGAGTGTCGGCGGTCGAGGAGCAGATGGCGCGACACTCCGAGTCGGCCCATTCAAGGAGATCGGGCAGAGATGCCGTGTCGGCGATTGCGTCCACGGCGGCCAGTCTATCGACGGAGCGAGCGTGTCATTCGCGTCGTCGCCGGTATGCGTCGTGGCGTGATCGGGTCGTGACCTCTGTGACCGTTCGGCCAGTGGGGGCCGGGCGCGGGCCAGTGGGGGCCGGGCGCCCGGGGAAGAGCCTCCCCGCGGAGAGGCCAGGTTGCGGGTGCGGGCTAGCGATCCGCCGGCGAGTACTCCCCCAGCTCCGTCAGGTACCGGGCCCGCTCCGCGTCGCTGAGAAACGCGGCCCGGAACGAGTTCCCCGCCAGCTGGACGAGTTGGGCGTCGTCGATGCCGAGATAGCGCTGGATGAGCCGGTAGTTGTCGTCGATGTAGCCGCCGAAGTAGGCGGGGTCGTCGGAGTTGACGGTGACCAGAAGGCCGGCATTGATCATCGCGGGGAGGGGATGATCCTCCATGCGACCGATCGCCCCCAGGCGCACGTTGGAGAGCGGGCAGACGGTCAGTGGGACCTGCTCGTCGCGGAGGCGTGCCACCAGCGCCGGGTCCTCCAGGCAGCGGTTCCCGTGATCGATGCGGACGACCCGCAGCAGGTCGAGCGCCTCCCAGATGTAGCCGGGGGGCCCCTCCTCACCGGCGTGGGCGACGCAGCGGAAGCCCTCGCGCCGGGCGCGATCAAAGAGCTCGACGAACTGCGACGGAGGATGGCCCACCTCGGCGGAGTCGAGCCCCACCGCGACGATGCGATCCCGGTACGGCAGGGCGGACTCCAGAGCCTCCATCGCCGATGCCAGGCTGCGATCCCGCAGGAAGCACATGATGAGCCGGCTCGTGATGCCGTATCGCTCCTCGCTGCGGGCGAGCACCGACCAGAGACCGTCGACGACGGTCGCCATCGGCACCCCGCGCGCGATGTGCGCCTGCGGATCGAAGAAGATCTCGGCGTGGCGGACGCCGTCCGCCCGGGCGTGGCCCAGGTAGCCGCTCGCCAGATCCGCGAAGTCCTCCTCGGTGCGGAGAACGGCCATGGTCTCGAAGTACACGTCGAGGAAGGACTGGAGGTTATGGAATCGGTATCGCGCCCGCAGCTCCGCCGCATCCGCGTAGGGGAGGGGCAGCCGGTTGCGCTCGGCCACCTCCAGGGCGAGCTCCGGTTCGAGCGTGCCCTCGATGTGGAGGTGCAGCTCCGCCTTGGGGATCGGAACGGAGGGGCGCTCAGCGATCCGGGGACAATACCGCTTCCGCTGGGGCCGCGTCCCCGAGCGCCCGGGCGATGCCGTCCGCCCAGGCGTCGATCGCCTCCCAGTCGCGGAAGTCGCCCTCGATCAGCAGCTTCCGCCCGGCCGGCACCGCCCCGACGACCCGGTGAGCGCCGCGCAGCTTGCTGCGATCGAGAGCACCGAAGAACACCCTCTGATCCCGGGGGCCGAGGGCCGTGGCCAGCTCGCCGAACTCCTTGGGGGCGGCCGCCGCGAGCACGTCCCTTCCCTGGGAGTCGGTGGTCGCGGTGCCGAGTGGCCCGCTGCTGAAGAGCCACAACGGCTTGGTGGAGAGGACAGCTCGGTGGGCCCGCGTGAAGTCCTTTGCCTCCTTCAACCACGAGCCCATGTAGGCGGCGCTCCCGATCACGAAGGCGTCATACCCGGCGAGGTCGCCGGCGTCCTTCACGGACCGCACCTCGACCTGCTGACCGGCGCCGGTCAACCTGGCGCCGATCCGCTCGGCGATCCCCTGCGAGGCCCCATATCGGCTGGCATAGGCAACGAGTGTTGGCATCGTCTCTTCCTCCCCGTCGATCATGCTCTGCCGCCGACGGTCATGACAGGGTCCTCCGAACCGTCTGGGCGCGTGGCCTTCGACACGGATCCGTGGCGCGGCGGTCGCGCAGCCGGCGGGCAGCGACCATGCCGAGATTGTCAATCCGGGAGAGCGCGATTATCAATTCGCTAACGCCTGGCGAAGATGTGGATGCGCCCCATTCACGCGGTGCTTTTGTACGGTTGCGAACCAGAAATGGCTCCCTGCATGATCGCGACCGTAGGTCCAACGTCAGTCGGAAGGGGAAGCAGGCTATGAGGAATAACGCAGCCAGGGCCACGCGCCTCGGTCTCGCGTTGACTGTGGTGGCGACGGTGGCCGCGTGCGGGGCATCCAGCGACCCCTCGTGGTCGACCGCGACGTCCGCAGCATCCAACGGCGGCATGAGCGCGTTGGTCACCGCAGCGAAGGCCGAGGGTCAGTTGAACGTCATCGCCCTGCCCCTCAACTGGGCAAACTACGGCACCATCATCAAGGACTTCTCGGCCAAGTACGGCATCAAGGTCAACCAGGCCAACCCCCAGGGGAGCAGCCAGGACGAGGTCAACGCCGTCAAGTCCGAGGCCGGCACCAGCAACGCGCCGGACGTCCTTGACATCGGCATGGCGGTGGCCTGGGCCAACACCAGCCTCTTCGAACCGTACGAGGTCTCCGAGTGGTCGGAGATCCCAGCCGATCAGAAGGATGCCAGCGGCCTCTGGTATCAGGACTACGGCGGCTACATGTCGATCGGCTACGACTCGAGCAAGTACACCGTCACCTCGGTGTCGGACCTGCTAACTCCCGCCTTCAAGAGCGCGGTCGCACTCGATGGTGACCCGACCGAGGCCAACGCAGCGCTCAACGGGGTCATGATGACGTCGCTCGCCAGCGGTGGGTCGCTCACCAACATCGGCCCGGGTGTCAGCTTCTTCAAGCAGCTGAACGCGGCCGGCAACTTCGTGCCGGTCACGGCCACCGCGGCCACCATCGACAACGGGACGACTCCCGTGGTCTTCAACTGGGACTACCTCAACTCGGCGAGCGTGGTGAGCCTTCCCAGCTGGAAGGTCTTCGTGCCGTCCGACGCCGTCCTGGGTGGGTATTACGCCCAGGCGATCACCAAGACCGCACCCCATCCCGCCGCCGCCCGGCTGTGGGAGGAGTACCTCTACTCCGCCACCGGCCAGAACCTCTGGCTGCAGGGGGGCGCGCGCCCGGTGGAGATGTCCGCGATGCAGGCCAACCGGACCATCAACCAGACCAGCGCCGCAGCGCTGCCGTCCGTGAGCGGGACGCCGGTGACCCTGGATCAGAGCCAGGCTTCTGCCGCCGCCGGTTACCTCGCCAGCAACTGGTCTGCGGCTGTCGGCAGTTGACCGCAGTCGCCAGCACTGAAGGAACGTATGTGAGGCGCCCCCTGGGGGGGCGCCTCCGCATATCCACGACCTGGCTGGGCGCGGCACCGTTCCTCGTGTACAGCGGGGTCTTCCTGGTCCTGCCCGCGGCGCTGGTGGTGGTGGGAGCCTTCAGCGGCCCTCACGGACCGACCCTGGCCAACCTGGCGCAGCTGAACCAGCCGTACGTGGTGAGCGCGTTCGTCAACAGCCTGGTCCTGTCGGCCGTGAGCGCGAGCATCGGGGCGGTGGTCGGAGCGGTCCTGGCCTACGCGGTCGCCACCGGCTCACCCGACGGGATCCTGCGCCGCCTGGTCACCGCTCTCTGCGGGGTGCTCTCCCAGTTCGGCGGCGTCACTCTGGCATTCGCCTTCATCGCCACCATCGGCACCGAGGGCTTCATCGTCATCTGGCTCCAGCAGCACGGCATCACCTTCTACCCGAACGGCGTCTGGCTCTTCTCCCTCACCGGGCTGACCCTGATCTACACCTACTTCGAGATCCCTCTGATGGTGATCGTCTTCATGCCCGCGCTCGACGGCGTCCGCCCCCAATGGCGAGAGGCGACCGAGACCCTCGGCGGCGCCACCTGGCACTACTGGCGGCACGTGGCCGGACCGCTGCTGCTGCCTGCGTTCCTGGGAGCCTGGCTGCTTCTCTTCGCCAATGCCTTTTCAGCGTATGCGACCGCGGCCGCGCTGCTGGACATCGGCGGGGTCATCGTGCCGCTGCAGATCAGCCGGGCACTGAGCAGCGAGGTCGGTCTCAACCAGGCCAACTTCGCCGCCGCGCTCGCCCTCGGCATGGTGGTGGTCGTCGCCGTCATCATCGTGCTCTACTCATGGCTGCAGCGCCGCTCGGCGCGCTGGCTCCCGCGATGACGGCCGTGCGGGGTCGCCTGACATGAACCGCCGGCGGCGCCGCCGCCTGGCAGCGTTCAAGACCGTCGTCTACGTCGTGCTCGGCCTGTTCTTCCTGCTGCCCATCGCGGCCATGGTGGAGTTCGCCACCCGCGGGGTCGGGCTCAGCAGCCCGCGCACCCTGAGCGCTTTCACCAGCATCGGCTCCGATCCGGAGCTGGTCGACGCCATCACGGCATCGCTCGAGCTGGCCGTGATCACCTCGGTGGGGATGCTGGCCCTGCTCCTCCCCACCATGATCTGGATCCGCCTGCGCGTGCCGCGGATGGTGCGCCCCGTCGAGCTGGTCTGCCTCACCCCGCTCACCATCCCGGCGATCGTGCTGGTGGTCGGTTTCGCGCCGATCTACCAGTGGATTGAGATCAACGTCAGCGATTCGATCCTCACCCTGGCGTTCGCCTATCTGATCCTCGTGCTCCCGTACTGCTACCGCGCCCTCGACGCGGGTCTCTCCGCCGTCGACATCCGCACCCTCTCGGAGGCGGCCCGCAACCTGGGCGCGAGCTGGGGCACGGTGATGTGGCGGATCATCGTGCCCAACATGTCGAGCGCGGTCTCCAACGCCTGCCTGCTCTGCGTGGCGGTCGTGCTCGGGGAGTTCACGGTCGCCAACCTGCTCAACTTCGAAAACCTGCAGGTGGCCATCTCCATCCTGGGCACCGGCAACGCGAGCGTGTCGATCGCCCTGGCGGTCGTGTCGCTGGTCTTCGTGTTCTTCTTCCTGCTCGTGCTGTCGTTCTTCGGCCGGGCTCTATCACGCCGCCGAGGCGGCGCGGCGAGGGCCTGAGATGGGTGCGCTCGACACCCGTCCGATAGGTGCATCGTGGGGCGGCTCGCGGTCAGCCGCCGAGGTACGGCTCGAGGACCTGCGCCGTATCTATGGATCGACCACCGCGCTCGACGGTCTCAACATCACGATCCAAGCAGGGGAGCTCGTCGCCCTGCTGGGGCCCTCGGGATGCGGCAAGACCACCGCCCTCCGGCTGGTCGCCGGTCTGGAGGATGCCGACGGTGGGCAGGTCGTCATCGATGGCAGGGACGTGACCCACCTACCGGCCAGCCGGCGCGACACCGGCATGGTGTTCCAGGCGTACTCGCTCTTTCCCCACATGACGGCCCGGGAGAACGTCGCCTTCGGGCTGCGCATGCGCAAGGTCGGGGTCGCCGAACGCCGCCAGCGGGCCGGGGATATGCTCGAGCTGGTCGGGCTGAGCACCCAGGCGGATCGCTACGCGCACCAGCTCTCGGGTGGCCAGCAGCAGCGGGTGGCGCTGGCGCGGGCGCTCGCCATCCGGCCGTCCGTCCTGCTCCTCGACGAACCGCTCTCGGCCCTCGACGCCCGGGTTCGCAGCCAGCTCCGGGACGAGATCCGCCGCGTCCAGCGCGAGGTCGGCATCACCACCCTCTTCGTCACCCACGACCAGGAGGAGGCGCTCGCCATCGCCGACCGGGTCGGGGTCATGCGCGCCGGACGGCTGGAGCAGATGGG
>Ga0224557_1003094_pt1 | contig 13336 bp, 9 predicted proteins | sample 714S31014metaG_FD_180677 | JGI IMG/M metagenome (GOLD analysis project Ga0224557, IMG submission 180677) | Peat soil microbial communities from Stordalen Mire, Sweden - 717 S3 10-14 | ecosystem: Environmental > Terrestrial > Soil > Wetlands > Peat | place: Sweden: Norrbotten County, Stordalen... | reverse complement strand
CGATATTCGCCGCGACGACGGCTCCATGGATGCTTTCTACGGCCATGACATCTCCACGCACCGTGTTCTGCGTGGCGAAGTCGCCGCGCCGGCCTCAGCTGGCCGGTTCCTCGACGCGGTCAGGGATGCAAAGGCTCAGGCCATCGCTTCCAATTAGTTAACCATGCGGGCGACTGAGTAAGTTTGCACTTCTCATGCGCCCGCAACACCCACAAGGAGTGACTATGCTTTGGACAATCTTTGTAATTCTCCTCGTTCTCTGGCTCTTGGGTTTCAGCTTCCATATTGCCGGTGCACTGATTCATCTTCTTCTGGTCGCAGCGGTGATCGTATTGGTCATCAACCTGATATCAGGAAGACGAAGTAATCTCTAAGGCAATCAAGGGCTGAGGATTATTAGATGTCCTCAGCCCATAGGAGTGAAGTATGCTTGGAATTGCCTTGATCGTGATTCTGATGCTGGTGCTTATTGGCGTGGTTCCCGCGTGGCCACATAGCAGAAACTGGGGATATTATCCGTCCGGAGGGCTGGGACTAGTCTTGGTGGTCGTCGTCCTCCTCATGTTGTTTGGCCTGCTTTGAATGTTTCTACAAACACTGACATCCCGGTTCGCCTGGGCCAGAGCCAGATGCATTCTCTTATTCCGCGCGTCAGCGATTGTTCTTCTCCTATTGCTGTGCAATGGGAGATTGTTTGCGTATTCGGTTCTGACCCACGAGGAGATTGTCGATTTACTCTGGGCGAATGAAATTCGGTCCCTTCTGCTGCAACGCTTTCCAGGACTCACTGAAGACCAGCTACGGGAAGCACACGCCTATGCCTATGGCGGATCAGTTATTCAGGATCTTGGCTACTATCCGTTCGGCAATAAGGAATTCAGCAACCTGACGCATTATGTTCGCAGCGGAGATTTTGTCTGCGAGTTGATTTTTGAAAGCCAAGATGCTAACGAGTATGCCTTTGCTTTGGGCGCGCTTTCGCACTATGCTTCGGATTCTGCCGGTCACCCCGCCATCAATCGGTCCGTTGCGATTGCATATCCGAAATTGCGAGCGAAATATGGCGGTTCCGTCCGCTATGCCCAGGACAGAACGGCACATTTAAAAACCGAATTCGGATTCGATACGCTACAGATCGCCAAGAATCGTTATGCGCCAAGCCAGTATCACGATTTTATCGGCTTCGAGGTCTCGGTGCCGCTGCTGGAGAGGGTCTTTCCGGTTGTATATGGTCTGGAATTGAAAGACGTGCTCAAGCACGAGGATCTGGCAATTGGTTCCTATCGTTTCGCTATAAGCCGTGTCATTCCGCAAATGACTCAGGTCGCTCTCAAAACACACAAAAAGGAGCTGATCCATGAGACGCCAACCTTTGCCAAACAAAAGTTTCTCTATCGTCTATCGCGTTCCGACTATGAGAAGGAGTGGGGTAAAACGTATACCAAGCCAGGTCTCGGGACCCGCATCCTTGCCGCGCTCTTTCGATATCTTCCGAAGGTTGGCCCTCTCAAAGGAATGGGGTTCAACAACCCTACTCCACAAACCGAAGAGCTTTATATCAAGAGCATCGATACAACTACCGATCAGTATCGCGCGCTGCTTGAAGAGGTGCGGGCCGGCAAGCTGATCCTTTTGAATCGTGACCTGGATAGCGGTGAAGTAACCAAAGAAGCGGAATACTCGCTTGCGGATGAATCTTATGCTGCCCTGCTTGCCGAGTTATCCGCCAATAAGTTCAACCTGACCTCACCACAACTGCGCGATAATATTCTCGATTTCTATTCTCATATGTCAGTGCCGATCGGGACCAAGAAGGACGAATCTCACTGGCATGAAGTGCTTGCAGATTTAGACCAGTTAAAATCGGCGCCTCAGCCGCCGCCGGTCGCAATTAACCCTGCACATTGATCCATTCAACTGGCGTTTCCATTTTTTCTCGGCAGCGAGCCAATATACCATATGGGAATCAACGATGAAATGCATGAATCATCATCAGTGCCTCGCCTGTGATGAAGACCAGAAATATTCCTGCGACGCTGGCACTTGCAAATGAGCCGGGAGCCCTGGCAGAAGCGCCTGCGGATTCAACTGCGTCTGACGTCCCGTCCTTTCCTGTGATCAGGCCAAAAGCGGGCACAAATACCATGCAACAGAGAGCAGAGCTTGAGATGCTCAACGCTTGCTGACCGAGGTTGAGGATGCTCCGTGGAATGTGATTCATCATACCATAACCATACCCCTGCCAAAATGCAATGTATGTCCCTTTCTGTACGCTGAATCGATCGTTATAACGACCAGATTTTGAAAACATAAAGTCTAACGATGTGAGGCATGCTGCTCGAGCCTATCCGCGATGGTAATTTCTACAGGATCATTCCACATACCCTGATGTCGGTGACATTCATGACTCCTGTCCAATTTGATACATCCCCTTCCAGCCTCACCAGCGACAATCACAGTGCGCAGTGGCTTGCCTCCCGCACATTGCTGGCGCAGACCCTGTAGATTGAATGCCGCGGAAAGAAAGCGTGAAGTGAAACGTATGACACGTATTGAAAGCGATTCGGTAACTTATCTTGTCGGAGGCGGCATCGCCTCCCTTGCTGCCGCGGTTTTTCTTATTCGTGACGGAGACATGCCGGGGCACACCATTACGATCCTGGAGGAATCATCCCGTATCGGTGGCGCTCTTGACGCGGCCGGAAATTCTCATGACGGCTACGTGATGCGCGGCGGGCGGATGATTGAAAGCAAATATCTGTGCACCTACGATCTCTTTTCTTCGATTCCTACTCTCGACGAGACCGGGACGGTGACGAAAGAGATATTTGACTGGAACGAGACGATGAAGACCTCGTCCAAGTCTCGCATATTTCGTGATGGTCACAGGATCGATACTCCCAGCTTTGGTATGAGCGAGAAGCATATTCTCACCATCGAGCGTCTGGCGCTTGAGCCCGAAGGCCTCCTTGGACGCAGCACAATCTCCGATCAATTTGACCCTTCATTCTTTGAGACGGACTTCTGGCACATGTGGTGCACCACGTTCGCTTTTCAGCCCTGGCATAGCGCCATCGAGTTCAAGCGCTATCTGGTGCGGTTCACACACATGGTTTCGGGTTTCAACACGCTTTCCGGCATTATGCGCACTGTCTACAACCAGTACGATTCAATGGTGCGGCCTCTCCATAAATGGCTCGAAGAGCGCGGCGTGAAGTTCATGCTCAATACAACGGTTACTGACCTCGTACTCGAATACGACAATGGCGGATTCACAGTCGAAAAGATCATTGTCGAAGAGGCGGCCAGTCGCAAGGAGATTGAAGTTAAAAAGCATGACAGAGTCATCGTGACTCTTGGATCCATGACCGAATGTTCGAGCCTAGGTTCAATGAACTCGCCCGCGCCTATGCTTGGGAAAGCCGATGGCGGTTCCTGGGCTCTTTGGGAAAAGATCGCGGCAGGCCACACCCAGTTCGGGCATCCTTCGAACTTTGATAATTACATCGAGCAATCCAAGTGGCTTTCGTTCACCACTACGCTGCATGATCCTACATTCTTCAATCTCATCCGCGATCTTACTGGCAACGTCCCTGGAGAAGGCGGACTCATTACCTTCCCGGAGTCCAGTTGGCTTGCGTCAATCGTGTTGCCCCATCAGCCGCATTTCATCGGGCAGCCAGAGAATGTCCAGGTTTTCTGGGGTTACGGGCTCTTCGTCGATGTTCCGGGAAACTTCGTGAAAAAGGCCATTTCGGCTTGCACCGGGCGCGAAATTATGACGGAGATCATCGGCCATTTGCGCCTCCAGGAGAACGGTCCCAGAATTCTCGATGCCTGCACCTGTATCCCGTGCATGATGCCTTTCATTACCAGCCAGTTTCTCCCTAGAAGCAAGGGCGATCGCCCTCAGGTCATACCCGAAGGCTCAAAGAACCTGGCCTTCATCGGACAGTATTGCGAGCTCCCGGACGATGTGGTCTTCACAGTCGAGTACTCCATTCGCTCCGCGATGACGGCTGTCTACTCTCTACTTGGCTTGGATCGCGAGCCGCCGTCTGTATACAAGGGGCAATTCAATCCACGAGTCCTGCTTGAGGCATTCATGGCTTTGCACGAAAGGCGAGTAGTTCAATTACAGAGTCAGTCATTGCAGGCTAATTGAATTTAACCTGCGCACTTTGCATATCTCATGGAAATTCATGTTTGCATCTTCTATTTGACAGAAACATCCGAAGAAACAGAACGCTTTTCCGGAAGGACTTATCCGCATGATTTCCCTGTTAGACCCCATCCAGATCGGCGACCTTCATCTGCCGAACCGAGTTATTATGTCCCCGCTTACTCGCTTGCGTGGCACACCAGAGCACATTCCGACGCAACTCATGGTCGAATACTACACACAGCGAGCCAGCGCAGGCCTGATTATCTCCGAGGGCATCCCGGTTGTGCCGCAAGGCGTTGGCTACGCGAATGTGCCGGGGATTTGGTCGACAGAGCAAATAGAAGGCTGGAAACTGGTCACAAAGTCTGTGCATAGTGCAGGAGGTCGCATCTTTGCACAGATATGGCATGTGGGCCGCATCTCAGACCCGCGCTTTCTTGAAGGCAAGCTACCGGTTGCTCCCAGCGCAATCCGGCCTGCCGGCCACGTAAGTATGGTGCGCCCAGTGACTGAGTATGTAACGCCGCGCACGTTAGAGACGTCCGAAATTCCGGGCATCGTTGAGGCATTCCGCAAGGGAGCCGAGCACGCGAAAATCGCGGGCTTTGACGGTGTCGAGATTCATGGCGCCAATGGCTACCTGCTCGATCAGTTCTTACAGGACGGAACCAATCATCGCACCGACGAATATGGCGGATCGATTGAAAACCGCGCCAGGCTCATGCTTGAAGTCGCCGATGCGGTGGTCTCGGTTTGGGGCGCCAAGCGCGTAGGTATGCATCTGGCGCCGCGCGGCGACTCGCACGACATGCACGATTCAAACCCGCCAGCTACCTTCGGCTACGTGGCGCGAGCGCTAGGCAGACGCGGGCTCGGCTTCCTGCTTGCGCGCGAGTACTTCGGACCCGACCGATTAGGTCCGCAGCTCAAGAAGCAATTCGGAGGCGTATACATCGCGAATGAAAAATATACGCTGGCACTAGCGAATCAGGTCATCGGGGACGGGGAAGCGGATGCAATAGCCTTCGGCCAGCTCTTTATCGCCAACCCCGATTTGCCGATGCGGTTTCGGAGCCATGCATCGCTCAATGTTCCGGACCCAAGCACATTCTATTTATCGGGTCGACACGGCTATACAGACTACCCTGCGCTGAGCGTGTAGCGAAGGAGTCAATGCAGTCGTTGTCAAGTTGATCTGTTGAACTTCTTGACGATATTTGGTCGACGTATCTGATAGTAAATTCGGCATATTTTGGGCGGTTTTAGTGAATTCCGGCTCCATTTCTCCTCCGCCATACCCATGCTGCTCTCTTTGGCAATCCCGCGTGAAGTGACGATTGCCTAGCTGCTGTGTCACACTGAGAAAGCAAAAGGGCCTGTAGCTCAACGGTTAGAGCAGGGGACTCATAATCCCTTGGTTCGGGGTTCGAATCCCTGCAGGCCCACCAAAGTAATATGCATGTATGTCATATATAATCAATAGTATACAGAATAACTGGCAACAAATATAGCAGCCATATTCTAAGTACACTTGCGCTTAAGTTTCGCTTTCGGCACAATTCCGGTACAGTGCCGGAACATAAGCACTGTATCGGAGCAAATATGGCGACTTTCGTATAGACCTCTTCTGGAACCTGGAAAGTAGTCGTTCGGAAGAATGGCCGGCCCACCAGCATCAAGACATTCCGAACCAAGCGAGACGCGGAAGACTGAATCCGCTCGCGCCGTCTTCGCTCAGGCAGTAGAGAAGCCCCTATAATGCCTGTTTACGCAACGCCCAGCGCCTTTTTCGTGCGCGCCGGAGCAAAAATAGACCAAGCAGCGTCGTCTTGGTGAAGCTTGCGGTTCATTTACTGATACAACACGGTGACCGCCATAGCTCCTGCCGATACCGTGGCACTGACAACTGGCGCCGTCCCTGTTTCAACATTGGAGTTTGCCACCGCGACATTCCAGCTTCCCGACGGCAGCGTAACGGATTGCGCGCTGGTGCTTGAGTTGTAGATAATCAAGGCCTTGTTCCAGCTTTCATTCGCTGCCGCCGAGGCATTGATAGTGGTGACTACCAGCGATGCGCTCTCCTGGTTCGACTGCACATTGGTATTGATCTCACTCCAGGTGCTGAATCGCAAGGATGGGTGCGCCTTGCGCAGCGCGATGAGCGCCTTGACAGTTGCATAGGTCGCGGCGTCATCGGTATTGCTCTGGAGGTTAGACCAGAGGAGATCGTATTCCATGTTATAGCTGTTGTCGTTGTCGCCCTTGGTGCGCTGGAATTCGTCGCCCTCATACATGAATGGGATCCCCTGCGAAGTAAGGATCATGCCAAACCCATAGGTAATCAGGCTATTCGTAAGAGATTGCCCAGTCTTGCTGTTGGCAGACTGCCATTCAGTGACTTTGTCATACAGGTTAAGATTGTCATGCACCGAGACATAGTTGATACTTTGTTCTGGCGCGGCCGCAAAGGCCGCCTCCCACTCGTCGGAGTTTGCCATGGCCGGAAACGACGGCACCGGAGACCCAGCAACGCCCAGTGAAATGGGACCATAACCCGCATCACCGGTGCGTGGCCATGTCTGCCCAGCGATGTAGGCGCCATAGTAGCTGTCGCTCATTGACTGGTCGAACAGAAATCCAGTATTCCCACCAGCATCATCATTGGTGCCCTTGAGGGCTCCCCGGTAGCCTCCATTGAACGCCCCGAAGTGCGACGAAGGAATGGTGCCGACATTGCCGAGATTGAATGCCGTAATTGCCGGAGTTCCATCAACCCACGGTTCCCCATAGAGGAGCAGATTGCGCTCTGGATACATGGTCGTCAGGTAGGTTCCCCATTGATTGACGGTCGTAAGAGGAAATACACCGAGCAAGTCGAAGCGGAATCCATCCACATTGTATTGAGTGACCCAATACTCCAGTGAGTCCTGAATCATGCGCGCGACCATGGCATTTGAGCCATTGATGGTGTTACCGCATCCAGTGATGTCGGTGGTCAGGTAATAGTCGGAGCTGATCCCGTCAAAGACTGATTCGCTGCTGGTGTGGTTATAGACTACGTCCATGATCACGCGAATGCCCTGCTGGTGGAAATTGTCGATCATCCTCTTAACTTCGAGAACGCGGTTCGCATAATTGGTTGGAGTCTGCGAGTAGTTGGCCGTAGGAACGTTGTAGTTCAGCGGATCGTATCCCCAGTTGAAGCAGTTATTTTCCGCCGTAGTGCTGATGCAGTCGTTGAAGTCGAAGAAAGGCATGATCTGAATATGAGTAACTCCCATTTCGGTGAGATGGCTGATACCGGTGCTGTGAGCGCCTGTGACGCCGTTCACCGTGGTCCCGGCATCCGTCATGCCCTCGAAGTATCCGCGATCCGCCACCGGCACGCCAGAGCTGGAATCGTTGGTAAACTCCCGCACATTAGCTTCATAGATGATCGAATCAACCCGATTGGTGAGCGTTGGGCGCGGCGTCCATCCTGATGACAATGTAGTCAGGCTCGGGTCCATCACAATGTTGTTGTTGGTGCCAGGCACCACCATCACGCCATAGGGATCGCGCGTGGTGACTCCTCCAACCTGGAAGTTGTAGGTCTGCAGCTTCAAATCTCCCGGCACAATCACAGAGTAAACATCGCTGTAGCCGTTTTCGTTCGCTACCATGTGCATCGGATACAAGGTAGAGTTGAGGTTCAACTCCACGTTGCTGTTGTTAGGCGACCAAATGGAAAAAGTGGATTGAGCCAGAGTGTACATCACCCCCAGGCGAATGGCTTGAGCAGTCGTACAGCTTCCCGTGCTCAAAGTGACAGCGCTGGTCAGGGCTGATAGATTTCCGGCGGTATCGTAGGCTTCCACCGCATAACTGTAACTTGTGCCGGCCGCTGGTGTGGCGTCGTTGTAACTGAGATTTGCAGTGGTGGCAAGGGCGCTGCCGTTCCGCAGAATCTGGTAGCCCGCAATGCCTATCAAACTGGTAGAGGCTTCCCAGCTCAGGATGACGTTGCAAAAGGTCGCGTTCTCCACGGCGGTAAAGCTGGTTGGCGCCGTCGGTGCTGTCTTGGTGGCGGCGAGCGTCGTGACCGGGAGCGCGGAGCTGAGCACCGAAGTATCGCCAGCCGAATCGTATGCCGAAACCGTATAGGAATACGCGGTGGAGGCCAGCAGCCCAGTATCTGTATAACTCGTGCCGGTAGACGAGCCCTCCTTGACTGCATTGCGGAAGATGTTGTATCCAGACACGCCCAGTGCAGAGGTAGAAGCAGTCCAACTCAGGGAAACCGTGCTCGATGTGCCCGTGCCAGCCGTCAGGTTTGTCGGTTGAGTCGGTGGTGCCTGCGCCAGTGTCGTGACCAAGAGAGTGCTGCTGGCGGCCGAGGTATCCCCGGCCGCGTCATAGGCCGATACAGTATAGGAATAGGTCGTTGAAGCGGCAAGCGCCGTGTCAGTGAAACTGGTGCTCGTGGAGGTTCCAACCTTGTTCCCATTGCGAAGGATCGTGTAGCCCGCAATCCCCTGGCTGGCGGTTGACGCCGTCCAACTCAGCGCGACACTGCTCGATGTGACCGTGCCAGAAGCAAGAATTGTCGGTTGGCTGGGTTGAGCGAGCGTTGTGACCGAGATCGCAGTGCTGGCAGCCGAGGTATCGCCCGCCGCGTCATAGGCCGAAACGGTGTACGAATAGGTGGTATCAGCGGCGAGGCTGGTGTCCGTGTAGCTGGCCGTTGCGGAGGTGCCGACCTTGCTCGCATTGCGCAGGACATTGTAGCCAGCCACGCCCGCACTGGAGGTCGAGGCCGTCCAGTTCAAGGCGACGCTGCTGGCGGTGATGGTGCCCGCGGCGAGCTTTGCTGGTTGAGTAGGCGGCTGTGTGGAAGTAGACGAACCAGAGGAACTGCCCGACCCGCACCCGGCGACAGCGAACATGGCTGCCATCGGAATGAGGATGAACACAAATCTGCATAACTTCATGAATGCCCTTTCGTATCCTATGCACAAACGATTCCTCCGCCTGCGAAAAACCAGAAAGTAAATGTCTTTCGTTTCTACTGGCGCACTCGTTCCGATTCATCCTGATTCGATTCTTTGTCTCCGAACTGGTCTGCGTGGCCTTTCGCTACGAGAAAACCGTGATGGGCTATCCGCCGATTCTACTGCTCAAAGCGCAACAGATGGCTGCCACGAGAACCCGACTTGTCGCTGTTCAGAAGGCCACGTCAGATGACCTCTTTTACACTTTCTCGTCAAGAGCCCAAAAAGCTGATAATCGTTTCGTCGGAAAAGATCGACTTGGGCGCGGAGCGTTCTAGCGTTGGAGCAGTGGCAACGCCCTGCTCGATGCAACTTGCGCAGGCATGCTTCTCGTCCATGATACGAGTCACAAAGAACTCAAGAGGCTTCCTGTCGATAACTTCGGACACTTCATAGCCGAAAACCTTGGTATCGCCGCCGCACTCGCTGCAGGTGCAGATCTCGGGGGGCAGGCAATGATCTTATCAACACGCTGCAGGTGCTCCGGCAGTTCGTTGCGACCGGGATGATTTTGACGGCTGCGTCGTTTCTTGTGGGCCGTATTGCTTCTCTCGGCCGACTCAGGCCTACAAAACTACAGTTTCAGAATTAGCAACGGGCCGTTTTCTGGCACTAATAAAGTGTCGGAAAAACGGCCCGTTGCCTTACTTGATGTACGGCGTCATTCCACCGTGAGTGGGAAGACCGTAGTCTGTTGAATCGCGGTGGATCCGGATCCTGAAGTTGCAGTAACACCAATCATTGTTGAGGACGGGTGGTAGTGTATCGCTCCGCATCCATTAGCCGTGGCCATTACGAGGATGCACACAACGAGCAATAACAGCCGTTGCAGCATCTTCCGCCGTTTGAATCCGATGCAGCAGAAAAGGGCAGCCAGCATCGAAGCGGGATAAAGCGATTTGGTCCTGTTGAGTATTGCCGTGGAATTCGTTTTAGAAACAGTCATGGTGGTTGTCACAGGAGTAGTCGACGTCGGTGTGACACTGGTCGGGCTGAAGCTGCACGCTGTATTGGCGGGCAGACCCACGCACGCAAATGTAACCGCCGCACTGAATCCATTCTCGGGCGTGATTGTGATGGTGGCTTTTGCGCTATTCTGATCGGTAACTGTCAACATTTGCGTAAGACCGTTGGATGCGCCAGTGATCGTAAATGTCGGCAGTACCACGGTCACCGCTTCCACCGAGTAGGCCAGCGTGCTGTCGTTGAATGTGAAGTTGTAGGTGGTCCCGCTCCCTGAGGTGAAATTGATGTTGCCGGAGCTCACAGGACTCAATGCTGCCACGCCATCCGTACCGCTGGCACCCCAGCTTGAGGAGTTAGACCAGTTTCCATACGCGTCGTACTTGTACGCGTAGGTGGTATATGGAGCCAGTGTCACCAGGACCTGCCATGTGTCGTTGGCGATCAGGCTCATGGATGTGGTAGTCCAGTTGTTCATTGCACCACGCAGGTCCATCGTTGGGTAGGCGGCGGTGAACGCCGAAGCGGCGGCTGTGGTCGCCGACACGGTGGAAGACGCTGGCGAAGTACCTGCGGCGTCGGTGGCCGTCACGTTGTAGAAGTACTCCGTGGCGCCTGTGAGGCCGGTGTCGGTAAAGCCGGCGGTGCTCGGTGTGCCTACGGCAGCGAAGGTTCCGGTTGCAGAGGTGGAACGCGACACCGTGTAGGAGGATGCGTTGGTGCTGGCAGTCCAGGCCAGGGTGATGGAAGAGCTGGAGGCCGGAGTTGCGGTCAGGCCCGTGGGTGCTGCAGGAATCGGTAACGCCAAAGTGGTCGCCGTTGCTGTGGAAGACGCGGCCGAAGTTCCTACGCTGTTGGTGGCCGTCACGTTGTAGTAGTACTTGGTGCTGGGAGTCAGGCTGGTATCGGAATAGCTGATGTTGCTCGGTGTTCCGATGGAAGTGAAAGTTCCGGTGGCAGTTGCGGAACGGTAAACCGTGTATGTGGTGGCGCCGGCGCTTGCGGTCCAGGCGAGGCTGATGGAAGAGCTGGAGGCTGCCGTTGCGGTCAGGCCTGCCGGCGCTACCGGAGCTGTCGTCGCGGCACCCTCGGTCTGTCCGACATAGATTGCGATTGCAGGCACTGCGGATACACCAGGGACACCCATGGCGGGCACAGTGACGGTGGCATTGCCATTGGCGCTGACGACGACAACATCCGCCGTGCAGGAGCCGCCAGACAGGGTGCCGTTGACAACGTTGCAATACGTTCCCCCAGGCAGTCCGGTCTCGAACGTCGTGGTCCAGGCAGCTGTGTCGTTGTTCAGAGCTACAAAGCCGACGGCAGTGCCGACATTGACGCTTCCGTTGCCATTGATGTCACTGCTGGGGGCGCGGCTGAACGCGATCTGGTTGTTGGTGCCGACCGTCCAGGTGTTCATGCTTGTGCCGTGAGTTGCGATGTTGAACCCGACCATATTGGCAATATCCGTCCAGCGGTGGATGAAGTCAAAGCCAGTTTTCGGTGTGGTGCGCGACGTCGGAACCTGTGCAACGCCGGCAATAAATGCGCTGGTGCAGACGGTAGCGCTGGAGCCGGAGGGTACGGCGCAGCCAGCCGGCGCAGCATTATTGTCGATGAAGCGATATCCGGATTGAACCTGCGCCATCTCCCCATAGGGTGATGCCAACATGAAGATATTGGCCAGGTCGTACATGTAAGAGGTGGTCGAATCGTTGGGATCGCCAGTAACAAAATCGCTGGCGGTCAGCGAATTGCCGTTGTTGCGTTCGGTATCCCAATCGTCGACCAGGGTCTGCACACCGGTAGAAGCGTCGAAATCCCAGGTTCCGCCCCAGTTGCCGGGCGTGCCCATGTCGGTTGGGATAGCTGACAGCGACGCTCCATATTCGCCACGAAGCGCCTGCATCATCAGAGTTGAGAATTGAAACTCCTGAACTGCGCCGTTGGGGAAGAATTGTGAACGCGGATTTGATTCGCCATCAACCATTACTTCCTGGGTAACCCATGGCGCCTCGCCTTCAAGCGTTAAAGCCTGCACAGTATTCGCTGCGGCGAAGATTTGCGCCATCGCGAATTCCTGTTGGTGCTTCGCTGCATCGAGGCGGAAGCCGTCAATTCCCATGCCCAGCAGCAATTCCACATAGGCTGCAATCTTGGCCTGGGTAGTGGGATTTTCGGTGGCGACATCCGGCATTCCCTCAAGCTCGCAATTCTGTGTGTCGTACTGGCCGATTCCACCGGGGTATTCAGTCGCGAAATTGGACAGGAGAGAGGCCGCAGCGGCAGTCGGGGAACTGGGCGTCGCGATGGTTCCACCGTTGTAGTCGGCTGAACTGATCGCACAGGCCGGATGAAAATCAGTCGCGCTGAAATTCGGATATACCGGTGGTGTACTGGTCCAGGAGGAGGTGCCGTCGGTTGCCCCGTTGGGTGAAGTCCCGGAACCGCCAGCCATCTGATTGGTCACGACGTCGGCGTACACTCGCACTCCGGCTGCATGACAGGTATTGATCATCGTCTGCAACTCTGCTGCGGTGCCCATATCGCTGGTCAAGCTGGTGTAATTGACCGGCTGGTACACATTCCACCAGACCGGCGACGTTACCCCAACGTTGCTGAGCGAAGCCTGCGGGGGCGATATCTGTACGCCGCCGTAGCCTTTCGGCCCCAGGAACTGTGTGCACTCCAGTGCAATATCGTTCCAGCTCCATCGGAAGAGCTGCACCGAGGTATACGGGGGGTTCAAGTTGGTATTAACGGTAGCTGTCGCCGGCGTCACCGAGTAGGCCAGCGTGCTGTCGTTGAATGTGAAGTTATAGCTGGTCCCAGTCCCAGAGGTGAAACTGATGTTGTTTTGGGAGTTCGCTAAACCCACGCCAGCCGTACCGCTAGCACCCCAGTTTGAGGTGGGCGAGGCCCAGGTTCCAGTTGCGTCGTACTTGTAAATGTAGGCAGTGCTTGGAGTCAGCGTCACCGCGACCTGCCATGTGTCGGTGCCGATCAGGGTCATGGGTGTGGTACCCCAGCTGTTCATCGCTCCACGCAGGTACATTGTTGGGTAGATGGAGGTCATCGAAGCATCTGGGGCGATCACGGAATGCTTAGCGGTAGCTGCCTGCCCTCTCGGCAACATACTCAGGACTGCGACTATAAACGTCAGGGCGATCAGCGCCCT
>Ga0224557_1003092_pt1 | contig 13347 bp, 6 predicted proteins | sample 714S31014metaG_FD_180677 | JGI IMG/M metagenome (GOLD analysis project Ga0224557, IMG submission 180677) | Peat soil microbial communities from Stordalen Mire, Sweden - 717 S3 10-14 | ecosystem: Environmental > Terrestrial > Soil > Wetlands > Peat | place: Sweden: Norrbotten County, Stordalen... | reverse complement strand
GACGGCGAGGCGGAGACCGGCCCGCTGGCGACCGCGTGGCAGTCCAACAAGTTCCTTGACCCGATCACCGACGGAGCCGTGCTCCCGATCCTGCACCTGAACGGCTACAAGATCAGCAACCCCACGGTGCTCGCCCGCATCGAGCCCGAGGAGCTGGACCAGTTCCTCCGCGGTTGCGGCTGGATCCCCCACTTCGTGGAGGGGGATGACCCCGAGCTGATGCACCAGCTGATGGCCGGCACCCTGGACGAGGTGATAGAGGACATCAAGAGGCTGCAGGGCGACGCCCGGCGAACCGGCGATCCCACCCGGCCGCGCTGGCCGATGATCGTTCTCAGATCACCGAAGGGCTGGACCGGGCCGAAGGTGGTCGACGGCGTGCCCATCGAGGGGACGTTCCGATCCCACCAGGTGCCGCTCCTCGTCGACTCGGACCACCCCGATCACGTCGCCCTCCTCGAGGCCTGGATGAAAAGCTACCGGCCGGCCGAGCTGTTCGACGAGGGGGGCCGGCTGCGGCCGGAGCTGGCGGAACTGGCCCCCGCCGGCGACCGGCGCATGGGTGCCAACCCCCACGCCAACGGCGGCATCCTGCTGCGCGATTTGCGGATGCCGGACTTTGCCGTCCACGCCGTGACCGTGCCGTCGCCGGGGGCGGTCAACGCCCAGGACACCCTGGTGCTCGGCCAGTTCCTCCGCGATGTGGTCAAGCTGAACCAGGGGCAGCGGCACTTCCGGCTGTTCGGCCCCGACGAGACCATCTCGAACCTCCTGGGCGCGGTCTTCGAGGCGACCAGCCGCCAATGGGACGCCCGCACTCGGGAGAACGACGAGTTTCTGGCGCCCGATGGACGTGTCGTGGACTCCATGCTCAGCGAGCACCAGTGCGAGGGATGGCTGGAGGGCTACCTGCTCACCGGGCGGCACGGGCTGTTCAACTGCTACGAGGCCTTCATCCACATCGTCGACTCGATGTTCAACCAGCATGCCAAGTGGCTCAAGGTGACCAGGGAGCTGCCCTGGCGCCGGGAGATCGCCTCGTTGAACTACCTGCTGGCGTCGCACGTATGGCAGCAGGACCACAACGGTTTCACCCATCAGGACCCGGGCTTCCTGGACCACGTGGTCAACAAGAAGGCCGACATCGTCCGGGTGTACCTTCCTCCGGACGCCAACTGTCTCCTGTCGGTTGTCGACCACTGCCTGCGCAGTCGCAACTACGTCAACGTGGTGGTGGCGGGGAAGCACGCTCTGCCCCAGTGGCTGACCATGGATGAGGCGGTCGTGCACTGCACCGAGGGAATCGGCATCTGGCAGTGGGCGAGCAACGATCAGGACGCCGAGCCGGACGTCGTGATGGCCTGCTGCGGCGACACACCCACGCTTGAGATCCTGGCGGCCGTCTCGATGCTCCGCACCCATCTCCCGGAGCTGCGGGTCAGGGTCGTCAACGTGGTCGATCTGATGAAGCTTCAGCCCAGCACCGAGCACCCGCACGGGCTGAGCGACGCCGACTACGACTCGATATTCACCAAGGACAAGCACATCATCTTCGGCTTCCACGGCTATCCGTGGCTGATCCACCGGCTCACCTATCGCCGGGCCAACCACAACCTCCACGTCCGTGGCTACAAGGAGGAGGGCACGATCACGACGCCCTTCGACCTCAGGGTGCAGAACGGCATCGACCGATTCCACCTCGTCCAGGATGTGATCGACCGGCTCCCTCAACTGGGCGCCAAGGGCAGCTACCTGAAGCAGATGGTGCAGGACAAGCTGGTCGAGCACAAGCGCTACGTCGACGCCCATGGCCAGGACCTGCCCGAGGTCCGGGACTGGAAGTGGAGCAGCGCGCAGTGAATGCCTGTGCTCCGATGGAGAGGAGATGACCAAGACACAGGCGGTTGATGAGACACCGGCAAAGGGACACGCGGACGGAGGCGACGAGCCCCGCAAGGCGACGGGTGGCAAGCCGGCCGGAGCCAAGCCGGGTGGGAAGGGCAGCGCGAAGGACGACTTGAGATCGCTTCCCCTCGCCGAGGTGGAGAAGCGGCTGGGATTCTCATCTGACGGCCTCACTCAAGAAGAGGCCAAGAAACGGCTGATCCAATACGGGCCCAACGAGCTCGAGGAGAAGAAGGCCAATCCGCTGCTGAAGCTGCTCACCTACTTCTGGGGCCCCATCCCCTGGATGATCGAGGCCGCGGTGATCCTCTCCGCCGTGCTCATGCATTGGCTGGACTTCTTCATCATCCTGGTGCTGCTGCTCGCCAACGCCGGCGTCGGATTCTGGGAGGAGCGCCAGGCGGGCAAGGCGATTGAGGCCCTCAAGGCCCAGCTGGCCATCAAGGCCCGGGCGAAGCGTGACGGCAAGTGGATCACCCCGCCGGCGCGGGAGCTGGTGCCGGGCGACGTCATTCGCCTGCGGATGGGCGACATCGTGCCCGCCGACGCCCGCCTGCTGGAGGGTGACCCCGTCGAGGTGGATCAGTCCGCCCTGACCGGGGAGTCCCTGCCCGCCACGCGCAAGATTGGGGAGGCGCTCTTCTCCGCCTCGATCATCCGGCAGGGTGAGAGCGACGCCCTGGTCTACGCCACGGGGACGAACACCTACTTCGGCAAGACCGCGGAGCTGGTTCAGGACGTCCAGGCCATCAGCCACTTCCAGAAGGCGGTGCTCAGGATCGGCACCTTCCTGATCATCCTGGCGGCGGCCATGGTGGCGCTGATCATCGTCGTCTCGCTCATCCGCGGTGATGCCTTTCTGACCACCCTGCAGTTTGCCCTGGTGCTGACCGTGGCCGCGATCCCCGTGGCCATGCCGACCGTCCTTTCGGTGACGATGGCGGTGGGCGCACGTCTGCTCGCCAAGAGGAAGGCCATCGTCAGCCGGTTGGTCGCCATCGAGGAGCTGGCGGGTGTGGACATCCTGTGCTCGGACAAGACCGGCACCCTCACCCAGAACAAGCTGACCCTGGGGGACCCGTTCGCGGTGCACAACGTCGCTCCGGAGCAGGTGATCCTGGATGCCGCACTGGCGTCACGGGCCGACAATGACGACACCATTGACCTGGCCGTGCTGGCGGGGGTCACGGACGCCAAGACTTTGCGGGGATACCACGTCGTCCACTTCCAGCCCTTCGATCCTGTGCACAAGCGCACCGAGGCCACGGTGAAGGCGACCGGGGGAAAGACGTTCCGGGTTTCGAAGGGCGCGCCCCAGGTGATCCTGGAGCTGGCCGCCAACTCCCGCCGGGTCAAGGCCGACGTCGACAGGGCGGTCAATGACTTCGCGGCGCGCGGCTTCCGGTCCCTGGGCGTGGCCCGCGCCGAGGGGACGGGCCCATGGCAGTTCGTGGGCGTGCTGCCCCTCTTCGACCCGCCACGCCGAGATGCCAAGGCCACCATCGCCACCGCGCTGCAGATGGGCGTGAAGGTGAAGATGGTCACGGGCGATGCGCTGGCCATCGCCGAGGAGACCGCCAAGACGCTGGGGATGGGCACCGCCATCCTCGACGCCGCCGGTCTGGGCGACGTGAAGCGCAAGGAGACGGCGGCGGCGGGCAAGGCCATCGAGAACGCCGACGGTTTCGCCCAGGTCTTTCCCGAGCACAAGTTCCACATCGTGGACGTGCTGCAGAAGCGGGGCCACATCGTCGGGATGACCGGTGACGGGGTCAACGACGCGCCGGCGTTGAAGAAGGCAGACTGCGGAATCGCGGTCTCGAGTGCGACCGACGCGGCACGTGCGGCGGCCTCCATCGTGCTGACCACCCCCGGTCTGTCGGTGATCATCGAGGCGATCAAGGAGAGCCGACGGATCGTCCAGCGGATGAACAGCTATGCGATCTACCGCATCGCCGAGACGCTCCGGGTGCTGCTCTTCATCACCCTGACGATCCTGATCTTCAACTTCTTCCCGGTGACGGCGGTGATGATCGTCATGCTGGCGCTGCTCAACGACGGCTCCATCCTGTCGATCGCCTTTGACAAGGTCCATTACAAGGATCAGCCGGAGGCGTGGAACATGCGCCTGGTGCTGGGGATGGCCGGGGTGCTGGGTGTCGTGGGTCCCATCGCCGCGTTCGGCATGTTCTACATCGGCGACCGGGTCCTCAATCTCAACCACGCGCATATCCAGACGCTGATGTACCTGCTGCTGTCCGTGGCCGGATCCCTGACCATCTACCTCTCGCGCACGCGCGGTCCGTTCTGGTCGATACGGCCGGCGCGGATCCTGGTGCTGGCCGTCTCCGGGGCGGAGGCGGTGGCGACCCTCCTGGCGCTGTTCGGGATCTTCATGCCCCAGCTCAGCTGGCGGTGGGTGGTGCTGGTGTGGGGCTACTCGCTGGTGTGGTTCCTGGTGACCGACCGGGTGAAGCTGCTCGCCTATCGGATCCTCGATCCGGTGAAGCAGGTGGCCGTGAAGGGGAAGCCGGGGCTGGTCGCGGCGACGGAGCTGCCCAACGGCGGTGCGGACGCTGATCAGCCGGCGGCGGTCGCGACGAAGGCGAGGACGAAGGTGAGAGTGGCTGCGTTCCACACTGATACGGATCCCGAGGACCCCGTGTATCACGACCGGAGCGACTGTCCCTATGGGCAAGAGATCAAGGCCAATGGCAACGACAAGCCGGGCCGGGCTGGTCGCCGACGGTGCGACTGGTGCACCCATGCCTAGGCGAGGTTGGGCCCGGAGATCCGCGCTTCCTGCTCTCGCAGCCGGAGGGCGGACGGCCGTCGGTATCGGAAGCCCCCAGCGCTCTGCGCTGGTGGCCCGCAGCGCGGTGACGGGGCGAGCCATCACCGCTCATGGGAAGGACGAGAGATGAAGCTCAGCAAGGCCGTCATCGAGGAGCTGAAGGTCACCCCGGGGAAGCCGGCCGGCCTCGAGCAGCGGAGCACCGAGGCGACCGCGGCTGACTGGCTGGGGGCCGGCAAGAAGAAGCCCAAGGGGGTGGCCGAGGAGGACCTCCAGTCCTACGTCGATGAGCTGACGGCGTCCCAGGAGCTGCTGTGGGCGAGCGACAGCCACGCCCTGCTGGTCGTCCTCCAAGCCATGGACGCCGCCGGCAAGGACGGGACCATCAAGCACGTCATGTCGGGGGTGAACCCGCAGGGTTGCAATGTGGAGGCGTTCAAGCAGCCCTCCGCCGAGGAGCTCGAGCATGACTTCCTGTGGCGCTACAGCAAGGCGCTCCCCGAGCGTGGGCGGATCGGGATCTTCAACCGCTCCTACTACGAGGAGGTCCTGGTGGTCCGGGTGCACCCCGAGCTGCTGAATCGCCGGCTTGACGCCTCCGGCGACGGGCCCACGGAGGCCGTGTGGCAGCACCGCTACGAGGACATCAACGCCTTCGAGCGCCACCTTTCCCGCACCGGCACCCGGATCGTGAAGATCTTCCTGCACCTCTCCCGCGAGGAGCAGAAGAAGCGATTTCTCGAGCGCCTGGACGACCCCACCAAGTACTGGAAGTTCTCGGCTGGCGATCTGGCCGAGCGCGGGTACTGGGACGAGTACCGGGCCGCCTACGAGGAGGCGATCAGCGCCACCTCCACCCCGTGGGCGCCGTGGTATGTGGTGCCGGCGGACCACAAGTACGCGCTCCGACCGCTGGTGGGCGGCCTTCTGGTCCACACCATCGACGAGATCGACCTTCGGCTCCCGGAGGTCGGCCCGGATGAGCTGCAGGTCCTGGCCCGGGCCAGGGACAAGCTGCGGGCCGAGTGACGGCTCACGAACGCCGGGAATCACAGGCGGGTCCACCTCAGGTGAGCACCACCCCGAACCTGGGCCTGCCCCCACGGGTGCGAGCGTGCCTGTTCGACCTCGACGGCGTCCTCACCGAGACCGCCAGGGTCCATTCCGCGGCGTGGAAGGAGATGTTCGATGCCTACTTGAAGGCCCGGGCCGAGAGGAATGGTGAGCCCTTCGTCGCCTTCGACAAGGAGGCCGACTACGACACCTACGTCGACGGCAAGAGCAGGGACGATGGGACGCGCTCGTTTCTCGAGTCACGGCACATCGCTCTGCCCGAGGGTGATCCCGGCGATGAGGCCGGGGTGGAGACGCTCAAGGGGCTGGGCAACGCCAAGAATGTGATCGTCCTGCGAAGGATCAAAGAAGATGGCGTCGAGGCCTTCGCGGGGTCGGTACGCTACGTCCGGGCCGCGCGCGCCGGTGGCCTGCACCGGGCGGTGGTGTCATCGAGCGCCAACTGCGCCGCCGTGCTCGCGGCCGCCGGCATCGCCGAGCTGTTCGAGGTCCGCGTCGACGGCGTGACCATCGATGAGGACCATCTGGCGGGAAAACCAGCGCCCGACGCCTACCTCGCCGCGGCCCGGGCTCTGGGTGTGGACCCTGACCAGGCCGCGGTGTTCGAGGATGCGCTGGCCGGGGTGGAGGCCGCTCGGGCAGGGGGCTTCGGCTTCGTGGTCGGCGTCGACCGGGTGGGCCAGGCGGAGGCCCTGCGCGCCCAGGGCGCCGACATCGTCGTCACCGATCTCGCCGAGTTGCTGGACCAGCAATGATCCAGCACCCGGCCTACCCGGTCGAGCCCTGGTGCCTGAGGGAGACCGAGCTCCACCTCGGCGTCCTGGCCCAGAGCGAGTCGCTGTTCGCTTTGTCAAACGGCCACATCGGTTGGCGGGGCAACCTCGACGAGGGCGAGCCGTACGGGTTGCCGGGCTCGTACCTCAACGGTGTCTACGAGTCCCATCCGCTGCCCTACGCCGAGGCCGGCTACGGTTACCCCGAGGCCGGCCAGACGGTCATCAACGTCACCAACGCCAAGCTGATCCGCCTCCTCGTCGACGACCAACCCTTCGATGTCCGCTACGGCGAGGTTCGTTCCCATGAGCGGCTGTTGGATTTCCGGACCGGGCTGCTCCAGCGCCACGTCGAGTGGCTGTCGCGGGGCCGCCGCGGCGTGCGGGTGCGCTCGACGCGCCTGGTGTCGCTGGTCCAGCGCTCGGTCGCCGCCATCTCCTACGAGGTCGAACCGCTCGATGCCGCAGTGCGGGTGGTGGTCCAGTCCGAGCTGGTTGCCAACGAGGCGCTTCCGCCAGCCGGTGGCGACCCCCGGAAGTCGGCTCGCCTCGAGGCGCCGCTGCATTCGGTGTCCCACGCCTGCCGTGATGCCAGGGTGGCACTCCTCCACAGCACGGCCGCCAGCGGTCTGCGGATCGGAGCCGCCATGGACCACCACATCGTGGGCCCGCCCTCCGTGCAGGTATCGGCCGAGAGCTCCCCGGACCTGGGCCGGGTGACCATCACCGCCGCCCTCGAGCCCGGCGAGCGTCTGCAGCTCGTCAAGTTCGTCGCCTACGGTTGGTCCGCGATCCGCTCGGACCCGGCGGTGCGAGACCAGGTGGACGCCGCCCTCACAGCCGCGACCCAGACCGGCTGGAGCGGTCTGGTCGAGGAGCAAGGCGCCTATCTCGGCGATTTCTGGGACCGGGCGGATGTCGAGGTCGATGGGGACCCCGAGATTCAGCAGGCGGTGCGCTTCTCCCTGTTCCACGTCCTTCAGGCGGGAGCCCGGGCCGAGGGACGGGCCATCCCGGCCAAGGGCCTCACCGGGCCCGGCTACGACGGCCACGCCTTCTGGGACACCGAGACCTACGTTCTGCCCGTGCTCACCTACACCGACCCCGAGGCTGTCGCCAACGCCCTCCGGTGGCGCCATACCACCTTGCCCACGGCCACCGAGCGTGCCCGCCAGCTCGGGCTCGAGGGCGCCGTCTTTCCCTGGCGCACCATCAGCGGGGCCGAGTGCTCCGGCTACTGGCCGGCCGGGACCGCGGCCTTCCACGTCGGGGCGGACATCGCCGACGCGGTGGTTCGCTACGTCGAGGCGAGCGGGGACGAGGCGTTCGAGCGAGAGGTCGGCCTGGATCTGTTGGCCGAGACGGCCCGGCTGTGGCGCTCGCTCGGCCACCACGACGCTCAGGGCCGCTTCCGCATCGACGGGGTCACCGGTCCAGACGAGTACTCCGCGGTGGCCGACAACAACGTCTACACGAATCTCATGGCCCAGCACAATCTCCGCGCGGCCGCAGACGCTGCTGAGCGCCACCCGGACCTGGCCGGCCGGCTCCGCATCACCGCGGAGGAGGTGGGCGCCTGGCGGGAGGCGGCCACGGCCATGTTCATCCCCTACGACGAGACGCTCAAGGTCCATCCTCAGGCGGAAGGTTTCACCCGTCACGAGGTCTGGGACTTCGCGCACACCTCAGCCGAGCAGTACCCGTTGCTGCTTCACTTCCCCTACTTCGACCTGTACCGCAAGCAGGTGGTCAAGCAGGCCGACCTCGTGCTCGCCATGCACCTGCGCGGTGACGCCTTCACCGCAGAGGAGAAGGCTCGCAACTTCAACTACTACGAGGGCCTGACCGTGCGGGACTCGTCCCTGTCGGCCTGCACCCAGGCGGTGATCGCCGCCGAGGTCGGGCACCTCGGCCTGGCGTACGACTACCTGGCCGAGGCCGCCCTCATGGACCTCGACGACCTCGAGCACAACACCCGTGACGGCCTGCATGTCGCCGCTCTGGCAGGGACCTGGATCGCCCTGGTCGCGGGGCTTGCCGGCATGCGAGCACGGTCGGGTGGCCTCAGCTTCGCGCCCCGATTGCCCCCGGGCATCACCCGGCTGGCTGTTGGTGTCTCGGTGCAGCACCGGCGATTGCGCGTTGAAATCGAGCCGGACGCCACCACCTACCAGCTGCTCCGGGGGGAGCCGTTGCAGCTCCTCCATGACGGGGAGCCCGTCACCGTGGCGACCGGGAACCCGGTTCTCCGGCCAACCCACAAGGTCCCGCCCTCGGAACCCCCGGCCCAGCCAATCGGGCGGGCACCGCTGCGGCACCGGACGGCTGGCTGATGCGGCATCCATCTCTCTTGTCCGATCCAGACGGGGCGGTGGCCAGGGACCAGCTCGACCGATGGAGGAGGAACCCATGACCGACGCGATCCACCAGGCCCTCGCGCTTGGCCAGAGCATCTGGTACGACAACATCCGCCGCTCGCTCCTCACCTCCGGGGAGCTCGAGCGGATGGTCACGGTGGACGGCTTGCGGGGGATGACCTCCAACCCGTCGATCTTCGCCAAGGCCATCGCCGGGTCGAGCGACTATGCAGAGGCCATCGCAGAGTTGCGCCAATCGGGGCCGATGGACGCCAAGTCGGCCTATGAGTCCCTCGCCATCGCCGACATCCGCGCCGCGGCTGACGTCCTCCGGTCCGTCTACGACGAGAGTGGTGGCGACGACGGGTACGTGAGCATGGAGGTCTCCCCCGAGCTGGCCCACGACACCTCCGCCACGGTCGCCGAGGCGAAACGGCTCTGGGCGACGATCGATCGGCCCAACCTGATGGTGAAGGTGCCCGGAACCCCCGAGGGGATCCCTGCCATACAAGCGCTGATCGGCACGGCCATCAACGTGAACGTCACCTTGCTATTTGGCCTGGCGGCCTACGAGTCGGCGGTGCAGGCGTATCTGGCCGGTCTGGAGGACCGCCTCGCCGCGGGAGGTGGCATAAGCGGCATCGCCTCGGTGGCGAGCGTCTTCGTGAGCCGCCTCGACTCGGCGGTTGAATCTCGCCTGGAGCGCTCCTTGCATGGCAAGGTGGCCATCGCCAACGCCAAGCTCATCTACGCCCGCTCCCGCCAGCTCTTCGCCGGGGGACGCTGGGGTGCGCTGTCCGCCGCCGGTGCCCGTGCGCAGCGACTGTTGTGGGCCTCGACCGGCACCAAGAACCCCGCGCTGCCGGAGCTGCTCTACGTGGAGTCGCTCATCGGTGCCGGCACCGTCGACACCGTCCCTCCCGCCACCTACGAGGCCTTCCTGGCCCACGGCACCGTGCGCTCGACGCTGGAGGAGGGGGTGGAGGAGGCCCACGCCCTCCTCGACAGCCTTCCCGGCCACGGGGTCGACCTGTCCGAGGTGCTCGACCAGCTGCTGACGGAGGGGGTTGACAAGTTCTCCGCGGCCTTCCGCCAGCTACTCTCCGCGGTGGAACGGGCGCTCGCCGGCAAGGCCGGTCCCGAGGCGCCCTGGCGGCTTCGCTGCTTGCTGTCCAAGGAGCTGGCAGGCCAGGTGGACGCTGCCGTCGACGAGTGGCGGGCAGGCGGCAAGGTGGGGCGGGTCTGGGCTCACGACGCCACGGTGTGGACCGGTACGAGCGAGGCGGCCTGGCTGGGCTGGCTGGGGGTGGCCCTCGACCAGGCCGCCCATGCCCATCGTTTCGAGGAACTGGCCCGTGAGGTGCGCGACGCCGGCTTCAGGGACGCGGTGGTGTTGGGCATGGGCGGCTCCAGCCTGTGTCCCGACGTGCTGGCCCACAGCTTCCCCTCACCGCCCGGCTTCCCGCGGCTCCACGTACTCGACTCCACCGACCCGGAGCAGGTGAAGGCCATGGAGGAGAGAGTCGACCTGGCCCACACGCTGTTCTTCGTCTCCTCCAAGTCGGGCACCACCCTCGAACCCAACATCTTCGCCGACTACTTCCGCGAACGGATCAGCAAGATGGTGGGCGCGGATGGAGCCGGCTCGCACTTCATCGCCATCACGGACCCCGGCTCTCCGCTGGAAGATCTGGCGACGCGCCAGGACTACCGGGCCACGTTCGCCGGCGTGCCATCGATCGGCGGTCGGTACTCGGCCCTGTCGAACTTCGGCATGGTGCCCGCCGCTGCCTGCGGGCTCGACGTCGCGCGCCTGTTCGAGTCGGCCGAGACCATGGCCCACGCCTGTGCCCCCTGTGTGTCGGCTCGGGACAATCCCGGGCTCGCGCTCGGTGCGGTGATCGGCACCTGTGCCAAGGCAGGCAGGGACAAGTTGACCCTCATCACCTCCGCTGGGGTGACGCACCTCGGAGCCTGGCTCGAGCAGCTTCTGGCCGAGTCCACCGGCAAGCAGGGCAAGGGAGTGGTGCCGGTCGACCGGGAACCGCTCGGAGCACCCGAGGTGTACGGAACAGACCGTCTCTTCGTCTACCTCCGGCTCACCACCGATGACGACGCGGAGCAGGATGCCAAGGTCTCGGCTCTCGAATCCGCTGGCCAGCCGGTGGTCCGCATCGAGCTCTCCGACCCCTATGAGATGGGGCGAGAATTCTTCCGCTGGGAGTTCGCCACCGCGGTGGCCGGCTCCTTGATCGGGATCAACCCCTTTGATCAGCCCGATGTGGAAGGGGCCAAGGTGCTGGCTCGGGAACTCACCGACCGCTACGACAAGACCGGCAGCTTGACCGCCCAGGAGCCCTTCTTCGAGAGCGATGACCTGCGCCTTTACGCGGACGCCTCCAACCAGGCCGAGCTGACCAGCGCACTCGGTGCCATCCCGGCCGGTGGCCGTGCCGGCCTGATCGCCTACCTGGCTGCTCACCTCGCCCGGGCCGGGGTCGGTGACTACGTGGCCCTCCTCGCCTATGTTCAGATGACCCCGGGCCACGAGGCCGTCCTGTCCGACATCAGGACGCTCATCCGAGACAGCCGTCGGGTGGCCACCTGCGTCGGGTTCGGGCCCCGATTCCAGCACTCGACCGGCCAGATCTACAAGGGTGGCCCCAACACCGGAGTGTTCCTCCAGATCACCTGCGAGGACACCGTCGAGCTGGCCGTGCCGGGGCATCGCTACACCTTTGGAGTGGTCAAAGAGGCCGAGGCCAGGAGTGACTTCGAGGTCCTGGCCTCGCGCGGGCGCCGAGCCCTGCGGGTCCACCTCGGCGCCGACGTGACCGCGGGCCTCGAGCAGGTCCGCGCAGCGGTGAGCGACGCCCTCCTCCAGATGGCCAGCACGCAACGATGAGCAGCCTTCGCCTGACGGTGTGGAAGGCCGTTTCGGCGGCTCGACAGCGATCATGCGCGCTCCGGTCAGTGCTCCATCCGAGGGGGGAAGGCGACGAACCGTCGGTATCATCCGGACACAGCGACTGGGCATCGGCAAGAAAGGAGCAGTGACATGAGCGAGAAGCGTGAAACGACCAAGGTCGGGGCTGTGGTCGTCGGGGTCGATGGCTCTCCAGGCGCGGGGGAAGCTCTGCGCTGGGCGTTGGCGGAGGCGCGTCTCCGCAAGGTCCCACTGCGAGTGGTTCATGCCTGGACATACGGCTACGCGGGCGCGACTGCAGGGGGCTATGGCAACCTCGGTTTCATCGGTTCGTTCGATTCGCCCGGTGCCGACGCCGGTAATCTTGGACGAGCGGCTGAAGAGACGCTCGAGACGGCGATCGGCGAGGCTGTCGGGGAAACGACGGACGTCGAGATCGAGCGGCAGGTCGTCGAGGGTGGAGCCGCCGCAGTCCTGCTTGACGCCGCCGCAGCGGGCGACCTCCTGGTGGTTGGGTCGCGCGGGCATGGCGGGTTCACTGGCCTGCTGCTCGGCTCGGTGAGCCAACAGTGTGTCCACCACGCCCGGTGCCCCGTCGTCGTCGTGCGCTCTTCGAAGGAAGTCGCTGCTGGCCACGAGAGTGCCCATCTCGCTGGGGGTAATAGTCAGCCCGTCACCTGAGTCGACGAGGGTGGCAGTCGCCGGGGCCCCGGGCCAGGGACGAGGTGGTGGCCGAGTGATGGCTCACGATCAGCGAGGATCACGTGTGGGCTGTGGAGAGCCCCTTGCGAAGTCGGGAGAAGCGCATTCGATCTCGTCCACCGCCTCGACCAGGCTCGCCATCGGCCGCAATGAAGGCGCCGGGCGATCCGCGGCGGGTGACGGCGCAACCAGTGGCGCAGTGCTCCCGACACGCGTCGGTTGCATGCCGCGCTTGCTTCAATTGAAGCGCCGGATAAGGGCCCTGGGAATCGGAGCCGGCATTGGCCGCCAGTTGTTATGGGCGACGGCATGATGCCTCAGGACACCAAGAGAACACTCCCAAAGAAGTCGAATATCGGACTGGTTGCCGCTCTCAGCATTGGGGTCGGCGGCATGATCGGGGCCGGAATCTTCTCTATTCTCGGGGTCGTGGCGAGTATCTCAGGCCCCGCGATGCCTCTTTCCTTCGCGATTGGAGGGATCGTTGCTGGGCTCGCCGCCTACAGTTACGTCGCCCTCGGCAAGACCTTCCCCAGTGTCGGGGGCGCCGTCACCTTTCTCGTTCGTGGTTACGGCGAAGGAGTCACGTCGGGATCCCTGAACCTCTTCCAGTACTTCAGCTACATCATCACCATCGCGCTGTACGCGACAGGCTTTGCGGCGTATGCGTCCACGTTCATCCCCCTCACGTCCAGGGTGTGGGCAGTTGGCGTCGTGCTCGCCTTTACGGCGATCAACTTCCTCGGGAGCCGGACCATGGGGCGCGCAGAGTCCGTCATCGTGATCATCAAGGTTGCCATCCTCATCGTGTTCATA
>Ga0224557_1003088_pt1 | contig 13362 bp, 11 predicted proteins | sample 714S31014metaG_FD_180677 | JGI IMG/M metagenome (GOLD analysis project Ga0224557, IMG submission 180677) | Peat soil microbial communities from Stordalen Mire, Sweden - 717 S3 10-14 | ecosystem: Environmental > Terrestrial > Soil > Wetlands > Peat | place: Sweden: Norrbotten County, Stordalen... | reverse complement strand
TTCACCGGCCAGCGGTTCTTCCGGATCAGCAACGGCCGCCTGGACGGTCAGCTGCGTGACGTCGCCTATCAGGCCACCACCACCGATTTCTGGAATTCAATGGAAGCCGTGGGCGGACCGTCAACCTGGCGGCTCGGCGGCGCATTCAATTGCGGCAAGGCCCAGCCCGGGCAGACCGCCGCGGTCAGCCACGGTTGCCCGTCGGCGCTGTTCCGCGGCGTCAACGTGCTCAACACCCGTGCCGAGGGCGGCCGATGATCCGCGCCGGCGACGATGCAGAGCGAAGCGATGCTGAGGAGCGGCGCCGATGATAACCGCGCAGCACGTCGTCAACAGCGTTTTGCAGGAAGCCGCCAAACTCGGCCGCGCCGACGAAACCATGGTGCTGGTTACCGACCGGGTCCAGGCGACGTTGCGCTGGGCGGGCAACTCGATGACCACCAACGGCGTTTCGGTCAGCCGCACCGTGACGGTCATTTCCATTGTGCGCCAGGGTGAAACTGCTTTTGTCGGGACCGTGGTTTCCGCTGAGGTAGACCCGCGGGTGATTCCCGATCTGGTGGCGGCATCGCAGGAAGCGGCCCGCTCCGCGCCGGAGGCCGCAGATGCCGCGCCGCTGCTGGCCGACACCGCGCTGCCCGTTGATTGGGACGCGCCGGTGGCCGGCACCGGGCCCGAGGTGTTCGCTGACGTGGCCGGTTCGTTGAGCCGGGGATTTGCCGGCACTGACCGGCTGTACGGGTATGCGCACCACAGTGTGTCGACCGCATTCCTGGCGTCGTCGACGGGTCTGCGCCGGCGCTACACGCAGCCCGCGGGCGCGGTCGAGATCAACGCCAAACGCGGCGACGCCAGCGCCTGGGCGGGCATCGGCACGCCCGATTTCGTCAATGTGCCAACCGATCTGCTGCTCGAGCAGCTGTCGACCAGGCTTGGGTGGGCCGCGCGGCGGGTCGAGTTACCCGCGGGCCGCTACGAGACGATCATGCCGCCGTCGGCGGTGGCCGACATGATGCTTTGCATGGCGTGGGCGATGGCCGGCCGCGGCGCGCAGGAGGGGCGCAGCGCGTTCTCCGCTCCCGGCGGCGGCACCCGGGTAGGGGAGCGGCTCACCGACCTGGGGCTGAGCATGTTTTCCGATCCGATGGCGCCGGGACTGGCGTGCACGCCGTTCGTCGCGACGAGCAACTCATCGGAGACGGTGTCTGTGTTCGACAACGGTATGGAGATCAGCCAGGTGGACTGGATCCGCGACGGCGTGATCAACACGCTGGCCTATCCGCGGGCCTCCGCCGCCAAATTCGACGCTCCAGTTGCCGTCGGAGCCGACAACCTGGTGATGACCGGCGGGTCGGCCGATCTGGGCGCCATGATCGGGGCCACCGAGCGCGGCCTGCTGTTGACCACGCTGTGGTACATCCGCGAGGTCGACCCCACCACGCTGCTGCTCACCGGCCTGACCCGCGACGGCGTCTACCTCATCGAAAACGGCAAGGTGACCGCCGCGGTCAACAACTTCCGATTCAACGAGAGCCCGCTGGACCTGCTGCGACGGGCCACCGCGGCCGGTCTCAGCGAGCTGACCCTGCCGCGGGAATGGGGCGATTGGGCCACCCGGGCGGCGATGCCGTCGCTGCGGATACCGGACTTCCACATGTCGTCGGTCAGTGAGGCGCAGTAGCTTCCTGGCCGGGCGCGTTCTAGCGTATGAAGAATGGCTTTGCTTCCTGATCAATTCGGGCGCTTGATCGCGTTGTCCCCAGGCGACGGTCGTATCGCGGGGCTGGCGCGCCGGGTGTGCGCGCAGACGTTATCGCTGCCTTCGTTGCCGGTTGCGGTCCAAGTCGATGAGCCCGCATCGGAGGCCGAAGCCGTGGTGGCCGCTTTTGCCGAACAGTTCAGCGTCGACGTGTCCACGATCACCGGCGAGCAACGGTCACAGCTGTTTAAGGCGTTGGGCAACAGCACGTTTGGCGCGGTCGTGTCGATGTATATCGCGGACTTCGTGCCCCGGGTGCGGGCCGGGCTGGAAGCGCTGGGCGTCGGCTCGGAGTATCTGGGTTGGGTGAACGCGCCGATCTCGTGGGATCACGTCAGCGATCCGTCCGATGTCGTGTTCAACGACTTTCTGCCGTCGGTGGCGAGGATGCGGGCGCTAGACCCGGTGACGGCGGAGCTGGTGCGGCTGCGCGGCGCGACTCAACACAACTGCCGGCTGTGCAAATCGCTGCGTGAAAGCACCGCCCTCGATGCCGGTGGTTCGGAGACGTTGTACGAGGAAATTGAGCGTTTTGAAGAATCCGCGCAGTTGACGCCGCGCGCTAAAGCAGCGCTTCGCTATGCCGATGGGTTAATTTGGACGCCTGCGCACCTCGTCGCCGATGATGTCGCCGAGGTGCGCTCTTGGTTTTCGGAGGACGAGGCCGTCGAGCTGACCTTCGACATCATGCGTAATGCCAGCAACAAGATCGCGGTGGCTCTTGGCGGGGACGCGCCGAGGGTGGAGCACGGCACCGAGCGGTACCTGCTCGATGTCGACGGCCAGACGGTGTACAGCTGACACTCGCTTCAATGCGCCGAGCAGACACAGAATCGCACTCTGCCCGCTCCGGGATGCGATTCTGTGTCTGCTCGCCGAATTGAATCGGGTCGGCCATTCTTCGTCTCGGTGTCACGAATAGTTATCTCTCCAGTTGCACCCGGCACCCGTAAAATGCCCGCATGTGAGCACCCCTTCGCCCGGGCCCGGTTGGTGGCTGGCATCAGACAATCAGTGGTATCCGCCGCGGTGGGAGAACCGCTTCATCTACAACACCAATGAGTCTCTCGAATCCCTGATCGTGGAGGTAAGCGAACTCACCAAGAGCTATGGGGAACACGGGTGGGAACTCGTCGGCTCCTCGGTGCAACGCGCTCAGGTGTCCCACCACTTCAAGGGCTACGACAAATATGGCGACTTATTTTTCGAGTGGAGCATCGTCTGTAGCTTCAAGCGACCTCTCCCGCCTACATAGCTCAGGATGTTCCTGAGTGGATCTGTATGCCGCCGGGTCCCCGGATGTCGTTGCTGCCACTGGGGTTGCTGATTTGGGGGACGGCGCCGCCCGGCCCGCTTTCCCACGTGATGTGGTTACTCGAGCCGGTGGCCCTGATGATGGCCACCGTTTGCAAATTCACCGTGTTCGCGGCACCGCTGATATCGACCTCGCCGCACGACCCATACAGGGTGATGGTTGAGTCTTCGCTCGAGATTCTGATTGGCGATTGACTTCCGCAGTCATAGGTCAGGTGCGCGACGCTGGTGTCGATCCTTGGGGGCGCGACGTCAAGGGGTACCGACCAGCGCCCCGCGGGCGCCGGCGCACCGGCCAACGAGACAAGCAAGGACGTCACAACAGCGACCGGCGCGTGGATCATGATCCCCGACAATACAATCTCAGGCTTTCGAAGGTTGCTGAGTGGCGTTGGGGTTACGCGGCGCGAGACCCGTGGGCTGAAGTCTTTTTCAGATGGCGCTGAGCGGTCAAGGCCGGGCGAAGATGGGTCACGGACGCCGTCTCCGCGTCGTTTCTCTCCGCGCGCCGCTCAGCTTGGCGGTGGGTGAACCAGGCTCCGGTCATCGTCACGATTCCGAACGCGAGCGCCGACAGCACGAAAGCGTCGCCGAAGGCGAACATGATGATGATCCCGGCGACGATCCAGACCGCCTCGCCGACGGGGCTGTGCCCGCTAATGGTGTTGTACCGCATGTCTACCTCGCTCGGTGTTCCGAAGTCACCCTCTGATGCGGCGACTAACCCGAGGAACGCCTGAGCGACAGCAACGCTGCCCGATCCGGTGTGATCGTGACGCATGTCACTGGGCGCACCGCCAAAGGAAACAGGGCGACGTCGGTGAGTCGAGGTGCCTATATCCTCGGTTAGTCAGCACCGGGGGCGGTAGCTCAGTTGGTTAGAGCCGCGGACTCATAATCCGTAGGTCGCGGGTTCGAGCCCCGCCCGCCCCACCATAAAAAGCCTGGTCACTCCGATATAGCTGCGAAGTCGGGCTGTTTCTCGGCGGCTCGTCGCGGCGTCGTCGCGGCGCGCGGCGGCTGAGGTAGGAGCGACGTGCTCGGCTAGCTAACTCGACTCACGACCTGGATACAGCTCCGATTGCCAACCCCAGATGATCGTGAAACGTCGCTCAACGCCAGTTCAGCGCAACCCCAGTCGCACCGCAGGGGTGCACCTATTGACATCGCGGCCCTGATGGGCCACCACGACGTGAAGACGACGCTGACACGGGTAGGCCCAACTGATCAACACCGACAACCACGTCGGCAACATGGCCGCGCTGGGCGCGCTAGCCGCGCCGGAAGCCGCGCTACAGCGGGAACGTTGTTGCGCCGCATGGTTAGGAGCCCACTGCCGCGTGAACTATTACCCTGCTGCACTTCTTAGAAAATTCTCAAAAACATGGATTCATGGGCTTCAACAGCGTGAATGCTTTTGCCGGATTAACAAGTACAAGCCAGATTCGACAATCCTTTGAAGAGTCGGTACCTTGGGTGCCAAGCGCAACCAATGCCCGAGGAGGCAAACGTGGCGAGTTCCGCCAAGAAGACGGATGCGGGTGCGGGCATCAACGGCAAGTCCGGCAAGCCGCGTAAGAAGAATTTGATGCAGGCCGATGTTCCCGCCTACACCGCAGAGGACGCGCGGAAGGTCGCCGAGGCCCTCAGGGACCAGTATGCGAAGCAGCCTGCTACTCCGCTGCAGGTCGCGAAGGCGATGGACATTAGCCCAGGGTCGTCGACCTTCAAGATGATCACGGGCTCTGCCGTGGCTTACGGGTTTACGGACGGCGCAGCCCAGGCCGACCGGATCGCACTGACGGATCTCGGTCGGCGATCAGTCGCCCCGTTGTCGGAGGGCGACGACGTCGTCGCGTTTCGTGAGGCGATTTTGAAACCTCGCGTGATTCGGGAGTTTCTGCACAAGTACAACGGACACAAGGTGCCGAACCGGTCCATCGCTCTGAACGTGTTGGAGGATATGGGTGTCCCGAATGATGCCGCGGATCGCGCGTACGACATGATTATGACGAATGCCCGTGCTGCGCAGGTTATTTCGATTGTAAAGGGTATCGATTACGTCGAGTTGGATCACGCGCCCGCTGCTCAGGTTGAGGTCGAGGAGGACACCGGCGACGGGCAAGCTGCGGACGACGACGAGGGCGGTCTAGCGGATGTGGTCGACATCGCCAGAGCGGGCGTCGGTGTCGATCACACTCCAACCGCGCCGGTAAAGGCCGAAGGCGTCATCAACAACAAAGTTTTCATCACGCACGGCAAGAACCTCGACGTGGTTGAGCAGCTCAAGGAATTGTTGAAGTTCGGCGGTTTCGAGCCGGTTGTCTCGGTCCAGAACGAGACCCTGGCGAAGTCGCTGCCGGACAAGGTTATGGACGACATGAGATCCTGCAATGCCGCGGTCGTGCATGTTGGCGCAGAAATGACCCTCTTGGACGGCAGCGGAACCGAGCACAAGATTCTCAACCCCAACGTGCTGATTGAGATCGGCGCTGCGATGGCCCTCTACAAGAAGAGGTTCATCTTGCTGGTGGAGGATGGCACCACCCTGCCGTCCAACCTCCAGGGCCTCTACGAGGCGCGATATTCCGGCGGGAAGTTGGACTACGACGCGACAATGAAGCTGCTCAAGACCTTCAACGAGTTCAAGTCGTAGGCGGGACCGTTATAGGACCGGCCGCAACGGCCGCAACGCTCTGCGGGCCCCCACGGATGTCGGCGCAGGTCAAATGTGGAGCCTATGACGGGAATCGAACCCGCGTATTCAGCTTGGGAAGCTATTTCCAGCGCCGAACGTCCGTTCCATACGGGCTTGTCAAAGGCCCTGTTTGCTAACTCAAATACCGAGGTCACCTGCGTTTTCGGTTCGTCTGGTACATGGATGAGGTACGCCGCCGATGCGGCTCCGGTTCGGTCGCGTTCGGGGTACCGACGGGGTATTTGCGCCCCCACCGATTCGCAACATCGCGAAGCGTCCGCGTCACTCTGACAGGTGGTCTGCGCCAGTGTCGGCGCTCCAATCGGTTCCCAGTACGTTCTGGGCACGGCATCGCCATCGGGAGTCGACATCGGCAGTCAGTTCGTCGCGACCCTAACCCCCACCCCGGTCGTGCCTGCGCGCCGATTTAACCAGTTCAGCTGACTGTCTTACCTGGTCGCGGAGGCTAAGAGGGCCAGCATCGTCGGCAGTTCGCCCCCTACAGTCAAGGTCGCCGGGCTAGCTAATTCGCTCGCACTCCTGAAGCAGGCTAAGCGATTGCGGGAGAAGCCATTCTCGTGCAATCGCGGTCATTGCCCCTTGCCGCTCAAGTGGGGTGGCTGATAGGTCTACCGATAAGAGGCGAACCGTAATGCCGGCGACGTGCAACTCGATCACTGGCGGGGGCTCCGCGAAGATGAGGGCGACTCGATCGAGCCCGTACCGAGTTGCATAGGCGACCGCTTGGTACACATCGTTGGGCGACAACTTGTCTGTTGATGGTCGTTTGTACTTGACGTCGGCGATGGCCGCGACCGACCTGGATGCGTCACACACAACGATGTCCGGCCGGATTCCAACGTAGCGCTGGTAGTCCAGGTAGTCCGTGTGTTGCAAGAGGACCCGAAAGTCAGTCCCGTCTAGGACTTTTTGGAGTCCAAGGCCGACAACGTCTTCGAATACTTTGTTCATATCGACGAGAAAGGCGTCGCTGGTAGCGGTCGGGTTGCCCTCGATGTCCAGCGAGGCGCTCTTCAAGATTAGGCGTGCCAGGGTGATTGCCGGTCGATACCGCTCATTTAAGCGCGTCCAGGCCACCCGCGCCGGTGCCGGCGATGGAGGTGTCGGGTGAACTCCGTCGAGCTGAACCTCAAGGCGCCGAAGACGACTGGCGACCCCGGTGGGAAGGCCACCCATCCGGAGGAGCACCATTCCAGCCCCAAGTAGCAGCTGGTTCTCGAGGACGTCGATGGTGTAGTCGTCGTATGTCACCTCGACAGGTAGTAGAAGACCGCAGCGACGAGACAGTTGCCTGCCCATGTCGATGCGTCCTCGTAGGCCGAACATCGACTCTTCTATGCTGCGATAACCTTGCAGGACGCCGCGCCGTACGACCTGCTCGGCTCGGCGAGTAAATGATTCCGCGACAATGCGAAGTAGGTCATCAGATTCGCCGAGTGCGACTTCTTGGTCATCCCAGGAGATTCGGTCGAGCGAGGTACAGAGGAGTTCGAGCAGCCGGTGTACCCCTACTTTCGGCACCACTTTCAACTGCAGCTCACCGATGCGCGCGACGCCGACGTAGCTCGTCGCTGACAGTCGCCAGCGCTGGCTAGCGCCAGGCTGGGGCCGCAGCACGAACCGATCGGTGTTGGCGAGCGTCTCGACTTGCGCCGCAGTCAATTCCAGGTCATCGGCGAATGACCACTCGCGGAGAGTGGTCACGGATTCCCTTGCTGTACTGCTGCTGCCCGGATCGAGTCAAGTGAGAACCGCTCCAGGCTCTGTCCGGTCCCGTAGAAGCGTTCCTCAAGCAGGGGAAGTATCGCGTGCTGCCAGATCGTTTCGAGCCGGCCCGGCTTGCCGATATCGTCAGTCATCAGGTAAGAGGGACCGATCGCCGCCTCCGGCTCGTCGAGTCGGCTATTCAGTTCGGCGAGCAGTCGACTCGGGGTGTCGTCCATACCGCGGGCCGCCAGCCAACGAGAGAGCAGCCCCTTGATCGGCTCAGCGCCGGGGGCCAACCCGACGAAGTAAAAGCGACGGCGCATCGCAGCGTCCACGAGTGCAATTGAGCGGTCTGCGGTGTTCATCGCGCCGATTACGAACAGGTTCTGGGGCAGTGTGAACTCTTCATCGGAGTACTGCAGGGCGATCGCGCGATCCCTGTATTCGAGGAGGAAGTAGAGTTCGCCAAAAACCTTGGCGAGGTTCGCTCGGTTGATCTCATCTATGATCAGGACGAACGGTGATTCGCCGTCTTTGCGTGCGGCGTCGGCGATCCGACGTAGCGGTCCCGGCTTGATCTCAAACTGGACGCCGCCGCCGATCGAAGGAACTGGTCGGTAGCCCTCGAAGAAGTCTTCGTAGGTATATGACGGATGAAACTGCACGATTTCTGCTGTACCGCCGTGGCTGTTGAAGTGATCCGCTAACGCTTGGGCCAGGTAGGTTTTGCCGGTGCCTGGGGGCCCGTACAAAACGATCTGGCGTTTCTCTTGGAGAAGGTCGATGACTTGGTTGAGCCAGGAAATCGGGAGGTTTAGATCTTGTGCGAGCTGCGGTGTCGCGTAGGGAAGCGAAACTGAGGGCGGCGCTACCGGCGGGACAACGACCTTGCCGCGCTCGCTGACCCACCGTTCGAGTTCGTCGATGTCCTCGGTGATACGGGAGAGGGTCAGCAGCGTTTTCATCTTGGACCGAAGGCTCTCGGAGATCTCCCGACGCGGCGTCGGTTGATCGGCGTTCAACCACTCGACAGACCGGAAGGTTTCTTTCCGGACCTTTCCCATCACATCGCGCGCATCGGATTCCACAGTGCCGAGGTAGACATTCTGACCATTGACCGTGACTATGTAGTCGCCGACGTCCACCTGATTGACGAACCGCCACAACTGGCTGAGGTAATGGTTGAACCCGCCGGCGGTGATATCTACGCCGGCCTCTTCAGCTTGTTTCCGCAGCTCCTCTCGCGACGCTCCTTTCTCGATGGCGAACGGGAAGGAGTCGCCGAAGCCGACCGCGCAGATGCCGCGCTGCAGCCATTCGGGAACCAAGTCACCGCCCCATCCGCGGATAAGCCAGGCGCCGCGGTCGGGCGCCGCCGCGTCGATTTCAGTGTCTGGCACCGTCGTGACCGGCTGCCACAACTGGCGGACGTCGGGGGAGTAGAAGCTGAAATCTGGTCCGAACTCTTGGCTTAGCCGTCGCCGAACGTTGGCGATGGTGCGATCGTCGTTTTCGCCTACCTCGCTGTCCTCGGCGAGTTGGGCCATCTGGCGCTTGTGGTACTGGCTGACGGTGTCTTCAAAGGTGTCTGGGTGTATCAGGTGAAGCAACGCGTGGCGCTCTGTTGGATCGGCGACTCCATCGAGGGCAAAGACCATCTCGCGGAATGCCCACGGATCGGCGAGCCAGTCGCGACGTGATTCGTCGGAGGCGCTGGTCCAACGCTCCGCGAAACGGACCAGCAGCGACAACTGATTCGGGCGGCGAGTGAAGTATGAGGTGCCTGGTGTTAAGAGGCCTTGATGCAACGCTTCGTCGAACATGCCCGGGGGCCCGGTAGCGTCTTTGATCGCCGCAATGTCATCGAGCAATCGCCGCTTCGACGCATACCCATAATCTTGCGGCCGCGATACCACGACGTACAACCACGCCAGCTCGACCAAAAGCTGGACCGCCTCCTGCGTCGACTGAGCCAGCTGGTCACGGAGCTTTTCGATGAATGTCCGCTTGCTGGTGTCGGGCTGGTGGATGAAACGATCAATCAGCTCCGATGCACAGCGGGGGGTCCACACATCTGCCACGTGTGGATCATCGGGCGAAAGAAAAGCCGATCGGAGCCCGGCGAGGCAGGTCTGACGGTACTGGTCTAGAGCGCGATAGATGTCGCTCGTTTCGGCGTCTATCACGTCGATTCTCACGTCCTGGCCTCCCAAGTTCCGTGGATATGTCTATTGATACTTGCTTTTTCCCGGCAACCCCATTGTGGCTCGCCCGTAGCACGCTTTGTGGCTATTGAAGTTTCCTCCTCTAGCGGTTCGGGCGCGTTAATCATTCTCATAATCCGTAGGTCGCGAGTTCGAGCCCCGCCCGCCCCACTTAAAACCTGTATTACCTGGGTGATGCTTGACATTTCGGTTTCGGGTGATGCTTGACAGTTGTTTCGGCTGATCCTTGACACTCCCTGGATGAGGGAGTTGAGCGTGGCTGAGCAGAGGTATCTGGCCGTGTTGGCGGTGATCAGCGATGGATTGTCGATTTCGCAGGTCGCCAAGAAGGTGGGTGTGTAGCGCCAGACGCTGCACGCCTGGTTGGCCCGCTATGAGGCCCAGGGGCCCAGGGATCGTTCTTATCGACCGTTGAGGTGTCCGCAGAAGATGCCGGCCCACAGCGGCACGCCGCTCGCAATTGACCCTTATGCCCCGCGACCCCCGGCTCTGAACCGCTTGAAGTATGACAACAGCCGATACGCCGGCACAGGCGTCGGCCAGTCGTTGGCCCGGAAGTACGCGTCCGATCCGCCATCGACGAATACGACGCTCCCGCAGAGGAAGTCCGCAGCATCCGACAGCATGAAGAGCGCCCAGTCCGCCAGCTGCCCAGCGTCGCCGAAACCGCCTACCGGGACAGGGAAGGAACGAACGACCTTTGCCCGCTTCGGCGTTGATAGCTGTTCCTCCAGAAGCGGCGTCATGATCGCGCCCGGAGCGAGCGCATTCAGGCGTATGCCTGCGCCCGCCCACTCGTCTTTCACCGCCTCGAGTCGAACCCGACGGCTCACCGCGATCTTGGATGCGGCGTAGAGGATCGCCGAAGCATTCTTGCCGAACAATCGGGTGGAGCGAACCGCCTTCTCGGCATCATGGGCAAGGAATGCCCGCACGGTGCGCGCGGGAACCGCGGGTGTTGTCGTTGTGGAGTTGCTGGAGAAAACAACGACTTTCGCGCGGTCGGCAGCTGCCAGTGCGGGGCGCCACGCGTCAAGGAGGTCAACGACGCCGAAGTAGTTGACCTGGGCTATCAAGCGCAGACGTTCAGGTCCTTGGCCGGGGCCGAGACCGGCTGCGAGAACGGCGCCGTCCAGTCTGGCCTCCGACGCCGCCAGGACGCCGTCGGCCGCCGTCCGGCGTCCCTCGACGGTCGACAAATCGGCCACGATGTCTGCGTGCTTGATGTCCACTCCGATCACGGTGTGGCCGGCTTCGCGCAGTTTTTCCGCGACCTTGCGCCCCATCCCCGAGGCCGATCCGGTGACCGCGTAGACATTCATGAGTGCATCTCCTTCCTCCTGACGGGTAGCGGCTTCACGTCGCCACTCCGAGCGCAGTCTCCAGATCAACGAGGACCCGCTCCGTCAGCGGTATGAGCCGCCCGATGTCGGGCATCACGTGACGGCCCGAAACATAGCCGAACGTCACCCGGTCGGCATAGGAGCACATTGTCACGTTCAGTGCCTGCCCATTGATGGCGGCCGACACGGGATAGATATCCTCGAGATGCGCCCCATTCCAGTACATCTCGGCTGGCGGGCCGGGAACGTTGGAGATCGACACGTTGTAGCCGCGGCGCAGCCGTGGCGCGAACGGCACCATCGGCAACAGGACCGTGGGCCCGATACTCGCCGCAAGAAGCAGCGTCGTCGCGTTCGACCCGCGGGTTGCCACGTGATGCTTCGCCCACGTCATCGCACGATGGATGTGGGCCAGCCGTTCGACTGGGTCGGCGAGGTTGGTGCCCAACGGACACAATCCCAAACCGAACAAGTTTCCGTGCCTGTCTTCGTCAGTCGCGCGATCGCGGCTGCGCACCGTTACCGGGCAGATGGCCACCAGCGACTTGTTCGGCAGCTCGGCATGGGCGGTGAGCCATTCCCGCAGCACTCCTCCTACCACCGCGGTCAGCACGTCGTTGCCGGTCACCCCGGCCGCCTTCTGGATCGCGCTGATGCGAGATTTTGACCAACTGGCTCCTGCGAAGGTGCGCTCGCGGCCCAGTCGGCCGTTGAACCTCGTGTAGGGGGCGCCGAACGGTAGAACGGTCGTCCCCGCCCCGAGGCTGGCGACCACTGTCGATAGTTCGCCTACGGCGAGTTGGCGAACAAAACCCAGGCCCGAGGTAACGCCGTTCAGCGCCGAGCGCACAAGCGACAACGGGTTGCGGATCAGTCCGGGTGAGTTAGCTGCGCGCTGCGGTGGTTGCTTTGGTCCGACAGCGTAGATCGGCCGCATTGACCGGCTCTCGGGATCGGTGATCAGCCCATCAGTGATTATCCTCAATCCGGCGACTCCGTCGACCATGGTGTGGTGCACCTTGATATAGAACGCGAATCGACCGCCCGCCAGACCGTCGATCACGTACGCCATCCACATCGGTCGGGACCGATCGAGCGGTTCGCTGTGCAGCTCGCTGATCAGCTTCCACAGCACTTCGCGATCACCGCCCGCAGGCAGCGTGCGGCGCTGCAGATGCTCGCGCATGTCAATGCGGTCGTCGGTACGCCACACCCAGATACCGGCGGTGTCGACGCCCACGTGTGGGTGCCGGCGAAATCGCGGATCCAGTTCGGCGGTGTCGGTCAGCGCCTCCTGATACAGCTCTTCGACGTACCCTGGCCCTGCGTCCGTGGGCGGGGACAAGATCAGCAACGCGGCGACGTGCAGCGGGTCGGAGAGCAGCTCCGCCGTGATCATCGCCGCATCCAACGGCTCCAAGGGATCCATGGGCCAGACCCAACCCCTTCACTTGATCGAGATCGAGAACGTAATCGTTGCCCCCTGTCACCCACATCCACAAATGGCGATCGGCCCCGTCGAGCAGGACCTAAGTCTCTATGCCGCCCGGCAGGCGTGAAACTAGTGTCCCTCGACATGGCAGCACCCGACAGCGACGGCGAACCGCCGGCGGTTGCATCTGAACGGCCTCCTCGCGGTTCCGGTCCACTGGACTACTTCGTCAGGCCGTTTCGACGGACCGGCCGTTACTACGCTCGATCATGGCGGGACTATCTAGACCATCAGCCGGCTGAACTCCCCGTTGCGCGACCCACTCTCGCGCTCGCTGCGCAAGCGTTCCGCGACGAAATCGTCCTTACCGGCTTCCGGACGTTCCGGCCCCTCAGCGATACGCATGTGTTTGAACGAATCAACGGCGAAGTGCGGGCAGCGCTCGAGTTCTATGGCCAGCAAGGGTATCTGGACAATCCCGAAGAATTCTTCGCGGCCCCGCCGCCGCTGTCCGACGTCACGGTCCGGCCGGTCAAGACGCGCGGACGGTCCTACGAACGGATGGTCTTCGACAGCGGGTACGAGCCGAAGGTTGGCGAACCGGGCCGTGAACGATGGCTGGGCTATACCGCCAACAACCGCGAGTATGCGTTGTTACTGCGACACCGGGAGCCACGGCCCTGGCTGGTGTGCGTGCACGGTGCCGTGATGGGTCGAGGCTGGCTCGACCTCACGCTGTTCCGTGCCTGGCACCTTCACGAGAATCTCGGACTGAATGTGGTCCTCCCAGTCCTTCCAATGCACGGCCCGCGTGCGCGCGGCCTGCCACAGGGCGCGGTGTTCCCCGGCGAGGACGTGCTCGA
>Ga0224557_1003086_pt1 | contig 13364 bp, 14 predicted proteins | sample 714S31014metaG_FD_180677 | JGI IMG/M metagenome (GOLD analysis project Ga0224557, IMG submission 180677) | Peat soil microbial communities from Stordalen Mire, Sweden - 717 S3 10-14 | ecosystem: Environmental > Terrestrial > Soil > Wetlands > Peat | place: Sweden: Norrbotten County, Stordalen... | reverse complement strand
TGCGCCAGCTCCGCAACATGGGACCGCTGGAGGGGATCCTGGGGATGATCCCGGGCGGGCGTCAGATGATCAAGAACGCGGGCAGCATGATGCCGACCGAGAAGGACCTCTCGCGGATGGAGGCGATCGTGCTCTCCATGACCGCTCAGGAACGCATCCATCCCGAGGTCCTCAAGAGCCAGCGCCGGCGCCGCGTCGCCGCGGGCAGCGGCACCACCCTGGCCGACGTCAACAAGCTGCTCAAGGGATTCGAGCAGATGCAGTCGGTGATGAAGTCGGTGGGCGGCAGGGGCAGCAAGGGGGTGCGCGGGCGTGCCCGCATGCTACGCCAGCTTCAGGGCATGGACCCATCGCAGCTCGGCCTGCCCCGGACATGAGCGTATCAATGCTTTCGATGCCCGTCCGCAACGGGCACAGAACCACGGCAAAGGAGAAGTTTTGGTCAAGATCCGCCTGAAGAGGATGGGCACCACGAAGCGCCCCTTTTACCGGCTGGTGGTCGCGGACTCGCGCAGCCCGCGCGACGGTCGCTTCATCGAGGCCCTCGGCTACTACGACCCGCTGCCTCAGCCCGCGTCGGTGAAGATCGATGCCGATCGCGTCCGGGAGTGGCTGCGCAAGGGCGCGCGGCCGAGCGACAGCGCCCGCGACCTGCTGGTCGCCCAGGGCATCCTGGCCGGCAATCCCAAGCGTGAGCGGGGCTCGGTCGGCCTCGGTGCGGCGGCGGCGCTCGAGGAGACGGTCGCCGAGCCGGAGCCGGAGCCGGTTGCGGTTGCGGTGGCGGTCGAGACCGAGCCGGCCGAGGACGTGGCCGATGCGGAGACGGCATCCGTCAGCGAGGACGCGTAGGTGACCGACTACGCTGACCTCACCCGTTTCATCATCGAGCGGATGGTCGGCGCCCCGGAGGCGGTGACCGTCCGGTCGGCGGTCAAGGGGCGTACCACCATCATCGAGGTGGTGGTCGCGGAGGCCGACATGGGCAAGCTGATCGGCAAGGGCGGGCGCAACATCGATGCGGTGCGCGCCGTGGTCCGGGCCGCTGGGCTGCGCGGCCACGAGCGGGTCCAGGTGGATCTGGCCGAGCAGCGATGACCCCTCGATCCACCCCCGGTCTGCCGGACGGGCGTCCGGACCTGCTCCGCGCCGCGCATGTCCGCCGCGCCCACGGGCTGCTGGGCGAGGTGCGGGCCGAGAGCCTGGGTGGCGACGCCCGCCGCTTCCGGCGTGGGGTGCGGGTCACGGTCGAGGACACCCGGCGCGAGCTGACCGTGCGCTCGGCCCGGGGCATGGGCGACGGCGACCTGCTCCTCGCCTTCGACGGGGTCGACACCCCGGAGGCGGCCGGCCTCCTGCGCGGTGCCTACCTCTGCGTGGAGCCGGAGCGGGCACGGCACCTGCCTCCGGGAGAGTGGTTCGTCTGGCAGCTCGTGGGGCTCGCCGCCATGGATGCCGAGGGGAACGCCGTCGGCGTGGTCGCCGATGTGGAGGCCGGCCCCGCTCACGACGTGCTGGTGGTGGAGAGCGAGGCGGGCGAGAGGCGATTTCCGATGGTGTCCGCCTTCGTCCGCGAGGTGGACCTGGCCGGAGGCCGGATCGTGCTCACCCCGTGGGAGGAGGAGGAGGCCTGAGCGGGCCGACCCGTCACAAGACATGCGGTTCGAGGTGCTGACCATCTTCCCCGAAGTCTTCCCCGGCCCACTGGGGGTCGGCGTGGTCGGGCGCGCCCTCGAACGTGGCGATATCGAGCTTCGTGTCCACGACCTCCGCGACTTCACGACCGGCCGCCATCGGCAGGTCGACGACATCGCCTTCGGCGGCGGGCCCGGCATGGTGCTGAAGCCCGAGCCGCTCGTCCGCGCGCTGCGCCGGATCCGGAGCGAGGTGCCGGGGGTGCGGTCGATCCTGCTCTCGCCGCAGGGCAGGCGATTGGACCAGGGAGTGGTCCGGGAGCTGGCCGCGGAGAGCGCCCTGCTCCTGGTCTGCGGTCGCTACCAGGGCGTCGACGAGCGCGCCCGCGCCGAGATCGGCGAGGAGCTCTCGGTCGGGGACTACGTCCTGAGCGGCGGCGAGATCGCCGCCATGGCGGTCATCGACTCGGTCGCACGTCTCGTCCCGGGCGTGGTCGGATCGGCCGACTCGCTGGCCGACGAGACCTTCTCCGAGGCCGCCGGGGGTGGCCTCGAGGCTCCGCTCTACACTCGTCCTGCCGACTTCGAGGGCGAGGTGGTGCCGGAGGTGCTGCGGGGGGGTAATCACGCCGCGATCGCCGAGTGGCGCCGCGGCCAGAGCCGGGAGGCAACTCGGCGCCGGAGGCCCGACCTGCTAGGGTCGTCGGGCGCGATTTCTGGAGGTACGAAGTGAACGTCGTCGAGCTCCTCGAGCGGGAGCAGGAGAAGGCCGAGGTCCCTGTGCTACGCAGCGGGGACACCGTGCGGGTGCACGTCAAGGTCGTCGAGGGTACCCGCGAGCGCATCCAGGTCTTCGAGGGGGTCGTGATCGCCCTCTCGCGCAAGACCGGGATCGGCGCCAGCTTCACCGTCCGCCGGATCGCCTCGCACGGGGTGGGGGTGGAGCGGACCTTCATGCTCCATTCGCCGCGCATCGACCGGATCGAAGTGCTCCGCCACGGTGACGTGCGCCGGGCAAAGCTGTACTACCTGCGCGAGAAGGTGGGCAAGCGGGCTCGGATCCGGGAGCGCCGCCAGCCGATCGGAGGTGAGGCCGAAGCCGTGCGCCGCGCCCAGGCCGCGGGCGCGACCGCGGAGGACGTCCTGCCCGAGGACGTGGACGAGGTGGAGACGGCTTCGATTAGCGAGGTCGAGGCCGCGGCCGAGGAGACGGAGCCGGGGAACGTCTGACCCTCCGGGTCCTGCCCCCGTTGCCACTCCGCAGCGGGTGGGCGTCGCCGGGGAGGAGGCTGCGGTCGCCCATCTCCGGGCGAGCGGTATGCGGGTGGTCGCCCGGGATTGGCGCTGCCGGCTCGGCCAGCTCGACATCGTCTGCGAGGAGGCGGGCGTGCTGGTCGCCGTCGAGGTCAAGGCGCGGCGTGGTGTTGGCTACGGGCTTCCCCAGGAGGCGGTGAACTGGCGCAAGCGGGCGAAGCTGCGTCTCCTCCTGGATGCCTACCGGCAGGCCTCCGGTCGCGGAGACCAGCCGTGCCGGATAGATGTGGTGGCGGTGCGATTGGACCGTGAGCTCCGCCTGCTGAGCTGTGAGCACATCCGGGACGCTGTCGGAGGCTGAGTGGGGGGCCGTCTCCCACCTGCCGGAACGCCTGCCCGTATGATCGCGCGCGGATGACGAGCCGACGTCCTTTCGTCGCAGCGGTCGCGGTGCTGGCATGCATGGTCGCCGCATGCCACGGATCACCCGCCACCACGGCGCACTCCACGCGAACCGCGACCCCCTCACCGGCGCGGACCGGCGTCGCGTCGTCGCCGGCGCTCGGCGCGTCGACTGGTCCTGGCAGCTCGCCCTCGCCGAGTGGCCCCCGTCCGACCACCGGTCCGGGCGGGTGCACGATCGCGGCTCCGGCCACGGTTCCGAGCGGGCTCACCCTCTACGTCTGCTACACGATCAGCGGAGCGGCCAGTGCCAGTGGTGGCTTCATCGACTCCGATCAGGGGGCAAACGCACTGAGCTGCGCCGATTGGGCGGAGTACGGAGGAGAGGCGGCGGGCTCGGCCGGCGCGGCGCTGCAGGCGCCCGACCCGGGCGACGCCGAGGTCACCGTCAACGGCCAGGATCTCGGTTTCGACCTCGTGATCAACCCCTACAGCGGCCCGGGGAGCTATCCGTCCACCACGGTGGCGGAGAGCGTGAGCCTCGGGGCCACCCTCAGCTGGTCCACCAACAACACCAAGACTGCCACCTTCACCGCCCAGGTGAACTCCGACGGCTCGGGTTCAGTGACGGCCACCGCACTGCCCAACGACTCGAGCAACGGCAGCGTCGAGAGCGTGTCGGAGAGCTGGGTCTGCGTCATGGAGCCGGCCGCCTGAGCGGGTTCGGCGAGCATCCGCGGCGGTCAGGCACGGCGGCGCGCTGCCCTATCGCTTATCATACTGGCTTGTATGGTTGCGACCGCCATCAGCTGTGCTGTGCAGGGGCTCTCCGGGGTCCCGGTGACGGTCGAGGTGGACGTGGCAAACGGTCTTCCGGCCTTCACCATCGTCGGGCTGACCGACCGGGCGATCCAGGAGGCGCGCGAGAGGGTCCGTGCCGCCGTCCGCAATGCCGGCTTCGACTTCCCGCAGCGGCGGGTCACGGTCAACCTGGCACCCGCCGAGGTCCCCAAGGAGGGGAGCGGATTTGATCTCGCCATCGCGCTGGCGCTGCTCCGCACGGAGAGGGAGCTGCCCCTGGATGGCGTCGCCTGCATTGGTGAGCTGGCCCTCGATGGTGGGGTGCGGGGCGTGATCGGAGTGCTGCCGATGGCGCGCCAGCTGCTCGCCTCGGGGTTCCGGCAGCTGATCGTGCCCTTGGAGAACGCGGCCGAGGCGGCTCTGGTGGAGGGGATCGGCGTGGTCGGGGTGGAGAGCCTCGGCGTGGCGGTGGCGCACCTCGAGGGACGTCTACGGCTCGAACCGGCGGCGCCCCCGCAGATGGGGCAGGGAACGCCTCGAGACGGGGTGAATCTCTCGGCGATCCACGGACAGCATCTCGCCAAGCGCGCCCTGGAGATCGCCGCCGCGGGTCGGCACAACCTCCTGATGCTCGGGCCGCCCGGTGCCGGGAAGACCATGCTGGCCCGGGCCATGGCGGGGCTGCTCCCGGATCTCGCCTGGGACGAAGCGCTGGAGGTGGCGGCGCTCTACTCGCTGCTCGGCCGTCTCGGCGACCGACCGCCGACCAGCCTGCGGCCACCCTTCCGGGCCCCCCATCACTCCGTCTCCCGCGCCGGGCTGGTCGGAGGAGGGACCGGGCTCGCCCAACCCGGGGAGGTCAGTCTTTCCCATCGGGGAGTGCTCTTCCTGGACGAGGTGTGTGAGTTCTCTCGCGCCCACCTGGAGGCGCTGCGCCAACCTCTGGAGGAGCGGCGCGTCGGCGTCACCCGGGTGCGCGGCACCGTCACCTTCCCGGCCGACTTCGTCCTGGTCGCCGCCGCCAACCCCTGCCCCTGCGGCAGGCTCGGTCAGCGCGAAGGTCCGGCCTGCCTCTGCCCCGAAGATGCGGTGATCCGCTACCAGGCCCGTCTCTCCGGACCGATGCGCGATCGCATCGACATGATGGTCGACGTGCCTCGCCTGGACGGAGAGGCGCTGTTCGGCTCGCGCGCCGAGGAGTCCACCGCAACGGTCCGTGAGCGGGTGGCCGGGGCCCGCGCTCGCCAGGCGCAACGGGCTGATGGCACCGGGGTCGCCGCCAACGCCCTGCTCGACGGGGAGCAGCTGGTCGCGGTCTGTCGGCTGGACGCCCGGGCCCGCGATCTCCTCACCACGGCGGGGGAGCGGTGGCGGCTCTCGGCCCGCGGGTACCACCGCGTGCTTCGCGTGAGCCGGACCATAGCCGACCTTGCGGGGGAGGAGACCGTCGGCCGGCGGGCGGTGCTGGAGGCGTTCCAGCTCCGGGGTCAGTCGGAGTGACCCGGCGCGGCCTGGAAGCCGGCGACGAGCGCTGGCCGCCGGGTTTGGCCGATCTTGACCAGCTCGGCGGGCCTTCCGGCGTCCGATCCCTCTGGGTCGAGGGGGAACTGCCGGCACTGCCGGGTGTGGCCGTGGTGGGTTCCCGGCAGGCCACCGTCGCCGGGCTGGAGGCGGCACGGCGGATCGGCGCGGACCTCGGCCGGCGTGGCGTGACCGTGGTGAGCGGCTTTGCCACCGGGGTGGACGGCGCCGCCCACCGCGGCTGCCTGGGGGCCGGAGGGCAGACCGTGGCCGTGCTCGGCTGCGGCTTGGCGGTGGACTACCCACGATCTCACAGCCGCTTAAGGACAGAAGTGTCCGTAAGGGGCGCAGTGGTGTCGGAGTACACCGCGTGGGACGCTCCGCGCGCTTGGCATTTCCCACATCGCAACCGGATCATCGCCGCGCTCTCCCGGGCAGTGGTGGTGGTGGAGGCGGGGGAGAAGAGCGGAGCACTGAGCACCGCCCGGTGGGCTGCGGACCTGGGTCGCGAGGTGCTCGCCGTCCCCGGGTCCATCCTCGGGCCCGCCCATCAGGGCTCGAACCGGCTGTTGCGGGATGGGGCGCGCCCGTACCTGGATGTGAGCGATCTGTCCGACCTCTTCCCTGAGTGCGTCACGCCACCGGTGTCGAATCGCCGCCGCAAGGGAGCGCTGCCACGAGATCCTGATCCGCGCCTGGTGGTGGGCGGTGGCAGCCATGCGTCACGCCTGCTCACTCTCATCGAAGCCGAGCCCGTCCATCGCGAGCTGGTTGCGCAGGCCCTCAGCCTCGACCCGGCCGAACTGGCCGTGCTGCTGGGAGAGCTCGAACTGGAGGGGCACGTGCGCAGCCTCCCCGGAGGGTTGGTCGCGCGCGCCCGCTGGTGAGCCGCGCCACCCACCCCAAATCGAGGTGCCTCGAGGGTGTGACCGGCAGGCTCCCCGCGCTAGGTGAGGTCGACTACCCCGAGATCGGTTTCCGTCTCCACCTCCTCGAGGCCGGCCGTCTCCTCCGCGTCCGGAGCAGCCCGCGATGGCCTGAGGCGGTTCATGAAGACCATCGCCAGGCCGGCCGCGGCCACGCAGCTGATGGCGCCGGCGAGCAGCCCGGCCCGAGCCCCCTCCCCGGCCACGATCAGCCCGATCAGCGGGCCGCCGACAGGAGTGGTGCCCTGGAAGGCGATGGCCCAGAGGGCCATGACCCGCCCGCGCATGGAGGGGGCCGCGCCCAGCTGCAGGGTCGAGTTCCCCCGGGCGATGAACGAGACGCTGGCCCACCCGACGGCGGCCAGCGCCAGGTATTCGAGGAGCAGGCTTGGGGCGCCGGCGGCGAAGAGGAGCACGACCGCGAAGGCCGAGGCCGCCAGCGTCACCGGCCGGAGCCCGGTGTGGCCGCGGGCAGCGGTCACCAGCCCGCCGGCGACGGCGCCGACGCCCATCGAGGCGAGCATGAAGCCGTACGCGGTGGGACCGCCGTGGAAGGTCTGGTCGGCCAGCACCGGCAGCACCACCTGGAACTCGTAGGCGAAGGTCCCGATGAGGACCATCATCAGCAGGGGAACGCCGAGGTCCGGCGTGTGGGCGACGTAGCGAACCCCCGCGCGCAGCTGCCCGCGAGCCCGGCCACTGGGGACCGACGGCTGCAGCTTCGAACGGTCCATGGTCGCCAGGCTGAACACCACCGCCACGAAGCTCGCCGCGTTGAGGAGGAAGCAGATCCCATCCCCAACGCTCGCGATCAGCAGCCCGGCGACCGCCGGGCCGACCGCCCGGGCCACGTTGGCGAGGACCGAGTTGAGGCTCACCGCGTTGCGGAGATCGCGGGGCCCGACCATCTCCAGGATGAAGGCCTGGCGCGCCGGGTTCTCGAAGGTGTTGTTGAACCCCAGGAGGACCGCCAGCAGCCCCACCTCCCACACCTGGACCACGTGGGTGGTGACCAGGATGCCCAGCACCAGGGCCTGCAGTCCCATCAGTGACTGCAGCAGGATCATCAGCTTCCGCTTGTCGACCCGATCGGCGACGACCCCGCCGTAGGCGCCGAGCAGGAGGACCGGCAGTGTCTGCAGGGCCACGATCAGCCCGAGGTCGACGCTCGAGTGGGTCAGGGTCAGGACCAGCCATGACTGGGCGGTGGTCTGCATCCAGGTCCCGATCAGGGAGATGGCCTGCCCGCTGACGTAGCGGCGGTAGTTGGGGACGGCGAGCGACGCGAACGTCGCCCGGGCCGTCTTCCCGGCGAGGTCGGCTGAATTCCCGAGCTGGCGCACCGGTCACTTCTACCCGAAAGCGACCGTCGCACGCGCCGGACGGCCCCGGGGCTTGACACCTCCGGTGTGTCTCACATATCGTTCGTGACGAAATGTTCGTGACGAAATACTTCTCGACAATGGCACAGGCAGCCCCCGGGGGGGATCGCTCATGAGCTCGGAGATGAAGGCTCCCGATCCTGACGCCGTCCACGACGGCATGGAGATCTCGCGCCTCTCGGGCGAGATGTGGCGCCGATTCCAGCCACAGCGCCAGGCCATCAGCGGCTCGGCGGTGACGCCGCGGATGCTCTCCTACCTGCGCCACCTTGCCGCCGCCGGGCCACTCACCGTCGGGGAACAGGCGAGCCATCTCGGCATCAGTCACGCGACGGCCACCGAGGTCGTCGATCGCCTCGAGGCCAAGGGCCTGGTGGAGCGGATGAAGGACGACGGCGACCAGCGTCGCGTCTTCGTATCGCTCACCGAACGAGGTCGCGAGCAGACCGCCGCCCTCGCCGGCCGCAATGTCGAGGATCCGTTTCTCCAGGCCGTCGCCGCCCTGCCCGCGTCCACGCGCGCGGCCATCATCGAGGGTCTCGGCGCTCTCCTGAGAGCTGCCGGTGCCGGCACCGATGTGAGCGTGCCCGGCTGACGCGACCGGCTGACGCGACCGGTTGCCCTGATGGCTGCGCACCGGGCTTCTAGCTGAGACTGAAGGCTGATTGCGACAGAGTTGCATCTGTGCTAGCCTCAGCTCGGATGGGTTCGGGCCAGGAGAGGGCACACACCATGGCTGAGAACGCAGGCCGATTGTCCCGTGTCTGGGGAGCGCTCACCCCCCGCGAGTGGACGCGGGTCGGCGCGATGGCAGGCTTCATCGTCGCGCTGTACGTGCTGGGCTGGGGGATCTTCATCGCGGCGATCCTTCCTCAGCACTTCAAGCTGCTGGGCATCGGCGTGGCCATCACCGCGTACACGCTGGGGCTGCGCCACGCGTTCGACGCCGATCACATCTCCGCGATCGACAACACGACGCGGAAACTGATGGCGGAGGGCAAGCGGCCTCTGTCGGTGGGGTTCTGGTTCTCGCTCGGCCACTGCACCATCGTCTTTGTCCTGGGGGTCTGTCTGACCTTTGCGGCACGGGCGGTCATCGGCCAGGTGAGCAACCCCAACTCGACGATCGAGAGCTTCGGTGGCGTCGTCGGGACCCTGGTCTCCGGCACCTTCCTCTACCTGATCGCCATTCTCAACCTGGTCATCCTGGTGGGCATCGTCAAGGTGTTCATGGACATGCGCCGTGGCCGGTACAACGATGCCGAGCTCGAGCAGCAGCTCAACTCACGCGGCCTGATGTTCCGTTTCTTCGGCAAGATGATGCGGGCGATTCACAGCCCCTGGCAGATGTACCCGGTGGGGGTCCTCTTTGGCCTCGGCTTCGACACCGCCACCGAGGTGGCGCTGCTCGCCGCCACCGCGGGCGCCGCCACCGCGGGGCTTCCCTGGTACGCGGTGCTCAGCCTTCCCATCCTCTTCGCCGCCGGAATGTCAACCATGGACACGCTCGACGGATCCTTCATGAATTTCGCCTACGGTTGGGCGTTCTCCAAACCGGTGCGCAAGGTCTACTACAACATCACCATCACGGGACTCTCGGTCGCGGTGGCGATGCTGATCGGCACCATCGAGATCTTCGGTCTGCTGGCTGCGGAGCTGAATCTCAGGGGCGGCTTCTGGAACTTCATGGCCAACTTCAACATCAACGAGGCGGGATTCTTCATCGTCGGCCTCTTCGTCGTGACCTGGGTGGTGGCGCTGTCGGTGTGGCGATTCGGCGGCATCGAGCGCCGCTGGGACGAGGCGGCCGCCCGAGGGAGATCCGCCGAGCGGGGATCGGCCTGACGGCCACCTCACCGCCGCCGGGTTCCCCGACGTGCCGCCTCCGGCCCGCGCCGCTCTGGGTGGCCAGATCCCTCCCAGGAGGCTCCAACCTCCGGGGTCGCGGGCCCTCGAGGCATCGGTCCTGCGTCGCCCGCCTCGCCGACCTCAGGTTTGGCCGGGAGGCACCCCGGGTGATGATCCGGGATAGAGTGAATGGCGGCCTCGGTCGGCGCAGGGGGCCGCTGCTATCATCTGCCGGCTTCGGCCATGCCCGGAGGGCGCGGCCGGCGCCGGCCGCCATAGGACACCAATGCCAAACCGTCTGATCATCGTCGAGTCTCCCAGCAAGGCTCGCACCCTGGCCAAGTTCCTGGGCGCCGGCTACACCGTCAAGGCTTCGATGGGCCACATCCGCGACCTCCCGAAGTCGACCCTCGGGGTCGACCTGGAGAAGGGCTTCCGCCCCGAGTACGTCGTCATCCGGGGCAAGGAGAAGCAGATCCGGGAGCTGCGCGAAGCCGCCAAGAAGGCGGACGAGGTTTTGCTCGCCGCCGACCCCGACCGCGAGGGCGAGGCCATCGCGTGGCATCTCGCCGAGGCACTCAAGCTCAAGGATCCGGACCGGATCGAGGTTCACGAGATCACCAAGAGCGCCGTCGAGGCGGCGCTCAAGAATCCGCGGAAGGTCGACCGCAACCGCGTCTACGCCCAGGAGGCCCGCCGCGTCATCGACCGCCTGGTCGGCTACCGGCTGAGCCCCCTGCTCTGGCGGAAGGTGCGGACCGGTCTCTCCGCCGGGAGGGTGCAGTCGGTCGCCGTCCGCCTGGTGGTGGACCGTGAGAACGAGATCGACGCCTTCGTCGCGACCGAGTCGTGGAGCCTCGACGCGGTGCTGGAGAAGGGCGAGAGCCGCTTCACCGCGCGCTACCAGGGCCGCAGGGACGCGCTGGAGGCGGCGGCTTCCGCCCCCAAGCGGGGCCGCGGCGCCAAGCGTGCCGTCGTCGAGGGGGCGGAGAGCGGCGAGCCCGCCGAGCGTGTCGTGCTGGCCACCCAGCCGGACGCCCTGGAGGTGATGCGCGCGCTCAACTTCGACGCCCAGGGGCACCGCCCGGATGACGCCCCGCCGTTCCTCGTCGAGGGAGTGGAGAGCTCGGAGACCTCGCGGTCAGCACCCTTCCCCTACACCACGAGCACCCTGCAGCAGGACGCCAGCACCCGGCTCCGCTTCTCGCCCCGCCGGACGATGTCGATCGCCCAGGAGCTGTACGAGGGCGCGGAGATGGGCAGCTCGGGCCCCGTAGGTCTGATCACCTACATGCGCACCGACTCGACGAGGATCAGCGACCAGGCGAGGACGGAGGCCGCCGCCTACATCAGCGAGACGCTGGGGCATGAGTACCCCCGGACCGGCCAGGCCCGTCAGCGCACGGGTCAGAACATCCAGGATGCCCACGAGGCGATCCGGCCGACGGACGTCACCCGCACCCCCGAGCAGGTGGCCGAGCTGCTGCCTCGGGAGCAGGCGCGGCTGTACGAGCTGATCTGGCGGCGGTTCGTGGCCAGCCAGATGGCCCCGGCCCGCTTCCTCAACACCCGGGTCACCATCGCGGCCTCCGACTTCATCTTCCGCGCCACCGGGTCGGTGCTCGTCTTCGACGGCTTCCAGCGGGTCTGGAAGCGCGACGAGGAGCGCGACCGGGACGGCCAGCTCCCCGCCCTGGAGCCCGGCGACCGGCTGGTCTGCTGGGACGTGAGCGCCGAGCAGCACTTCACCCAGCCGCCGCCCCGCTACACGGAGGCGTCCCTGGTCAAGGAGATGGAGGAGCGGGGCATCGGCCGCCCATCCACCTACGCGCCCACCATCGACGTGATCCAGGAGCGCGGCTACGTCCGCCAGGAGGAGCGCCGCCTCTATCCGACCGAGCTGGGCAAGACCGTCGACGGGCTGCTCCGGGAGCATTTCGCGGAGATCGTCGACATCGACTTCACGGCCGACCTGGAGCGCCGCCTGGACGCCATCGAGGCCGGGAAGCGCAAGTACGAACCCACGGTCAGGGAGTGGTACACACCCTTCAGCGCCACGGTCGACAAGGCTCACACCGACATGCAGCGGGTCAAGGTCCCCGCCAAGTCGACGGGGGAGGCCTGCCCGCAGTGCGAGATCGGCGAGCTGGTCATCCGCGAGGGCCGTTTCGGCACCTTCGTGGGGTGCTCCCGCTACCCCGAGTGCGACTACATCAAGGACAAGAAGCAGTCGTCCGCGGTTCCGATCGGGGAGATCTGCCCGCGCTGCGGCAAGCCCCTGGTGCAGCGTCAGGGGAAGCGCGGCCCCTTCGTCGGCTGCAGCGCTTACCCGAAGTGCCGCTTCCTCCGGGACATCCCCGGCGCCGAGGGCGGCGGCCCGGACGGCTCCGGCACGGCGGGGGTCGCCGCCGGCATCGGGTCCGCCCCGGCAGGTGAGGCCGAGGATCTGGGTCAATGCCCGGAGTGCTCCCGTCCGCTGGCGCGCCGACAGAGCCGCCGGGGAAGCTTCGTCGGCTGCACGGGGTACCCGGAGTGCCGCTACATCCAGCCTCAGAGCAGCAGCGCGGCCGGTGCCGCGGCGGCCCCCGCGGCTGAGCAGACTGGGGAGAGCTGCCCCGACTGCGGCAAGCCCCTGGTCCGCCGCCAGGGACGCTTCGGACCCTTCGTCAGCTGCAGCGGCTACCCGAAGTGCACCTACCGGCCGCCCCGGAAGTCTCCGGCGGCCAAGGCGGAGGTCGCCTCGTGACGCCCCGGCCGCATGCCACCACCATCGTCGGCGTGCGCCGTGCCGGCATGGTGGCGATCGCCGGCGACGGGCAGGTGACCGTCGGCGACGTGGTCATGAAGCACCGCGCCGCCAAGGTGCGGCGGCTCCATCGCGACACCGTGCTGGCCGGCTTCGCCGGCGCGGTGGCCGACGCGCTGACCCTCTTCGACAAGTTCGAGCAGCAGCTCGATCGCCATCAGGGTCATCTCCTGCGGGCCTCGGTCGGCCTCGCCAAGGAGTGGCGCACCGACCGTTACCTTCGCCACCTCGAGGCGATGCTCATCGTCGCCAACCGCGACCAGCTGCTGCTGCTCTCGGGAGACGGAGAGATCATCGAGCCGGATGACGATCTGGCCGCCATCGGCAGCGGTGGGCCCTACGCGCTGGCGGCGGCGAAGGCGCTGCTCCAGAACACCGACCTCGATGCGGCGGAGGTGGCCCGGCGGTCGCTCGTCATCGCGGCCTCGCTCTGCATCTACACCAACGATCAGATCATGGTGGAAACTCTCGCGACCGACACGGCGGCGGCCGGCGACGTCCCCGCTGAGACGCCCCCGACCGAGACGGCGGCCGCGGAGGAGCCGGCCTGAGGGTGACCATGGACACCGCGCAGCCCTCCCCATCCGTCCCACCCTCTGGCGAGAGCGGTCCGGTGGCGACCGATCCGGGCCAGGCTCCGGCGGCGAACGGCCCCGACGCCGGCGGTCCGTCCCCTGACTCCGCGGAAGCCCGGGACCCGGACGACCTCCGCCCCACGGAGATCGTTCGCCACCTCGACGCCTACATCGTCGGGCAGGCGGCGGCCAAGCGCGCGGTCGCCATCGCGCTGCGC
>Ga0224557_1003079_pt1 | contig 13393 bp, 7 predicted proteins | sample 714S31014metaG_FD_180677 | JGI IMG/M metagenome (GOLD analysis project Ga0224557, IMG submission 180677) | Peat soil microbial communities from Stordalen Mire, Sweden - 717 S3 10-14 | ecosystem: Environmental > Terrestrial > Soil > Wetlands > Peat | place: Sweden: Norrbotten County, Stordalen... | reverse complement strand
GAAGAATCCGGCGCAGAAGCCATACTTCCTCAGCTACTCGGTGGCCGATGCGGAGAGTGTCACCATCACGTCGCAGTACGGAGCCATCATGAACTCGAACGAGACGCATGAGCGGACTGCGGATGTGCAGGTGCGGTTGGGGTCGCCGGCCCTGGACAATACGCACGATGCGCACCGCACCAGCGGGCTCACGACGATGGCGCTTCCGTTGACAGACGATCGTGCAGCGATTGAGCGGACGTTGTGGTATGCGACCAACCGCGGTTATGGCAAGGCGCTCGACGCGCTGGAGAAGGTGAAGACGGAGCAGCAGGTACGGGCGCACGAAGAGGATTCGTCGCCTGACTTCACCCGGGAGCGCCCGCAGGTAGATATCCTACCGCCCCAGCCGCCGCTCACGGTGGACCGCAGCGCATGGGAGTCGCGGCTGCGTGAGATCTCCGGCGTTTTTCGCCAGTATCCGAATATTTTTTACGACACGGCGGTGCTGCAGGCGACGCGTGAGACGGATTATTTTGTGTCGAGCGACGGGACAAAGGTGGCCGCACCGAATCATGTGGCGCGGTTGATTGTTGCGGCACGGACGCGCGCGTCGGATGGCATGGACATGTTCCGCGACGAGACGTTCGAGGCGGACTCTGCGGGTCATCTGCCGGATCAGGCAGAGGTAATGGCGAAGACCGAGGCGATGGCGAAGGGGCTCAATGACCTGAGGACTGCGCCGATTACGGAGCCCTACAGCGGGCCGGCGATCCTCTCCGGGCGCGCGGCGGCAGTGTTCTTTCACGAGGTGCTGGGGCATCGTCTGGAGGGGCAGCGGCAACGCGGCGATGAAGAAGGCGAGACGTTTACTAAGCTGCTCGGCAGGCCAATTCTGCCTGATTTTCTTTCGGTTGCGGACGATCCTACGCTGACGCAGTACAACGGCTATCCGATGAGCGGGCATTATCTCTTCGACGACGAAGGCCAGCCGGCGGAACGTGTGCAACTGGTTAAGGACGGCGTCTTGCAGACGTTCCTTATGTCGCGGCTGCCGATCGCGGGATTCGCGGACTCCAATGGACACGGCCGGGCGGAGACGGGCAAGATGCCGACGGGGCGACAAGGGAATTTGATTGTGACGTCGACCAAGGCGGTGAGCGATACCAAGCTGCGGCAGATGCTGAAGGAAGCGGCGCGCAAGCAGGGTAAGACGTACGGGCTGTACTTCGAGGACATCAGCTCTGGTTTTGCGGTAACGACGCGCCGCTCGCCACAAGCCTTCCAGGTGATTCCGCTGGTGGTGTATCGCGTGTACGTGGATGGGCGGCCGGACGAGTTGGTGCGCGGTGTCTCGATTGTGGGAACACCGCAGGCGGCGCTGCGCAGCATCGTCGCGACCGACGATCAGCCGCAGATCTTCAACGGGCTGTGCGGAGCGGAGTCGGGAACGATTCCGGTGAGTGCGGTGGCGCCGGCCATGCTGGTCTCGCAGATCGAGACGCAGCGCCAGGCGCAGGGAACGGCGCGGCCACCGATCGTTCCGCCGCCACCACTGGATGATGCAGCGAGTACGACGAGTTCGCCGAAGGGAGGCCGCTGATGAAACTACGCGCCCTGCTTCTTCTCCCCGTACTGGGTTCGTTTGCTCTGGCGGAAGTACCGCAGCCTGCAGATCCGATTCTTACAGCCATGCAACAGGAGCTGGCGCGCGAGAAATCCGACCTGGTAATTCCCGGCATGCTGCGGCCGTACTTCATTCAGTATCGGCTGGAGGATATCCATACGTACGACGCGATCGCCAGCTACGGCGCACTCACGCGCGAAACCGAGAGCCATCAGCGCGTGGTGCGGGTGGAGGTGCGCATTGGCAGCGAGACGTCGGACTCGAGCTCTGCGCGCGGCGACGGATCGCTGGAGCTTGCTCCTGCAGACGGCGATCCAGCGGCGCTGAAATACGCGCTATGGTCGGCAACCGACGACGCCTACAAGAATGCGCTGCGCGCCTATGCGACCAAGCAGGCAACGCTGAAGACGTTCCAGAGCGCACCCACCGCGAATGACTTTACGCCGGCGAGTGCGGTGACGCTGGTTGAGCCGCTGGCAACGCTGACACTGGACCGCGACGACTGGAAGCATCGGTTGATGGAAGCCAGCGGTCTGTTCGCGAGGTCGCCTGAAACACGAAGCTTTGCCGAAGCGGTGCAGTACAGTTCGGCCAGCATCAGTGCGCTGGTGGTGAATCGCTACACCGTGAATACCGATGGGACGATGTTGCGGCATGGATACTCCGGATATACGGAGGGAGTCAGCGTCGGCGGACAGGCGGACGATGGGATGAACCTTGGCCGCAGCAATGGTTCGGTGGCAACCACGGCAGCTGGCCTGGAGAGCGACGCGGCCCTGAACAAGCGCGTGGTCGACGACCTGATCAGCTTCAACGAACTGCGTCACGCGCCGGTTGTGGATGCAGAGGATTATCACGGACCCGTGCTCTTCTCCGGTGATGCATCGGCGGAGGTTTTCAATCGTCTGTTCGCGCCAAGCGTTGAGGCAGATCGTCCCGACATGGGGACTTCCGCACGCACGCAGGGAGCATATCAATCGAGCTATAAGACACCCATTCTGCCGGCGTTTCTTTCGGTGGTCGATGATCCAACGCTGCGCAGCTTTGAAGGCCACGCGCTGCTGGGCGCCTACAAGGTAGACGATGAAGGCGCGCCGGTTGAGCCGGTTGATATCGTTGTCCATGGCAAGCTGATGAACTATCTGGTTGGCCGCCAGCCGGTGAAGGACTTCCCGGAGTCGAACGGCCACGGCCGCGCCTTGCTGGGGCAGAGCGCTCATCCGCGTGCGGGCGTGATCATCATCAAGTCGTCTGATCCTCTATCTGCTGAGGCGTTGCGTGCCAAGCTGCTGGCGCTCGCGAAAGAACAGGGGCGTGACGTGTATTCGGTGGAGACGCTGAGCGGCGAGCTTGCGCCGCGAATGCTGTATCGCGTGTCTCCGGATGGCAAGCGCACGCTGGTGCGCGGGGCGGTGTTTGACGAACTCGATCAGCGCGCCATTCGCAGCGGCATTCTCGCTGCCGGCGGAAAGCCGTACATCGCGCAGCAGGTAGGCACCGTACCGGGGACGACGATTGCTCCGGAGCTGCTGTTCGCCGACATCACGGTGAAGCGCGCCAACGAGGAGCAACAGAAGGTGCCGTACTACCCACCACCGGCGCCGCCGAAGGATTGAACGTCAGTTGACGCGAACGAGGTACGGCACAACCTGGGGCAGCGGGGTGCCGATCCACTCCTTGATGGCGGTGGCTTCGGTGCGATCGTGCCGCACCGGGTCGATGCGAACCCAGTAGCCGGTGGCGCTGGCGAACTCGATGACACGGGAGCCGACGTAGCGGCGGGCAAGGGCGCTCTTGAGATCGAGCGCGTCCTGTTCGGTCGGGAATGCGCCGGTTTGCACGCACCACTTGGCTTCGACTGCGGGAGTGGAACTCGCGAAGGCTTCGATGCGCACCTGCGCGACGCCCATGCGATAGAGGTCAATTTTTTTAGCGGCGCTCTCGGAGAGGTCAAGCACGCGCCCATGCGAGAAGGGTCCGCGATCGGTGATGCGGACCATCACGGACTCACCATTCGCGAGGTTGGTGACGCGGGCAACGGTGCCGAGCGGAAGTGTCTTGTGTGCAGCGGTCATGCCTGTGCCATCGTAGGCTGAGCCGTCCGCGGCGCGATGCCCGCTTGGTCCATACCAGCTGGCCATGCCCGTCTCGACAAACTCGGGGCGGCCTTCGGGTGCGGGGACGGGGACGGGTTCGCGATCACGGCGAGTCTCGTCGGGTTGGATCGGCCGGACGGAGGACTGCGTGCGCAACGGCGGCGGAGCCGGTGCGTAGGTCTGATGCTTTTGATGGTGGCAGCCTGTGGTGAGCGCCAAAGCGACGAAGGTAGACCCGGCGAGCGCGGGCCAACGCCGCGCAGGCGTCGAACGTGGTTCGCGGGGGACGGCGATTGGTGGCATCCGTCGGTGTGCATCGGCTGGCAATTGTTTGTTCTCAATGCTCGGCAACGACGAGCTCCTTTCGCTGAAGATCCAACCTTCATGATTGGGTGCTGTTGACGCTTGAGTCAACGCTGAGTGCCTAGCTGGTTACTGGTGTCGAGAAGCCTTCCCGTGTATTTTCGCGAGTTCACGACCTCCTGAAGTGGCGATGTTCGGCCGAAGGCATGGCTAAGATGTCGTCGATTTGATTAGGTGAACAACCATGTGGGTCGAGAGTGCGTCCGTAAGAAAGACGGCGTTTATTCCTGGAGGCGCAGCGCGCTGAACGAGCGAGATCGCGGAAAAGAGCACGGTAGTGGCTACAAGAGCGTTGAGCGCACCTATGCAGGTAGACCGAACCGGGATTCAGTGCTTGGGACCGTTGAAGAAGAGGAGTACGCGCGCGCAAAGGACATTCGCGCTGCTTGCATCGTTGGCATGCATGATCGCTTGGTCGGCTGTGGCACAAAGCGTGACGGCGCCTCCCGAAATGGCATCGGGTGCTCCTGCGATGTCGCATCCCACAGTTGCTGAGCCTGCTACGTCTGAGATCAATGCGCCCCAGCCACAGCCAGCGGTCCTGGACCTTGCTGGTGATCCGGTTCGTTCCTCCGATGCGGTCCCAATGGACCAGCCGGGAGGCTATCAGGTTGCGCCAATTCATCGGAAGTACATCATGCCAGACATGCGCGCCCAGACGCTGACCGCACGCGACAAGGTGATCATTGGCCTGAAGGGTACGTATAGCCCGATGAACTTCGGCGGAATGATCGTGGCGGCCGGGTATCAGCAGTTACGCAATGGCCAACCCAACTACGGCACCGACCGCGGCGCGTTTGGCGAGCGGCTTGGCGCCGCCGGCATTCGTGACACGGTGCAGGGCGTGTTCACCGCGTCGGTCTTCGCGCCGCTGCTGCATGAGGATCCCCGGTATTACGTGGAGGGTAAGCAGTACGGTACCGTGCATCGTGCGTTGTATGCTCTTACGCGGCCGGTGATTACCCGCAGCGACAGCGGCCGGCAAACGATCAACGGAGCTCAGTTGCTGGGCTATGCTGCTTCGACTGCTCTCAATAATGCGTACTATCCCTCGTCCAACCGCAATGTGCGGGACAACTTCGAGGCATTCGGCGGTTCGCTCGGCGGGTCTGCGTTGAGCTTTCTGCTGACCGAATTTACCGCCAGCATGTGGCACGTTCTGCATCTTGGCCGCTAGACGTAGACTACTGGCATCGTTTCTGCTGGAGACATATCTTCGCGGGCAAGGCCTGAGCGATACGATACCTCTGAGATTCGAGAAGTCGCAAAGACCCCTCGGTGGAAAGGAAGCAAGACATTTCCATGCGCGACCCCGGGCAACAGGGCACGAAGAATGCAGGGCGGCTTCCCGGCTTGCAGCAAGGCCTGACGGTGCTGGCGATGCTCTCGCTGTGCCTCGCAACGTCGAGCGCCCATCCGCAGTCGGAACGAGACGCGCTTCCGGATGCTCCGAGTGCACTGCTATTCGGCAGCGATGCTGCTGCACAGAATGGGCAGCAAGCGCAGACCTCGCAGACGCCATCGCCGGGCGCTGTCCCTCCGCAAACAAACGCGACAGTTCCGACGAGTCCAGAGCCTCCATGTCCCACGAGCAACGGCAAAGCCTGCGGGAACCAGTTGCAGTTGATCGTCGAGACCGGGTACATTCGGCCGCTGACTTCGAAACAGAAGGGTCTTCTGGCAGCGCACAGCGTTTTCGATCCGTTCAATCTGCTTGCGATTGCCGCCTTCTCCGGGATCACGGTCGCAATCGATCCACACTCTGCTTACGGTCCGGGGTTTGCAGGCTGGGGGCGGCTGACGGGATACAGTCTCGCGGAAGATGCCCAGGGAGCCTTCACGGGAATCTACGTGCTTCCCAGCGTGTTTCACGAAGATCCGCGCTACCATCGCATGCCGAAGGCGCCTGTGAAGCGACGCATTGAGCACGCACTGATTCATACCTTCGTGTCGCAGCATGATGATGGCTCCGTGATGCCGAACTACGCCACGATCATCAACATTCCGTTGAGTGCTGAGATTTCGAACCTCTATGTGCCGGGTATTGGAACGAACGTACCGGACACGGCCAAGCGCATTGTGGTTGGGTATGCAACGGACCCGATCGGGCCGCTGATTGCAGAGTTCTTGCCGGACGTCGCCAAGCACATTCATGTTCGCATCATCTTTACGCAGCAGATCATGAACCGCATCGCGGTGGGATCGGGCACACCTTCGAACTAGGTGACAAGAAAATGTGGGTTGGCGAGGTGATCTTCGCCAACCCACATTTTTTCTGCTGCCGTTCGATTGCGGAACGGGTGATTAGAACGAGGTGCTGATGGTCAGGCGGAACGTCTTACGCGGCTCGCGCAGGACGTAGTCCGCTCCATAGTATTGCAGCGCTTGCTGGTAGCTGTATGCCGCGGCCTCTGGCGAAGTCGCGAACGGGAAGAAGTCCTTGAAGCAGTTGATCGTGGTGCCCGTGCAAGCGGGTGCGCCGGGAGCAACCAACTCCTGGGGAATATCCTTGTAGAGGCGCAGCGGGTTGTACGCGTAATAGATCATGAACGGCGCGTTGATGATCGGCATGACGATCTGCAGATCCGCGCCGGTCGACATGCGCGGAACATAGTTGGTCCCCGGGACAGTCTTCAGGTACTCCGAAAACGGCGGCAGCTGATAGCCTCCGACGCAGTTTCCGTTGATCACCTGCGGGCAACCGTAAAGCGGGCTGTTGACCGCCGAGATGCCCAGGGGGCTCTCACGCAGCTGCGATGGCTCGAGGTTCATGACCATGCCGAAGTCCGTGAAGAACGCAAAGGTGACCTGATCGACGATCGGAATGCGGTACTCCAGGTTGGCCGTAAACGAGGTATCGCCACCGACCGAGGACAGGCGATAAATGGGCAGAGGAACCTGCACATTGCCCAGCGTTGGGTTGCTGGGATCGCGCGGGACCACGGTTCCGTCCGGGTTGGTCAGGTTGAACATCACCTTGGTTGGGAGGAAGGTGTAAGGCGAAATGGAGCGGATGTCGAAGCCGCGCAGATCGTTCTCGCCGCCGCCGTAGAGACGGGCGTAGGGAGGAGCGACCTGGCCGCCAAATCCGGCAATGTTGGCTATCTGGAGGCGATAGGCGAGGACGTTGTGGCCTTCCTTGTTGATCTTCAGGCCCTTCATCGGGAAGAACTGACGCCAGGAAGCGCTTGGCGCGTAGTACTTGGTATTGCCGCCGACACCCGCCAGCTGGAAGGCAACGCTGAGGTCCTTGCCGTTATGCGGACCAATGGAGCGATCCAGGGTCGAGAAGCTGAAGCTTGGCGTCACGATCGACGTGACGATGCCGTTCAGCGAGTTTGCCCCTGCAATGCCCGACCGGAACGCCAGGGTCTGGAAGACGCTCAGCGTGTTCTGGTTGAACGTCGTGATTCCAGAGCTGGACAGCGAGTAGGCGAGCCCGATACGCGCGACACCCGACCGACGGAACAGCTTGCGCAGCGCCTCGCTGGTCGAGATGGTCACGCCCTTGGACGACTGGTTGTAGTTATTGAGCAGCGAATTCTGCGCGTTGGTCAGGTTGGCGCTTTGGCCGCTGGTGATCGCATAGCTCTTCGCTGGATTGAAGTCCGTCTTGCGATCGAAGACCTGGATACCGAGCGAGACCGGCTTGTTGCGCAGGTAAGGCTCGGTGAAGCCTAAGCTGATGTTGCGCGAGAGATCGCCGATATTCGCGGCGACGCTCAGCGTCTCACCCAGGCCGAGGAAGTTGTTGGTCTGATAGTTCAAGCCAAGGAACGAACCCGAAAGGCCGCTGACGCCACCATTGATGCCGATGGAGTTCTTGCCCTTCTCGTGCAGCTTGATCAGCAGGTCGACGGTGCCGGCATCTGCATTCTGCTGCGTTTCGACGTCCTGCTCGGCCTTGAGCGTATCGAAGTAGCTCAGCTGGTTCAAACGCAGCAGCGAGAGATCGACGAGCCGGCTGTTGTAGACCTGGCCCTCTTCAACCAACAGCTCGCGGCGAATGACGCGGTCGCGGGTAAGGGTGTTGCCGGTGAACTCGATGCGCGAGACATAAAACTGCTTGCCCTCGTCGATATCGATGTCCAGGTAGATAAGCTTCTTAGCCTCATCGAACCGTGGGACCGGGGTGGGCACCATGTTGATGTAACCACCTTCGCCGTAGGCCTTGCGCAGGTTCTCGATGCCCTTGGCGAACATCCGTGCATTGAACCAGTCGCCATCTTTCACCGGAAACTGGGCGCGCAGGGCCTTTACGTTCCTGTAGGACTTGTTGCCGGTAAAGGTGATGCCGCCGAGGTGATAGCGCTCGCCCTCTTCAATCGGAATAACGATATCGACGCGCTTGCCGTGCGAGGGATGCAGGGTCAAGGGATTGATGCCGCCGGCATTGCGGACGTTGGTCTGGGGCTCGCCGGTGAGGGCTTTGGAGTACCCCTTGTCGCGGTAGGCTTCGCGTACCCGATCCGCATCTTCGTCCAGCTTGCTGGCGTCGAAGGTACGCGGAAAGATGTTCTCGAGGATGATGGAGTGCGGAATGCCGATGGGCTTCAGGTTCTTCATCGAAGCCACCAGTTCACGGTGGCTCAGCGCATGGTTGCCGGTGAAGGCGATCTTGCCTACCTTGACGGTCGGCCCTTCCTTGATGACAAACGTCAGCGCAACGCGAGCCGGAGGGATGGTCTTGACCTCGGTCCGGATCACGGCAAACTGGTGGCCGTGCTCTCCGAGCATCTCCTGCAGCACGACTTCGGCGCGCTTCACGCGCGTCTCGTCGAACTGGCTTTCGACGTTGAGGGAGACCTTCTCCTTCTTGAAGCGTTCCATCACGTCCGAGACTGAGACCGAGTTCAAGCCCTTGTAATTGATCTCGCTGATGGTGGGCTTTTCACGAACGTAGACTTCGAGCTGGAGGCAGCCCTGGCCCGGAACCCTCTCAATGCGGACATTGTCGAAGTAGCCGGTGTTCCAGAGCGAATTGAAGTCGCGCTCCACGACGGCTGGGTCGTACGGGTCGCCGGCGCGGCTGAACAGTCGCGCAATGATGGACTCTTTGGGGATGCGCCGGTTGCCGATGACCTGGATCGGGCACAGGACCTGTGGTGCAGCTTCCGCGGAGAACTGCGGCGTGGCCTGGACCTGGGCAGCGGCGGTCGGGATCAGCGCTGGGACGAGGGACAAACTAGCCGCAATCGCCAGGATCGAAAGACTCGGGCTCAAAAGGCCCCAGCGGAGAACAGCGTTCAAGCCGGAGCGGTTCTGGCCATAGCCAAGGATGCCCAATCGGCTCGAGCGCGTGCGCACAGGCTGGGTCGTACACTTCAGGGAGCTTGCGCTCACTCGGATTCCGGTAAAGATAACCACACCCTCACTGCTCTTTGAATCTGTCAAAGCTTGTTGGATTCTGCTGTTGATTCCAGCCCTGCGGTACACGAAGGGGAGAGCTTTGATTATAGGCGACTAGCGGCAACCCATGCGAACCCGCAGGCCGTCAAACTTGAGCTTCCGTCTTAAATTGGCGATTTGCCAGCAGAAGTTTTCTCTGGCCCATCGGCAGAAAAGCCCCTCCTGCGGGCTACCAGCATCCACTGCGACATTACTGTTGGACGTAGGGCGCTGTAAGGGTGAGCAGGTCGGCGTTTTTTAAGAAGCTTGTGAGTGTGGATTCCAGGCGCGGCTCCATGACGCTCGCCGGTGTCATCGTATCCAGGCTTTCCACCTTCAGCATCAGCGGGATCGGCCGGTTGGTATTGGATTGAAGAGGAACGCCACGGTGCGGACGCGCGTAGATCACGGTCACATGCTGGCTGGCCTCGGAGTACTGGCGGCACGCACCGTTATCACAGACCGTCGACGCTTCGAGTTCCTGGGTTGCGCCGTCGTTATACGTTGCGGCGGTCAGCTCCACTGGGCCCCCCGCCGTCGTGGCCAGAATCTGCCCGTGCCAGGTGGGATCTTCCCCCCGCGCGAGATGGCAAACCTCGGCATCATGCACGGTCTGGGGCGAGACGCCCAGCATCACATGCGCGCCAGGAATCCCGTTCACCGTGGGCTCCGCATACTCTCCCCAGCTATAGACCAGAACGCCGAACTGGGTCTCATTCCAGGTGCGCTCCAGGGTGAAGTCGCCGATGCGTTGGGGTAAGGTGGCCGGCGCTTCGGCTGCCAGCCGGGCAGCATCCACTCGATGCTCATGCAGCACATCCACGCCGAAGATGGCGGCCATCAGCAGCACGGCTGCCACCCGCAGAAACAGCGAGGTTTGCAGCCGGCGGGCGATCGATGGGGAGATAGAAGCGGCGTGCGGCTCGGGCAGCGGTTCGGGCATTGGTTCAGTGGTCGTGCCGGGGTCATTGCGCAGCGTGTTGGCGAGCGTAAAGAAGACGGCCAGGGCGCACACGAACAGGCACCCGCCGATCACGTAGTCGGCGATCTTGGCGTGATGCTGCAGCCAGGGGTAGGGCAGCGCGATCTTGTAGTAGACGACCAGGAGGCAGAGGCGAAGGAAGTTGAACAGGTATCCCAGGAGGACGGCCCCCACCACGACCGGCGCGTACACATACCAGCGGAAGCGATAGAGATAGCCGACCACGACCGCGGCCAGCCCCAAAGTAATGGCTCCACGAATGCCGTTGCAGCCGGGAGCTATGAACATGCCGAACTCCGGCGTAAACATCAGCCGAAGTTTGTCCTGCGTAAGCTGCTGGCCGAGCGCATGCGCCCACGCGCGGGCCACGGTGGCTGAGGCGTGCTGCAAGGGCAGGTCGACAAGCCGGGAGAACCTCTGCGGTACAGGGATGACCATCCACATGAAGAGCACCGGGAACCAGGCTGCCTTCAGCAGACGCGTTCCTCCGAACAGAAGCACCATCCCGGCAGCGTAGATAACGGCAACCAGCGGCAGCGGTGGGAGTTGGAGCAGCCAGTTCTTGTTGATGGTGACGATCAACAGCATCTGATCGCGCAGGAACATCAGTGCCGCCGAGCCAGCCAGCACCGCAAACCCCCACCAGGAACCGTCCGTCTCCCAATCCAGGCTCTGCCAGGCGCGCAGAATCAATAGATAGCAGACGAGGGGAACCACCATGCCCATGGATTTGAGGTCGTCGGTGGTCCAAATGCGGTAGAGGGACTGGACGGAGGGCCAGATGGTGAGGAGGCCCGCAGCGGCGCACAAGGAGGCCAGCACCACGACAGTTCGAGACTGGAAGGTGCGGGACTGCTGCTGGGATGAGAGGGTAGTGGGCACAAACCTCAGCGCCCCTTTTGGGGGCAGGTCGCAACACAAATATCAGATACCGGACTACATATTACCGCCAGCCAGAAATCTTAGCGGTTTTTTTCCGCTCGGCGTGCGCGAATGCGGATGCGCAGGTTTGAAATGGCGTAGGCGCCACCAGCCAATCCCGCCAAGATCAGAGTGGGATTCTCCGGTGAATCATCGCATCCACCCTGGGCGCGAGCGGGAACCGCCGCGATCATTGCAAATGCGAGAGCAGTGAGGAGAAAGGTCTTCTTCATTGGGAGATCCTATTTCCGCCGCGACCCGGGGGCCCTTGGCTGTAACGATAAATTGAGTCCGCCGCGCCGACTCTCCAGCTTTGAGATGCACTTGCGAGGCGTACAGGTATATATCTTCTCCGAGGATATAGGGGACGCCGGGGGGAAGTCAACGATTCTCTCCGTTGAACTACACCTTAAGCTATACCCAATCGTCTACAACCTAACCCCTTTAGGCTGCATCCACGGAGCCAGCGAATCGGGCTGTAAAATCAAGGGTTGTAACCGGAGCATCCGGCAGTCTTCAGGAGGTTGTAAACATCATGGCATCGGCAATGGCAGGGATGGAGGCCCTTTCGGGCGTATATGACGGACTTAAGGCGCGCATGAATAGCTCGGTGGATGACTTCCGAGCGAACCTCGTAAGCGTCCGGACCGGTCGCGCATCGGTCCACATGCTGGACGGTATTCGTGTTGACTACTATGGTACCGAGACTCCAATTTCACAGGTTGCGCAGATCACCACCCCCGAAGCGAACCTGATTCTGGTTCAGCCCTGGGAGCAGAGCCTGGTCACGGCCATCGAAAAGGCCATCCGCACCAGCCAGCACGGATTCAACCCGATGCACGACGGCAAGATCATCCGCGTGCCCGTTCCGCCCATGACCGAAGAACGCCGCAAGGACACGGTCAAGCTGCTGGCGGGCACGGTCGAAGACCACAAGACGTCGATCCGGAACATCCGCCGCGAAGGCAACGAAACAGTGAAGTCGGCCAAAAAACAACTACTCATCTCCGCCGACGACGAGAAGCGCGCCATCGCCGAGATTCAGGAGCTCACCGACCATGAGATCAAGCGCATCGAGGAACTCTTCCGCGCCAAGGAAAAAGAGATCCTGACGATCTGAGCCAAAAGCCATGTGATCGGGTAAGGGCGCACTGGCTGCGCCCTTTTCCGCGTCAGTCGGAGCCCTCGCAGAGTTAATCCTGATTGGCAGCGCTCAACACCGCATCGGCGACGGCGGCAGCTTCCTGTGCGACCTGCAGGTCGTGCACACGCAGCACGTGGGCTCCGGCGAGGATTGCCGTAACGTTCGCTGCCGCGGTGGCGATGCGTCGAGCCTCGCCGAGATCTGCCTTCTTGCCCTGCAGGGGTTTGACCGCGTCGCCGAGAAATCCTTTGCGCGAGAGCCCCACGAGGAGCGGCCTGCCCAGCTCGCGCAACCGCCCAAGTCGCGCGAGTAACGCGAAGTTCTCAGCGCCCCGCTTACCGAAGCCGAATCCGGGATCGGCGACGATCCGCTCGGTGCGGATCCCGGCAGCCTCGGCCTGCGCCAGTTGCTCGCACAGCCCGGCAAAGACCACGGGCACGACCGAGTCGCCGACCAGCCCAGGCAGCGTCTGCCACTCCCCGGATCGGCCACGCGCATGCATCAGCACCAGGCCGCATCCGCTCTGCGAGACGACCTTCGCCATCGACGGATCCCATGTCAGGCCAGAGACGTCGTTGATGATCTCCGCACCGGCCCGCGCCGCAGCCCGCGCCGTATCTGCGTGGTATGTGTCGACCGACACCACGGCGCGGGGCCGCTCGCGCAGCAGCTGTTCCAGCACTGGCAGCAGGCGCTCCTGCTCCTGCTCTGCGCTGATCGGCGTTGCGTTGGGTCGCGTCGACTCGGCACCGAGGTCCACAATATCTGCGCCTGCGTCGATGGCGTCGATCGCCGTGGCGACTGCCAGCTTGGTGACCGTGGCGGGAGGTATCAGGCGGGCCGTTCCGCCCGCGCTCAGCAACCCATCGCCCGAAAAGCTGTACGGCGTGAGA
>Ga0224557_1003071_pt1 | contig 13424 bp, 9 predicted proteins | sample 714S31014metaG_FD_180677 | JGI IMG/M metagenome (GOLD analysis project Ga0224557, IMG submission 180677) | Peat soil microbial communities from Stordalen Mire, Sweden - 717 S3 10-14 | ecosystem: Environmental > Terrestrial > Soil > Wetlands > Peat | place: Sweden: Norrbotten County, Stordalen... | reverse complement strand
CTGGAAAAACTCAGCGTGGACCGCGTGCTGACAGTGCAAGAGCTGAAATCAGGAGAAGCGAAGTGAGCCGGCGCATACAAACCGCGGCGGGCACGGGGTTGGCGGCGGTGGCCGTGACGTCACTCGCGGTCGCCTTCATCCTCGCCGGTTCTGCGCAGGTTCCACAGGCCTCACAAAACACGGTTCCGACGCCTGAGCCACGCACCTTTCCCGCACCCACAAACCTGAACGTGCTTCCCAAGAACCTTACTGGACAGCAGGTCCACAACATCATGGAACAGTGGGAAGCTTCGCTGGGCGCCCAGTGCAACTCCTGTCACACTGAGGATCCCAACAATATCGGCCCTAAAGGCCGGCCGCGTCTCAACTTTGCCGACGATTCCAAACCGATGAAGGCGGCGGCTCGCGCCATGTATTCGATGACCGAGAGGATCAACAAAGATTACTTGGCCAAGATCAATAGCTCGGGTGATCCGGTGACCTGCGGCACCTGCCATCGCGGCAGCCTTAATATCAAGCCATTCGTCCCCCCCTCCGATGCGGCGTTACCAATAACACAGAAGTTACCGGGATCACGGGAACAGCCGCTCCCGCAAGCGAACGCCGGCGATGCCGTAGACTACGCTTCACCGCTTGAGCTTCTGTTCTCGCCCGATGGATTGCGGCTGTACGTGCTTTGCCAGCAGAGCGAAGAGGTTCGCGTGCTCAACGCCGCCACTTACGCGGTCATCAAGAACATCGCCGTGGGCCGCGTGCCGCGCGGCATCTCGCTCTCTCCCTCGGGCGACCGTTTGTTTGTGACTAACACCTGGGACGACACGCTCTCGGTGATCGACACGCGGACGCTGGCCGTGACGGCCACGTGGCCGGTGGGCGCGGAGCCTTCAGGCGTGGTGGAAGATCGTACCGGCAAGCACCTGTTCGTTGCCAATCGCATCAGCAATGATGTGGCCGTGCTGGATGCAGCGACGGGCGAGGAAGAAAAGCGGCTGCTGGCAGGGCGCGGCGCAAGCTATCTTGCGCTCTCGCCCGACGGCAACAAGCTTTATGTCACGCACGTCTATCCCAATCTGTCGCCCCATCGTACCGCGCCCGAATCCGAGATCACCGTAATCGATACCGCGCGCGCCGTGGTCCTTGATCGCATGCCCTTACATGGAGTCGCCGGAGTATTTCATCTCGCCTTCTCTGCGGACGGCCGCATCGGCGTCGTCGCCGAATATCACCCCAAGAATCTCGTGCCGCTGGCGCATCTCGAACACGGCGGCTACTTCGTCGATACGCTCACGCTCTTCGGCGCGGATGTGGGCAAGCCCATCGAAGTACCGCTCGATGAGCTGGAGCGCTATGCATCGCGGCCCTTCGGCGTAGCGATTGCGCCGGACAAGTCGCGCATCTACATCACCTGCGAAGGCTCCGAGATGGTCACCGTAATCGATGTGCCGAGACTCTTGCATTTCATCCACGCGCGGCCACGCCCCGCATCCGGCTCCTTTGCCTATGACCTTGCCGCCAGCGCCAACTACGTGATTGCCAGCATCCCCGTGGGGCACGATCCGCGCGGGATGACGCTGAACCGCAGCGGCAGCAAGCTGTTCGTAGCCAATCGCCTGGAAGACACCATCAGCATAATCGATACGCGCAGCAATCGTGTGGCCGCGACGATTGTCCTCGCCGGGCCGAAGACCGTATCCGCGATTCGCCACGGCGAGCAGACTTTCTACACCTCCCGCTACGGCTTTCAAGGGCAGATCGGCTGCGCCAACTGCCATATCGATTCCACCTTCGACGGCATCACCTGGAACCTGGAGCCCGACGGCTTTGGCCGCAACATTGTGGACAACAAAATGCTCGAAGGCATCAAGGGCACAGAGCCTTACAAGTGGAACGGCGGCAATCCCAACATACCGACGGAGTGCGGCCCGCGCACGGAAAAGTATTTCTGGCGCTCGGAACAGTATGACGACCTTACGCTTGCCGACTTGGCGATCTACATTCGCAATCTGCCTACCAGGCCAAACCGCTGGAAGATGCCGGGCCGCGAGATGACGCCGGCGCAGGAACGCGGACAGGCGTTGTTCACGCGCGACACGGACAAGTTCGGAAAGCCGATTTCGGAATACAACCGCTGCTCCTATTGCCACAGCGGCCCCAAGGGCACCAACCAGAAGTTGTTCGATGTGGGAACGCATAAGCCCAACGACAATGGCACCCTGCTGAAGTCGGCGCCGTTAACGGAGATTGCGCTCACCGCGCCCTACTTGCACGATGGCTCGGCGCGGACGCTGGAAGAAATCTGGACTGTCTACAACCCTGAAGACAAGCATGGCCGCACCAACGATCTGACCAAGGACGAACTCAACGATTTGATTGAGTACTTGAGGACGCGATGAAAAAGTTTGCATTCAACACGTTCGCAACGCACACGATCTTGCCGATCGCAGTGCTTTTGGCCGCGATAGCGTCATCTTCCGCACAGCAGGCGCCCGCATCTGGAACGCAAATATCTCATGCCGCGCAAGCGGCGTCTGCCGCGCCGCCGCAGATGCCGCGCTTCCGCTTTGAGAACTTCACCACCGCCAACGGCCTGCCCGACAATCATGTTTTCTCCGTGCTGGTGGACGGGAGTCGCATCTGGGCGGGTACGGAAAACGGCCTGGCCGTTTACGAGAACCATGCGTGGAAGACCTACACCACTAAGGACGGCTTGGCGCATCGCGCCGTGCTCTCGCTGGCGTTAGATAAGCGCACCGGCGATGTGTGGGCCGGGACCATGGGCGGGCTGAGTCGCATCTCAGGCGGACGCATTGACAGCTTCACGCAGTTGACATCGGGGCTGAGCAACGACGTGGTCTACGGCGTCTCGGTGGAAGGCGAGAACGTGTGGGTAGCCACGGCGGCCGGCGGGTGCAAGCTGAATACCCGCACCGGCCAATGGACGCTCTACAACGAGCGCAACACGCCCATGAACGAGATCTGGGTTTACGGCGTCTCCGCCGCGCCCGACAAGGTTTATTACGCGGTGTGGGGCAGCGGGCTTCTCGAATACACGCAGAAGACCGGACGCTGGGACAAGTACGACGATCCCGACGGCGAAAACGAGATTGTGCTCTTCAAGGATCAGGGGCTGATCCACGAGATTGTCACCTCTGTGAGTTATGTGGACAACATCGTGTGGGCGGCGACTTACTTTGGCGGCAGCCGCTACGACGGCCGCTACTGGCACAACTTTCTCACCAAAGACAGCGGGTTGCCCTCAAACTTCATCAATTCTCTCAAGGGCGTGGACGCGAATCGCGCCTGGTTCTGCACCGACAAGGGACTGGCTTACTACGACGGCGTCAACTGGGCCGTCTATCGCCCCTCGCTCAAAGACGGCAAGCCGGAGATGACGGTGCGCGACGCGGCGGGCAAGGTAACGCCTGTAGCGGTCGCCACCGCGCCGGCCCACAACTATGTTCTCGGCATCGACTTTCAAGGCGACGACATCTGGGTCGCCACCGCCAAGGGGTTGAGCCATGGAATTCGACAAAAACAGTAAGTAAAAAAGGAGATAACACAATCATGAATGCATTTGCGGATATTCTGGAAGCCATCGCGCACGCGCCCATTCAAAAGCGGGCCATGACCAATCACGGAGTACTCAACGAAGCCTTCCACTACGCCAAGCCGAGTTCGTTCTCGCGCGGCATGAGGATCGACATTGGCGGAGTTTGCATCCTGCTGATCTCCGGCACCGCTTCCATTGACGAGAACGGCGTGAGCGTCCATATCGGCGACTTCCACGCCCAGTTGCGGCGGACCTTCGACAACATCACCGGGTTGCTGAAGAGCGAAGGCTGCACCTGGCACGACATCGTGCGCACCAGTTGCTACCTGCGCGACATCGATCGCGATTACGACGTATTCAATGCCGGACGCACGGCCTTCTTCAAGGAACAGGGACTCGACCCGCTGCCCGCATCCACCGGCATTCAGGCGCATCTGTGCCGGCCGGAACTGCTGATCGAGATCGAGGCCATCGCAATGTTCCGCACGGATAAGGGCGCGAACAACAAGGAGTAGTTCTCATGCGCAAAGGATGGTTGTTGGCTGCGGCCCTCATGGGGGCCGCAGGCTCGGGGACAAATGGAATTGCGCAGTATGCGAGCCAGGACACAAACCAGGCTGCAAGCCCGGCGACGGTCACGGGCAAGGGAACGTGCGAGTGCGGCGCGCATCCTCCGGGACCGCCGCGGGATCGCGCTGTTACGCCTTATGCGGGCGAGCCGGCGGACCTGAGCCCGTACTCCAAATTCGCGGCGCCTTACGACCTCAACTACGTTCATCCCAACATTTATTCCGGCGCGGCTCGGGAAATTCCTGAACCGAAAGATATCACCGAAGTGCGCATCGGCTTCTTCGGCCCCGTCGAGCCCAATCCGGAGTCGATCTTCGGCTTGCGCATGTTGCACGGCGCGCAACTTGCCGTGGAGGATGCCAATGCCCATGGCGGATACGGCGGCAAGCCCTTCAAATTGATGCCGCACAACGACTACGACAACTGGCAGGCCAAGGCGGTTTATGGCGAAGACCGCCCCACCGATCCCGCCATCTGGGGTTCTGCCTCCAATGAAGTGGTCAAGATGGTCTACGACGACCGCGACTGGGCGATCTTCGGATCCATCAGTTCCGAATCCACGCATATCGCTCTGCGCGTCGCCTTGCGCGCGGAGATTCCCATCGTCAACTCCGCCTCCACCGATCCCACCATTCCCGAGACCTACATTCCGTGGTACTTCACCGACCTGCAGGATGACCGTGTGCAGTGCCTCACGCTGGCTCGCCGCATCTTCACCGAACTAGGCCTGAAGCGGGTGGCGATTCTCAGGGTGAACAGCCGCTACGGACGCTTCGGCGTCGGCAAACTCCGCGATGCCTCGCGCAGGCTCGGACACCCGATTGTGATCGAACAGAAGTATCTTCCCGGCGATACCGATTTCAGCAAGCAACTGAATGTCATCCGCTCATCGCGCGCTGACGCGATTGTGTTGTGGACCGACGAGACGCAAGCGGCTATGATCTTGAAGCAGATGCGTGCTGCCGGGATGAAACAGCGAGTCTTTGGCGCGTATCGAACCCTGGGCGACACTTTGCTGAAAGAGGCCGGCGACGCCGCCGAGGGCTTCGAGGCTGTTTTTCCCTACGATCCCACGCGCAATGATCCAAAGTGGCTCGACTTCAATCGCCGCTTCGAGGATCGCTTTCACGAGAAGCCGGAGCAGTTTGCCTCGCTGGCCTATGATGCGATGAACGCGCTGCTGGATTCCATCTGCAAGGCGGGACTGAACCGCGCGCGGATTCACGATGCGCTGGCCGGCATTGAAGAATACGACGGCGTAACCGGGCACATGGTCTTCGACCCAAATCAGAAGAATGTCGCCCCCATGTACCTAGGCACGGTGCATAACGGTGCGATCACTTATCGCGTTGCGACAATGGAGAAACCACCTGCGGTGGGGCAGACGCCGCTTGCGCGGCAGGAGCCTTCTGCATCCCTCTTGCAGCCTTATGCGCGCGTGGGCGAGGATGGCGCGGATTATGCTGGTCCGCATCGCAGCAACGTTCCGCCGGGGCCGGTGCGCGTGGTGCTCTTCGGGCCAAAGGCGGTCGAGATTGCGCAGTTGCCGGAGGTGCGGGCGGAGTTGGCGTCCGCCGCGTTAAAGGGGCGCGAATGGAAGCTCGAGCCGGTGGCCAGCGATCAGAATTGGGGCGTGGCTTCAACTCAACTTGTTCATGCGCTGATGGAGGACCATGCTCTCGCAATCGTGGCGCTGGATCGCGACGCCGCTCATCTGGCCGAGCAACTGGCGCTCAAGGCATTTGTGCCGGTGGTTGCCCTGAGCAGCGACAAGAAGCTGACCTCGACGAACGTTCCGTGGATCTTCCGCCTGCCGCCCGAAACCACTCCGGCAGCGGCGTTGCGCCTGCTCGAAGCGGCCGCCGTCCGCAGCGGACCTAATCCGGAACGGCTCAGAGACGTGCTGGCTTCGGGTAGCAGTATCTTCGGAGTTGCCTTTCTGCCGACCGGAGAGCCGCGCAGGCAAGATTGATCTCTGCGGTTACTCCTCGCCTAACTCGTAGGAAATGCCAAAGCGCCCAATCTGAATCAACGCCTTGTCGGCGGGAGGCCAGATGTGCAGGCTCTCCACGCGGCTCGTCCCCGCAATGCGATGCGCAACTGCAGTGCCCACCTGCGCGCCCGTCGCAGCCTGGTGAAAATGAACGTTTAGCGCATCCCCTGCCTGTGCCCGCGTCCATCCAAAAACATATTCTCCGGGCTTGAGCGCGACTCCACCGATGCGCACCGGAGTCTGCACAATCAGATAGTGCGAATACTTTCCCTCCGCGGAATATCCGGCCGTCAGCAGCACCACTCCGGCGATGAAGTGGCCGTGGCTGCTCACGATGCCGGAGGCTGTGCGCATCTCGGTTTCGATGTGTTCCTTTTCCACCGGCGCTCGTGCCGGCAACAGCGAAGCAAGCTCAGCATCCGAGGCTTGCCGCCACGATGTTTTCTGCGCCTTTGAAAGCGGGCAAATCAACAGGAAAACAACCGTGAAAAGAATGATTTTCTTCATGGCTTCGGCTTTCTCAAGGATTCGAGCGGAACAATCCCGCGCTGGATAGCGGCCGTAGCAGCCTGCGTCCGGTCTGTCACGCCCAGCTTGCTGAGCAGGTTGTTGATGTGGGTCTTCACTGTGGCCTCTGAAATCTCCAACTCGGTCGCGATCTCCTTGTTGCTCTTGCCATGCACAATCTGCTCAAGCACGTCGAACTCGCGAGGCGTCAGTTCCTCGGTGCTCATGCGCTCGGCCAGCTTCTGCGCAATCGCCGGCGGAATGTGCGATTTTCCCTCGTGAACCGTGCGGATCGTCGCGATCAACTCTTCTGAGGTCATGCCTTTGAGCAGGTAGGCGCGCGCGCCGGCCTGCAGGGCGCGATAGATGTCCTCGTCGCCGTCGTAGGTGGTGAGCACAATGAAGCGCGCCTGCGGAGTCTCCATGCGGACGCGCTCAATGACCTCCACGCCGCTCAGCCGCGGTAGCCGCAGATCGACCAGCGTGATATCCGGCTGGCACTTGCGAAATTGCGCGATAGCCTCCACGCCGTCCGCGGCTTCGCCCACTACATCCAGGCCATCCGCCACGTTCAACAGCGCAACCAGTCCCTGGCGCACCACGTGGTGGTCTTCGACAACCAGCACGCGAATCGATTCCTTCGTCACGGTTACTCCTTAAGTGTCTTCCATAAATTAAGTGTCTTCCATAAATTCTGGGCGCCCCATCCTTCCGAGCATTTTGCGGAAGGGTGGGGCACCACAAAATCTAACTGCTTCTCGTCTCTCTCGGCGCCGCCGCCCTAAGCCGGACCGTGGTTCCAGCCCCTGGCTCGCTGCTCACCTCAAGCGTCCCTCCAATGGCCGCCGCCCGCTCTTTCATTCCCGTCAGTCCATAGTGGCCTGATGGAGACTCCAGCTCTTCGCCTGCGGCAAACCCACGCCCATCGTCCCGCACGTCCAGCGCAATCTCCTCCGGCCCATACTCCAACTGAACAAATAAATGCGGCGCCCCGGCGTGCTTCTTCACATTATGAATGGCTTCCTGGGCAATGCGCAGAAACTCCTGCTCCGTCTCCGGCGGCATGGACCGGTAAGCGCCGAAGAGACTGAATCTAGTCTCCACCCCGTAACCGCCTTCTGCCTCCACCAAACGGTTGAGACGGACCGGCAGCGTGGTCTCGCCTGAATCCTGCGAGCGCAACGCCCAGATCGATTGCCGCGCGTCGGCCAGGCCCTCGCGAACGTAGCCGCGGGTCAAATCCAGATGCTTCGCCGCCGCCTCCGGCTTGTTCATGCGTAGCAACTCGGAGAGAACCTCCAACTGAACCGAGATGCCCACGTAGCCCTGAGCCAGCGTGTCGTGAATCTCGCGCGCGATGCGGTTGCGCTCGCCCAGCACGGCGCGGAACTCGCCTTCTGCCCGGCGTAGCCGCAACCGCAAAAATAGCACCACCAGGCCCGCCACGGCCGCCATCAGCAGCGCATAAAACCAGGCTGTCTGGTAGAAGTGCGGCCGCAGTTCAAAGGTAAGAGCAGCGCCTTCGGTATTCCACAGCCCGTCGTTGTTGGCTGCCTGCACGCGAAAGGTGTAGCGGCCCGGCTTGATGTTCGTGTAGTATGCGGAGCGCCGCGTACCGGCCTCGGTCCAGCCGCGGTCGAAACCCTCCAGCATAAAGCGGTAGCGCACCTTCTGTGGCGCGGTAAAGCTCAGTCCCGCGTAATCAAATTGGAAGTGTACGTGTCCTGCCTCAACGCGCAACGAAGAGCCTGCCGCATGGAGTGGCTGGGGCACATCGTCCACGGCAAATCGCTCCAGCTCGACCGGCGGCGGAACGGTGTTCACCGGGAAGTGCGCCGGGTCAATCTCCACCAGGCCTTTGGGCGTGGCAAACCAAAGGCGCCCATCGCGGGAGCGCCAGGCAGATGGGTGGCTGTTGGTGGCCGTCTCCCGGCTTCGCAACCCATCGGCAGCGCCGAACTCGATGCATGGCGGTCGGTCACCTCCTGTCTCATCGTCGCAACGCGCAATGCCCGTCCCAGTGGCGAACCACAGGTGACCGTGTTCATCGTCGAGGATCGCGCGGATGCTGGCATGATCCATGCCGGATGGGAAAACTTGCCCGGAGCGAAGGTTCAACGTATCTCCCACGCCCCCAAAAAACTGTTCTCCATCCCACAAGTCCCACCCGCTGTCCTGAGTACCGATCAGCAAGGTCTCATCACCGATCGGCGTTGTTGCCTTCTTGCGCGTGGCGAGAGCTGTAATCACATTGCTCGAGAGGCCATTCGCGGTGGTGTAATTGACGATCTTGCCGCTGCTCTGGCGTGAGAGACCGACCAGTGTGGCTACCCACAGGTCGCCCTTCGCGTCCCGCGCCATGGCGCCCACTAGATCGCTGCCCAGACCGCTCGCCTGCGTATAGGTCTCCATCCGCGCGCTGGAAGGCGCTCCGGCCTTCAATCCCATCCAATGCGTCAGCCCGCGCCGCGTGCCAATCCAGAGAGAGCCATCGGCATCGGCCAGCAGCGAACGGATAAAATCGTCCGGCAGCCCGTCCGCCGATGTAAAAGCATCGATCTTGCCGCCGCGAATCCGGTTCAGTCCGTCCGGCGTGCCCACCCATAAATCGCCGTTGGGCGCGGCGGCCAATGACAGAATCACATCGCTCAGCAGGCCGTCGCGCACCGTGTAGGAGCGAACTGTACTGCTCCCATCTCCACTCCTGCGAAGGGCATTCAGCCCGCCTCCGCTGGTTCCCACCCACAGCGTGCCCGCGTTGTCCTCGACGACGGTGGTCGTGGCGTCAGAACTCAGACCCTCCCGCGCGCCGATGGTGCGAAATCGCTGATCGCGCAGAATGTGCAGGCCGCCGGTTTCGGTCCCTACCCACAGATTGCCCTCGTGGTCCTCCATCAGCGCCAGGATCGAGGCTGAGGCCAGCGGATCGGTTACCGGCAGCCGTTGCAGCTTGCCTTCGTCCCACCGTGCCAGCCCGCCATTGGTACCGATCCACAGGCTGCCCTCACGGTCGGCTAAGACGACTTGGATTCGACTCCCGGGAAGCTCTTTGCCAACGTTGAGTTTCGTATTTGTGCGCGTTGCCTGCGTCGTGATCCACAGACTGCTCCTGCCTCCATAGGCGATGTCGCCGCCGGGCAAATCCGCGAAGAACTCGAAGGCGTCAATGGGGAGCCCTGCAACCGGGGAAGGTTGTTTCCAGTCGTTCCCGGCATTCAGCCCTTGATCCAGCCATGAACGATTATGTCCGTCTTTCGAAATGGCCGTGACTGGCGCTCCAGGCCGCCAGAAGCTTTTCACTTGAAAGTGATCCTGGGTTTGCCGCGCCAGTCCTCCCTCTGTATAAGCCCATACTGCGCCGTCGCTCCCCTCAGTCAGCCCACGAATCCCATTTCCCGGCAACCCTTCCTTTGCAGTGAAGGCCGTTACCACCCCATCCTTCCAGCGCGCCAGCCCCTCGCTGGTTCCGATCCACAGCGCCCCGTCCTTCGTCTCCAGCAGGCAGCGCACATCGTTTCCCGGCAGCGCTGGCGACGAATTCTTGTCGAAAACCGCAAAACTGTTGCCGTCAAAGCGAACCAGTCCCGCCTCGGTTCCCAGCCATATAAATCCATTCTTCGTCTGCGCCAGCGCCTGCACGGTATTCTGCGGCAGGCCGTTCTCCATCCCCCACGCCTGGCGGCTGTAGTTGGCCAGTGGCGTAGTCGGCTCCAGCGCATGGCCGGGAAGCCCGCAGCCCAGAAGCAATGCTGCCAGAAGGCCGCGCAGCGCAGTCGCGCCATACGTTCCGCCAGACAAGGACAGGCGTCGGGCGGCAACTCCTGCTGCATCCATCGAGTTGGCGTGATTGTGGGACACGGGACCTGGTGGAAGTTACCTCAAGCAGACGTCAACCTGCGACAAACCGCTCAACTCCACAGTAATTGGACAGGCGCGGGATTGCACAGGAGCAAATGAGGATTTTTGCAAGAAAAGCTGGCGTCCGTCTCCACCTATTGATGGACTCCAGACTCACTCGAATATCTCAAGACAAGGCTCATAGTTGCCAGTAGCCTGTGAATGTCTCCTGAATATCACTTCCAAGTGTGACTTTCCGGCGGCTGCCTTCTCATGGGTAGCTGCCGGATTCTTTTATAGGGGCCAGTTCAGGGTTTGCTCGCCTTTGCCGCCGGAGCCTCCACCGCGCATGGATTGCCGCCGCACAGAGCGCTGATGATGCCCTGGCCCTCGGTGATAGTGTAAATCCGGTCCACTGCGGGCAGCTTCACCGTCTCTTTGGCGCCGGAGGGCCAGTGAATCTCCGCGGTCCCGGCATCGGTGGCGTCGCCCAGCCCGAAGTGAACCCGCATGTCGTTGGAGGAAAGATAGCTGCCGCCGCTCAGGACATCTCCGCGCTGACGAATCTCGTCCGCCGTCAGATAGACCGTTGCTCCGACCGCGTCGCGCGGGCTTTTCGGCCCCCCAATCAGCTTGAGTTCCACCCAATGGTGGTGGTCGGGATTCACGTTGCGAAGCAGCACCGGAACGCCATCCATGTTGTTGATGACCACGCCGATCTTGCCGTCGTTGAAGATGTCCCCGAATGCGGCGCCGCGGCCCACGCTGACCACCGCAAGCCCGGTGCCCTCGACCGCCGGAACCAGCTCGAACTTGCCGTTCTTCAGGTTGTGATACAGCAGCGGGCGCTCGGCATAGCTGCTTCCCCATTCCGGGTGCTGATCCACCTCCGGATAGACGTGGCCATTGATGATGAGCAGATCCTTCCACCCGTCATTGTCGTAATCGAGGAATCCGTCGGCGAACTTGACAAAGGGGATGGAGGACTCCGTTATGCCGGCCTGATAGCTGACATCGGTGAAAAACCCTTTTCCGTCATTCTGGAATAGGACGGGGTAGTCGTCGGAAAAGGTGGTACTCACGATGGAAAGATGGCCGTTGTTCTCGTAGTCTCCTGCCGCAATGCCCATGTTGGCTACCTCGCGGCCACTCTCATTGAGCGCATAACCGCTTTCGTAACTCTGATCTTCGAAGGTTCCATCTCCCTTGTTCATGTACAGATAATTAGGCGTGGAATCATTGGCTACCAGCAGGTCCGGCTTGCCATCCCCGTTCACGTCCACAAACAATGCCCCGAGGCCGTAGTATCCGTTGGGATTGTCCACCCCCAGCTTTTTGCTGACATCCGTAAAGGTTCCGTCTCCCGTGTTGTGAAAAAGATGGTCGCGCTCGCCCTTCAGGCCGCGCGGACCGCACATCACCTGCACGCCGCGGAATTGGCAGGAAGAGAAGTTGACGGCCTTTGTTCCGGCAATAGGAGGATTGGACAAGTCCATTTGAAGATAGCTGGCCACGAAGAGGTCCAGCCGCCCGTCGCCGTCGTAGTCGCCGAAGGTTGCTCCCGTGGACCACGTGCCGATAGCGACGCCGGCTTTTTCCGCGACATCCGAAAAGGTGCCGTCATGGTTATTGTGGTAAAGGCGGTTCTTCCCATAATTGGTTACATACAGGTCAGGCCAGCCGTCGTTGTCGTAATCGCCCACCGCACATCCGTATCCCCAACGGTCGTTGGCAACGCCGGCCTTTTCCGTCACGTCGGTGAAGGTGCCATCGTGGTTGTTGTGAAACAGAGCCGCGTGCGGCGGTGTGGTTTTGCCCGCAAGCGCATCGTAAGTCGAGCCGTTCACCAGATAAATGTCAAGCCAACCGTCATTGTCATAGTCCAGAAGGCAAACGCCAGGGCCTTTGGCCTCCAGGATGAGGCGCTTTTCAGGGGTGCCCGCCTTGTGATGCCAGCGCGTAAGCCCAGCAGCCTCGGCAATATCCTGGAAGACAATTGGGCCGATTTTTACAAAGCCGCCGGCAGTGATCGGACGGTGCTGGCTGTCGAACTCCGCCTTCTGCGGACCGGCATTGGCCATTCCACCTTGGGATTGTTGCATTCCTTCCTGCTGCCCAGACTGTGCAGCCAATGCACCCCAGGCCGCACCGAGCATCAGAGGAGTGGCGATCAGGCCGCCGAAAAACAAACTGCGAACAGGCAACAAAGAGAGTCCCCCACAGTTTGGAGTGTATCGCAATCGGCGCTTCCTCAGTTGGCCTGACCATGCTCGATGTACTGCAATGCCGGGGTCATGCTGGAAATGGTGGACTATAAGGTCCTGCACGGCAAGTACGTTGCGCGCAATCAACCAGCGGCCATCGCCGAAGGGTGCCGTAAATGCAACCAATGAATGCAGGGCCTTATGGCTTGCGAAAAAAGCAAACGGAGTAGCAAGACGCGTCAGGGCATGACTTCAGCTCGCAAGGGCGGCCTTGTGTCCTGTAGCGTAGATTTGCCCGTTGTCATGCATCCGCCCGTTGTCATGCAAAAACCGTCCATGGGGACAGATTGGGCGGAAAATGCGGACAACGCGGATGAGGCGCAGATCGTCCAACTTGCCTATTTTCTGTGATTTGCCAATTGAATGAATGAGATGCAATAGTCTATGGCGGAGAGAGTGGGATTCGAACCCACGTTAGAGTTTCCCCTAAACACGCTTTCCAAGCGTGCGCCTTCAGCCACTCGGCCATCTCTCCACAAGGAGCGTCTCGTCTGGTATCTATCATACCTCAGCGTGTGTCGGATGGTTTTGGGCCTGAATAGATCTCGAGCAGCGTGCGCGCAGCTCGAAACGATGTAGTGCGTCCTTCCAGCACGTCTTGCTCGAGCGCCTCCAGGCGCCTGCGAATAGCTGGATGAGACTCGAATCGCTGTCTCAACCCCTGTTCGATGATCTCGCGCATCCATCTCCGTGTCTGATTTTG